>Ga0187783_10003690_pt1 | contig 11283 bp, 4 predicted proteins | sample 1015_SJ02_MP02_2_FD_132471 | JGI IMG/M metagenome (GOLD analysis project Ga0187783, IMG submission 132471) | Tropical peat soil microbial communities from peatlands in Department of Meta, Colombia - 1015_SJ02_MP02_20_MG | ecosystem: Environmental > Terrestrial > Soil > Wetlands > Peat | place... | reverse complement strand
GGAGCCCACGGCGTCCAGGACAGCCAGGATGTCGTCCATACGCTGGTCAAGCGTGGGCAGCTCGGCGCCGATCCGGTCCGACAGGCCGGTGCCGCGGCGGTCAAACACGATGAGCCGGCCAAATGAGGCAACCCGCTGAAACACATGGGCCAGGACGCGTTCCTCCCAGTCATACTCGACGTTGGTATGCCAGGCGCGAAGCCACACCACGTCCGGCGGGCCATCCCCCGCCATCTGGTACGCGACCGACAGGCCATCCACGGTGCGCGCGTAACGAGTCTCGGGGATCCGCACACCAGCCATCGTCCGGGATCTGCTGTCGTACGGCAATAACCTGCCGAATCGAGCCGTTTTCGCCTGGCCCGGCACGGCGCCGGCCGGGGTCGGCGCACCAGCCCTCAAAACCCGCTGCAGCGGAACTTCAAGAACACCAGCCGCAGGTATCACTCCGCCGGATCGATGGCTGCACGACCGGTCGTCCATCAGGGCAGCTCACACAATGCGCAGATCCGGTAAATCCGTACGCTTACCGAGCGGCCGATGACTCAGGCCGGCACCGCGCCGAGTTCGGCGTTCCGATCGCGGGGCGCGGGCTCGACGGTGCACTACGGGTGGTGATCGGTGCTGGCCTGTACCCAGCGAGTAGGCAACCGCCTGATTGAGACTTCTGGTAGGCGGTGCGGGCCCGGCCGGGGTGGAAGTAAGCCGGGTCGTAGCGTTGAGGGGTCCTGGTTGGCCTGGCTTTCTAACCGCCTGCCGTGTCCTGGTGTGTGCGGACCATGCGGACGGCGTCGGGCGCGGCCAGGGTGGCCTGCGGCACTCAGCGGTAGACGAGCGTGCCGTCGTCGAGGTCGGTCTCGGGCAGGATCTCGCGCTCCTGCTCGTGCTCCAGCATGTGGGTCCACGGCTCGCGATCGCCCTGTTTGAACAAGATGTGCTGCGAGCGCATGACATAGCCGGGGTTGAAGTTCTCCGGATCGCAGAACGGCCGCAGTTGCATGTCCGCATCCTTGCGTCGCAGGGTGGGGATGACCATCGTGGCGCCTTTGTCCCGCATGGTTGCCAGCAGGCGGCCCACCAGGTCGCTGACTAGGTCCACGCGCAGGGTCCAGCTGTGCCGGAAGTAGCCGAAGACGTAGGCCATGTTCGGCACGCCGTTGATCATGATGCCGCGCCAGGTGACGTGTCCGGTGAAGTCGACCGGTTCGCCGTCGACGGTGAAGGTGACGTCGCCGAGCAGCGACATGTTGAAGCCGGTGGCGGTGATGACGATGTCGGCGGGGATCTCCTCACCGGAGCTGACCTTTATCCCATGCTCGGTGAACGTCTCGATGGTGTCGGTGACGATCGCGGCCTTCCCCTCGCGCAGGGCCGCGAACAGATCACCGTCCGGGACGACGGCGATGCGCTGCTGCCACGGGCGGTAGCGCGGGGTGAAGTGCTTATCGATATCGAAGCCCTCGGGCAGCAGCGGGCGGATGGACTCGATGAGGAACGCGTGCAGTTCGCCGGGCGCTTCGAACGACGTGCGGGCCAGCCAGTGGTACTGCATGACGTGCTGGCGGCGCATGATCTCGTGCATCCACTCATCGGGCAGGCCCAGGGGGGCCAGCGTCACGGTGAGCTCGTGCGTCGTGGGCGGGGCGTAGAAGTAGGAGGGGGAGCGCTGCAGCATCGTCACGTGCCCGGCTTCCCCGGCTATCGCGGGGATCAGCGTCGCGGCCGTGGCGCCCGAGCCGATCACGACGACGCGCTTGCCCGCCAGGTCGAGGTCCTCGGGCCACCGCTGGGGATGGATGACCATGCCCAGGAAGCGGTCCATGCCTTCCCACTGCGGCCGATAGGGCTTGTCGTGGTTGTAGTAGCCCTGGCACATCCACAAGAAGCCGGCGGTCCACCGCAGCTGCTGTCCGGTGTCGCCCCGGGTAACCTCGACGGTCCACTGGCGGTCCTCGGTGGACCAGCTGGCCGCAGTGACCCGGTGCTGGTAGCGGATGTACTGGCCGAGGTCGTCCTCGTCGATGACCTCGTCGAGGTAGGCGAGGATCTTCTCGCCCGCCGCGATCGACGGGCCCCGCCACGGCTTGAACCGGTAGCCGTAGGTGAACAGGTCACTGTCGGAGCGCACGCCCGGGTACCGATGGGTCCACCAGGTTCCGCCCCGGTTGTCCTGCGCGTCCAGGATGACAAAGGCCCGTTCGGGGAACTGCTCCCGCAGGTGGTGCGCGGCACCGATGCCGGAGACCCCGGCGCCGACGATAAGGATGTCGACATGACCGGCATCCTGGATCTCCCCGGTGCCCCGAGCGGGAGCGGTTGTCGTCATGGCAGGACCTCCAGGACGCGTGCAACGCTGCCAGCAATCCTAACTCCGGCCCTTTACGGGAGCATTCGGTCGATCCCGCGGCGATCCTGCGGCCGGAACCGAGTTGATCATCGTGGGCGACCTGGCTCGTGACACGCTCGGCGGCAAGATCCAAGCCGGAGCCACCGGTGACCGCGCCGCCGCTATGCTCCGCAACCCGGTAACCACCCGATGACAAGCCAGCACCACCCAAGACCAACCCCCCGCCGGGCCCGGGCAGATGCCTGTCCACTCCGGCTTCAACCGGCCGACTACCGGGCGTGCCCCCTTCTCGTCGGCGCGCCGCGCACACTCCCGCCGATCTGTACTGAAACACTCCTTTCGGTGCGGTGCGCTGGAGGCGCGCCGAATGGGTTCATCTGCATATTGACGGCGGCTTCATTCGCCTGTCTCGTGAGCCATGGGCAAGATCGTGCTGTTCCCTCTGTTCACGAGCAATTGACGACGGGTTTGGCTGCGTCAGCCGGGACCTCGGTCTAATGACGGAGATCGCGGATGGGCTACTGAATGCAGGCCGAGTAGGTGAATGAGCCGGTCGCGGTCCCGCCGGGAGTGGTCACCGTGATGGTCACCGTGCCCGAGCCGGCCGGGGCGGTCACGACGATCTCGGTGCTCGAGTCCGAGGTGATCGTCCCGGCCGTGCCGCCGAAGCTGACGCTGCTGGCATTGGACAGATTCGACCCAGTGATGTCCACGGTGGTTCCTCCGCACCCGATCCCGCTGTCCGGGCTAAGCGTAGTGATCGTGGGCGCCGGGATCAGGTAGGTGAACTGGCCTGCGGTCACGGTCCCGCCGGGGGTGGTCACCGTGATGTTCACTGTGCCGGAGCCGGCCGGGCTGGTGACGGTAATCTGGGTGCTGGAATCGGCGGTGATCGAGCCGGCCGCGCCACCGAAGCTGACGTTCTTCGCGTTGGCCAGGTTGGTGCCGGTGATTGTGACCGAGGTGCCGCCGGCCGTCGGCCCGCTCTTCGTGGACACCCCCGTGACCGTCGGCGGTTGGACCGTGACCGTGTTGCCGGTTCCCGTGTTGCCGGTTCCCGTGTTGCCGGTTCCCGTGTTGCCGGTTCCCGTCGGTACCGTGTACGTGAACCTGTCCGCGGTGGTGGCCGTTGAGGTGCCGGCTGGGGTGGTGACGGTGATGTCCACCCTGCCGTTGCCGCGCGGACTGTTGACCGTGAGCCGGGTGCCCGAATCGGCGGTGATCGTTGCGGTGGTGCCGCCGAACCTGACGGCGGTAGCGCCGGCCAGGCCGGTGCCGAAGATGGTGACGCTGGTACCGCCGCCGGTCGTCCCGCGGGCCGGGAAGACCCGGGTGACGGACGGCCTTGCTGTGCTGGTGTAGGTGAAACGGTCGAGGGTGGTGGCCGTTGAGGTGCCGGCTGGGGTGGTGACGGTGATGTCTACCGTGCCGGTGCCGGGCGGGCTAGTGACAGTGATCTGGGTGCCCGAATCGGCGGTGATCGCCGCCGCGGTGCCGCCAAACGTTACGGCGGCGGCGTCGGCCAGGCCAGTCCCGGTGATGGCCACGGTGGTCCCGCCCGCGTTGGTTCCCCTGGCGGGAGCGATGCCGCTTACTGCCGGAAGAGTGACACGAGGTGAGGTGGGTTGGGCCAGCCAGACGGCTAGGACGGATCCCGCGGCCACGACCACGACGGCGGCAGCGATAACCGTCTTGACCGCGCCGAAATGCCCGAGCCGTGAGCGCCCGTTACGCCCGCGCGGTGGGATTTGTTTCCCGGTGCTCCCGTGCATCGTTTGCGCCGCAGCCGAGGGCCCCGGCGGCGCCCCGCTCAGGTGCGATGGTTCGGTGCGACCGGCAGTCGTGACAGGATCAGCATTTACCCCCGCAGCTGCCTGTGCAGCGGCCGGGTTCGTCAGTGCCGCAGTGGTGTCCGTGACTGGCGGGACAGCGAGGGCCGCTCCGGACGGGGCGTCAGCAAGGACCAGATCTTGCAGCTGGCGGGGCCAGACGCCCAGAGCCGCGTCCGGCGCTGGCTCTGGCTGGGTGGTTGCAATAGCTGGCAGGGGGGGCGGCGCGGGGACGATCTCTGCCCGCGCGCGGATAGTGCCCGTTCCGCCGTCGGTGTCGATGGTAACCGTGCCCTCGTATTGCCCGGCTTTACTAGTGTCGGCGGCGACCACCAGCTCGTCCCCGGCCTGGCTTACTTTGAGCCAGGCGGCCGAAGTGGTCGCGCGGGCGTTGAGGGCCCCGCCGCCTGCATTACGCAGCTGGATCCGCCGTTCCGGGGACCGGCGGTGCTCCGGCAGCGGTCCGAAATCGATGCTGGTGACCGGCAGCGCAAGCTCCGGGGCCACCTGACCGCCGAGCGCCGTGGCGGCTGCGGCAGCTACCGCACGGCTGTCGTCGCCGGTAAGACCCTCCAGGGCTAGCCTGGCGGCCAGCGCCTTCCCGGCGTGCCTGCCGCGCAGAATCTCTGCCAGCTCCTGGACCGCTCCCGTGCGGATCCTAGCCAGCGGGCTGTCGATGGCCTGCTGCAACTCGGCCGGCAGGACGGCAGGCCCAGTGACCGGACGGCTGCGGTGGGCGATGTAAAGCTCCCCTTCCATGCCGAAGGTCCACTTGCCGGGCGTCTGGTTCGGGGTGATCGCCCGGACCTTGTCGTAGACGTAGTCATATAGCTCGTCGAGCCCGACGAGGCCGTCTTGGTCTTGGTCGGCGTCCCCGGTCTCCAGCCCCTGCACCAGGGCGCTGGTGAAGATCGATGGTGGACCTTCGACGGTGCTGGTGAGCTCGTCGACCTCGAAGGCGTACTCCATCGCGCTGGACGCGGTGATCACTGCGCGGCCGCGCCCGCCGAAGTGCTGCTCGATCCCCATGTCCGTGCCTGCCCGGGCCGTCAGGCCCCGCTCGAACGCGCCCGCGTAGCAGCAGTCCAGCAGCAGCACCACCCGCCGCGACCGGCTGCGGCTCATCCGTCGGCTAACGAACTCCGCGGCCACCGCAGTCGCGCCCAGCCGGCCCAGCACGGTATTCGATGCCGCGAAGTACAGCTCGCCGTCCTCGTCCTTGACCCCGTGGCCGGAAAAATGCACGAGCAGCAGGTCACCAGGTCGGCGGTCGGCGAAGAACTCCTCCACGGCCAGGTTGATCAAGTGCGCAGGCTCGTTCAGTAGCGTGCGCACCTCGAACCCGCCGATGCCCGGATCGCGCAGCACGGCGGCCAGCGCCCGGGCGTCGCTGGCCGGGGCCCGCAGGCGCCGCAGCCCCGGATCGGTGTATTTATCGCTGGCGACGATCAGCGCGCTGCGAGTCTCGTCCACTGCCAGTCACCGGGGTATGCCGGGCCAGCCATTCGTCGGTCAGCCGGCGCTGCTCGGCGGACGACACCCCCGTTAGTTCCAGTACATCGCCACCCAGCTCCAGCTTGATACTCCGCCGGGGCGACCCGGCCAGCCAGGACCGGATCGCCGTAACCACAGCAGCCAGCAACTGCGAATCAGCGAAATTCACCACGAGGGCGCCAACCGCCGCCACGTCCACTCCTCGCGCCCCTGGTGGCGGCTCACCGGCTCCCGGCACGTCGACCGAATCAACGTCAAGACCCAGGAGCTCACGGCGCAACTGCAACGTGGCCCGAGCGACCTCCTGAGCATCGTCGTCAGATCCGACCGCGACTAGAACTCCAAGCGCTGCTACGTGCTCATCCATGCGTACACCACGCGATACGTGCGGCTCCATCGGCGAGCCAGACATTTTGATCATAGAAGCGCAAGAAGACGGTAGGAAGAGCAAGGCTCCGTCAACATGAAAAATAGTTGCCGGCAATCCACGGCTCCCATCCTGGTTCACGTTTATCAAGCTCGGCTCAAAGGAGCTTGCTGTTGGCGTAGCGACAAGCAGTACGCATAGCTCTCCGTAGCAGTCGCTGGGCTCGGTAACAGGCCGACTCAGGCTGGCTATCCCGATGCGTAAGTGTGGCACTGTGATCATCAGATACCCCTACGGAGAGGTTAAGTACGTCTCCTGATACACGCCCAAGCCCAGACTTTGCACTTACTGTTTCTTCACGGTTGACGGCCAGGATAGCGCGGTACAGATCACCCGGACCCGGGTCATCCGCCCGTCCAACACGAAGTCGGCAGCATTCAAAGCCGACCCGAGTCGGCAGAGAAGATAAGGTTCGCCAGACTCCGAAGCGATCGACACGATCTGTTAACGTCCGCTGGCTGTGGTCGCCGCTCGCGTAGCCGCCGATCTGATCGGTTGTGTAGGCAAGGTCGGCTGAGGCGTGGGGGCGCACCGATCTGGGTGATCTGCGCAAGCTCGAGCTGGTGCGTCACCCGAGGCTGAGCGGGCCGTCAGGGAAGGCGTCCAGCGGTCGCTGCACAGCCGCCCGGCATTCGTGGTCGCCCACCCGCGGTTCAAGATCTGATGCCTAAATCAGTTGCGATCAACCTGTGGTGGTACGCCGTGGTGAGGCCGACGGTTTTACAGACCAGCGACCATAACGTTCTGATCTGCGGGAACTTCCAGCGGACGTCCGATGCGGGCACGTATCGGGCACGATCAACCGCTTAGAGCCTGCTGATAAAGGGTTTATGCGGGTGCAGGGGGCTGGCGCTGGTTCCGGGCGCGCGCCGCCCAGCGGTTGACTGGTGGCTGGCCGCTCGTAGCGGGCGAAGCGGCGGGTCATGATGATGACGGTCGCCTAGTAGATCATGGCCTCGGAGTTGGCAGTGGTGCACTCGTAGTCGGGTGCCGGGCGGCGGTAGAGCATCAGCCAGCCGAAGGTGTGCTAGATGGTACTCATCCTCGGCCGCGCGGCCACTGGCCATGAACAATTCAGCCCGTCGGCGCCCTGGATCTCCAGCGACAACTCGTGATCTTCGCCTCTACCTGCCCGTACGTTTCCCGCTTACCAGCACCCAATGTCGACACTGGCTGTCTTCGTAGACATCGACATAACGATTCGGTCGATGGAAGTAAACGGTCGCTTCCTTGGCGCAGGCCCGCGTTGCCGGAAGCCAGAAGGCCAGCCATATCACCGCCGTCGCGAGAATCAGGTACCAGACGATCGACAGATTCGCGCTGAGTATGGCGATCGACACGGCATATGGCAGCGTTATCAGAGCCGAAGAGCCTAGAAAACGATAAATATCGCTGTCATTATAAATGGTATCCTCCAGACTCAAAGCGATAAAATAATTGTCCAAGAGTAGCGTAAAAATATTTGCACCCCTATGGAATCCCTCATCCGGGTGACGCAGATGCCAGCCATTTACAATTGCAAAAGCAGATATTTTGCGTTCTCTTGGGGCTTTCCCTCCTTTACGCCCGAGATACCCAGCGACGACGGCCGCCAACAAGGATGGGGCGAGCAGAAGAGATACCGACAGCGTCCAGTCACCTCTCACGTCGAGTTCGCGCCAATTGATCACGAGTTTGTATACGGCGAATGCCAATGCAAGCAGCAGCCCGCTAACTACGACTATCCGGGCCGGGTAGAATGGCTTGGCCGAATAGGTGCGGCGCTGCCAGTCTCGTTCGATCTCCGCGAATGCCTCGGGATCTGACCTCATAGCTGTCAGGTATAGGTTGGGAGAATCCGGCTCTGCATTTAGGTGCTGAGCCCAGCAGAGAAGGGTTACAAGGTTCGAATCGTGATCTACTCCGTTCCTGAACGGATAAACCTGCCTTCGCATTTCGTTGGACAGGAACGACGGCACATAGGCAGGTTGACGCTGCAACTCTTCGAACCCTGATTCCCGCATGACCATCGTAAGCAGGCGATTCACGATGATCTTGCTTGAAGCTTCCTCTTCCATGCCATCGGCAGTCAAGCTTCTCCACAGAATGCCGACGACCCGGTCGTCGTCGATGGACACGGCTCCAAGGATGCTTGGTACCGTCGCGGCTATCTGCGACGAACGGGTCTCGGCCAGTGCATGTAGCAGTCTTATGGCGCCCTCGGGATCGCTGCCAAGCACTGCGATCAGGTCCGCACGTCCTAGTATCGACGTCAGGACCTCGGTCAGTGCGGCAGTCGCCAGGTCCTGCACCGTTCCTTTCTGGGCGCCGGCTACAGCCACGAGAGCCGACAGAGTGGCAGCGACAGAATTACCCGCGAGAATCGAATCGATGAGCCGACTGAGGATATTCTCGGCTATATCGTCGGCAACAGGTCCCGCACCGGCCAAGCAGTAACCGGCTAGTTCGAGATTCAGTTTGGCGAGTTCCGACAGGAATGCGTTCACGCCCTGATGGTCTAGTGCCGAGAAGAACAACGCTACTTGCCGCCAGCTAGAGTCGACAGCGCGCTGCAACAGAAACCGCGCTCCTTCGGGCGGGTCGCGTTGCAGCTTGATCGCAATGAGATATTCTTGTATGGACCTGTGAGCAAAGATATAGTAGTCCTCGTCCGATATGCGCGTTAGAAGGCCCGAACGGTCGATGATCTCCTTGACGAATTCGTCAGTTTCGCGTGCTCGTACATAGCTCATTTTTGGCACCATTGTGCCTGCAAAACTGGTAATTTCCTCGAAGGTGAAGTCTTCGAACCGATCCGGCCGCTGCGCCATGGTAAAAGCGAATTCTCGCAAGAAGCGGAACTTGTCCTCTGCGTTATACCGATTCGTGCTGCCTGTCTGATCGCCTCGAAAATCGTGCCTGATAAGCAACTCATTGATCATTGCTTCGTAAAATTTCGCGATCGAACGCGGGATCTCGTACGCGGCAAGTTGCAGGTAGAGGCCCAGCGAGATAGTAAGGATGAGCGGCACACGGTGCAGGTCTACGGTCCCGGAGTTTTTGATCGAGGCGAAGAAGGCATCGGGCGTCCTGGGCGAAACAAAATCTCGCTGTCGTTTGATCAGGAACGAAAAAATGTCGGCATCCCTGAGCGGCGCTAGGACATGCGATCTGTCACAGAACGTAGGAATCCAGTCGGTCTGTATGCGTAGGAAATTCTGGCGGCGGCAGGTAAGGATAACCCGAGCCTGGCAGGTCGGGAGCGAGGGCTCATCATCGTTTATGAACTCCGCTATAGCATCCCGCACGGTCTGGTAGCGCTTGTCTGGCACCTCGTCAAGTCCATCTAGGAGCAGAAGGCACCGGTGATCTTTCAACAGGCGGTACATGAATTCGCGAGCCCCGCTGACTCTTGCCTGGCGCTGAAGAAGCTCGCCTGCTAGGTACTTAGCCAGGCTTGCTTGACCGTCCGCATGGGGCGCGAACTGCCTGAGCTTCACCAGGATTGGGATCTCCTTCGACTGGGCGATGAATTTGAGATCACTCCGGCCGGACTGCGATCTGCGCTGCAATATGCCTGAACCATAGGCGCTCAGCAATGTTGACTTACCGGTACCTGGATCTCCTATTAGCAGAATGCGCTTGAACGCGGTATTGGCGAGCACATTAGTTGCCCGGACACGCTGTTCGTATTCGCTCTCAGGGGCGATAAACGCCAATGAGACGTATGTCTGGGCAAGGTCCAGCTCTTCGATCCGGTTCAGATATATGTTTCGTAGCTTGCTATTCTGAGCTAGAAACCACCGAGTGTAACTGCGCCTTGTCGTACCGGACCAGAGCAGGACGCGCTGCGCCATCCGGCGCAGCGATGAGCGTACCGCCGGCACTGCGGCGGGCACGGCCACCAGGAGAGCGAGAACTGCGACGAGGAGACTTGCCTCAGCGATGTTCAGGCCAAGGGTGTTACTGAGCCAGTGATCCAACGCGAGATCCATCCGTTGTTATCCGGGATCGATAGGTCAAACCCCTACGATGGAAGGAAGTAGTCTAAGGTCCAGCTACGCTGACGATACCGGACCTAGGTGCGCTATCTCGGTGGAACGGGACATGCGGATCGGGTCGGATACCTTCATGCCGTACCACTCGGGCACAGTGGGCAGTTTGGTCGAGTTTGCACTCCTGGGTTAGCTGCTCTTGCCAAAAGGTGGCTAAACCTGCGAGTTGAACGCTCGGCCGCGGCTATGAGCGCGCATTGCAGGCCACGGAGGCGGCGTGATGCCCCCGCTTCTCCGCTTGCCAGCTTGTCCCGGCGCTCGCCCATGTCCAGGTCGTTCCTCCTTGGACATGACCTGCGCGCCAGCGACGGTGCTGACGCGCTCCGATAAGCAGAACTGATCGGGTGTCTTGGTGCGCATGCTGGCCCGGCGTGCGACGACGTGCCGCCAAGGCAGCGGATCAGATACGCGCAGATCCGCGCTTTCCGAATAGCCCCCTGGGGGGAGCCAACGGTCTAGCACACCGCTCCCCTTACGTGGGCGGCTAATGGAGAGACGGCCGCACCGAAGCCGTCTGTGGGTAGAACGGATCCACCGAACTGGGCGTTCTGTGTGCGGCACCTAGTCCCGCGGTGGTTGCGGTTGACAGAGACAGAGTCGGCGATAGGGAACTCGGCCGGTCCGTATTTCGATCACGCTCAGCGAGCGCAGCTGATCCGTGGCCCCTGCGCGATATCCGCCTGATTGCGTGGCTGCTCCGGCGGGCAGGGCCATGACTCAGGCCGTCCAGATCTGGGCAATCTGCATATGGTCTTGTAATCCGAAAGCGCCGTCGTGGCTCCTGGATAGGCGGTGTCTTGGCCTGTGATCACCAGGGTGGCTGGCCGTAGGCTGGGCGGGTGAGCGGTTGTCCGTTGTGCGGCCACGACAACCAGCCCGGGGCGAAGTTCTGCTCCGAGTGTGGTGCCGGGCTGGTGGCGCCCGGGCCGCTGGCCGGCGAGGAGCGCAAGATCGTGACCGTGTTGTTCGCGGACCTGGTGGGGTTTACGTCCCGGGCCGAGCAGCTGGACCCGGAGGACGTGCGGGCGTTGTTGTCGCCGTATTACGCGCGGCTGCGGGCCGAGCTGGAGCGGTTCGGCGGGACGGTGGAGAAGTTCATCGGGGATGCGGTGATGGCGCTGTTCGGGGCGCCGGTCACCCATGAGGACGACG
>Ga0187783_10003689_pt1 | contig 11283 bp, 13 predicted proteins | sample 1015_SJ02_MP02_2_FD_132471 | JGI IMG/M metagenome (GOLD analysis project Ga0187783, IMG submission 132471) | Tropical peat soil microbial communities from peatlands in Department of Meta, Colombia - 1015_SJ02_MP02_20_MG | ecosystem: Environmental > Terrestrial > Soil > Wetlands > Peat | place... | reverse complement strand
CTTCAATCTGCTTGAGTTTTTGCAACCGCAGTTTGTAGATGTTTTCGTCCAGTGCCAAACGAAATCCTTTATTCCTTGAGAGGAAGGGAGATTATAAATGGCCGGGTCCCGCTGAACGACCCAGCCATCACCCGGAGAACGAACCTGAAATTCCGTTGGGAGGTATCCAAACTCGTTCCATCACCCCGATTTGAGCGGCTTCCCCGGTAGGCTGGCCTCGCCGCTGTTTGGAACATACTTCAGCACCGCCACCAACGCGCGCCAGACGCAAGGTTCAGTGAAACTCACATTCTGAGGAACCACGGGACAATTCGGTTCGCCTGTGTTCTGGTCGTTGTCCCCTGGACGAATGGTGTCGGCTGCAGTCAGGGCCTGTGGAAAACTGCGGGGATGAGGCGCAGGGCCCCTACCGACGACTGTCATTCTTTACAGTTTCGGACTACAAAAAGATTGGAGAGAATCCAAACAACTCAATGAAGCGTCTCTCTCCTCGCCGTCCTTAGTAGTCGCATCTGAGGGCGGCGTTTTTTTCTGACCCCAGAAAACGGGAGCTGGTATGTTTCCTCCTCACTGGCTCCCGTCGCCCTTCCACCGGTGCCCATTAACTTTTGTTGCTCCTGCATGCTGGACTTGCGTCAGGAACTGGTGACAGCGATTTTGCGTCGCAGTGGTTAAAATGGCGGAACTGGATTACAGTAACGCGTCTGCGTTTGGGGGAGGGGAAAATGATGCGGTTGAAGGCGCTGCCGTATTTTTTGCTCGCCGTGCTGTGCGCGCTGCCGGCGTTCACCGACGATGACATGCACAGTCATCATCACGATGCAACGGAACGTCTGGGGAAAGTTTCATTTCCGATTTCGTGCGCACCCGGCTCCCAAGCGTCGTTCGAGCGCGGCGTGGCGCTGCTGCATTCTTTCGGGTACGAGGACGCGGAGGAGCAGTTCACCGCAGTCACGAAGAAAGATCCGGGCTGCGCGATGGCGCACTGGGGCGTTGCGATGAGCTTGTTCCACGAGATCTGGGAGAGGCCGGAAGACGCGACCTTGAAACGGGGCCATGAAGAAATCGAAAAGGCGCAAGCGATGGGGGCGAAGACGGAGCGGGAGCGTGCTTACATCGGGGCTTTGGCCGTGTTCTACGGCGACACCTCCAAACAGAATTACCTGCGGCAGGCCTCGGCGTATTCGGATGCGATGGCGAAGGTTTACCAGTGGTATCCGGACGATCTTGAGGCAGGGGCATTTTACGCCCTATCGCTGATGGCGTCTGCCAGCCCCGATGATGTGTCGAACAGCGCGGAGAAGAAGGCCGTTGCAGTTCTGAATCCGTTATTCCAGAAACAGCCGGATCATCCCGGGCTGGCGCACTACATCATTCACGCCTGCGACTCTCCGGGCATGGCGGCGACGGGGCTGGATGCGGCCCGCCGATATGCTGCGATTGCACCTTCGTCAGCCCACGCGGTGCACATGCCGTCGCACATCTTCGCCCGCCTTGGGCTCTGGAATGACGACATCCAGGCGAATCTGAAGTCGGTAGCGCTGACGCGGAAGTCGAGCGCGATGTACATGCGCGGACCCGAACTGCACGCGATGCATTTTCTGCTATACGCGTATCTACAGATCGGACAGGACGGCGCGGCCAAACAGATCGTGGAGCAATCGAAACAGATTCTCGCCTCGGCGACGACGATGGATGACACCGGAATGCTGGAATACGTGGGTTTTGCCGGGGCACATTTTCCGGCGCTCTACGACCTGGAGATGCGTCGTTGGGCGGATGCGGCGGCGCTGGAGCCGGCGGCCAACGCAGTTCCCTATCTGCAGATGATCACGTATTGGGCGCGCACAATCGCCACGGCGCACATGGGCGATGTGGAAGCGACGCAGCGCAACGCGCAGAAATTCGACGAGGCGGAGGAGACGACTCGCAAGTCGAAGTATGCGTATGCACTCGAGGGGCGGCGGTCGACATATGCGCATGGCGAGGTGCAGGCGTGGCTGGCCTTCGTAGAGAAGCGGAACGACGAAGCCATCCGACAGATTCGGGAAGTCGCCGATACACAGGACGAAGCGGGGAAGGACGAGGTCGACGTTCCGGCGCGCGAAATGCTGGCCGAAATGTTACTGGAAATCAAGCAGCCGGAGGCTGCGCTGTCGGAATATGAGAAGTCAATGCAGATCGATCCGAACCGGTTCAACGGGCTGGCCGGGGCGGGGCGAGCGGCAGAGGCTGCACATCAGGCGGGGAAGGCAAATTCGTATTACGGGCAGTTGCTGAAGAATTGCAACGACGGAAAACATTCGGATCGCCCGGAACTACGCAGCGCGAAAACGGAAGTAGCGAAGAACGGGCAGTAGGCCCAGGCACGGGAGGGTTGTTGCGCGCTTCGCGCGCAATCCCGGACTGGGGCCAGGGCTCCACTCCATTAGCGCTTCGCGGCGACGGCGGTGTCGGCGGCGGAGAGGTCCGAGGTCGCGAGGGCCTCTTCGATGCTGGGAACTTTCCATCCCACCAGCTTCTTCTTTAGGCTCGCGGCTTCATCGGCCTGGCGAGTCTTCGAGTAAGCCGTGATTAGCAGTTTCATCGACATCGGGTTCGCCAGATCTTCTTCCAACTCGGGGATGGCGTCGGCATATTTCTTGCGGGCAACGAGCAGGGATCCCGACGCGCCGTGATAGATCCGCTGCGTGTTGACGCTCGCGCCTGAGGACGCCATCTGCTGGAGTTCGCTGACAAACTTTTGTGCGGTCTTGATGTCCCCAGAAGCCAGCGCGCGCTCCACACGCACGCGGAGAACGTGGGCTTTTTCTTCGTCCGTATCGAGCTGCGCAATCTTCCCGGCGGCTGCGGCGAGCAGGGCGTCGGCCTGATCGAGGTTCTTCAGCGCAGCCGTGGGATCGGGCTCGTACATGGCCATGACGCGATAGGCGCGGGCTTCCCAGATCCACTGCTCCATGGAGTGGGCCTTGGTGGCGGCTTCGAGATAAGAGGCGTCGGCGTCGACATACTTCTTTTCGCGGACGTAGGTCAGAGCAAACTTCTGCAGGTATTCGGCCTTGGTCCCATTGTTCGGCGCCTCGTGAATGGCCTTCTCATATTCCTTACGGGCTTGCTCTTCATCGCCCATCAACGAATAGGTTTCGCCTAACTCTTTCTGCGAAATGTAAAAAGTCGGATCTATTTTCAGCGCGATGCGGTATTGCTCGAGAGCTTCTGGATATCGTCCCGCGAAGCGGAGCATTTCTCCGTAGGAATCGTGTGGATTCGGTTCGTTGGGGAGAAAGTCGATGTATTTTGCCGTGTACTCAAGCGCCTTATCGAAGTCTCCGAGGCGCGAATAGAGGTAGCCCAGCTGGTTGTAGCAGGTGGCGTAGTTGGGATCGTCGGCGAGAGCGCGCAGGGTGACATTTTTCGAAATTTCGTATTCGTCTTGACGGTAGAGCCAATAGCCGATCAGGAAGTTTAGCCGTTTGTCGTGCGGAAACATGGCGAGCATGTCGTTCATGGCCATGATGCCGTCGACGTAGTGATTCTCGCGCACGCCAACCATCCAGCGAATCAACAATTGCTCGCCCGGAGAGACTTGATTGATGAGGGCTTTAGCCTGTGCCCGATCATGAGCTTCTTCGGCGGGATCCGAGGTCGTAAAGGAGAGCCAAACATAAGCCTGGGCGAAGTTCGGGTCGAGCTTAATGGCATCGTTCCAGTCGCGCAGGGCGAAATTCCAGCGGTGGTTCTCGTAGTGGACCATCCCGTTCTCAAAGTAGCGGGCGGCGGCGCGTGAGCTGGTGGTAACCGGCAGCTTTTGTGCGGCTGGTTCGTTGGCCTTAGCCGGGGCCGCCGACGCGGCGACGGCCAGGCAAATGGCCAGCAGGGACGTCACTGAGTTACGCAGGAAATTCATTTCGTTCTTCCGTTCAATTGCCATGGAGGAGGTAGCCCGACTCCATGGGAAGTTTGTCATCCACTTTCAGAACCTTGACACGACTGTTGATGGAGTAAACGTTGACGATGCCGATGGCTCCGGGAGTGGTTTCGACCATGGTCAGAACGATGTCATCGGAGCTCACTATCTGGATGTCAGCCCGGTGAGCGTCAGCCAGGCCCTTGATTTCGGCAGGCGACAGCCTGTATGCGCGCTGCAAAAGCATCTTTGTGGCGGGGGATCCAGGATCGGTCAGGATGACTTTTACTTTCTTGCCATCGGGCCAAGTTTGCGTGGCAGCCTTAAGCAGCTTCTCGAGTTCGGCCCCGCTGACCGTCGAAGCGGGATTGCCCTTATTGACGACGATGGCCAAATCGCGAGCCGCACACAGCGGAGCTGCGAAGAGAACGAACGCGAAAAAGGATGCACGAAGGCGATGCATGGCTTTCCCCAGATGTAGCCATTAGACCGTGCACGGGGCTTGGGGGGAACGTAACCACGGTAATCATGCCCTGGAAAGGTAATCTTCAGCGAAACCATGGCGCCCGCGAAGCGCGGCGCGGGCCCCTCGGCCGGGCGCCAAGAATGGGAATAACCGCGAGGAAGGGGTCGGGGTCCCGGGTTGGAGGTTGGGGTCGGCGGTCTTCAACATCAGGATTGCCCATTTACGTTGGTACCATGGTACATTTGTACATTGGTACGCAATGGTGGACGATCCCAAGTTGGAAATCGAGCGGGTGCAGACCGGAGTGCGGATCGAGAAACGGATTCTGAAGGTGCTCAAGGCGTTTGCGGAATATCACGATATGACGCTCGGGGATGTGCTCGAAGGCATTGTGTTGCATGCCTTTGACGGCAAAACGCCCTTCAGCGCAGCTTCGCTGGAACGAATTCGGGAATTGAAAAACTTTTATGAACTCGATCTGGATTCGAGCGCGAGTCATCGGCTAAAGGAAATCCAGGTGAAGTCGAGGCACAGAAAGTAACCCCTGCTCGGTGCTCGGTTCTGGAGTTGTCAGGTCTGAAGTACACAGCCAGCAGTTCTACGTGCACAAATGCCTGCTCAGAGCGAGGAGTGCGATGAAATCGAAGCTTGGCTTGACGGTTCTGCAATGGTCCCTGGGAGTGGTGATACTGATTGAAGCTGTCATGTTCGTGCTGCCGAGCGCGGCGCACGAATTTGCGCGTACGCATATCCCCGGTTTCGTGCGCATGATCCTGGGCTGGGGCGAGATCGCCGGGTGTGTGCTGCTGCTGATTCCGAAGACAACGAAGAGCGGGGCCTGGCTTCTGCTTGCGGTGTTTGTGATGGCGATCCTGGTGCACCTGTTGCATGGGCAGTATCGGGTCGGCTATATCGTGATTTACGCGGCCGCAGCATTCGCTGTCGCGATGGGAAAGAACTAGGTCACCTGAAAATTCCTCACCATCGAGAGCAACCGGGAAGCACGGGGAACGTCATGATTCCTTCCATAACAGCCGCACGGCAGGTCAGTCGGACGGGAGGGTTCGACCTCAATTGCGACGCAGACACCGCGTTTCCTCTGTTTAGTCCGCAGGGTGAGCGTGCCTGGATCAAGGATTGGGACCCGCGGCCGCTGTTTCCCGAAACGATTGCGTTTCGAAAAGGTACCGTATTCCGCGAAGGAGCTGGCGAAGAGGATGCGGTGTGGACGATCGTGGACGCCGACTGGCAGCAACATCGGGCAGAGTATGTTCGGATCGCGCCGGCCTCGCACACTGCGCATATTGTGGTGAGAGTCGACGCGAAGGGCGCCGATTGCAGCCGTGTGGTCGTGAGTTATACGATCACGGCTTGGGGAGAAGGTGCCGGTACCCTGCTCGAGGCGTTTTCCGAGAACGCCTACGCGACAAAGATGCAGAACTGGCAGAGGATGATCGGCGAGTGCAGGGGGAAGCAGGAGGCACTTTGAGACTTCCAAAGAAACTCCCAGGAGCTTCCGGCGTCTTCCAGGTGCGGGGAGCGGGGGTAGGTCCATAACTTCCGCCGGCCTTCATCATGCTTTATCATCCTTCCTTGTCGAATGCGCGGATCCGGAAAGAGAATCCCGATGAAAGCGACGCTGCTGCTTGCTCTGCTGACACCCTTGGCTCCCGGCCAGAACATTCGCAACGGTGAAGATGTGCTGCGCGCCATGCATGACCGGTATCCGACGTGGTACCAGACCATCACCTTCACGCAGAAAAGCACGACGTACAAACCCGACGGGACGAGCACGGCTGAAACCTGGTACGAAGCTTCATCAATTCCGGGAAAGTTGCGCATTGACATTGGTCCGGCCTCCGATGGGAACGGCTATGTGCTTGTGGACGGCAAGGTGAACATCATCAAGGACAACAAAGTCGTAGCCACGCGTGATTCGGTAAACATGCTGCTGGTGCTGGGATTTGACGTTTACCGGCAGGACCCGGAGACGACCATCAAGGTAGTGAAGGGCGAAGGATATGACCTTTCCAAGCTTCGAGAAGACGCGTGGGAGGGCAAACCGGTCTACGTCGTTGGGGCTGAGAAGGGCGATCTAAAATCCAGACAGTTCTGGGTGGAGAAGGATACCTTGCTGTTCGTGCGCGAAATTGAGCCAGCGCGCGGCGATCCCGGCAAACTCAATGACATTCGCTTCACGCGCTATGAGCCGCTCGACGGAGGATGGGTTGCCACAGGGGTGGAGGTGTACTCCGATGGCAAGAAGATATTTTCCGAGGACTACACTGACGTTCGAGCGAACGGGAAGCTCGATCCGGCGGTATTCGATGCGCATCAGTTCAGCACGACGCATTGGGAAAAGGAGGCCGGTGCCCGTTGAAGCGGGGTCCGTCATCCCGACTCTGCCTTTCCGCCATTTACGAGGCGAGCTGATGAACACCGTCGCTTGGCGACCGAACTGCTACCGGACGCTGGCAGATACACGGGACAGCAATGATCCCAACTTGGTTCCACGGGAGTACGACCATCGTCGCTGCCGTGGCAGACGTTAGCTGAGCCAGCGACTTGTCTACAAAGGCCGCTTTCATGACTCGCAAGCAAGGTACGTCTGACAAACGAAGTTCATGCCGGTCTCATCCCGCAGTAGAATGGGGTCGATTTCTCCACTTAATAACGCGAGGAGTTCTCCATGGTTCGTTTGCAAGTGAATGGGCAAGCGCGAACATTTGACGGCGATCCGGATATGCCGTTGCTGTGGTACCTGCGCGACGTTCTGGGACTCACCGGAACCAAATTCGGATGTGGCATGGCACTTTGCGGGGCGTGCACCGTGCTGGAAGACGGAAAGGCGATCCGATCATGTTCGGCTCCGATCAGCAAGATCGAAGGGCACGAGATCACGACGATCGAAGGCATCGCGGCCCGCGGACCGCACCCGGTGCAGAAGGCGTGGGAACAAGTAAACGTGCCGCAATGCGGATATTGCCAGACCGGCCAAATCATGCAGGCCATTTCCCTGCTGTCGGCGAAACCGCATCCGACCGACGAAGACATCGATGATGAGATGTCGGGCAACATTTGCCGCTGCGGGACGTATCAACGCATTCGGGCGGCGATTAAGGAAGCCGCGAAGGAGACCGCATGATCACCGCCGGGAAAACCGCTCTTAAGACATTCCCGATTGAGAACCTATCGCGGCGCAGCTTTCTCGAGGGGATGCTTTCGGCCAGCGCATTGGTTCTCTGTGTAACGAAATCGCCATTTCTCGCAAACGCAACTCGCAAGGTAGTCCCGAGAAGCGCGGCGCCATCGGTCGATGCCACCGCATTCCACCCCGGAGTCTATGTCGGGATCCAAGCAGACGGAACGGTGATCATCGTCGCGCACCGCACGGAGATGGGAAATGGCGTACGCACGAGTTTGCCTCGCATTCTTGCGGATGAACTCGACGCAGATTGGTCGCGGGTTACGGTGGTCCAAGGCGATGGCGATGAAAAGTATGGATCGCAAGATACGGATGGGTCGCATTCGGTGCGCGAATTTTTTGATCCGTTGCGAGAGGCTGGCGCTACTGGCCGGCTCATGCTGATTCGAGCCGCGGCGCAACAGTGGGGAGTGCCCGAGTCGCAGTGCGTAGCGGATCCGCCGCACACGGTTTCGCACAAGCCGTCGAACCGCCGGCTGGGCTACGGAGAACTCGCCGTACTCGCAGCGCAACAGCCGGTACCGAAGAAGGAAGAGTTGAAGTTCAAGTCTCCGCAGGAGTGGCGCTACATCGGAAAACCCGCGCCGGGATATGACGTCAACGGAATTTGCTCGGGCAAGCCGGTGTTTGGGATGGATGTGCGCGTCGAGGGAATGCTTTACGCGGCCATCGCGCACCCCCCGGTTCTGGGAGGAAAGGTAAAGTCGGTTGATGATTCGGCGACATTGAAGGTGATGGGAGTGAAGAGGACGATTCCCATCGATCCATACAAACCGCCGCACGCATTTCAACCGTTGGGTGGGGTTGCGGTGGTCGCTGACAACACCTGGTCGGCGTTCAAGGGGCGCAAGCAGCTGAAGATCGATTGGGATAGCGGAGCGAACGGCAATTACAACTCGGCAGATTACAAGAAGCAACTGCAGGAAACGGCGCGGCAGGCGTGCAAGGCTGTGCACTCAGTTGGAGATCCCGACGCGGAATTTGTCAAAGGTGGAAAGATCGTCGAGGCGGAATACTTTGCTCCTCACCTGGCGCACGCCTCTATGGAGCCGCCGGCAGCGGTCGCCGACGTGCAGGGAGACAAGGTAACCGTCTGGGCATCCACGCAAAATCCGATAGGAGTGCGGGAAGAAGTGGCGAAGGCGCTGGGGTTGAAGAAAGAGGATGTGATTTGCCACGTAACTTTCCTCGGCGGAGGATTTGGACGCAAATCGAAGCCGGATTATGCGGTCGAAGCGGCTGTGCTGTCGAAGAAGATCGGGAAACCCGTCAAAGTGGTTTGGAGCCGCGAGGATGACATCAAGTTCGACTACTACCACTCGGTTGCAGCGATGTATCTGAAAGCTGCGCTCAACGAAAAGGGCAAACCAACGGCGTGGTTGCAGCGATCCGTGTTCCCGCCCATCGGATCGACGTTCGACAAGGATGCCGTGTACGGCGGCGCGGGCGAGCTCTCGATGGGATGGAACGTCGTGCCCTTCGAGATTCCCAACTTCCGCTCGGAAAACGGACAGGCTGTAGCCCACGTACGTATCGGGTGGCTACGGTCGGTAGCGAATATTTATCACGCCTTTGGCGTGCAATCGTTCGCGAACGAGCTGGCGTATGCGGCGAATCAGGACCCATATGAGTATCTGCTGGCACTGATTGGGAACGGGCGGACGATTGATGCGGAACAGCCTCCGGAGATCGCGGCGAAGTATCCCTACGACACGGCACGGCTGCGCCACGTGGCCGAACTGGCCGCCGAAAAAGCGCATTGGGGCAAGACGAAGAGCGGGAAGGGCCATGGCCTGGGAATCGCCGTGCATCGCAGCTTTTTAACCTACGTCGCGACGGTGGTTGAGGTCGAAGTGGATGATCAGGATGCGGTGCGAATTCCAAACGTCTACACCGCGGTGGATGCGGGGATCGTCGCCAATCCCGACATGGTGCGCTCGCAGTTCCAGGGCGCGGCCGTGTTTGGCACGAGCATCGCGCGAACGGGAGAGATTACCGCGAGCAACGGCGCAGTTGACCAGTCAAATTTCTTCGATTATCGAGTGGCGCGCATGAATGATGCGCCGGTACACGTGGATGTGCAGATTGTGGAAAGCCTGGCTCCGCCTGCAGGCGTGGGTGAACCCGGCGTGCCTCCGTATGTGCCGGCACTGTGCAACGCGATCTACGCTGCCACTGGAAAGCGAGTGCGGGAGCTGCCGCTCACGCGGAATAACTTCTCGTAACAGCGTTGAGGTAAGAGTTGTGGGCCGGGGGCCGGCGCGCGATGAGTTTTTGTTGGCAGCCCCTAACTCGAACACTCCGGGCGGGGTCGATGCGACGAACCCGGTTGGGAAAATGTGTATCGTGCAGTCGACGCCGTGGATCGCAACGGAAAATTGAGCTTCACGGTATAGCGGCAATGATGGACGGGGCGGTCGTCTTGTCTGACACCAATGGTGCGGACTCTTTCTACCCGGCGGGAAACGCGGGGAAGGGGAGCAATCCGCAGCCGGACGGAGTGATCCTCGGAGCTGGGGCTCAGTTCGCCGCGGCCAATGATGGGGAAAGCGCACAAACTCCGGGAACAGCTACGTCGGTGGGAAGCTTCCCGGTCACCGAACTCGGGGCTAAGGCGGACAAGATCGGCAAAGACGACAACTTCCGCGGACTTACGATCTGCAACCACATGCTCCGTTACTCGAAAGCAAGCGGCAGCATCGGAGTCAACACGGTGTGTTTTCTGGATACCACTGGAAGGCAGTTCCCACATCTCCGAGAGGGGCGAGACGTGGGGCACCCTCAAGCTCTCCGCCATTTTGTGATCCCGCTTGAACCGGCGCGTTGTCAGCGATAGTATGACATGCTCGATTGCTTGAGAGCTGAGTCATGCCCCAAAACTACGTTCCCATATTCATTTTCATTGCCATCGTAGGCACGTTGCTTCCGGTCACCTTGCTCCTGGCCAAACTGGTGAGGCCGGAAAATCCAAGCAAGACGAAGCTGATGCCGTATGAGTGCGGCATCGATCCGGTTGACAATGCGCGCGGCCGGTACACGGTGCGCTTCTACATCATCGCCATATTGTTCGTGGTGTTCGACGTGGAAACGATTTTTCTCTTCCCCTGGGCGGTTAAGTTCAAGGCTTTCGGACTGTTCGGATTGATCGAAATGCTGATCTTCCTGGCGATCCTGATCGTGGGCTACGTCTGGGTGTGGGGGAAGGGCGCGCTGGAGTGGGTGTAGAAACTGAGTAATTCTGTGATCGAGTGATTGATGAGCACACCTTCCCTTGCTGCGATGGATTCTTCTCCGGCTGAAACCTTCACCGCTTCGCGCTGGACGAAGGGCAATTTCTTTTTTCCCACCAAGTTGGTGGTAAGTCCGCAGCGCGTCGCCCGTGTGAAGTCACGCCTATTCGGCAGCAACGAAGAATCGATTCCCATGTCCAAAGTGGCATCGGTGCATATCAACACGGGCGTCTTCTGGTCAGAGATCATTGTGGAATCCACCGGCGGGACCGATCCCATCAGCAGCCACGGCCACCGCAAGAAAGATGCGAGACGCATCCGCGATTTGATCGAGATGTATCAAGTGCAAGCGCGGGGGTAGATCGGGCGCTTCCCTCGCGATTCAAGGCTGCTCCCGCGTCGTTGACACCTTCCGCCCAAGCTGATAAAAGTGATCGTTCTTCACGAATAGATCTGCGCCGGAGTTCTGTGCCGT
>Ga0187783_10003688_pt1 | contig 11283 bp, 9 predicted proteins | sample 1015_SJ02_MP02_2_FD_132471 | JGI IMG/M metagenome (GOLD analysis project Ga0187783, IMG submission 132471) | Tropical peat soil microbial communities from peatlands in Department of Meta, Colombia - 1015_SJ02_MP02_20_MG | ecosystem: Environmental > Terrestrial > Soil > Wetlands > Peat | place... | reverse complement strand
GGCGACCGAAGCCGCCGCCAAGGAAGCCGTTGTGAACATAGACTTGCTCCGGCTTCAGGTCGGACGCCTTCGCCGCCGCTTCGAGCGCCTCACCCGCGTCTTGCGTTCCGACCCACACGTCCAGCCGGTTGGGCTGCAAATTCACGGTCGCATTCATCGGCTCCATTGGCGAATGCGACAGATAAGGCGTCTCGTAGATGGCCTCGAATGTCTTGGCCGTACCTGAGAAGACCTGATCGATGTTGCCGTCGTTGCGCGCGGTCAGCATGGGCTCGTTGAGCGCGGCGCGATACATCTGCGAAAGCTTGCCGCTGTCGACCTTGCCCGCCGCACCGACGTCCCACTCCGGTTGCAGCCGGGACAGCGCCCGCTTGGCGCGCCAATAGGTATCGGTCGCCACTACGGCCACGGCGTTCGGAAGCTTCACCACCTTGAGCACGCCCGGTGCGCCGTTGAGCACCGAGTCGTCGACGCTCTTGAGTTTGCCGCCGGGGACCGGGCAAGCCGTGATTGCGGCGAAAACCATGTCTGGAACTTGTGCGTCGATGCCGAATTTGGCCGATCCATCGGTCTTGTGGACAACATCGACCCGCGGCAGCGGCTTGGGGATGAAGGTGAATTGAGCGGGCGTTTTAATCGCCGGCTCGGCCGTGAGCGTAATCTTCGCCGCATCAGCCGCGAGTTCGCCGAAACGTAGGCTCTGGCCCGACGGTTTATGGGTCACCACGCTCTGCGCGGCCGAGCACTCCGATGCCGGAACGTTCCAGCGCGCCGCGGCGGCGGCAACGAGACGCTCGCGCGCGCTGGCGCCAACCTGCTGCACCTTCTTCTGCGATGTCCGTACTGACATGCTGCCGTGCGAGAACATCGGACCATAGACTTTATTCTCCCGCAGATTCCGGTTCGGCGAGGCATACTCGATCCGCACCTTCGACCAGTCGCACTGCAGCTCCTCCGCAATCATCATCGGCAGCGCCGTCATGCTGCCTTGCCCCATCTCCGATCGCTGATAGCGGATCAAAATTGAATCGTCCGGATCGATAGCGATCCACGCATCGATATCATTCGGACTATAGGCGTTTTCATCACTGCCAGGCGCTATCCCGACAGTCACGGCGCGGGCGGCGCGCGGCGCGGCCCCGATACCGATCATGAAACCGCCGGCGGCGGTTGCCGCGGTAAGGATGAAGTGGCGGCGGCTAAGAGTCGAAGCGACGCGAGTTCCGTGCATCGCGACCTCCCCTTAGGCTTTCATCATGTCGGCGGCGCGATATATGGCGTGGCGCAGACGTTCATAGGTTCCGCACCGGCAGATATTCGTGATGTTAGCGTCGATATCGGCATCGGTCGGACTGGGGAAGTCTTTCAAGAATGCGACGGTAGCCATGATCTGCCCTGACTGACAGTAGCCGCATTGCGGAACATCTTCCGCGATCCAGGCGCGCTGCACCGGATGGCTGTTGTCCGGCGAGAGGCCTTCGATGGTCGTGATCTTCGCGCCATTGAGCGCGCCGATCGGCACCGAGCAGGAACGCATCGGGCTGCCATCGATATGCACCGTGCAAGCTCCGCATTGCGCAATACCGCAGCCGAATTTTGTGCCGGTCAAGCCAACCAAGTCGCGCAATACCCAGAGCAGCGGCGTGTCGGGCTCAATATCAATTTGTCGGGATGCTCCGTTAACTTCGATCGTGACCACCGTGTCTCTCCTCAGAGCTATGGTTATAAAGCGCGGTCAAGCGTGCCCGTTCCTCGCGATACTAGATCCATTCGCTGTTTGTTCTTAGCGTGCGCGGCGAAGGTGGCGGAAATGAATGCAATGCGGGTCTGCCATGCGTTGGTCTCTCATATGACTGGGGCTTGAGGACGCCATTCCATGCGCGGCCCACCCAGAGAGGTTCAACAGCAAAATAAGCATTGCCGTCGGCCTATTGACCCTGGCTGTGTAAAAACTCTACGCGGCATAACCGCACCCGGAATTTTGAGCTCTACGGTCACGCGGAGAGCATAAAAACGCTAAAATCTGTCTTCCGTTCGGCACTACGAGCAAATCAGATTTCGTTTTCACACGGCCAAGACCCGAAGCGGACATGGTGTCGGGGACAAACCTGCAGCAAGCACCAGCGTCGAATGTCGTCTCCAGACACCCGTTTCAGCGTCGACTTGCGGTGACCAATTCTCACTACGGGAGAGCACGATGAAAACCCTGACGAACATCTGCGTCATTGGCTTGTTAGCTTTGATGGCCATGTCGAGCCGGGGGATAGCGCAGACTGCATCAACCACCGAAGCGCGACTTAGGGAATTGAATATCACATTGCCCGCAGTGCCGCTGCCGATAGCCAACTATGTCGACTCCGTACGGGTCGGCAATCTGCTGTTCCTTGCCGGGAATACCGCGGGTCCCGACTGGAAGTACAAAGGCAAGGTCGGCAGGGATCTTTCGGTGCAAGAAGGTTACGACACCGCCCGCCAGGTTGGACTCATTATGTTAGCCAAAGTACGAGCGGCACTGGGTAGCCTTGATCGAGTAAAGCGGATCGTCAAAGTGTTGGGTATGGTCAACTCAGCTGAGGGGTTTGGCGATCAGCCGCGCGTAGTAAACGGATTTTCTGATTTGATGGTCGACGTATTTGGCGAAGCGATCGGCAAGCATGCGCGCTCTGCTGTGGGTATGGCGGGACTTCCCTCCAACAGCGCCGTGGAAGTAGAAATGATCGTAGAGATCGAGTGAAAGCGCTCGAATGACGAGAGAGCAAATCATGATGAAGCCTTGGCGCCATTTTTTGATCGCGGCACTTACTACCTTGACTATTGCCGCCTTCCCCGCCAACGCCCAAAGCCCGGCGTTCCGGGTTGATCCGTATTGGCCGCGGCCGTTGCCCAACAACTGGATCCTTGGCCAGGTCGGCGGGATTTCGGTCGACGCCCAGGATAATATCTGGGTGTTCCAGCGACCGCGTTCGGTGACCGACGACGAAAGGGCCGCCGCGTTCGATCCGCCGCGCGCCAAGTGCTGCGTACCAGCGCCGTCGGTCCTCGTATTCAACCGGGCAGGTGACGTCGTGAAATCGTGGGGCGGCCCCGGCGACAATCTTGGCTACGATTGGCCTCTGCAGGAACACGGCATTCTGGTCGACAACAAAGGCTTTGTCTGGCTCAGTGGAGGCGGCAAAGGCGACAATATGGTGCTGAAGTTCACCACCGACGGCAAATTCGTCAAACAGATCGGTAAGAGCGGCCCGCTCACCTCCAGCACCGATCTCAGCCAATTCGGCCAGGTAGCCGCGCTGGAGTTCGACGAGGATGCCAATGAAATCTATGCCGCCGACGGTTACGGCAATCATCGGGTCGCTGTGTTCGACGCCGAGACTGGCGCGATCAAACGGGTGTGGGGCGCGTACGGCAAGCCACCGACCGACGACAATCTGCCAGCTTATAATGCCGACTCGCCGCAATTCGCCAATCCGGTGCATTGCGTCGCGCTAAGCAAGGATGGTCTCGTTTTCGTCTGCGACCGCAGAAACAACCGCGTGCAGGTGTTTCACAAGGACGGTAGTTTCGTGCGCCAATACGTTTTCGACCCGGCGACGCGCGGGCCCGGTTCATCATGGGGCCTAGACTTCTCGCCGCTCGACAAGGAACAGAACTTTTTCGTGCTGGTCGACGGCAGCAATGAAGTGCTGGAAACCGTCAGCCGCAAAGATGGCATCGTCGTCGGCAGTTTCGGCCGCGCAGGGCGCAATGCCGGTGAATTTCACTACGTACATGTCGCCAAATTCGACTCGCGCGGCAACCTCTATACCGGCGAAGTCGATACTGGAAAGCGTTTGCAAAAATGGGTGCCGGTTGAGTGACGCTCAATCTCCCGAATTCTGCGAGCAGTATATCCATGAGATCCGCCGGCTCGACAGCAGTCGAGGCTGCTACAGAAACCTATGTGGAACGTTGGCGCCAACTCGTCTGCGGCGTCTTCTGCATGGTGATGATCGCCAACTTGCAGTACGGATGGACGCTGTTCGTTCATCCGATCAACCAGAAATTTCACTGGGGCACCACGGCGATCCAGGTTGCCTTCAGCATTTTTATCGCCACTGAGACATGGCTAGTACCCATTGAAGGATGGTTCGTGGACCGTTTCGGCCCGCGGATTGTCGTGGCCGTCGGCGGCGTTTGCGTCGCCTGCGCCTGGACGCTCAATTCGTTCGCGACTTCGCTTTGGCTGTTGTACTTGGCTGCCGCCCTTGCGGGCATCGGCGCCGGAGCAGTTTATGGCACCTGTGTCGGAAACGCGCTCAAGTGGTTTCCCGATCTGCGCGGCTTAGCGGCGGGTTTAACTGCTGCCGGATTCGGCGCGGGCGCGGCGGCCACAGTTATCCCGATCCGCGAGTTGATCCTCGGCTATGGCTACGAAGCGGCCTTTCTGTGGGTCGGACTCGGGCAGGGCCTCGTCATTGTGTTGTTGTCGCGGTTATTACGCGCGCCGCGGCCGGGCGAAACGCCGAAGCCTGCGATACGGCTGACGCATTCGCTACGCGATCATACACCTCTCGAAATACTACGGTCGCCGGTGTTCTGGGTGCTCTATTTCATGTTCGTGATGGTGGCGGCGTCAGGCTTAATGGCGACCGCACAGCTTGCGCCGATTGCGATCGACTTTGGCTTGGCTGAGCAACCGGTGAATATCCTGCTCGTGACCGCGACCACGCTCAGTGCCGCGCTCGTCATTGATAATATCCTCAACGGTCTGGCGCGCCCGTTCTTCGGCTGGATCTCCGATCTAATCGGCCGCGAGATCACCATGGGAGTGGTGTTCACGATTGGAGCCTTCGCCTATTGGGGGCTTGGTGCACTCGGACACACGCCGTATGCGTTCATCGTGCTCGCTGGCCTGGTGTTCTTCACGTGGGGTGAAATCTTCAGCCTGTTTCCCGCGATTACGACCGACACTTACGGCGCAACCTATGCCACGGCCAATGCGGGGTTGCTTTACACCGCAAAGGGGGTGGCGGTGTGGGTGGTGCCGCTCGCGAGCATCATCAAGAATCACGCCGGCAGCTGGCACGGGGTCTTTGTCTTTGCTGCGGCTACGAACCTGACGGTCGCGGCACTGGCACTTTTCGTTCTCAAGCCAATGCGGCGGCGAATTACGACTGGTGCTTGATCCAGAGACCTCGCGTTCACCGTGGCTCATCCGCGAGACGATGAAATGTCGCTTAATGGCATCGAACGGAAGTTGCGCGGTGTCTCCTATGAGTCCATTATCTGGGGAAAAGCGGATCTCAGACCGACATAGGCTGAAGACCGCTGTTGACCCAAGTCGGACATCTATCAGATCGCGGCTAGACTAGTCCTTGCCCGGACATCGGCAGTGAGGCGGGCTCACGTAGCGCCGCCCGCGCTCACTCAACAGCAACTGAGACTGGCGCAAGAGCAGTTGCCACGGCGGGCGATAAATAGGCACCTTGTCGGAGCAACTCGCGCTGGATGGCGCGCACGGCAACGTGACGCGGCGGGACGCTGCCACCGGCTGCGAGGGCCGCCGCGACGCCCGCGGCCTGACCCGTGAACCAGCACTGTGGGATTTCGCGCAAGAAGGTGTGAGAACTCGGATCGCAGGCGATGTGTCTACCTGCGCCCAAAATGCCGTCGAGCCCCTCGGGCACTAGCGCCCCGTATGGCACTGATATGTTGGGAGTCTTCGGCGAAAGCGAGGGCGATACGCCGATCTCATCTTCGAAGACATTGCCGGTATCCCACTGCTGGCGGATAACCTTGCGCAGGCCGACAAGCCGCCGGCTGTGACGGACGCCAATCTGTGGCGCACCCAGCATCAGGAAAGCACCGGAAAAGCCGGGCGCCGCCGCGCGATAGACTTCGAGGTGACCAACAGCCAGCTCGCGGGATCGTAACTCGACCGCAGTGAGGTCCTCGACATTGACTGCGCTGTAGCCGGCGAGACGCGGCCCCATGAACAAGGCAACGTCATTGCGCCACGAAACGAACGGCTTCTCAAAAAATTTCACCCGCTCGCGACCGAGCATCATGAAGGCTGCAAATGCGTCTGGCTGCCCATGGCGGAATGCGAGCCAGCACTCCATATCGACACCGCCAAACAGGAAGGCGGTGTTCATGCAATGATGGATGTCGCCGGCGTCAATATCGGATTCGCACGATGCACCGGACCCTGCGATCAGATCGGCATCGCCGGTTGTATCGACGACGACCTTAGCGAGAATAGCATGGCGGCCTTCTTTGCTTTCGAAGATAGCGCCTTTGACGGTATTGCCGTCGACGATCGGTGCCGCAGCCCAGGCGTGGAACAGGAGCCGCACCTTGGCCTCATTAGCCATCTGCATCGAAAGGGTCTTGAGCGCCTCGGGATCGATGGTCGGCGACCATGTGACAATGCCGTGGTAGGCTGCCGTCCGCTGCGCCCAATAGGCGGCGGTGGCCGTGTCTCGGCTGCCCCAGTCGATGCGGGGCGGCCCAGCGACTGCGTTCTTCGGCAGCCGATCAACAAATTCTTCGGCAAGACCGCGGATGATGTGCCGGCCGGACCAATCGGTCATCCGGTCGATCCAGATGACGAGGCCGCCGGTCGAAAGTCCGCCCAGATGATTATAGCGCTCGACTAAGAGCACGTCGGCGCCAAGCCGTGCCGCGGCAATAGCGGCAGCCGTTCCGGCCGGCCCGCCGCCGACCACCAGTATGTCAGTCTCGGCGAGGACCGGCACTTCGCGTTCCGGCTCGACAATCGTTTTCGAAGGGCGCGCGCGTTGCGCGCGGCCGCGCCCCTGGAAAAGTTCGATCCCGACAGCGGCGCCAATGCTGCTGGTGTAATTGCCGCTGCCCGGCGGTTCGCGGAAAATCTCGTTCTCCCTGACCGAGCGTCCGGCGGGCGGTACGTCTTCGTTCCCCCTCATGCCATGCCTCACAGCCAGCATTTTGCGCGAAACTAGGCAACGATAGGCCTTGGATGTGGGGTTTGCTAGTCGTGATGATCCAAACCGGAAGCCGGTAAACAAGTCGTGCTTGCTCCAAGGCCGCAGCAAATGCCAAATCAAAGTGGTCGACGAAGTTGGCAGCTAGGGCTCTATTCGCGGTCGGTATCGTGTGCGCCATGCCGCGTGGCATCATCGGGTCGCTTGGGCGATGGTTCACCCGGTTGATAATGCTGCGACTTCGGTCGCACCTGTGGCGTAACGGCAACGAGAAACACTGAAAGGGAGGACATCATGACAGTGAAACGGATCATCGTAGCCGGTCTGTCAGCAACCAGCCTTGTATTCGCGACGGCGCTAACGTCGGCCGCCGGTCAATACGGACCGGGCGCCAGCGACACCGAAGTCAAAATCGGCAACACAATGCCCTATAGCGGCCCAGCCTCGGCCTACGGCATCATCGGCAAAACCGAGGCCGCCTACTTCACCATGATCAACGAGCAAGGCGGCATCAATGGTCGCAAGGTCAACTTCATCAGCCGCGACGACGGCTACAGCCCGCCGAAGACCGTCGAACTAGTGCGCAAGATGGTCGAGCAGGACCAGGTACTGTTTCTGTTCAGCACACTCGGTACCCCGACCAATACCGCGATCCACAGCTATCTCAATGACAATAAGGTCCCGCAATTGTTCGTCGCCACCGGCGCCGATCAATGGAATGATCCCGAGCATTTTCCCTGGACGATGGGCCTGATACCGAGCTACGGCACCGAGGCTCACATCTACGCACGCTACATCCTCAAGCATCTGGCGAATGCGAAGATCGCGGTGCTGTATCAGAATGACGATTTCGGCAAGGATTACCTGAACGGCCTGCGCGACGGCCTTGGGGAAAAAGCGGCCAATATGATCGTGGCCACGCAATCCTATGAGACAACCGATCCGACCGTTGATTCACAAGTGGTCGCTCTGCAGGGGAGTGGCGCCGATGTGTTGCTGACCGTCGCCATCCCCAAATTTGCCGCGCAGGCGATCCGCAAAGTTTACGACATCGGCTGGAAGCCGACGCACTTCCTGACCTCGGTATCGAATTCGGTCGGGACGGTGATGAAATCCGCGGGACCCGAGAAAGGCGTGGGGATCATCTCGGCCGCCTTCGCCAAAGATCCAACGGATCCACAATGGCAGGGCGCGCCTGAATACAAGGAATGGTTGGCCTTTATGAAAAAATACAATGCATCGGCCAATCTCGGCGATGTACAGGGCGCGATCGGTTATACGTATGCGCAGACCATGATCGCGGTGCTCAAAGCGTGCAGCAATAATCTCACCCGCGAGAACGTGATGAAGCAGGCTGCGAGCCTGCACGACGTCGCAATGCCGATGCTGTTGCCCGGCGTCACGCTCTCGACCAGCGCGACCGATTTCGCGCCGATCAAGCAGATGCAACTGGAGAGGTTCGACGGCACAACCTGGATGTTGTTCGGCGAGGTTATGTCGGCTTCCGGCAGCTAAGACTTTCGCTTGAACAACTGAAAAATATGCCAAGGCGCGTGTCATGGCAAACAGACACGCAGGCGTGACAAGTTTGCTTGCAGCCAATCTCGTTCTCGCCGAGGGATTGGCCTTTGGCGACTGGACAACACGCGCGGTCCGAAGGACGCCAAAGCCTTGCTGGAGGGAGTTCGGACCGCTGGCGCGGGAACAGGAACGACTTCCGGGTTTGGCACTAAGCTGCTGCCATCTCATGAGCGCGGACCAATGTCTGACATTGGGGCGAGAACGGACTCCGCGCCAACGCCTGTCCACTTCGCACTTTGAGCCAAGTCGGACATCGCATGGTTCAAACTCACCATGTTGAAGTGCCCTCCAGCTTGACCCACGTTAGTTTAGCGGTTTTTGCGACGCTGCAGCATGTCCTACCATGTTCTATCTTGGACGCCGCAAAGAACCACCGCGCTGGAACCCTTCATGCGAATTTTCAAGCCACTTTGCCGATCTGGCTTTGCGCCCGCAAGGACAGTGCCTGATCGCCTTGTGGAGTTAGACGTCTCGTGGGACCTTTCTGAAGCTTGCTCGGCCGGCGTTCGGCGGACGCCGCGACGTCGCCGAATGTACTCGCGCAAAGCGAGTTTATGGACATGATAGCTCGCCAGCTCCTGGTATGGACTTGCGCGCAAGTGGAAGGGCTCTATCCCGGCTGCTTCGCGATCGTCATGGCGACGGGAATCATCTCGAACGCGCTGTTTGCTCAGGGTCCCCGCGAACTGTCGGATGCGTTCCTTCTGGCGAACGCCATTGCATATCCTTTGCTGGCGGTCCTAACCGTTATACGCGCCACGCGTTTTACTCGCGCATTTTGGTCTGATCTTTCAAACCGCGGTCTTGTCTTCTCCTTCTTTACGATTGTTGCGGCATCCAGCGTCTTTGGCGAGGGGATTTTTCTGCGGGGGGTCAGCTCGATAGCATTGTGTTTGTGGCTCTTCGCTCTCGCCGTGTGGGTGGCGCTTATTTATCTCAGCTTCTCGGTTATGATATTGAGCAGAGCCAAGCTTCACATGGCGATCATCCAGGACGGATGGTTGCTTGCGATCGTTGGTACCGAGGCTCTTTCCGTTCTAGGCTCGACGTTCGCACCCGTAACCGGCGCCTTCGCCTCGGCGATTTATGCGCTCAGTCACATGCTATGGGGCATCGGTCTTGCACTCTACGCGATATACGTTGTCCTGCTGATCTACCGGCTCTTTTTCTTTGATGTGAAGCCCGACGACATTACTCCGGCTCTTTGGGTTGTCATGGGAGCCGCCGCAATCAGCACTGACGCGGGATCCGCGATCCTACTTGCCGACAGTGGCGTGCCGTTTCTGTACGCGATGCGCTCTTTTGTCATCGGCGCAACTCTCATCGCCTGGGCTTGGGCCACGTTGTCGATACCATTTCTGCTGATGCTCGGCTTCTGGAAATACGCCATCCGACGAGAGCCGGTGACCTATACACCCCTGGTGTGGAGCGCGGTGTTTCCAGTTGGCATGTATTCAATGGCAACCATGCGGTTCTCGATCGCGAGCGATTTTACAATCTTGCGTGGGGTAGCGAACGTTGTCGTTTGGATCGCGATTGCGGCCTGGGTCGCCGCGCTCGGAGCGTTGCTCGCGGCATGCTGGCGCGATTTTCATGATTTTACGCGATCAGATCGTACGGACGCCCTGTCATCACGATCATGAATTCGGAATCTGCTGGGCTACGATTTTGGATTCATCATTAAGCCGCAGCAATGTTCGGCCATAACGCGATGCTCGTCACCTTCCGTCGTGTTGCTCGGCTCGATCGCCATAGTGTGCCAGCCAGAGCCGAAGCCCCGCCAAATAGGCAACAATGACGCCGACGCCGATGCTCAAATGCATCGCTTTGGTATGGGCGTAGCCGAGTGTCCAGGGCGCCGATATGAGCCAGGCGCCCAGCAATAGGTTGAGCCATTCCTCCCAGTCGGAAAATGCCGCGATCGCTGCGGCCGACACCACCGCGATCAAGGCGCTGCTCACCCAAAAATCTACGCGCGCCGCGCCGTTTGCATAAGCGAAAAGCCAGGGCGAAATAAACAAGAAGACGGCGACAGACAAATTATAAACGTCAAGAATTGCGGCCCGTGACAATTCAGGATCTGATTTTCGCGTTTGTGTGAGCCGATGCGCTGTCACTTCTCTTCCCTACTCGTACCAGACGAGACGAGTGAGCGTGCTTTCATTCTGGACATTAATTTGCGAAGGCGGGCCAAAAATAGAAAGGGTCCGACGTGTCGCAGGCTGTGCGCCGATCAGTCGCAGCTCGCCGACGGAACGCAATTGCGACAAGCGACTTCAAGTTGAGCGTTAGACAAGTCAGCGTTAGACACGGAAAAGGAAGCGGGCTGGCAAGGAGCCGCTTCTATGGAGCTCGACAACCAATCCCCCGGAATGTTGATTGCAAGGCTGGATCGCATCCCGATCTGGTCGCTTCCAGGTCTGTTCATCGGAATCATCGGCGTCGGCTTTCTTTTTACGTTCTACGATATCTTCGACATCAACGTGTCATTCATCCAGACGTGTACCCAAATCGTCCCGCACTGCACGCCGCCATCGGCGGCGAATTACATCGGCCTGCCGGTCCTTCTTAATCTCGTCGGCTATGTCATCGGCACCTTGATCCTCGGCCCGCTGGCAGACCGCGCCGGACGTCGGGATCTTCTGTTGGTGACCATGGTCATTACCGGCATAGGATCCGTGATCACCGCGGTGGTCAACAATTATGCTTGGTTCATCGTTGCGCGTACCATTACCGGCATTGGCATCGGCGCCGATCT
>Ga0187783_10003687_pt1 | contig 11286 bp, 7 predicted proteins | sample 1015_SJ02_MP02_2_FD_132471 | JGI IMG/M metagenome (GOLD analysis project Ga0187783, IMG submission 132471) | Tropical peat soil microbial communities from peatlands in Department of Meta, Colombia - 1015_SJ02_MP02_20_MG | ecosystem: Environmental > Terrestrial > Soil > Wetlands > Peat | place... | reverse complement strand
CCCTGCGCATGTAGGCACGCTACGACTCAACGCGGACGGTGATCAACCAGCCTGGCGCAGAACCCCGGCCTACGCGCCGTAAGGCCAGGGTCACCGACGGAGGTGGCCGCCGTCCCGGGCAATGGCCTTCCGGTATCGAGCGAGGTCAATCGTGTCTTAGTTAGGATGTCGGGAACTCCACTCGGCGGTATAGTTCACGAGTCTTCGCGCCGACGCACACACTCCCAACTCAGTGCAGCAAACGGGCGCGACAGGCTAGCTGCAGCGCCAGGCGCTGGTCCGCGTCCTCGAGGTCGACTCCGAGCAGGCTGGTGATTCGCCGTATCCGGTAGGTGACCGCGTTGCGGTGCAGGTGAAGGCGCTGGGCGGTCCGGCCGATCGAGCCCTGCTCGTCGAGGAACGCGGCCAGGGTCCGGATCGCCGTTTCACATCGGGCCTGGCCGAGTCGTTCCAGCGGCGCAAGCTGCACCCGGACAGATGACCGAGCCGTGTCGGAGGCGTACCACTCCATCAGCATTCGCTGCACCCCGGTCGCGTCGTGAGCGATGACCCCTGGCGCTTTGCCGGCCGCCCTGGCCGAGATGATGGCGCCGCGTGCCTCGGCAGCAGCGGCCCGCAGGCCAAGCGGGCCCTCGTGCGGGGTACTCACCCCGGCTCGGAGCGTCAGCGCCGGGAACCTGGCCTCGATGGCCTCGAGGGCGCGGGCAGCCGAACGTGATACCCGTCCCCGTGCCTCGGCGCCGGGATCCGAGCTTGTCATCCAGACTACGAGGACGGCTCGCGCCATCCGCGACAGGCACCAGGTTCCGCCGCTCGCTGCGGCTGCGGTCAGCGCGACCTGACCAGCCGCCTCGAGTAGCTCGAAGCAGCCGACCTCATCCGGCGCGACGTCGGTGAGGTTGTCGGCTTCGATCCGAACCGCGACGTGCCAGCCAGCCAGCGGAACGCCGAGCTGGCGGGCCCGTTCGAGCATGTCCGCATTGAGCGCTGACTCGGAGATCAGCAGCTCTGCCAGCAGCTCGGAACGCGATCGGATCGGCAGTTCGCGCGCCTGCCGTCTTTCGTCGGCCAGCCGACCTGCCACGGCCGTAGCGGTGCGGAGGACGAGCCGGGCTGCTACTGCCAAGTCGCCGCGCGCTTCCGGCGCTACGAGCCGGGCCGGCTCGCCTGCAAGAGGGGTCTGCCCGGGTCCCTCAGCGGCGGCTGGCCGCTCGGGAAGCACGGGACTGCCGAGTCCCTCACCGACCATTGCGTACAGGGTGTCAAGGTCAGCGCCGGCTTGCTCAGCTCGGTCCACCGCGTCGAGGCCGGCGCTTGCCCTGGCGAGGGCGAGCGAGGGCCCGCCACCCACCTCGGCCAGCATGGCCAGCAACAGCGATGTGAGTTCTGCCTCCGGCGGGATCCAGATGAGTGCCAGATCAGCTCGGCTCGCGATGTCGACGGCCGTTACTGGCGGTCGCCAGCGTTCATCCGTAAAGGCGGCTACCGCCGAAACGCCGCCGAGGGCCGCCCAGCGCAGCGCCATGTCGAAGCGATAGTCGGTGGCGGATCCAGAGGCGACCCGGCCAAGGATGACCAGGTTCCCCGCGGGCGCGCCTTCCAGTTCAGCAAAGTCCTCCGCCAGCCGGACGCCCGTGACCTCGCGGTCCCCGCCGACCTCGCTGACCCGTTCCAGCCCGGACAGCGGAGGCGCCAAGAGGATCGCGTCGACGGTAGTCACGCATAAGTATTTTAGGCAGGCTGCACATATTTTGTAAGCTTCCTGTGCAGGCTGGTTATTACCGGGCCGGCGATCCGGCTGAGACCATTCAGAGGTGACCTCCCCCCCGCCTGATCCTGAGGTGCTCGGCTCCTCGCGCGTCAGGCTGGCGGTCGATATCGGCGGCACTTTCACCGACCTCGTGGCCGTAGACACCCTCACCGGGAAAGTAGTACGGGCCAAGGCTGACACCACCCCAGTCCAGCTCAGCGACGGCGTGCTGAAGGCCCTCGCGCAGTCCGGGGTGCCGACCGAGGCAATCGGGGCGTTCATCCACGGCACCACGGTCGTGATCAACGCCATCACCGAGCGGCGCGGCGCGGCGACCGCGCTGGTGACCACGCGTGGCTTCCGCGACGTCCTGGAGATCGGCCGCGGCAACCGCCCCGACCTTTACAACCTCGCGTATGCGAAGCCGGTGCCGTTCGTGCCCAGGCACCTGCGCTTCGAGGTTGCCGAGCGGACGACTTACCTCGGCGCCGTGGCCAGGCCACTCAGCGAGAGCGATGTCGTGGATATCGCTCGGCGGATCGCGGCCGCAGATGTTGGAGCGGTCGCGGTCTGCCTGCTCCATGCCTGGGCCAATCCCCGGAACGAGCAGCTCCTAGCCACCGCGCTGCGTGAGCGGCTGCCCGGTATCGCGGTCGTCGCCTCGCACGAGGTCAGCGGCCAGTGGCGGGAGTACGAGCGGACCAGCACGGCCGTCCTGTCTGCCTACGTGCAGCCGGTTGTCGCGGGCTACCTGGACTCCCTGGCTTCAGTGTTGCAGGACCGGGGCGTTGCCGCGCCGCTGCACGCCATGCGGTCCAACGGCGGTGTGAGCTCCTTTGCCCGGGCAAAGCAGGCGCCGATCGCGCTGCTCGAGTCAGGCCCGGTCGCAGGCGTCATGGCCGCAACAGAGCTGGGCCGCCGGCTCGGGAACAGCAACGTGCTCACCCTCGATATCGGCGGGACGACCGCCAAGACGTCTGCGGTGCGAGACGGCGAGGTGCGGATCGACACCCTGCACCACATCGGCAAGACGCCGACGACGGCCGGCTATCCCGTCCAGGTCCCGACGGTGGAGATCATCGAGATAGGGGCGGGCGGCGGGTCCATCGTGTGGGCCGACACCGCGGGCGGCTTGCATGTCGGGCCACGCAGCGCCGGGGCCGACCCCGGTCCCGCCTGCTACAGCCGAGGCGGCACCGAGCCGACCCTCACCGACGCCAACCTGCTGCTTGGCCGACTCGACGCGGATTACTTCCTGGGCGGCAGGATGCAACTGGACAGCGGCGCGGCAGAGAAGGCGCTCGCCGGGCTTGGCAAACAGATAGGAACGGACGCGCAGTCCATCGCCCGCGGCGTGCTGCAGTACGCGGCCGCCCAGATGAGCCATGCGCTGCGGCTGGTAACCCTGCGCCGGGGTCACGATCCGCGGGACTTCGTGTTTGTCGCCTACGGCGGGGCCGGGCCGCTGCACGCTGCGCTGCTGGCTCGCGAGCTCGGAATCGGCCGGACCGTCATCCCGCCGGGCCCAGGTCATTTCTCCGCGTTCGGGATGCTGGCCAGCCCGCTGCGCGGCGAGGCCGTGCGCACCGTGCTCGGGCCGCTGGACAAGATCGACCTGGCCGGGGCCTTCGTCGGTGTCGAGGAGGCGGCATTTGCCCAGCTCGCCGAGCGTTGCGAGCGCCACCCCGGCGAGGCTGGCATCGTGATTGCGAGGTATGCCGAGCTCCGCTACTCGGGGCAGGAGCACACGCTGGAAGTGCCCGTGCCCCACCCGGCAGCGCTCGCCGACATCCGGGCCGCGTTCGAGCGACGTTGCCTGGAGGCTTACTCGTTCCGCCTCGACGCTCCGCTCGAAGTGGTGTCCCTGCGTGTCAGCGCGGTCGAGCCGACGGCGGCGATCAGCTGGACCGACCAGGATGATCCTGGCTCTCGGCCGCAAGCGAGGACGCGGCTTGTGGACCTCGTTCCTTACGGGGGGACGCAGCCCATTCCCGTGCTAACCCGCGCCGAGCTGTCCAGTGCCGGCCAGGACTGGGTCGCCGGGCCCTGCGTCATAGAAGAGCCCGCCGCGACCACGCTCGTCCTGCCTGGCCAGGCCGCGCGCCAGGACAAGGCAGGGAACCTGATTCTGGAGGAGCAGTCATGACCGGGCCGACGACGCCACGGTGGGCCGCGGTTTCTGCGGGTGCCGCAAGCGGTGATGACCGGTTCACCTTGGACGTGCTCCGCGAGGGCTTCGCCGCGATCAGCGACGAAATGTTCGTGTCGCTGCAGCGCACCTCGCAGAGCCCGATCATCTACGAGGTGCTCGACTTCGCGGTCGGTGTCACCGACGCCGATGGCGAGCTTGTTGCGCAGGGGAACGGCATAGCCGGGTTCCTCGGGCCGCTGGGGGACGCGGTCAAGGAGGTCATCGCCCGCCGGATCGTGCTGCGGCCAGGAGACGTGATCATCGCGAACGACCCGTACGCGGGCGGCGGCACGCACCTGTCCGACGTCGCGCTGGTCCGGCCCGTATTCTCCGGTCCCGAGCTGATCGGGTTCGCCGCGGCCAAGGGCCACTGGACCGAGGTCGGCGGCAAGGATCCCGGCTCGTGGACGGCCGACTCGCAGGACGTCTACGCCGAGGGTCTTCAGCTCCCGTTCGTGCATGCCTACTCCCGCGGAACGCCGAGCATGGACCTGCGCGCCATCCTTGCCGCCAACAGCCGGCTTCCGGAGATGGTGCTCGGTGATCTGACCGCCCAGGCCGCCTGCCTGGAGGTTGCGGAGCGCCGGCTCCTCGAGATGTGCGCCCGCTACGGCACCGCTACGGTCCGCAGCGCGATGCGCACGGTCCTGGACCGCAGCGAGCGGCTGTGCAGGGACGTGCTGGCGAAGATCCCGCACGGGGTCTTCACCGCCGAGGACCTCACCGACACCGACGGCCTGGGCAACGGCCCGTTCGCCGTGAAGGTCCGGGTCGAGGTGAGGGGGGACGGCGTCACCTGCGACTTCACCGGCAGCCACGCCCAGGTCCCCGGCCCGATCAACTGCACCTGGAGCGGCTTGGTCTCAGGGGTCCGCACCGTCTTCAAGGCCATCACCGACCCCGCCGAGCCGGCGACTGACGGCTGGTTCCGGCCGCTGACGATCATCGCCCCGCCTGGCAGCATCTTCAACGCGACGCGGCCCGCTCCGGTGGCGGCCTACTTCGAGGCTACCGAGATGGCCTCAGACCTGGTCTGGCACGCCCTTGCGCCGGCCTTCCCGGAGCGCCTGCCCGCAGGAACGTACGTTTCGGTCTGCTCCACGTCGCTCGCGCTGACGCACCCGGATACCGGCGAGCCGGCTCTGCTGGTCGAGCCGCAGCCAGGCGGATGGGGCGCTGGCCAGGATGTCGACGGCCAGCACGCCCTGGTCTCGGTCGGCGACGGGGAGACCTACGTGATCCCGGTCGAGGTCGCGGAGCAGCGCTACGGGGTGCGAGTTGAGCGGATGGGCTTCGACATCGTTCCCGGGGCCGGCGCGGGCCGCCGCCGGGGCGGCAGGGGGCTGGCCCGCGAGTACCGGATCTGCTGCGACGGCGCGTTGCTCACCGTCGCATGGGGACGTCACCTCTATCCGCCGTGGGGCGCCGCAGGCGGCCGGAACGGCTCACCGAACTACGTCGAGGTGCTGCGCGACGGTCGCCCGCTCGGACCGCGGTTCGGCAAGGTCTCCCGGATGCTCCTGCGCCGCGATGACGTGGTCCGGCTGGTGACCGGCAGCGGCGGTGGCTACGGCGATCCGCGCGAGCGGGAGCGGGAGCGCGTAGCGGCGGACCTGCGCGACGGCTTCGTCACGCCGCAGGAGGCGGCCGACTACTACGGGCGCGAGTCGCCACGCGAACTTGTTGATGAAAGCGAAATACAGCCGGATACGCAGAGGAAACAATCGCATGGTTAGCGTTCGATCATGAAACGGCTGTTCGACGAGCCGACGTTGCGCTCACTCGCCCGCGGGTGTGCCGTGCTCGGCACCGGGGGCGGCGGCGACCGCCAGATCGGGCTCTTGCTGGCTCTGCAGGCGCTCGAGGAATTCGGGCCGACCGAGCTGGTGGACCTCGATGATCTTGACGACGATGCGCTGATCATGCCGTGCGGGATGGTCGGCGCGCCTACCGTGCACATCGAGAAGATCGAGAACGGCGGGGAGGGCGAGGTCCTCCGGGACCATCTGGAACAGCTCTCCGGCCATAAGGTCGTCGCCCTGATGCCGGCGGAGATCGGCGGATCCAACGGCCTGCTCCCGCTCTGCTGGGCCGGCCGGATGGGACTGCCGGTCGTCGACGCCGACGGCATGGGCCGGGCCTTCCCGGAGATCCCGCAGGTCACCATGCACCTCGCCGGGATCGACCCGAGCCCTGGGGTCATGACCGACGAGCGCGGCAACGTTCTCGTCTTCCGGGCGATCTCCGGGGCCTGGATGGAACGGCTGGAGCGCTCGGCCGCTGTGGAGTTCGGCGGAGCCGGGGCCGCCACCGAGTACACGATGACCGTCGGCCAGGCGCGCAGCGCCACCGTGCGCGGCACGTACACCCTGGCCATCAAGATCGGCGACGCCCTGGACTCCGCAGTCGGCGACCCGATGGCCGCGCTCGTCGCCGTGACCGGCGGGTTCGTAGTGCTGTCCGGCAAGGTGACCGACGTCGAACGGCGGACGACCAAGGGCTTCGTCCGCGGCTCGGTCGTGATCGAGGGCCTCGGCGGCGACGCAGGGCGGTTGCTTCGCATTGAGATTCAGAACGAGAACCTCGTCGCACTGGAGCAGGGCCGAGTGCTCGCGTCGGTGCCCGACCTGATCACTGTGCTCGACAGCGAGACTGCCGATGCGATCCCGACCGAGCGGATCCGGTACGGGCAGCGGGTCACCGTGATCGCGATGCCATGCGCCCCGATCTGGCGATCCGCGTTCGGACTCGAGATGGCCGGGCCGCGAGCGTTCGGTTACGACTTCGACTACGTGCCCGTGGAGGAGCTCGCCGATGCCCGCGCTTGACTACCGCCTCGGGATCGACGTTGGCGGAACGAACACCGACGCTGTCATCCTCGATCGCTCCGACCAGGTGCTGGCCAAGGCGAAGGTGCCGACAACCCCGGACGTGACGGGCGGCATCGTCGCGGCCCTTGAGGCTGTCATCTCCAGCTCGGACGCAGATGCGTCGCGGATCACGCACGCGATGCTCGGCACGACGCACGCCACCAACGCGGTGCTCGAGCGGCGCAAGCTGCACCGGGTGGCTGTGATCCGGATCGGCGCGCCCGCGACGCTCGGGGTCCGGCCGATGTTCGGGTGGCCGGCCGACCTGACCGCGGCGGTATCCGCAGGCGCGACCATCGTGCCGGGCGGGATTGAGTTCGACGGCCGCGACCTGTCGCCGTTCGACGACGACGCAGTCGCCCGGTTCCTGGACTCGGTGGCCGGGCGCTGCGACGGCGTGGCCATCACCAGCGTGTTCGCGCCCGTCTCCGGGCGGCATGAGCTGCTCGCCGCCGAGGTCGTCAAGCGGCAGCTGGGCGAGGTGCACGTCTCCCTCAGCCATGAGATCGGCTCGGTCGGCCTGCTGGAGCGAGAGAACGCGACCATACTCAACGCTGCGCTGGCCGGAGTCGCCGGGGACGTCGCCCGTGCGCTGGGCGAGGCGCTGGCCGCCCATTCGCTGTCGCCGGTCTCGTTCTTCGCGCAGAACGATGGCACGCTCATGGCGCTGGACCACGCACTGCGCTACCCGGTGCTGACCATCGGAAGCGGCCCGGCCAACAGCATCCGGGGCGCGGCGTTCCTGACCGGGCGGAGCGACGCGCTGGTGGCCGATGTCGGAGGCACCTCGACCGATGTCGGGGTCCTGGTGAACGGCTTCCCGCGGGAGTCGTCGCAGGGCGTCGAGATCGGCGGCATCCGGACCAACTTCCGGATGCCAGACCTGGTGACCATCGCACTCGGCGGCGGCACCGTGCTGCACGGCGACGGTGACGGGGACCGTGCCGGGCAGGTGGTCCGGCTCGGGCCCGAGAGCGTCGGGTACCGGCTACATGAGGATGCGCTGGTGTTCGGTGGGTCTACTCCGACGCTGACCGACGCTGCCGTCGCCATGGGCCGGGCGCTGCTCGGAGACCCGTCACGTGCGGCAGATAGCCGCCAGCTGCTAAGAGCGGCGGCGCGGGCGTCTGACTCGCAGCTCGCCGACGCGATCGACCGCGTGAAGACAGCCAAGGGCGACCTGACCCTGATCGCCGTGGGCGGCGGCAGCATCCTGATCCCCGACGAGCTGCCTGGGGTGAGCGAGGTCATCCGGCCCGACCATTTCGACGCCGCGAACGCCATTGGCGCTGCGATCGCCTCGGTCAGCGGCCAGGTCGACCGCATCTTCCAGTTCGGGCCAGGGGGACGCAAAGCCGCCCTGGACGAGGCGAGCGCCGAGGCCAGGGACCATGCCGTGGCGGCCGGCGCCGATCCAGTCACTGTCCAGATCGTCGAGCTCGAGGAGATTCCGCTGGCATACCTCACCTCGCCGGCCGTCCGGATCCGCGCGAAGGCAGCTGGTGCCCTGGGCGGGCTGTACGGGCCCGCGGGCGAGCCGGCGGCCGCACGGGCGGCAGCCAGCGATGCCACCCCGGCGCGCGGCCGGTCCCCGCGCCGGATCGGGAAACGTAATCCACGCGAATCAGGAAGTTCGTACACGTCAGCTTTAGATCCACGCACGTCAGCACGAGAAGGTGGGAAATGAGAAAGCATAGGGCTTGGGGATCGGCTTCCGCGGCTGCGGCAGCGTCCCTTGCGCTGCTGCTGGCGGCCTGCGGCGGTAGCAGTTACAGTTCCGGCGCGGCGCCGACCGCGTCGAAGGTATTCACCTACGACACCTACACGCAGGTGATGGTGGATGGCTGGGATCCGGCGACCGAGTACTCCAACGGAATCATCGCGATGAGCAACATGTACCAGACGCTCACGCACTACAACCCGGTCACCCACCAGGTAGATCCGCTGCTCGCCACGAGCTGGACCCACTCGCCCAATGGCCTGACCTGGACGTTCCAGCTTCGGCACCAGGTCTACTTCCACACCGGGCGGCTGATGACCGCGCAGGCGGCCAAGGCGGCCATTTTGCGCACAAAGGCGCTGGCCGGCGGCGCCTCCTACATCTGGGGCGCGGTGAAGAGCATCGAAACGCCGAGCACCTACACGCTGGTCTTCCACCTGTCGTACCCCTCGCCCCTTGCCCTCGAGGCGTCCGCGGACTACTCCGCGTACATCTACGACACCCAGGCAGCCGGCCCCGGCGGCAACCTGACCAAGTGGCTGAACACGCCGCACGACGCGGGCACCGGTCCATACACGCTGCAGACCTGGAACAGCGGCCAGGAGTTCGAGGTCATCCTGAAGGAGTTCCCGAAGTACTGGGGCGGATGGTCGGGCTCGCACTACACCAAGGTGGTGTTCCGGGTCGTGCCGCAGGACACCACGGCGGCCCAGCTGCTGCGCTCCGGGCAGGTCAGCTTCGTCGAGCAGCTCAGCCCGACCCTGTGGGCGTCGCTGAAGGGAGTCTCCGGGATCAAGCTAGTGAGCTCCCCGTCCTGGCAGAACCTGCTGGCCCAGCTCAACTCCCCGGCGCTCAGCCTGCCGATCCGCCAGGCCATCTCCTACGACACGAACTACCCGGGCATCATCGCCGCCCTAAGCGGCGCGGCAGTGACGTCGAGCGGCATCGTCCCAGCCGGACTGTTCGGCCACTTCACCAACCTGCCGAGCTATAACTACGATCCGGCAAAGGCTGCTGGCCTGCTGAACTCGGCTGGATACGGCCCGGGCAAGAAGCGCCTTGACCTAACCCTCACCTACACCGCCGGCGACCCGAACGAGCAGGTCGTCGCGACGCTGCTGAAGTCGAGCCTGGCCCAGCTGAACGTCAACCTGAGCGTGCAGCCGCTGGCCTGGAACACACAGTGGTCGAAGGCCAAGTCGACGACGCCGTCGGCGCGGCAGGACATCTTCATCGAGTACTGGTGGCCGGACTACGCCGACCCGTACTCGTGGTTCGTCAACCTGCTGCTCGGCGAACAGCCGCCCTACTTCAACTTGTCCTACTACTCGGACCCGACGCTGAACAGCCAGATCAACAGCGTCGAGTCGCTGGTGGCGACGAACCCGTCGGCGGGCAGCGCGCTCTACCGGACCATGCAGGTAGAGATCCTCCAGCAAGCACCGATCGTGTTCCTGTACAACACCAACTACCAGTACGCGATGACGAACACGTTCTCCGGCTTCCAGGTGAACCCGGCATACCCGAACGTCATCTTCGTTTACGACCTGCACCCGAGCTCGTAGCCCAGTGCTGGTCTTCATCGCGCGCCGGCTCGCGCTCGCCGTCATAGTGATCATTGGCGTCGTCGTCGTGACCTTCGTGGTCGCTCACGTGGTGCCGGGGGATCCGGCGGCGACGTGGGCCGGTCCGCACGCCTCAGCCACCCAGATTGCCCAGGCACGTAAGTTCCTCGGGCTGGACAAGCCGCTGCCCGTCCAGCTGATCTCCTACCTGGGCGGGATCGCGACGGGGAACTGGGGCGTCTCGATCCACACCCACCGGCCCGTGCTCTCCGACCTCCTGACGGCCGCGCCGGCATCGCTCGAGCTGGTCATTACCGCCCTCCTACTCGCCGTCGCTGTCGGCGTTCCGCTGGGCCTGCTGTCGGCCCGGCGCCCCGGCAGGCCCTCCGACCAGCTCATTAGAGCCGGCTCTATCCTCGGCGTCTCGATGCCCATCTTCTGGATGGCTTTGCTGCTGCAGCTGGTCTTCTCGCAGCGGCTGAAGTGGCTGCCGGCAGCGGGCGAGTACTCCCCCGGCCTGCTGTTCACACACCCGCTGGTCAAGCGGACGGGGTTCCCGGTCATCGATTCAGTGCTTGGCGGCAACTGGCTAATGCTTGGCAGCACGCTCGACCACCTGATCCTGCCCGCGATCGTCGTTGCGGCCTACCCGGCCGGCCTCATCGCTCGTATGGTCCGCGCCCAGGTGCTCGACACGATCGGTGAGACTCACATACTCAATGCCAGGGCGCTGGGTTTCCGGGAAGGGCAGATCTTCAGCCGTTTCGCCCTGAAGCTGGCCTGGACGCCGGTAGCTGCTGCCATCGCCCTGGTGTTCGGGTACTCGCTGGTGAATACGTTCCTTGTGGAGGCGATCTTCGACTGGCCAGGGCTTGGCAGTTACGCGGCCGCGTCCATCGCCACCTTGGACACGCCGGCGATCCTCGGAGTGACGCTCTTCGTCGCCGTCGCCTACGTCGTCGCCAACCTGGTGGTGGACATCGTGCAGGCTGGTATCGACCCCCGGATCAGGCTGTCGTGATCGAGTCCCCGGCTATCGCGCCGCCCGAAGCCGCGCTGCCGCGCCGCGCGGTCAGATGGCGCGCCGTCAAAGCCAATCCGCTGCTAGTGGTCGGCGGTGGGCTGGTCCTGCTGATCGTGCTCGTGGCGATCTTCGCTCCGCTGCTCGCGCCGTTCCCCGGCGACGCGGG
>Ga0187783_10003686_pt1 | contig 11286 bp, 9 predicted proteins | sample 1015_SJ02_MP02_2_FD_132471 | JGI IMG/M metagenome (GOLD analysis project Ga0187783, IMG submission 132471) | Tropical peat soil microbial communities from peatlands in Department of Meta, Colombia - 1015_SJ02_MP02_20_MG | ecosystem: Environmental > Terrestrial > Soil > Wetlands > Peat | place... | reverse complement strand
CGCAGGTTCGGGGTAGGCTTTGCCCAAAATGCGGCCAACGGCGTGAACTGGTGGACAATGATGTGATCCTCATCGCCGGTGGCAAAGTCATTGACACGAAAGAAGTTTTGATCGCCATATCGAAATCCGACTCTTGCTCCAACGTGTTTCAAGATGTCCCAGATAAGATCGATCTCGTTTCTCCCCAATTTCTGGTTGAACGACAGCTGGTCCGAGGTAATGGCCGGGGTACTTTGCGTGGTGGCGCTGATCGGAGTGAGCAGGGAACAGGTGGATGCAGACGTGCACGTCCAATCGGTTTCACTGGAGGCGAAACTTTCTGGAATCCGGTAAGCCCAATAGCGAAAGGTATCGACCAGACGAAAATGCTCTGACAGATGCAGCGTCGCCGTGAAGTCGGCTATATTGGAAACTCTGCTTGCGTGGCCAATTCCAACTACCGCTTCCTGGCGAGCGTCCGTTCGCTCAATGAGCCCATTGAAGAATTCATCTAATGGAGCGTTCATGCCAGCAGAGCCGTAGGCGTACGACGCGCTAAACTCCAGTCGCTGGTAATAGGTGGTGTGCAGACTCAAACGCTCCGTCGGGGCGAAAGTGCGGACAGGATTCGTGCGGTTGTAAGCGAAATAACCGTTGCAGGCTGTATTCGTCAGAGTTCCATTCGGACTGATCAGACTGGTTGCCGGCGGAATGACGGCGCAGGGATTCTTATTGGCTGTGTCGATGGGGAGGCCGAGTTCGACCGACGTTGATACCCCTGGTGGTGGCGATGGAAGCAATGCCGGGGCAAACGAGGCAAGTTGCCAATTCGTATCTCCCTTGTAGTAGTCAAGAAATTGATCGTAACTGATCACTGTTCGTGGCAGAACTTTGACATCAACTCCAAAACGATACGAGTTCATGGTCGTATTCCAGGCTTGATACAGCAGGGCGTCGGTTCCCTCATGGACGCTGGAATATGACGGACCCGTCATGTTGTTTCGGAAATAGCCAACGCGAAAATCAATTTTCGACAGCGGCAGGACGGTTAAATCGAGATCGGTCATCCGCCGCCGCGTATAAAAACTGTGTGGCGAGAAGGGCACAGGAACGCTCGGGCTCGAGGTCGGCGGATTGAGTGGGTTCGCCAGTAAGTTATAGTCGAAGTCTGTCTGATCACGGCGGAACGCTCCGCGGAAATCGTACCACTTGTCTTTACCAACCCGAGCATGGAGAGCGTTATTTGGGTCGCCTCCCCATCCGAAACTGTCGATGAATAGGTTGTCGAACACTGAACCGTCGTGATTTAGAGATCTCATCGACAGATTTTGGTCGAGCAGCCGCGGTCCGCTGCGCAGGTCAACCAAGGTGTTGTACATCGGTATGCTTCCGCTTACGTCGGATACGCGATATCCAACCTCGACAGATTGATGTATCTGGTATCCGTTCGTCTCCCAACCCTCCGGCTGTGTTGGGCTTTGTCCGGCGTTGCTCCCCGCTGTTTGTGCCTTTGCCGCGAGGTTCAGCAGGATAACGACCAGGAGAACGTGCCCCATCCGAAACTGGCATGAAATCATGATGCGCCCTCACCTAAAAAACACATTGCTTGCGTTGGAGCCGTGGATCATGGTGTGGCACATCGTGCAAGCTTGGTATTTGGCTGCCTGGTTGTGGGAAGGCCCGGCTGGCCCCTGCGCCGGAAATGAGTGACACTGCAGGCACAGCAGGTTCACTTGGCTCACGCGCAAGTAGCGAGGGTTATTCGAGCCGTGTGGAGTGTGGCAACTGGTGCAGCCCTCCGTCTTGACCGGTACGTGCTCATAGACGAAGGGACCTTGTTTTTCTGCGTGGCACTTGACGCAAATTGCATCTCCGCTCGGCATCGTCCTTACTTGCCGCAGGGTCGTGGTCCCGTGAACGTTGTGGCAATCACTGCATTGAATCAGGCCTTCGTTTACTCGATGGTGATAGGGTCTGGCAAAGTCAGCCTTGGCGGACACATGACACCCGTAGCAGAGATCCGGCGACGCCTGCACCAAAAGGTGCTCAGGATCCTTTGCGTGGTGTGGCGAGTGGCAGTCGAGGCATCCGACATCATTGCCGGCGTGCACCGATGCTGAGAAGTGCCTCTGCTCGTGGTTTTCGCCATGGCAGCTCAAGCAACGCGCATTCGCTTGCTTCGTCGACAGCGTCTTGAAGTTGATGATCTTGGAGACGTCTCCACCCCCTTCTACGTGAGCGGATCCTGGGCCGTGACAAGATTCGCAACCGTGTCCGTCCTCGAGCGTCGTCTTAAAATGTGGGGTGGTTTCAAATTCCTTCTTGTAGAGGTCTTCGTGGCAGGTCTTGCACACATCGGTGCCGACGTATTGGGCAGGCCCGGTCTGGGGCGGAGTACTGTTTTTCTGCTGCTCGCCGGAAAGGGCTGGCCGAACGAACAACGACAGAGCAATTACTGGCGCAGCGGACGCGAGGATGTTCTTACCAATCTTTGTCATCACCACCATCCTCATTTGCACGAAACAGGCACTTCGCCATTTCACTTGCGATAGTGGGTCCTGCAGCCGCGATCGCGGTTTTAACCGACTGAGGCTTCAACCTAGTTGAGAGACTTGATGTAGTCAGCGATCGACTTGGCTTGTTCTTCACTGACGCCCGAGATACCTTTGTTGTGCGGAGGCTTGCTCGTCGGTTCTCCTTTGGTTATGTGTTCTGTGATCTGGCTTGCATCCAGGCTTGTTCCCTTGAGTGCCGGCGATTTCATCGATGCTTTGCCTTCACCATTAACTCCGTGGCAGGTTGAGCACTTTGATTTGTAGAGGGCTGCTCCGTCGTCCGCCCATGAAGCCGAAGCCAGAATCAGACACATCGCCGCCAAGCTGACTACAACTTTGCATTTCATAAGCAGACTCCTGACTGTCTGAAGGATCTTTTTACCTATGCGGTGACCTGCACATCATTGGACTCACTGTTTCTCGAGTTTGGAGATTCGTTCGGCGATTCCGAGGGTCTTGAGAATCTGAGGCTGGGCCTCATCTGTGGCCAGTGGCTCATGGCAACTGCTGCAATCCTGGGTGATGGTCTTACCATCTGAAGTGGTGTGTGCGCCGTCATGACAGCGAAAGCACCCTGGAAAATCCACGTGGCCCAAGTTGTTCGGATAAGTGCCCCATGAAACCTTCAGCTCAGGGAAGACGTTTAGGTTGTAGATCGTTAGAACCGTTTGGCTGGCCTGATGGATCTCTTGCGACCTGCTGAGGTATAGATCGGGATAGTTCTGCTGATAAAACCCTTCGAGCCCAGCCGGCAATTTGGCCGCTGCTTCCTCCCTGGTGGCATAGTTTTCCTTCAGTAGTTCGACACTCTTCTTTTTGATGAAGGGTAGAGTTGAAGACATCTTGCCAAAGGCTAACGCCTTGTCGATCGCACGTTCTGGTAACTCGAAAGTGTGCGTCGGACGATTGTGGCAGTCCACGCACTGCATTTCGAATTTCATCAAATCGTTGGTTGAGGTCTTGGGAGCCTCGGTGCTGATGAAGGTCCGCACATCTCTGGTCTCTGTATTCCGGTATTCAACCCAGGGAATGGTCTGGCGCGCCGCATCAACCGCAGCAAACCGAATGTGAACTCCCGGTCCAAAGTGGGCTCCATGAATTCCCGCGATTCTGCTTCCGCCCACAAACATTAGGAGAACAGTTTCCGTCCGTGAATTTGCCTCGTCATCCGCGAACTTACTGATCACCCGCAGACGTGCGCCAGCGAAGTTCTGGGGCCAGTGGCAGTTCTCACAGGTCTCCCTCGCCGGCACCAGACGATTACTTGCAATCCCGGAGGGGATGGGTTTAGGGGCGGTTCGAAACACCGTCTCAAAAAACTGACGAAGTCCGTTCGCTTTGCTGCTGACCCATCCCGCCGCCCCGGGTGCCACATGACACTCAACACACTCCACCCTCGAGTGCGGGGAATTTCGATAAGCGGCAAATTCAGGACTCATCGTGTGACAGGAGGCTCCGCAGAATTGTGGTGTTTCCATGTAATTTACAGCCCGGTAGGTGAGCTGAGTTCCAATCAAAATATTCAGACCTGTGGTCACAGCAAGAAACCATGCCAGGCGCCGCAGCGCGGCCTTGCGATCGAACTCGGGCCCCGCTAGCCCTTCGCGAAGCTGGCGCTTGCTCAGGTAGACGCCAATCGGGATTAATGCCAATCCGACGAAGAAGACGATTGGAAGAATCAGAAAAACCACGATTCCGACGTAGGGGTTGTCGGCATGGCCGCGAATCCGCAGCGGTAGGACAAATAGCCAAGAAATTCCGGCGGTCGTAACTAAGGCGATCCCGACTAGACTCAACCAGTGGCGAGTTAGGACGAACCAAACTGGCTTGAGACTCGTCGCTTTCATCAATCAGCATTGCACGACCGTTTGCGAGGAAGTTTAAAAGCCCGAGTCGATGGTTACCACTGGCAGAAATACCAGTGTTACGGTGGTCCGGTTTGCCCTGAGGGTGACCGCCGGAGTAGTGTTCAACCCCGTGAACTTAGTCCTTCTGGCTATGGATTTTAAAGGCCCATGCTGCAGACAGCACCTACGCCCTATTCCCCTTCAGTTTTCGAATGGGGTATCTCGGTTGGACTCACCGCTGCGACTGTGTTCCTGTTCGGACTAGCCGCTCGTCACGTGCCGGTTCTCGCGAAGCCGGGCCAGGTTCAGGGAGCTTGAGTTTCATGACGAAGGATGCCTGATTGACGAAGCATCCGTACCTGCAAGGAATTGCAGATCTGCAGAAGGCAATGAACGATTCAGTGGCAGAGGTTTCTATTCCCATGCCCGGTGTTCCAAAGTGGAACGATTACGTGGAAGATTTTCACGGGACACCACTACTGCTGAGTTCCGTAGTGGCGATTGATCTCGTCCCTGCGCAGACCGCCTTCACATCCGTTGCGGATACTTTGGCTTCCCAGCCTCTGCCGCAAGAATTTGCGAGTGAGACCAAGGATCTCATCGCCGAATTACACCGTTCACTCCCAACCATCCTGGACTGGTTCAATACATAGGTTGGACGGCTGCTCTTAAGAAGCCAGCTGCACGTAGTTTGCGGGCCGCAAGCGCCACCGTTACATGAAACCATCAAGTTGGGATCATCAGCTGGGGTTGGTATCGTCGCTGAAATACGCGGCGACCCGTCGCCGAAGCCAGAGACGCTCGATCTCCTGGACGCGCACCACTGCGTTAGCTGAGCGATGGCTTCCCCAACCCCGCATGCTCCATCCCTTTCCCGACGCTCGCTTCGCCGCTGCACATCCTTGATAAGAACCGGATGCGCTTCTTAAGAGCGCCCGTCCGGATCCGAGGAGGGGTTGTGAGCAATTACGATCTACTCCGATCAACAGTCCGGCGCTCATTCTCTTGCTGCCAGCATGAATAAGTTGCCCAGCCGGCAGGCACGTTGTATCGTTACGCGACGAGAGGCTCTCATGCGCCGTTTTGCATTCCTGTTGTTCTCTCTATCGCTGCCGTTATTCGCCCAGAATAAGTCAGCCGACGACCTTAAAGCCGCGGTCACCCGCATGGCGCGGGTTGGCCGGTGCGGTTCTCCCACTTTCTCTCCCGACGGAAAAACCCTCGCCGTCGTTTGCGATATGAGCGGATCGCCCCAGATCTGGACCGTGCCGGTCCAAGGCGGCTGGCCGACACTAGTCACTGCCTTCGATGACCCTGTGGGTGGAGTCTCTTGGTCGCCGAACTCTGACTTGCTTGCGTTCAGCGTCGCGCCCGGTGGTGGGATGAATTCGCAAGTCTACGTGGCGAAATCGGATGGCAGCTCCATCAAAAGGCTGACGCCCGGCGGCAAGGAAAACAACTGGCTCGGCGACTGGACCCTCGACGGCTCACGACTGACCATGGTCTCCAACCAGCGCTCGGCCGAAACTATGGACGCCTACCTCGTCAATCCGGTCGGCGGCCCAAGCGAGATGATCGCTGAACTCAAAGGCAGCGGCGGTATCGAAGGCGTCAGCCGCGACAATCGCTACATTGTCATCAGCCGACTCGCCAGCCGTGGCGACAACAACCTCTACTTCATCGATCGTAAAACGGCAACCGAACAACTGCTCACCCCTCACACAGGGCCGGGGGAATTTAGTGGCAGTATCTCGCCCGACGGCAAAGCTGTCTATTTGGTCACCAACAAGGACCGCGACCTAACCGCCTTTGGGCGCGTTCGTGTCGATGAAGCCGGCAAGCCTGGCCCAATCGAAGTGCTTGTTTCGCACGACGATGCCGAGCTCCAAGGCTTCGTCATGAATGATCAGGGCACTGTGGCGGCACTGATCTGGAACAATGCCGGACGCAACCAACTCACGTTGATCGATCTCGCCTCCGGAAATTCGACCGAAGTAAAAAGCGTTCCCGCCGAACTGATTGGCGGTACCACGTTCTCGCACGATGGCAAAAAGCTCGCCCTCGTGCTCAGCGGAGCCGTTGCGAACCCGAATGTGTGGATCATGGACGTGGCCACTCACAGGTTCGCGCAACTCACCCGCAGCCCACACGCCGGAGTCGACTTCGCCGACTTGGTCAAACCCGAACTCGTTGCTTTTAAGAGCTTCGACGGACTCCAGTTGAGTGGTTGGCTCTATCGACCGAATAATCAAACCGGCCCAGGCGCTTACGTTATCAGCTTCCATGGCGGGCCTGAAGGGGAAGAGGCCCCGTCATTCCGCAGTGACTATCAGGCGCTATTGCTGATGGGCATAGGCGTGTTCGCTCCGAATGTGCGCGGCTCTTCCGGCTTCGGCAAGAAGTTTGTGAATCTCGACAATGGCCCGTTGCGCGTGAACGCTGTGAAAGACATCAAGAGTTGCGTGGACTACCTCGTCAACAACCACATCGCCGACCCTAAGCGCATCGGCATTACGGGTGGAAGTTATGGCGGCTACATGACCATGGCCGGTCTAACGGAGTATCCCGATTCCTTCGCCGCGGGCGCTGATCTTTTCGGCATTGTCAACTTCAAAACTTTCTTCGAGCACACCGAGCCCTGGATGGCCGCCATATCCACCGTCGAGTACGGAGATCCCAAGACTCAGGGCGATATGCTCGACAAACTTTCCCCGCTCTACAAACTCGACCGTATCACTGCGCCGACGATGGTTCTGCACGGAGCCAACGACACCAACGTCCCGGTGATTGAAGCCGAACAAATCGTTTCCACACTCAAGAAACGAGGAGTTCCCGTCGAGTACATCTTGTTCCCGGACGAAGGGCACGGCTGGCGTAAGGTGAGCAACCGTATCCGCTCAACCGTTGAGATTACGCAGTTCTTCTCCAAGTACTTGAATGCGGAAGCAGCCGAACCTGGCAAGTAATGCGGGTTTCGTACCGGGGCCGGCTTCGGCCTTGCCGTTCTTCATAACAGACGCTTTCCCCTAAACCCATCTTGCGGAGATTTTGGGTGTTTAACCGCGATTGTGCAACAGTTTGACCTCTAAAGCAGAAATAGAATCCAGGATATTTGTGTCGAGACTGGAGGCCACATGGCAGCAACATCGATTCCGAGCGATAGAAAATCGGCGCGCCTTGCACTCGTACAGCAACATGTGCGGCTCGAAAATGAGCATCAGCTTGAAGGTGTACTGAGCACGTTCGGCGAACATGCACACTACCAAGATGAAGCTTGGGGGGACCGCTACGAGGGACGCGATGGAGTGCGTTCCTACTATGAACAGCTCATGGCGGCGCTGCCTGACCTCGAAATTCAAGTCCGGCGGCAGCATGTCACCGACGATAACGTTCTGCTAGAGGTTTTGATTTGCGGAACTCATCTTGGACCATGGCGCGGCCTTCCCGCAACCGGGCGGCGAGTTGAAGTGCCGCTTTGCGGCGTTTATACGTTCGATGACGGTGATCGTCTTGCCGGCGAAAGAATCTACTACGACCGAGCTACCGTCTTGCGACAGCTTGGTGTTTTTCGTGAACCGCAAACTCTTTTGGGACGAATCGGACTTTTAGCCACTCATCCCTTAACGATTGCATATGCACTTTTCCGGAGTCTGCTCTCGAGCTGGCGTCCCGCAAAGATCAATTTGAGCCATTGAGTGCACGCACTGGAAGGAATGATTGTTCGCTCGTGTGGCCGCGCAGGAAATTACCACCCTCCGCGCACAGCCCGAGAGTTCTCGTCTCGGGCTGCGCCCACGCTGTGACGCATCGATAGTGGTGATTTAGACAATGCGCCAACTGAGCAACGCAACGATTCTTTCCCGTTTCCTGAGTAGCTATTGCGTACTCCCGCCGGGAGCCTTATCGCCGACCTCCCCGTGCTCGGAAATCGGCGGAAAGACGCTGTTCAGTTTCTGCAGTGCCTCAGTCCCATCGATGTCGGCTTTCCGCCTCTCCATATAATCCGTGACCCGCTGAAGCAGTTCATTCGTATTTACCGTGGACAAGTCTCTTGGGAACCGTGCTGCGAGTGCGGAATCCACTTCTCGCATGCCTTCCCAGTATTCCCATAACAGCGGAGGTGTGCCTTGCTCAGGGTTCAACGGGTATCTCCCCTGCTGCGCCTTATCGGCAGCGACGCGCTGCTTGATGGCGTCAACGAGTAAGCCCAGAGTCGATCCGTCGGGCTTCTCCCTCTTAATCCTGTCTACCCAGTAATTGACGCTCGCGGTAATGCCGTCGCTCCGAGCCTTCAGGCCCCGCACCGCTGCCTCGTTCCCCTCAAAACTTCCATCCGCGAAGAATACGGCCTCAAGCTGCGCGTCGCATGCGAGGTCTCCGGAGGGAGATTTCCATCCCCCTCCCACACCCCGATGTTCGCCTGACTCGATAATGCCAGTCGTTCCACGCAATCCGTTGTACAGAATGGCAGCGGTGAATTCGCCCGACTTGGCGCACGTCTGGCGCACGGAAAAGGCCTCGATTGCTCTCTCCGAATCATTCACGAGGACCAACTGGAAGGACGATCCGTGGGGCTCGAATTCCAGGTGCGGCCTCGCGCTCTGAGCGGCCAACGGCAGGCATCCCATGATCAAAGGAATGCAGAATCCAACTTGTCGGAGCGCGAACACTGCCATAACCTGTTCTCCTTGGTCCGCTGTCGATGGAGACGGGATCCGTCTCGCCCCGATTAACTGTGGAGGAAAGATGCTTTGGCGGACCAGGCCACGAGTCAGATCACCGAAATGGCCTGGGACAGAGTAAATGTTGTACCGGCGTCTCTGACAATGTCGGCGGTCTTAAGCCCTTTTGGGAGCGCACCAACGCGCGCACCCCGAAGAGCGCGCCATTTCGCTCTCAGGGGAAGACGTGCCGTGGCTTTTCCTCCCATAACTTTGTTCTCGCAGTGCAGTCTTGCAATGAGAGGCACGGCTGGCAGCTGGTTCATGATTTTCGGAATTCCTATTAAAACACCGGTCCCAGTCGAATTCATTCTCGGAGAGAGGGGCACGTAAGCGTGAATCGTTGAATCGTTGTCCTCCGATCTCGCCTGGAATGAATCGAAAGATGCCCTTCGACCAGCTTCAGCCGCTCCTTCATGTTGGCAAGTCCGAGCCCCCGCCCTTGGATCGCTTCTTCTGGTTCAACAGTCGACCCCAGAATCATGCACAGTCAGTTCAATCTCGTTTTCTCCCTTGCCTGTGAGTACGACCTCTAGGTGTTGCGAGCCGCTATGCTTGCTTGCATTTTGCAGCTCTTCCGGCAGAACTCGGAAAAGGCAAAAAGAAATTTCCCGCGCCAGATTTTTCGGAATGTTATGCGAGTAAAAGTCAATCTTGACTTTGTGCCGAACTGAAACCTCGCTGCAAAAGCTTGCGGACGCTCTCTCGAGTCCCAGGTACTCGAGTGTTTGGAGAATGCAAACGATGGGGCAACGCCTGGATATCGCTCCCGAGATTCGAAACGCAGGCTAGCGCTTGATTGATCCCACGCCTCACTGGGACAGCCGAAGCAGGAAGGTCGCGTTTCACAGTTTCCAGTTGCACCGCCAATAAAGCGATCCTCTGGTTGATGTCGTCGTGGGGAAGGGAACAGGGTTAGAGGATGAAGGCTGACTTAACATCACGAGCCGACGACTCTGCCAAGAAGACGGCCCGTGATGTAACTTTCATCCTTTCGCGATCCCATCGATGCTCTCGCACTTTGATTTAAGCCCGGAACTGTAAGAATTGACAGTGGCCTGAAGGTTAACAGCAGGAGATTGAGACGATCATTACTTTTGACAAACCGAAGGGCACCAGCAAACAGACGATCTCCTCCGGGGCGGGCTAAGAGTTCTCGCGCGTGGCAAACGCATCAACATTGTGAATGAGCGCGTGATTCAGACGCCCAGAGCACGTTCCACGGCGGCGATTCTGCGGCGCATCCGAGAGTTGCCTCAGGATGCGACGTCCACGGGAACCGAAGTATCGGTGACGACGCATGTGTTTGTCACGGTGAAAGCGACGGTTCGCGCGATTAGTGAGTAAGGAAACAAACTTCGGCTAGGTGGTCGTACGATTCTCGATACAGGCCTCAGGTGGCCCTTTGGCGGCGAGGGCAGTCCGTTCCTTTGCCGCAGATCTCCGACCGTAGCGCGATAAACATCGCGGAGTATTCGCTCCGCTGCCGCCGTTGACGCAATGTTTTACGGCTTTACGATTTCCGACTCTACCACCAGGTCAAGCACATAGAGGATGGAAGGTGCACCGCCGGCGGATGCAGGGCGTTGGAATTGCTTGACCCGCAGCATGTTGCGTACGCCTTCGCGATGGGTGAAGCCCTCGATGTTGACGGTAAGAGGCTTCCATTCGCCGGGAGTTCCCACCATCAGGCCCTTGTCGTCATAGTGCCGCTCGCGGTATTGCAGACAGCGGGTATTGGGAGACGGCGGATTCGGACAGGGAACCGATTGGGCGGCAATTTCGAGAAAGACCGTGGTACCGGCTCCGTAGAGTGATTCCGGAGTTGGTTCGCCGGCGAACTTTAGCGTGCCGCCAGGAGACACCAGCAGCAGCACGGCGGAGGGGCGCCCGGTCATCTGCACCTCCAGCGGCTTGGCCAGCAGACTGGATAGAGCAGAGTCCGCCTGCATCAAGGTCGGATCGCAGGCCATCATGGTGGACACGCGGACGTTGACCGTAAGCTGGTTGGCCGCCGTGACCTGATACTTGCCGACGAGCTGGTTGCACGGCCCCTGGACGCTCAGCCGCGAGCCAGCGAAGCTGAGCACGACGTTATGTCCCGGGCCGGGAGGCAGACCGGCGATGCGGCGATGGTTGGCATCGGTGGCGAAGACAAGCGTCCAACGATAGCGCCCGAGTTGT
>Ga0187783_10003685_pt1 | contig 11287 bp, 7 predicted proteins | sample 1015_SJ02_MP02_2_FD_132471 | JGI IMG/M metagenome (GOLD analysis project Ga0187783, IMG submission 132471) | Tropical peat soil microbial communities from peatlands in Department of Meta, Colombia - 1015_SJ02_MP02_20_MG | ecosystem: Environmental > Terrestrial > Soil > Wetlands > Peat | place... | reverse complement strand
GCCGAGGACCGGGAAACAAAATTGAAGACTGCTTTCGCGATTCACAATCAGTTTGTGACTCCGGGCACGAAGTGGGTGTATCAAAGTTCGGCCACCTTTATCTTGACCCAGGCGATGAATGCGTATTTGGACGAGAAGCAGGGAACCAGCGCCGACCTGTTCAATATGGTTCGCGATGACGTCTATACTCCCCTACATTTGAGTCAAGGCGGGTTGACGACGATCCGCACGGACAACAGCCCGCAGGGCACGCCGAGCGGGTATTACGGATTGTTCTTCATCAAGGACGATGTGGCGAAGATTGCAACCTTTCTGAATGAGGGCAGCGGTGTGGTAGACGGCGTTCCAGTGCTAGACCCAGTGCGGCTGAAAGAGGCGTTGCTTCGCGGCCCCAACCCGCCCTCAGCCGGCGTTCGCATAGAAGACAGCAGCCTGACATCCTTGCTCGGCCAGCCTGGCGCCGGCCGCGGACCCGCGGCGTCCGGTAGCCGCCGGTACGTCCATGGATTCTGGGGCCGGTACGTGAGCGTGGAGGAATTTCCCCCGCTTCCCTGCAGTTTCTGGGTGGCTTTCATGAGCGGCTATGGGGGCAACATGGTGGTTCTCTTGCCGAACGGCACAACCTTCTATAGTTTCAGCGACGGCTACGAGTGGCCCTGGACCGAGGCCGTTTTCGAGTTGGCCAAGCTTGCGCCACCCTGCCGGTAACCGCGAGCAGCGAATGGCTGCGATGTGAGCCCGTGTCAAGTTACGGCGCGGGCCCGAAGCGAAGAATTCTCGGACAATGTTTCAGCGGTTGGAGGCGAGCCGGAGGGCGTGGAACAATCCGACTAAGGTTTTCGCATCGTGGATCTCACCCCGGTCGATCATCCCGGCTATTTCTGCCAGGGAAAACGGTCGTACTTCCTCAATCACTTCGCCGACATCTCGCGATGGTTCATGCTGGATCAACTGGTAAGCAAAGAAAACATGCATGAGCTCATCACTGGTTCCGGGCATGGCATAGCACTCACAAACCTTTTCCAGTTTCCGAGCTTCATAGCCGGTCTCTTCCAACAGCTCACGCCGGGCGCAGAGTTCGGGGGTTTCGACGGGCAATACGCGTCCCTTCTCTTGCCGTGCGCTCATCGTGCCGGCTGGCACTTCCCATAATGCTTGGCCGGCGGCGTAGCGATACTGATCGATGAGCAGAATATGGTCCGAGTCCAGGAAAGGCACGACGACACAAATTCCAGGGTGACGAATCGTCCCTCGGGTAACTGTGATACCGGTGGTTCGGTCGAGAATGGTCTCCCGATTCACAATCCAGCGCAGCTCCTCGGCATGATCGGAAGGACGCAGCTCTTGGTATGTGGTCTCAACCTTTTGCCACTCGAATCGGCTCATCGATTTCCCTCCCGCTTCGCTTCCGGCCTTGTCAGAAAGATACCAGAGTCGCCCAGCCCCGGTGGATGCGGCAAGGATCGTATGGGTTGCAGTTACTTAGTACCTCCAGAAATTCCATGCGACCTCGACCAAAGGAGTCCCATCGAACAGCTACCGGTTCCGCTTCGAACCTGCGGGAATTGGAGAACCCCGAAACCAATGGCCTTGATCAGCGGATATCTTTGGGCCGGGTTCTTGATTGTGTGGTCGCTGTGGGCGATTTGGACTAAGCCTACCGAACGGCGGGAAAGCGCCGGATCGCGTCTCTCTTACACCGTATTGGTGTTGGCAGGTTCCTATCTGCTCCTTGCGCGCCGCGTTGGGCTCTCTTGGCTCAACTGGCCAATTCTCCCGCCGGCTGGTTGGGTCGCAGCTTTAGCCGTCGGCATGACTTCTGCCGGTCTGCTGTTTGCCATCTGGGCACGCGCTCACCTGGGCGGCAACTGGAGCGGCACCGTAACCATGAAGGTCGGACACGAATTGGTGTGCTCCGGCCCATACCGTTGGGTACGACATCCCATTTATTCCGGTATATTTCTGGCGGTCCTGGGTTTGGCCTTGGAGCGCCGCGAGCTGCGCAGTATGGTCGGCCTGGCGCTAATCTATGCCGGGTTCTTTCGCAAGATTCGCAAAGAAGAAGAATTCATGAATACCCTGTTTGGCGCGGGCTACGAGGAGTATCGGCGCACTACCGGAGCTCTAATTCCTCGTCTGCCGCTCGGGAAAGAAAACCCGCATTCCTGATTGGTTGCTGCCGCACCCTGCCAAGCGGACCAGGTGGGCCATCGATCATGGTTTGTTCTTGAGATAGTGATCAAACCATTCGACGGTTCGTTGCATGGCGTCGATTTGGTTCTCGCGTTTGGCAAAACCGTGGCCTTCGTCTGGGTAGTAGTGGGCTGAGACGATCTTGCCTTCCAGCTTCAGGATTGTTTCCGCCTGCTCCGCTTCTTCCTTCGGATCACGAATGTCATTCGCTCCCTGCAGGATCAGAAGAGGTGCCTTGGCGTACTTGAAATATTTGATGGGCGACGCATTCTCATAGGACTGACGGTCCTTCACCGGATCCCCCAGGATCGATTGATCGTATTGTTGCAGCGTGGGCTCCTCGTGTTCCTGCTCGGTCAACCAATCGGTAATCCCGAACAGCTCGACGCTGGCGGCCCAGACATCGGGTGTCCGGCCGATGGCGATCATCGCCATATATCCGCCATAGGAGCCGCCTGTAATGCCGATCTTCCTCGGATCCACGTACCCGGTACTGGCCAGAAAACGCGCCGCGTAGACCTCGTCCTGTAGATCGCCCCCGCCGAGGTCTTTGTAGTTGGCCCTTTGAAATTCCATTCCGTAGCCGGTGGACCCCCGAACATTTGGGGCAATACAGACGTACCCGCGGGAAGAAAGAGCGGCCGCGGTTTTGTTAAAACTGTCCACCGTCTGACCCGTAGGGCCGCCGTGCGGGAGCACGATTCCGGGATTGCTTCCATCTCGTTTCAGGTTGAACGGCACCCAGAGAAAGGCGCTGATGGTTGTATCGTCAAAGCTCGTGTAGTGCACCAACTGCGAAGCCGGCAAGCGGGAGGGGTTCAGGCTGGCCACCGCGGAATATGTCAATTGCCGCAACTTCTGGGTGGCGATGTCATACACCCACAGATCAGCCGGTTCGGTTGAGCTTTGGTGCGAAACCAGCATGCGATCGCCCGCGGGCGCATAGGCTGTGGGATTGCCCGCCGGATAATTGATGCCCTCCGGGAACGGCAGCTTCGATCGATGGCCGGAGCTGCGGTCGATCAAATAAATGTCGGTGCGGCCGTCTCGGTTCAGAGTGTAGGTGAAACTCTTCGAATCGGGCGAAAACGCTCCCGCGCTGGCGGCCCACTTCGCGTCCGTAACCCAGCTTCGCCTCTTGCTCGAGACATCGAGCAAAACGACGTTGTCATAGCCGCTTTTCTCGTTCGAAGTGATCAGCAAGGTGTGGCCGTCGGGCGAAACCGAGGAGACGCTGAAGACCACCTCACCCTGGTGCGGGGTAAGATTTTCCTGCCGCCCGGTTGCCACGTCGATGCGGTACACATCGGAGTCGGTATAGCCGGCATTGGTGCGCTCGGCATAAATGAACTTCCCGTCTGCGCTCCAGATGGCTGCATGCCACTCGTGATTCTTGGTTTGTTCCTCGGTAATCTTGCGCACCTTTCTCGTCTTCCAGTCGAGCAGGGCAACGTCGGTTGTGGAGGAAGCCTTAGGCCGGTACGAAATGGCGAGCTGGCTGCCGTCCGGAGACCAACGCGCATTGCTCTCCGACACCGCCGGAGTATTCGTGAGGTTGACGACTGCGCCGCCATCGCTCGGAATGGCAAAGAGGTCGTAGAGCTCGCCTCCGCCGAAATCCTGCTCAAAGACAATCCATTTCCCATCGGGCGACCAGACTGCGCCCGATTGGCGATCCTCGGAATCGAGCAGTTGAATGGGCCACCCTCCGGCCGCCGAGACCTTCCAGAGATTGAATCGTCCGGTCATATTGGTGGTGAAGGCCACCTCGCGTCCGTCGGGAGACCAGGCTGGTCCAAACGTGGTCCGGGTGTAATAGAGCTGGGAAATGGGCACGGGATCGGCGGCCGGGTTCCGGGCGGACCCTACAGACCGGGGATCGGTAATGAGCCGGTCATCGGGCGATGTGGCCGCCAGTAAGACAAGACTGGATAGGACGACCAAAACTCGCGCGCTGATTTCTGGGAACTTTGTTCGAGACCCCATTTTCACCTCACCGCTCGGTACAAGATTCGAATGCGGGGCTACTCCCCCAACCGTAGGTCGTAAGAATTCTGGTCTTCAACTTCAGTTGACCAGAAAAAACGCTTGTGCCTTGGCCAGTGCCGCATCCTCCGCGGGGTAGTCAAACCGATGAACCGTCGCCCCAGTCGGTGGATTCTCCTGCTCCCAAGAAACGGTTCGCTGAATGGCCTCCTCCTGGCGGACCAATTCTCTGTAACCGAGCTCCCGGCGGATCCGCTCGGAACTGGCGACCAGGTGTTGCGAGGCTTTGCCCGGCAGGAGCAAGTGTTTCGGGGTTTGCCGAAGGGGTAAGACAACCCATCTCCCCTGCCACCCCGCCTGCGCTGCGATCTTAGCCTGCCATTCGAGTTCCGCAAGACTCGGCTCTTCACAAACGTTGTAGATCCTTCCTACCGCGTCCTCCGATACGCAGGCCCGGGCGATAGCATGTGCAACGTTGTCGACATATCCTCGCGGTGCTCGCCAGGCGGCGTGCTCCTCGGCCAGGATGATTGCCGGTCTCGCGTCTCCGATTCGTTTCAGGATGCCATGCAAGCGGTGAAGAGGATCTCCGGGGCCATACACCATCGGCAACCGAACCACCGTGCCATCCGTTCTGCCGTCCATGACCGCTTTTTCCACCGCGATTTTGTCGTAATCGCGGGTCACCCAGGTGAATACGCTCTTCATGGTTTGGACGAGCTCCGGCGGGTAAGCTTGGCCGGCCGTACGTAGAGGGGAGTCCTCGGTGAGGGGCATCGGCTCCAAGTCGCCCGCTTCGGTCCCCAGCATCACTCCCCAAGCGCGGTACACGTCCATACTGCTGATCGCCACCACGCGCGCATTCAGTTCGAGGGCGAGTTCTACCAGCGGCTCAGCCTGCTCGCCGGAACTCAAGATCATGTCGATGATGACTTGGGGAGCGAACCGGCGAAACTGATCCGCATACTCTCCCAGTCGATTACGATCGCCTTCGATTTCGACAACGACTTCGCTCGCCCCCGGCTGCGCAGTGCGATGAAAAACGGCCAGCTCATGTCCGTCCTCGAGCAATTCACGCACTAGGGGTATCCCGATAAAGCCCTTTCCGCCGATGACTAGAATTCGCATGCACAGACCTGCCCGTTGATCGGTGAGATCCGATCCGAGAATCTGAATCTAAGTGCTGTCCGCCCCCGGAATTCGGAGGCGAGTCCCGACTCATTCTAGACCAAGTGACATTGTTTCCAGCCCCGGCATCCAGTCAGTAACGGAGTGATCTTCAGCGGTAGGTTTCGTCCGCTAGACAACTGCCGAGATGTTCGAGGAGCAAAGACGCTACCGCAGGTGAGTGCGCAAACGGCTCAGGCACCCTCACCACGAAACCTAACCCGTCAAAAGACGCTAAGTAATAGGAGACCAGTTGGCGAAGCCAAAGGCTCCCCACCGTCCCAGTCATCCCCGTGGCTCGACGCGAGCTAGGAGAAGGTTGTGGGAGGCTGCCGAGGTGGCACATTCTGATTCAGCCGGAAAAAGTTCGTTGGATCATAGTGCGACTTGACCGCAACCATGCGATCCCATCGCTCCTGATAGACTTCGACCACCCGATCCTGCTCATCGGCACTCATAAAATTCACGTAGGCGCCGGGTTTCATCGCCGGCCGGAGTCGATCGAAGAGCGCGCGAATCCAGGAGACGTTGGCCGCGTCAGCCGAAGCCTCCGACCAACTCCCGAGCAAGTTCATGATGAAAGGAGCGCTGCGATCTCCGAATGCGGTCTCGGTCGCTCGAATGCGCGCGGCCGCACCCCCTAGATAAGCAAGTTCAATTTGGGTCTCCGACGACGGAACGGTGGAAATGGCATCCACCATGAGATCGATACTCGTGTCGTCGAGCTGGCTGAAATAACCTGATTTTGTATAGTAGCGCCGGCCGTGGGGAAAGTCGGAGTCGGCCATGGTTTGTAATTCCAAGAACGAGACTCTCTGGCTGCGCACAGAATCCGGGCGACACAGGGCAAGTCCGCGCTCTAGGTAGCGACAACCTGCGGCGTGCTCTCCAGTCCAAACCAAAGCGTTACTGGCCACTGGTTTCGCCCGGAGCTCAAGGGGCACCGCCTTGGTTTGCGGAGCCAGGCGCAAACTGATGTTCCACTTCAAGTCGAGCGGCGCTTCAGACATGAAGTCTCTCCAATATCGAAGGAGCCAGCGAATGCCAGGCTCAGGGGATAATCCTTCCGCGAGCGTCACCGCAGTCAGGGGATGGAGTTTTAGTTCGAATTCCGTCACCACGCCAAAATTGCCGCCGCCGCCGCGCAAAGCCCAAAACAAATCCCCGTTCTCCTGGGCGCTGGCACGCACGAGAGAACCATCGGCTGTGAGCATCGTGAATCTCTCGACGTTATCGCAGGACAATCCGAATCGCCGGGTGAGCCAACCCGTGCCTCCACCCAAGATCAGTCCGGAAGCCCCGGTGTGAGAAACCACGCCGGAAGGAAAGACCAGTCCTGCCCTTTGTGTGGCGGCATCAATCGAGCCCAGCAGGCAACCCCCTGCCGCCCAAGCCCGGCGCGCCTCCGCATCCACCTTGACCTGTCGCATTCTCGAGAGGTCGATGACCAGGCCGCGCTCGCAGGTGCTGAAGCCGGCAAGGCTATGCCCTCCGCAACGAACCGCGGTTAGGATTCCAATCTCGCATGCGGCTCGAAGCGCGTTTTGCACATCGCTTACGTCCGTGCAGAGTGCGATGAGCCCTGGTTTGCGCGCTGCCAGGCGATTCCAAATCGCGCGCGCCTCTTCGTAGCCGTTTTCTCCGGGACGAAGCAAATCACCCTTGAAACACGGCTGGAGCGAAGAGTAAACCTCTTGGCTGGCTTCGACCATCGCCCGTGCTCCTCGCGAGTGATCTTATAGAAAAGCGCCGAAAACGACCATGAGTCATTCGGAGCGGAGCGCGACCATGGGATCGATTCGCAACGCCCGATGCATGGGGGCCAAGGAGGAGAGCAACCCTAGGAACACAATGGTGACCAGCACGGCTCCGAGAATCTGCGGATCGCTCGATGAAACTTCATAGATTACACCGGCGAGCACCTGACCCGCGGCCAGCGCCAATACTACGCCGATCCCCGAGCCAACTACCAACAACACAGCGATCCTCGCGAGTACCAGCCGCAGCACTTGCCGAGGCGACGCACCTACGGCGACGCGAATGCCAATCTCACGCACCCGTCTTGCCACCGCGTAGGAGACCAGTCCGTGCACACCCGTAATCGCCAGCATGATCGCCAGCACGCCAAAACCGCTCAAGGCAATGGCGGAGGCCCGGGCGGGTAAGAATGCCAAGCCCAGCATCTTGGGGAGACTGCCTGCTCCGTAGACGGGCAGCTCAGAGTCAAGGCTTGCGACAGCTCGCCGCATGGCGTCGACCATCTGAAGAGCGGGGAGCGACGATCTCACCTCGAGGGTCGTGGTGGAGCTGTAGTGTTGCAAAATTGGCCAGAAGACTACCGGCATGTCAGAGCGAGTGAGATTCACATACTTGCCATCCTCGACCACCCCGATCACTTCCACCAAGGGACCATCGCGGCCATGCCGAAAGCGCTTTCCAACGGCGTTTTCCGTGCGCATAACCTGTTTCGCAAAAGAGACATTCACAATGGCGACTTGGCGAGAGTTGCCGTCGTGCCAAGTGAAATCCTGTCCGGCAACTAAATCCGTACCCATGGTTTCGAGGTATCCCGGCGAGATTTCGTAATAGTTGGCTTCGGTACTGTCCGCCGCTTCGAGCGGACCCTTATCCTCGGGAAACACCGAAGTTGTGGATTGGTCGAGGCTGAGCGGAACGGAGTTGGAATAGGCTGCGGAACGCACCCCTGGCAGTTGCTTCACCGTGTCAAGAACGCGCTGCTGAAAGATCCGGCCGGTTGGCTCAGCGTAGCCGGCCAGGCCCAGGTCAAAGGATACGAGTGACACTCCTTGCGGCTCGAAGCCGAGACGCATGCGCAATGCTCGCTGCAATCCCCGCACCGAGGCCAAACAGGCGGCCACCAGCACGAAGCACAAGGCGACCTGCACAACCACGAGCAAGTCGCGAAACGCCAGTCGCCGGTGTGCCCAGCTCTTGAGCGCCCCCTTGAGTACAGCGCTAGCGTCTGTTTTTGAAGCGGCCCAAGCCGGCGCGGAGCCGAAGAGGGCACCGGCCAGGACAGAAACCATGACGGCAAAGAGAAACACACGCCAATCGGGACTCACGTCCAGCTGCACCGGGAAATCCATGGGCGCCCGCCAACCACGGAGCGCACGGCACAAAACCAAGGAGAGTGCACATCCTACCGTTCCACCGGCGAGTGACAGTACCAGGGTCTCGGTAAGCACTTGACGCATGACGCGGGCCCGCCCAGCGCCAATTGAAAGGCGGATGGCGATTTCGCGCTGCCGGTCGGCGGCGCGCGCCGTAAGCAGGCTCGCCAGGTTGGCGCATGCCGCGAGCAACACCAAAGATGCCAGGCCGAGTACGCCCAGGGTAAAGGCCCGGGTTGGACCGCCCACGTAGTCACCGGCAAGTCCGGGCCTCGCCAGCTTAAACTCCAAGCCCTCGTTCGTGTCCGGATGCTCGCGGGCGAGTTCGGCTGCAATGGCATTTAAGTTGGCCAGCGCTTGTCCGCTCGATACGCCCGGCTTGAGCCTGCCAATCACCCAGGTGTTCCAGTCATTCCGGTTCTCAAGCCAGCCAGTGCCGGAGTAGTTTTCGATCTGCGGTTCCATCATCATCGGCACCCAGACATCAGGCCAGTACCAGAGCTCTGTACCGCGAAAGGATGCGGGAGCCACGCCGAGGACGGTGTAGGGCAGGCGGTTGATGCGAATGGTCTTCCCGACGATCGCGGAATCGCTCCCAAAACGAGAGCGCCAGGCACTGTAACTCAGCACAACGTAGGGGCTGGCTCCGGGGCTGAGATCATCCGGGGGATGAAAAAAACGGCCGAGCGCAGGACGGATGCCAAGCAGGTCGAAGTAATTACCCGTGGCGAGCAATCCCCAGATCCGCGTGGCACCACGCGAGGATTCGAGTTCCATGGGCGCGATGCGATAGCCGGCCAGGCCGGCCAGAGTCCGATTGCGATCCCGAAGGTCTTGGTAATTGGGAAAGGAGTGGGAGATGCCGGAATCCTTGGTTTCGAGGAATACCAATTGGTCTGGGTGCTCGACCGGCAGAGGCCGTAGCAGAAGCGCATTGACGACACTAAAAACAAAAGCGTTCGCGCCAATGCCGAGGGCGAGGGAGAGCACGGCAACCAAGGCAAAGCCGGGATTGCGTACCAAGACCCGCAAGGCATAGCGCAAATCCTGCCTCAGTGTCCCAATCAGGTTTTCCCAGCCCACGGCGCGAATCTCTTCCTTGACGGCTTCGAAACTGCCCATCTCGATCCGCGCCGCCCGCGCCGCTTCTTCAGGGCTCATGCCGCGGTCCACTTTGTCCTGGATGTCCGCCTCTAAATAATGGCGCAGCTCCTCCTCCATCTCCCGCTCTCCGTCCCGGGTGCGGAACAGGGCGCGGAGTCCCGCAGCGAACTTTCGCAGACGCGACATCGCTCCACCTCCTAACCAGCCTCGAGAATTCTGGCGATCGCCGCCGTCTGCCTTCCCCACTCCTGAGTTTCACTCTTGAGCTTGCGCCGTCCCTTGTCGGTTAAAAGGTAGTATTTCGCCCGCCGGTGATTCTCGGTGGCTCGCCACTCGGTCCGGACCCACCCGCCCCGCTCCAGGCGACGGAACGCCGGGAATAGGGAACCGGGGTTGACCGCAAACGCGCCTTGGCTGATCTGCTGGATGCGAAGCCCGATGCCGTAGCCGTGCATCGGCTCAAGATCGAGGGTCTTAAGGATGAGCATATCGAGTGTGCCCTGGACCAAATCGCTCGCTTTTCCCATGCCGCGGCGCTCCCCTCTCTCCTCTAGATAAACTAGAGTTAGAATAGCAGTCTCCTCTAGATTGTCAAGATGGGATGGGGAGTCCGCCTGGCTCCCGGGACCGAGGCGACCGCCGCCCCGCCGCGTCGGAATCCCGGGCCGATCGAAATCGTGAAATATGATAATCTCTATAGAGTTAGTAAAATATCGCTCTCAAGGATTCTCTGCTCCATCAATCTTGACGCTTCGGCAGTCGGGGTGCCTGGGTCGAACGCCGCGGCCGCAAATTTGCAGTCGCGTGCTCCTGTCTTGGCGAGAAGGAATCGGCAGGAATATTATCCTTGCGGCGCCCCGACGTCACCACTCGAGAGGAGATGTACGATGGGAAGGCAGCAACGGTTTCAACTCCACGACCGCTACCGGTCGACCGCTCTATCGATGATCCTGCTTCTCCTGCCTAGTCTGGTTCTGGCCCAGAGCTTTCGCGGCTCGATCCGCGGCAAGATCGTCGACCCGAGCGGGAGCGTTATTGTTGGGGCACAGGTCAGCGCCAGGAATATTGCGACCGGCCAAGCGCGCGAGGGCGTGACCGGCGCAGACGGTGCCTATGTGCTGGCAGAATTACCCGCCGGTGAATATGCCGTCACGGCGAACGCGTCGGGACTGGCCTCCCAAGCACAAAATGTCGTCGTCAGCGTCGGCCTTGACACCACCGTCGACTTTAGTCTCCAGCTGGCAAAGCAAACCGAACAGGTGACGGTTACCACGACCACCCCAGTCGTGGACAGCACTCGCGATGTTCTGGGTGAGGTGGTGGACCAGAAACTGGTCACCGAGCTGCCGCTGAATGGCCGCGATTTTGGCAAGCTGGTCGCTTTGGTACCGGGCGCCACCGTGGAACCGTCCGGGGTGGCAGCAGTCGAGGACGGGTTCGGGCAGTTCAGCATTAACGGCAACCGCGACCGGTCGAATAATTACACGCTGGATGGAACCGACAACAACGATCCTTTCTTTAACAACTCCGCGCTGAACCAGACGGGCATCGGCGGAGCGCCCGCGTCGCTGCTGCCGATCGACGCCATTCAGGAATTCAACCTGGAAACACAGTTTCCCGCCGAATACGGGCGCAATAGCGGCGCGGTCGTTAATATCATCACCCGATCGGGAACCAATCAACTGCACGGCAGCGCCTTCGAATTC
>Ga0187783_10003684_pt1 | contig 11287 bp, 13 predicted proteins | sample 1015_SJ02_MP02_2_FD_132471 | JGI IMG/M metagenome (GOLD analysis project Ga0187783, IMG submission 132471) | Tropical peat soil microbial communities from peatlands in Department of Meta, Colombia - 1015_SJ02_MP02_20_MG | ecosystem: Environmental > Terrestrial > Soil > Wetlands > Peat | place... | reverse complement strand
CCGCTGCGGCAGTTGACGGGAAGACGATGGATCGTTGCAGCTAGGGCCGTCAGGCGCCTCCAAAACACTTGTTTACGGGGAAGCGGGTATTCGCCTCCCCATCGTTGCAGAATCAGACGTTTCCAACGGTCGATTCTGACGGGTAATTGGGCAAGCCGTAGTACGCCCGCTGTGCCGTTACCGTTACCTTTTCACACAGATCGTCCAACTCGGCCTAAAGTGCTAAGGACGCTGTCCATTCACCGTGCGATAAACAACTCCGAAGGAATTTCGGCACTCAGGACTGGATCAGAAGACAGGACCAAAGTTCGGAAAATCGTCTGCAAGAACCGACCAAGTCATCCCACAGAATCAGTGAGATTAGCGTGCTCACCATCTCCGTCACTGCGGAAACTTGGGCCCATTTGGGTCCAATCAGTAAATCCTCGACCTTTCGCACCGTCATGCGAGGCTCTGCGGGCTGCGGGCCTCATAAGGCCCGGTCATGTCACCAGTCCGGTGTCATCGGCCCAGCAGGGGCAGCTGAATTAGCGCGCAAGATTCAACCCATACCATCGGGTTGAGTTGACGGGGACGGCGGGCCGTCGCGCATCCTGGCGAAAAATACGAGAGCCCGCCTGTTTAGAGCCACTATCTCAATTCTTACCCATATCACAGACTGGTAAGTAGTAGCTGCCATCCACGGCGGGGAAAACGCAGCCGCGCTCAGCGCAACGGTTGCCCGCCCGGCAGTCGACCATTGGCAGTTAACTATTATGGTTCACTCTTGTCAGCGAAGCTATCGCGGTTTTGGCTGAAGAGGGAGTGAAAAACCAGGTACAAGTGAGAACTTCATGCAACAAAATCATCCAAACGTGCGCACTCTATGCAAAGGTTGCCATAGGAAGGGCCGAGGCGATATCGTACAGTACAGTACTGTACAGTACACTTCGTCTTCACCCCGACACTGGAAAAATCTCCATAAAGTACATACTGGTACCGCTTTTAACACTGGTTTTGAGGGGGCCGCAGGAAAGAATAGAGCGGTTTCCCAGGAGAGCGGTATGCGGCCCGCCGACATATACGAAAAACTTGAGCGCCGAGGAATCCAGCCAGGGCGAATCAAGCAAGTTGTTTTGCTTAACCAACCCAGAGAGGCATTCTTTTTCGCTCTCCACTTCGGAAACCGCACGATCAAGCAAGTACTCGAGCACATTGAATGGTGGAAACAGGCCTTAAAGGGAGAGTTCTTGCTTCCAGATGACTTGAAGGCCAACATCGCCCAGTCTATGCGCGCAACTGAGGATTTCGTGTGGGGAGTAATCAGGGAGAACAATGCCCGAATTGGTAATTGGGATATCCGCTGGTGCTGGTTGCCGACAGCGTCGACCGGGCCCGCCGACGGGGAAGCCTTTACCGGGATGCAAGTCAAAGCAGCGAATCTCACGACAGGCGAGGTTCGAACCCATGAACTATCACCTAGAAAGATGAAGGATGCCCGCCGAAGCGAACTTTACCAAGAGGCGTTCAAGGCGCTTGGTCTCTCTGACGAGCTTTGGCTCGGTGCCCCAAGGCCCTTTCTGATATCGTGCCGAGATCCTCGCGGATGGCCGCTCTTTACCCGCTGGGTTATTCCGCCCCTCTACGAACTTTTGGCGCCTGCCTACACATCGCAAGGTCACTATTCCGAAACAACTGACAACACTTCCCCTCACCTTCGACGGTCAGCCCTGTATCCTAAAGAACTCCTCGAAGACATGCTCGAACTTCTCCGGACGGAACATCCGGGCTTTTTCAAGCATATGACGATTGCGCAACTCAAGGCTGCGCTTCAGCGCCACGTCTCCCGAACGCGGCTCGGTGGGCTCCACAATGTAAGCCCTCAGTATTATCTGGCCCTCAGAAGGCCAAAACCGTCGCAAAAGTACTTTCGTGACTCTGCATTAGCAGGAAGCCGATGATGGTCCCATTGCCACGAAGTGCCGAGAAATTTCGGCGGTAGCGGCAATCGGGATCCTGAACGTAGAAGATGCCGATGAAAACCGTGTGGGATGAACTCGAAATCGCGAGGCTTGCCTCGGATCGTCGCCTCAAGGTTAAACGCGATGATTGTGACCAGCCGATCATCCCCGGCCAGCACGGCGAGGTCGGAGAGCACAGCGAAGGTCTGCTCCATGCCTGTTTTCACGGCAAGGGGGCGGAAGCCTTCTCGCGTCTGCGCGCTCACCGCATACGGCGCACCGTGGCCGGCGGTTTCGGCACATTGGTCACCGGTGGTGATGGAGCAGACGAAGCATTGTTTACTTTTTCACGCGCAGATGCAAAGGCTGTGGAGTGGTTCATCCAGGCGCTAGGGATCCGCCGCCGCCGCTCGGTCAGTCCCGAGGTTGCTGCGCGGTTGCGACGGTTCGCCAGAGCGCGTCAGGGCATCGCAGGAGAGGCGTCTCAGCCTCGCGGAGCCGCCCGAGCAGTGCCGACTGGGTGTGAGGTAGCCAGCAAACGAGGTGGTTACGGAAACGGCATCGCTGCGAGGGATTGATGCTCACGAAAGCGGCTGACACGGGACCGACGCGGCGGATTGACAATCCGCCGTGCGGGAAACAACGAGATTCTCGATTCATAGAGGTCGAGGCGACCTTTGGTTACAAGAACCGGCAATCGGCGCAAGTGATTGATTTCATAGACGCCACTCAGAGGAGTTGTCCAGATGTTGCCCACTAAGGGCCCAAAAGTCGGGATCGAACACGAACCCCCAAGCCCTTGCGAAGTGATCGACGCAACCGAACTGGCGAAACGCTGGAATCTCCCGGAGTCCTGGATACGGGAGCAGACGCGAACTCGCGCTGCTGACCCGTTACCATGCGTTTGCTTTGGCCGCTACCTTCGATTCGAGTGGGGCTCGCCCCAGCTCGCTGCTTGGTTCGAGTGGAGACGTTCCTGAACCGCAGGCGAAGATTAGTATTGACATCTAACATTACGTTAAGATAGATTGTGCGGCATGGCAAGCAAGAAGAACCCGAACGCAGTTGCATTGGGCAAGCTGGGTGGAAAAGCAAGAGCTGAGAAGCTCTCGCCCGAGAAGCGATCCGAGATCGCTCGCAAGGCGGGGTTGGCGCGGAACATCAAACTTTCTGCTGCCAAACGAAGCCAGGTCGCCAAGCTCGCCGTCGAAGCACGCGAACGGAAACGAAAACAACGTTCAATCAAGAAAGGATGAGGCCATGCGAAAACGTAAACGACAACAGGCAGGGCAACTCTTCAAGGCTGGCGGGTGGTGGTACGTCCGCTTTTACGACTCCCGCGTGATCGAAGGCGAGGTCGAGCGACTTCGGATCGCCAAACGAGTCGTCCGTGCTCAGGGAATCACAAAGGCCAAGGCACGAGAGCTCGCAAAACCGGTATTGGCCGAAATAAATCGATCTGTCCAATCGCCCGAAACGATCGTCACGATGGGTGATTTCGTTGAGCTTGTCTACCTACCACGAATGCAGCAACAGAAGAGACCCTCAACCTATCACGGATACAAGAACATTTGGGGAGATCACATCCGCCCGAGGTGCGTTGGATTGTGGTTGCGTGACATGCGAACCTGTGACATCCAGCTGATTCTGGATGACATTGCGCGGCCCGGAGAACTAAGCCGCAATTCACTGAGACACATCAAGAGCTCGCTCAGCGGAATCTTCAAATTCGCTAAGCAACAAGGGTATTACGATGGCGAGAAGTCAGCCAGGGATACCGCGATTCCCTCTGCTCGTGAGCCGGAAGAAACCTATGGGTACAGCCTTGAGGAGATTGGAGAAATCCTCGCTGTTTTGCCGGAACCAGCGGCTACCGTTTTTGCGGTTGCGGCATTCACCGGAGCACGACGGGGGGAGATCGGCGGTCTCTTCTGGGAAAACTACATGGATGGGGCGATCTACATTGCGCGGGCGGTGTGGCATGGCAATGTGACTGAACCAAAAACCCGTAAGAGCAAGGGGGCGATTCCTGTCATTGCACCGCTTGCCAAGCGTCTGGAGTTTCATCGAATGAGAAGCGGGAATCCCATGTCAGGGCCCATGTTTCCAAATGAGGCCGGAAAACCAACGGACCTGAATAACCTTCTCAATCGCGTGATCCTCCCCACGCTCAACCGCTGTGTTCATTGTGGTGAGGCACGTAGTTCGCACGTGTTGTCTGACCACACCTTCGAGCGTGATAGCGCGCTGCCTGAATGGCACGGCTGGCACGCGGCGAGGCGAGGTTTGGGAACGAACCTATATCGCTTGGGAGTTTCCGAAAAAACGATCCAGGCGATCTTGCGCCACGCAAACGTCTCGACGACGAGTACGTATTACATCAAGACCGCGGCGGCTGACGCGCAAGCGGCGATGGCGAAACTCGAAACCGAGATAATGGGCAATAAATGGGCAATGGATCTGGTCCCGCCCCAACTAGCCAGTATCCAATAAGTGCCTTTCCTGCCCCTGTTTAAGGTTGGTGGCGGCGGCTGGACTCGAACCAGCGACCTACGGATTATGAGACCGTCGCTCTAACCACCTGAGCTACACCGCCAAACCGTCCGATACGACGCCTACCGCAAAGCGGTACCCGCGGCGCAAGGGAGTGTTCCGCCTCAAAGCCTGCGTGGACCCAGAAGAAAGGCCGGACAAACCGCGTCCAGCCCCAAGTCCGATTCTAGAAGTGGCTTTGCTGGCTGTCAAACGTGCGGCGCGTGAGGCCCTCGCCACGCTAACCGCCTGATCAGCGTCGCCATTTCGCCAAGAGTTTGTAAGCGACCGAGGCGTCAACTCCCGCCACTTCGAGCCAACCTTACAGCAGTGAACCATGCGACAATGAGGAATGGGAGCTGTATGCACGAGCTGGGCATCGCAAGCTCAATTCTGGAATGTGTGCAAACGGAGGCGAAACGCCATCCCGACGGGCGCATTACCAAAGTGGGCGTTAAAATTGGTGAGCTCTGCGGCGTTGACCCGGACGCCCTCCAGTTTGGCTTCGAGGTCCTGGTTAAGGATACCGAGTGGCAACCGCTGGCGCTGGAGGTGGAATACATTCCCCGTGTGCAGCGCTGCTCCCAGTGCGCTCACGAGTTCCGGATGGCCGACTTCGATCCGCAATGCCCGCGGTGCGGAGAGTTTTCCACCCAGTGCATTCGTGGAGAAGAACTCGACATAGCCTACATGGAAGTGGAAGCATGAACCGCATTGCCGTCGAGAAGAAGGTGCTGAACGAGAACCAGGTCTTGGCCGAACAGCTACGCGAACGTTACCGGCAGCTTGGGATCCTGTGCATCAACCTTATCAGCGCGCCAGGATCCGGAAAGACGGCCCTGCTGGAGCGGACGCTGGAGCGCATGGACAAGGGCACCCGCGCTGCCGTGCTCACCGGCGATCTGCAAACCGAGAATGACGCCCAGCGGCTGGTCAGGTTCGGGTTCCCGGTGAAGCAGATCACCACCGGCGGCACCTGCCACCTCGACGCCAAAATGATCGGCAGGCACCTGGAGGACTGGAAACTTGAGGACCTCGACTTACTTATTGTCGAGAACGTAGGCAACCTGGTCTGTCCGTCGAGTTACGATCTGGGCGAAGACGCCAAGATTGTCCTGCTGAGCACGACCGAAGGCGAGGACAAACCGCTCAAGTACCCTTCCATTTTCTTCAAGTCGGAATTGATGTTGCTGACCAAGATTGATCTTCTGCCCTATGTTCCGTTCAAGGCTGACGTGGCCCGCGAGAATGCCTGGCGGGTGCATCCGGGAATGGAGATCATTGATGTCTCCAGCACGACGGGCGAAGGCCTCGACCGTTGGATGAGATGGTTGGTAGCGCGCCGGACGAAGGCAAAGGCCAAGCTGCAAAGCGTCGGCGCCTAGGCGGAGCTGGCCAACTTCCTTAGCAATGTTTTGAACTCGGTGGTCGGCCTTTCCGGCGCAATATGGCATACAGGCTGACCTGCATTGACAAGTATCTCCCCGAACAGGCAAACTGCTCCATCCTGAAGATTTGTTCCCGGAGCGGGCCCCGACGCAAAGAAACCAGAGGCAAAAACGAGCCCTTGATGACCGCGGCACAACGGATTTCGTACCGGATGGAATCCACGCTGGATAGCGTGAATAAAGCCGAGGAAATGGCCGACCAAGCGGCGGCGCAGACCGGTTTCGACGAAGAGACGCGGGGTGGTATTGCCATGGCCGTCCGCGAAGGGATGATCAATGCCGTGCAGCACGGCAACAAGTACGACCCCGGCAAGCGGGTAAATCTGACTTTTGAGCAAAACCGAGGCGAGCTGAAGGTCATCATCGCCGACGAGGGTAGGGGGTTCGAACCGGAAAACGTTCCCGACCCGCTGGCCCCGGAGAACCTTTTGAAACAATCGGGCCGTGGGATATTCTTAATGCGGACTTTCATGGATGAAGTCCGTTTTCGTAAACTGAACTGCGGCACGGAAATTACCTTGATTAAGCGGCTCCAGGTCCAGGAACTGGACCGCCAGGAGGCTTCCACGTGAGCATGAAAGCGAGCACCCGACAGATTGATGGAGTCACCGTTGTGGACTTGAGCGGACGCATCACTCTGGGCGAAGGCAGCGTGATTTTGCGCGACACCGTCAAGGACTTACTTGGGAAGGGACAGAAAAAAATCCTGCTGAACCTGGGCGATGTCAGCTACATTGACAGCTCCGGCATCGGCGAACTGGTCAGCGCCTTTACCTCGGTGCGCAACCAGGGCGGGGAATTGAAATTGCTGCACCTGACCAAGAAAGTCCACGACCTATTACAGATCACCAAGCTCTACACCGTCTTCGACGTGAAGGACGACGAGGCCACGGCCATCGCCGCTTTCGCGAAGTAACCAGTGGTGCGGCCAGCCATAGAGCGCAGAAAAGCTTGGGCGCCCTTTCGAGGAAGGCGAGAGGGCGTTTGTTTTCCACCAGCCTGCATTAGGAGAGCGAGTCTCCCATCGTCGGCAAGGGAAAAGGTCACGCACACTCCTAGGCGTTGACCGTCTCTGCCGTTTCCGAACTGGCCGCCCCGCCTCCCGCCGATTTAATGGATACCAGGCCCGGCTTCGCTTGCTCGTGAGCCTCGAGCAAACCTGGTCCCGCCTGACGCCGCGCTTCCTTGACCGTACGATTGCGCGCGGCGCGCAGCTTCAAAAACGACCTGGCCTCTTTGTACAGGCGCTTACGTTCGGTAGAATCAAACGCGGCCCTCCTGACGATGCGGAACACGGCCTTGGGGCGGAAGTAATACTCATCGTAGAAGCGGTGCACCATCTCCAGGATGTAATCACGGGAGATGCCCGGATACTCGATCATGGCCACCTGGTGACCCATCTCGTCCACCATCTGCGAGCCTTCTGCCTTTAGGAAGCCGTTGGCCCTGGCGTAGTCGTACAGCTCAGTTCCGGGATAGGCATGGGCCAGTGACACTTGGATAGTTTCCACGTCCAGTTCCTTGGCAAAATCAATGGTCTTGCGAATGCTTTCCCTGGTTTCGCCGGGCAGGCCCAGAATGAAGTCGGCGTGCACCAGCAATCCCAGCTTCTTGCAATCCTTGGTGAACTGGCGCGCGCGCTCCACCGTTGCGCCTTTCTTGATGTTCTTCAGGATCTGCTGGTCCCCCGATTCATATCCGACGATCAGCAACCGGCAACCAGCTTCCTTCATCGCCTTCAGCGTCTCGTAGTCGGTGGTGACGCGCGACGTACACGACCAGGTAATGCCAAGAGGTTTGAGCTCGGAGCAGAGTTCGATAGTGCGGGCCTTCTGGATATTGAAGGTGTCGTCGTCGAAGAAGAACTCCTTGACCCAGGGCCAGTACTCCTTGGCTTTTGCCATTTCTGCAGCCACCTTGTCGGAGGAGCGCTTGCGCCACGGATGGCCGCTAAGCGTCTGCGGCCACAGGCAGAAAGTACACTGCGCCGGGCAGCCGCGGGTGGTGTACAACGCAACATAAGGGTATAGCAGGAACGGCACGTTGTAGCGGCGCGGGTCAAGGTCGCGCCGATAGACGTCCACCACATCGGGCAGAGCGTCCAGGTCATCGACCGCCGGCCGGTCTGGGTTGTGAATGATCTCCCCGGTCGGGCCGCGATAGGAGATTCCAAGGATCTCGCTCAACGGCTTGCCATTGGCGAATTCCACCGTGGCGTAGTCGAACTCCCGGCGCACTACAAAATCAATCGCCTCACCTTGCTTAAGCGACTGCTCCGGCAGCGTTGTGACGTGCGGGCCGACGAAGGCGATTCTCAGCTTCGGATTGGCGGCTCTCATGGCCGCGGCCAGCCCGATATCGCCCTGGAAGCCGGGAGTGCTGGTAAACAGCACCAAAAAGTCGAAGTCCCGGCCAATCCTGATGGTCTCCTGCGCGCTCACATGGTGCGGCGGAGCATCGAGCAGGCGTGAGCCTTCCAGCATCCCGGCCGGATAAGCCAGCCAGACCGGATACCAGTAGGATTCGATTTCGCGGGTGGCTGGCCAGCGCGAACTGGCGCCGCCGTCATAGTTCTCGAAAGAAGGTGGATTCAAAAAAAGTGTCTTCAAAGGCATAATCATCAAATTGTATCGTACCATTCGTGCCGGTACTAAGAGAAACGCTTCCACTACTTAAGCTTAGATGCATCGGCGGGTGCGCAGCGATCGCCCTATTGCTGATGCTCGAACCCTCCCCGATAGCATACGAGCCGTCATGTGTACCGCACTACACCTCCTTTTTTCTAGCAAGATACTACCAACCCCGGACGCCTTTCCGTGGCTTACCTCTAAGTACTTCACCGACAGTAATTCGAGTGAAGGGGTGGGGTGCCGCTAAGCGTTTCTTCTGTGCTGCTTGGCCGCTGCGTTTGTGAGAAATCAGACTGGGACCACCACCCAGCGCTCACTGGCACTCCTCCTGCGCGAGTGCCAACATTGACAGCAGCTAACCGTCGTACTTAAAATAAAGCTGGCGTACTTCCACATAAGTCTTTCGGTAACTGACTGCAAGATCGCGGGTTACGCCTGATCGGGGAGCTATGACGGAACCCCAGGACATGGGACGGCGCGAGCGCGAAATTCTGACCGCCATCGTGGAAACTTACATCTCCACGGGCGAGCCTGTAGGCTCGCGCACGCTGACGCGCGGCAATCGCGAAAACCTGAGCGCCGCCTCGATTCGCAATGTCATGGCGGACCTCGCTGACGCCGGCTTTCTGGAGCAGCCGCACACTTCCGCCGGGCGCGTGCCCACTACCAAGGCGTATCGGTATTACGTGAAGCAGCTCACGGGCGAGGCGCGGCTGTCGCCTGCCGACGAGGGGCTGATTCAGGAAAACTTGCAGGGGCTTCAGGATGTCCAGGAGTTCATGGAGCGCAGCTCGCACGTCCTGTCGTTAATCTCGCATGGGGTGGGCGTGACGGTTGCGCCGGGCCACGGCCAGCACAATGCTCTGGAGCATGTCTATTTTCAGCGCCTGGGCGATAAGAAAGTCCTCGCTGTTGTGGTCACCCGCAACGGGCTGGTGCGCGACCGCGTGTTGCGGCTGAGCAACGACATCCCGGTGGCCGATCTGGAAGGCGCGGCCGCGTACATTAATCATAACTTCCGCGGCTGGGAAATGGAGGCGCTGCGCAATGAGATTTCTCGGCGCATTCAGCAGGAACGCAGCGAATACGATCGCCTAATGCGCTCGGTGGAGCAGCTCTACGCCCGGGGCGCGCTCGCCACCGAAGGCGGCGCCCAGGCGGTGTACGTGGAAGGCGCTGCCAACCTAGTGATCAACGAAAAGGACCAGGAGCGTCTGCGCCAGTTGCTGGCTACCCTGGAAGAGAAGCAGCGCGTGGTGGAGCTGCTTTCCGCTTATCTGGACGTGCGCCAGGAGGCGGTGCGCGTGGTGGTAGGTCTGGAAGATGCCTTGCCGCATCTAAGTAATTTGGTGCTCATTGGCGCGCCGGCGCGGGTGGGCGACGAAGTGATGGGGTCGCTGGCCGTGATTGGCCCAACGCGGATGGACTACGAGCACACAATCAGCGCGGTGTCGTACATCGCCCGCCTGTTCGACCGGCTGTGGAATGAGGTGACGTAGCAAGAGACATGCCAGCAAAAAAGAACAACGGAGGCTCCACTGAGTTGGAGCTGGATCACGAACTTCCGCCGGCGGAAAACAGCGACGAATCTGCTGCCCAACAGAGCGCCGCGACCGCTGCCCCGGCTGAACCGCAATCCGACCTGGAACGGCTGCGCGCCGAATGCGCCGCTTATCTGGACCGGGCAGCGCGCATTCAGGCCGAGTTTGAGAACTATCGTAAGCGCAACGCCAAGGCGCAGCAGGAGTACCGGGACTACGCTCTGGCCGATGCGCTGAAAACGCTGCTGCCGATTCTTGACAGTCTGGACAAGGCGCTCGGGACAAAGGCCGCTTCACGGGAAGACTTTCACGCCGGCATCGAACTGATCGCCAAACAGTTTCATGACGTGCTGTCCGGGCTGGGTGTGCAACCTGTGCCGGCCGAAGGCAAGCCCTTCGATCCCAGTATCCACCAGGCCATCCAGATGGTGGATACCGATGCCGCGGAGGACAATCACGTGTTGGAGGAGTTACAGCGCGGCTACAAATTGAAGGACCGGCTGCTGCGTCCGGCGATGGTGCGGGTGGCCCGCAATCCCAAACACGGGTGATGTTCACGACAGAGACACAGAGAACGCAGAGTAACCCGATCTTCATTTCTCTGTGTTCTCTGTGTCTCTGTGCAAGAAAAATTCCGTGTAGTGCAGAGGTAAACGGCTCTGGCCACCAACGTAAAACGCGATTACTACGAGGTGTTGGGCGTCTCCCGCACCGCCAGCGATCAGGAGATCAAGAGCGCCTATCGCAAGCTTGCGTTGCAATATCATCCTGACCGCAACCCGGGCAACCCACAGGCTGAGGAGCGCTTCAAGGAGTGCAGCGAAGCCTACGCCATCCTCGCCGACTCAGAGAAGCGCGCCCGCTATGACCGCTTCGGACACGCCGGAGTGGCCAGTGGCCCGGGAGGTTTCGGCGCATTCGAGACGATAGATTTCCAGGACATCTTCGGCGACCTCTTCGGGTTTGGCGGATTTGGCGATATATTCGGCCAACAGAGCGGCCGTCGTCGCTCGCGCGCCCAGCGCGGAGCCGATCTACGCGAAGACCTCACGCTGGAATTCGACGAGGCGGTCTTCGGCGTTACTAAGCAAGTGCAGGTGAGGCGGCTGGAAGAATGCGAGCAGTGCGGGGGCAGCGGGATTGCCCCGGGCAAACCGCCCATTACTTGCACCACCTGCGGCTGTCGCGGCCAGGTG
>Ga0187783_10003683_pt1 | contig 11291 bp, 11 predicted proteins | sample 1015_SJ02_MP02_2_FD_132471 | JGI IMG/M metagenome (GOLD analysis project Ga0187783, IMG submission 132471) | Tropical peat soil microbial communities from peatlands in Department of Meta, Colombia - 1015_SJ02_MP02_20_MG | ecosystem: Environmental > Terrestrial > Soil > Wetlands > Peat | place... | reverse complement strand
AGCCTCGAATCGGACCCGCGCGCGCAGCAGTTCGTCGACTTTCTCGCCGCGAACATCGTGCCGGCACTCGCCCCGCCCGTCCCGGCCCGCAGCGGCCTGCCGCACGCACGCGTACCGGAGGCGAGCGCGCCGCACTAGCAGCGCGCGGCCACCGCTCCAAGCGAAAGAGGTTCCACCATGTATCGTGCGCCTGTGCGTGATGTGCGTTTCGTTCTCGAGGAGCTGCTCAACGCCAGCAGCCTCGCGGCCGCCCCTGAGCTTGCCGATTATTCGGACGAGCTCGCGCAGTCGGTGCTCGAGGAAGCGGCGCGCTTCGCCGAAACCGTGCTCGATCCCCTCAACCGCCCGGGCGATGTGCACGGGGCACGCTGGACCCCTGACGGCGTGGTTACTGCTCCGGGTTTCCGCGAGGCGTACCGCAAGTTCGTCGAGGGCGGCTGGCCGGCGCTCGGCGGGCTGCCGCAGTTCGGCGGCCAGCGCGCGCCGCGCGTGCTGGTGAGCGCGGTGGGAGAGTTCTGGGGCTCCTCCAACCTCGCTTTCAAGCTCGGGCCGATGCTGACGCACGGCGCCGTCCACGCCCTCGAGCTGTGCGGCAGCGAGGCGCAGCAGCACACCTACCTGCCGAAGATGTCGCGCGGCGAATGGACCGGCACCATGGTGCTCACCGAGCCGCAGGCAGGCTCGGACCTCGGTCAGGTGCGCACGCGTGCCGTACCCGAGGGTGATCACTACCGGCTGTTCGGCCAGAAGATCTTCATCACCTGGGGCGATCACGATCTGACCTCCAACACCATCCACATGGTGCTGGCGCGCATCGAGGGCGCAGCCCCCGGTGTCAAGGGCATCTCGCTGTTCGTCGTGCCGAAGGTGCTGGTGAACGCCGACGGGTCACTCGGTGCGCGCAATGAGGTGCGCTGCCTGTCGATCGAGCACAAGCTCGGCATCCACGCGAGCCCCACCTGCGTACTCGCTTTCGGCGAGAAGGAGGGCGCCGTGGGCCATCTCGTCGGTGAGCGGGGGCGTGGCCTCGAATACATGTTCGTCATGATGAACAGCGCGCGGCTCTCGGTGGGGAGCGAGGGCTACGCGGTCGGCGAGCGTGCCTTCCAGCGCGCGGCGGAATGGGCGCGCACGCGCGTGCAGGGCAAGCCCCCGGTGCCGCAGCCGCACGGTCCCGTGCCGATCATCAACCATCCGGACGTGAAGCGGATGCTCCTCACGATGAAGTCGCAGACCGAGGCCGCGCGCGCCCTGACGTTGTACGCCGCATTCCAGTTCGACCTGGCCGATTACGGCGGCGACCCGCAGCTGCGCGCCGCGGCGCGCACCCGCGGGGAGCTGCTGACCCCCATCGTCAAGGGCTGGTGCACGGAGATCGGCAACGAAGTTGCCGGCATCGGCGTGCAGGTGCACGGCGGCATGGGGTTCATCGAGGAGACGGGTGCGGCGCAGTACCTGCGCGACGTGCGCATCACCACGATCTACGAGGGCACCACCGGCATCCAGTCGAACGATCTGATCGGCCGCAAGCTTGGCAAGGACCGCGGCGCGGCGATGAGCGCGCTGCTTGCCGAGATGGAGGACGGGCTGCGCGCGCTCGCCGCCACCGATCCGGTGGTCGAGGCGGTGCGCAAGGCGGCACTCGACGGAGTCGCGGCGCTCGGGGGCGCCACACGCTCGCTGCTCGCTGCGCTCGCCAGCCGTCCGGAAGCGGGGCTTGCGGTGTCGGTGCCGTACCTCAAGCTGTGCGGCTATGTGATCGGCGGCTGGCTGCTCGCGAGATCGGCGGCCATCGCCGCGGGCCGCCTCTCGGGCGCCGAGCGCGAGTTCTACGCCGCGAAGCTGCGTACCGCGGCGTTCTACGCGGCGCAGGTGCTGCCGACGGCGGCGGCACTCGCTCGCGTGGTGGAGGCGGGCGCGGCGAGCGTCATCGAGACCGACGCAGCTCTCGTCTGAAGTGCCGCGCTGCGGCAGTGCGCGTCGACGGGCCGACGCCCTGGCGCGCGGGCTCGATGCGAGCGCTGACACATGCCGCCGGCGCGTGCCAATATCGAAAGTCCCCACGGCCGTCTTGGCGGGACGCTCACATGTCTGGTGCCACGCTGCGCCTCGATCACCTCGCGCTGCCGGTGTTTGATGCGGCCGAGACCTTTCGCTTCTACAGCGAGGTGCTGCAACTGCCGCTGGTCGACGCACTCTGCGGCGATGACTGGGGCGGCAAGCCCTGGCTCATGATGTTCTTCGCGACCGGCGGCGGACAGCTCCTGGCGCTGTGTGCGCTGCGCGGCGCACGGCGCCCGCCGGCGGACGATCTGCCGCGCGACACGCGACACTATGCGTTCTCGGTCGCATCGGCCGCCGAGCAGGAAGGCTGGAAGGCGCGGTTGCGTCGCCATGGCGTCGCCTACAGCGAAGAGGATCACGGGCGGCAACGCTCGGTCTATTTCGCGGACCCCAACGGCATTTTGCTGGAGGTGACTACGCCGGCGAGCGTCGCGGAGGGCAAATCCGACGCGCGTGCGGTGCAGCTGGTGCGGCGCTGGATCGCAAAGGACGCATGAAACGGCGCGAGCTGCTCGGGAGAGGAGTTCAGATCATGGCTGCCCTTGCGGTGACCTCCCACGCCCACGCGGATCCTGCGGGCCTGATCCGGCGCCGCATCCCCTCGAGCGGCGAGGAGATCCCGGTCATCGGACTCGGTACCTCGGGGCCCTTCGAGGTCGGCGACAGCGTCGCCGAGCGGGCACCGCTGCGGCAGGTGCTCGAGGCATTTTTCGGCGGTGGCGGCCGTCTCATCGATACCTCACCGATGTACTCGAGCGCCGAGCGCGTCCTCGGGGAGCTGCTGACGCCCGAGATGCACCAGCGCGCCTTTCTCGCCACCAAGGTGTGGACGCGCGGCGAGCGCGCCGGCGTCGAACAGATGACGCACTCGGTGCAGCTGCTGCACAGCACGCGCCTCGATCTCGTCCAGGTGCACAACCTGCTCGATCTCGACACGCAGCTGAGGACGCTGTACGCGTGGCGCAACTCCGGCCGGGTGCGCTACGTCGGCGTCACGCACTACACCGTGAACGCGCACGCGGAGCTTGCGCGCGTGCTCGAGCGCGAGCGGCTCGACTTCGTGCAGTTCAACTACTCGCCGGTGACACGCGCCGCCGAGCAGCGGCTGCTGCCGCTTGCCGCCGAGCGCGGCGTGGCGGTGCTGGTGAACCGGCCGTTCGAGGACGGCGCGCTGTTTGCGGCGATTCGCGGCAGGCCGCTGCCCGCGTGGGCCGCGGAGCTCGATGCCGCAAGCTGGGCTCAGCTCGCGCTGAAATTCATCGCGGCACATCCGGCGGTGAGCTGCATCATCCCTGCGACCGGCAGCACCACGCACCTCACCGACAATCTCGGCGGCGGCCGCGGCCGCCTGCCAGATGCGCACCAGCGCGAGGCGATCGCCCGCGCCTTCGCCTGACGGTGCGCGCGCGCCACCGCGGCCTGGCTCCGATGCGCGGTGCGCCTTCGGCTAGCTGCGCGTCCGCCGCCCGCGCCGCGACCGGGCCGGCACGCGCAGGTGAAATCGCGGTGGCTCGTTCAGCCGCTCGAGGAACAAACGGCGCTCCTCGGGCGTGAGGGCTGTCCAGTTCACTTTGGTCGCGTGAGTGCGGCGCAGGTCGCGATCGCTCACCGTGGTGCGCGCCACGCTGCGGCTCAGCCAGCGCGCCGGCAGCCGCGCGGTCGAGCCACGCGTGAGGAGGTCGACGACCGCCGCCGCGACCCGCCGGTCGCGTGTCAGGTCGCTGTGCGCGACGCGCGCGTAAGCGACGCGGGCGCCGGGCAAAGTGGCGCTCGCGACCGGCACCGTGCCATCGCCGTGGCGCGTGAGGGTGTAGAGGAAGTCATCGCCGCGCCGCGCGGCCGCAGTCACGGTCTCCTCGCCCACGCCGGCGATGACGGCGAAGCGCTCGTCGGCCGCTGCGAGGTGCGCCGGCGTGCTGCGTGCCGCCGCGAGCAGTGCCGCACGTGGCTGCGGACCCGCCGCCGGCCAGCTGCGAGCGTCGTAGAGATCGGCGCGTCCGGTGCAGGCTCCCGAGGGCAGCAGGTCGTAGATGCTGGGGAAGGTATTGAAGGTTTCGGCGGCGAGCGACTCGGCGGAGGCGCGCAGATCGACGCGCGCAACCTTGCGCACCACGGCGTAGGTGCCACGCAGCGCCTGCACGGCGGCGAACGAACCGGCGTTCGGCGTGCCGAGCAGCACGACGCGCTCGACGTGGCCGGTATCCGGCAGCGCGAGGGCCGCACGGCTCACCAGTCCTCCCATGCTGTGCGCCACGAGCGCGACGCGCTTGGCGCTGGCCGCACGCAGCCGCTCGGCGAGCATTTGACCGGACTCGAGGACCGGCAGCCGCCAGTCGTAGTCGTGAAACTCCACGGCGAAGCCTTGCGAGCGCAGGAAGAGCTTCAGCCGCAGGTACGAGTAGAGCACGACGCCGAGCGGCACGACGGCCGAGGACGCCGGCATACGCAGCAGCGCGAGCCGCCCGAGCTGGATGTCGATCGGATCGAGCCACACGATGTCGTCGGGTAGCGGCGCGGCGCGGCGCAGCCCGAGCTGCGACCCCATGATGCCGGGGACGATGAGCACGGTACGGGACGTATCGGACACGCGCGCGGCCTGCGCGCGGCGCGCGAGCGCGGCGAGCGCCCGGTACTCCGCGACGCCGAAGTAGGCACTGAGCTCACGGCGCTGCTCGCCACTCGCCAGCCACCGCTCGATCTGCGTGTCGCTCCACGCGAACCGGTCGTAGGGCGTGACGTGATCGAGCGCTGATGTGCCCGGGATCACGCGCGGCAGCGTTGCGAGCGGATGCGGCGCAACACGCGACTCACTCGGCGTCGAGCGGGCGCACGCGCGCGGTGACCTCGAGCGTCCCGCCACCCTCGAGCAAGAGCACCAGCGGCACCTCATCGCCCGGCACCAGCGGGTGAGTCAGCATGTGCAGCATGATGTGCAGTCCGCCGGGTGCGAGGCGTACGGTGGCGCCGCCGGCGATGCGCAGCTGCTCGTGCGGGCGCATCGTGGACTGCCCTTTGGCGAGCGTGGTCTCGTGAATCATCGCCTGCGCCGCGTTCGGCGAGCGTACCCCCACCACCACCAGCGGCGTGCTGCCGGTGTTGTGCAGTGTCAGGTAAGCGGCCGCGACGTCGCTGCCCGGTGTGGCGCGAATCCATGCGTCCTGCGCGGCGAGCGCCGGCGCTGCCGCGTGCGCGACGGCCCAGCCGAGCATCGCGAGGCAGACGACAGTGAGCGCGGCGGGCTGTCTCAAGCGTGGATCCGTGCGCGGGAACAGGCGTTGCGGCGGCAATTATGCCAGACGTATGTCAGTGCGACCGACTATGATGAGTGCGCACGGGAGTCCATGTCAGGCCGTTCCGACGAGAGCGAAATCCGCGCCCTGCTTGCGCTGTTTGCCGGTGCGCTGGCGATCGGCAGCTCGGGCGTTTTCGTGCGCCTGTCGGAGACCGGCCCGACGGCCACCGCCTTCTGGCGCGGAGCGCTGGCGCTGCCGCTGCTTGCGCCGTGGGCGCTGCTCGAGCGGCGCGCGCGCCGCCACCATGCCCCTGGCGAGCGAGCGCCGGCGAGCCTGCGCGATCCGCTGCTGTTCTGGGCCGGTGTGTTCTTCGCCGGCGATCTGGCGTTGTGGCACTGGTCGCTCCTTCTCACCTCGATCGCCGTGTCGACGCTCGAATCGAACTGTGCACCGATACTGGTGACACTCTTTGCCTGGGTGCTGTGGGGTGAGCGGCCACGGCTCGGCTTTGTCATCGCCATCGCGCTCGCCTTCGGTGGGATGCTGCTGATCCTGGCGCCGAAGCTCGGTCGCGGCGGACACGCGCTGCTCGGCGATGCGCTCGGACTTGGCACGGCGGTCTTCTACGCGGCCTATATCCTGGCGGTCGCACGGCTGCGGGCCCGTCACGGCACCGGCGAGGTGATGTTCGCTTCGACGCTGGTCTTCACGCTGCTGCTGTTGCCGCTCGCCCTGCTGCAGAGATTCCTGCCCCTCAGCGCGCACGGCTGGTGGCTGCTGGTCGGCTGCGCGCTGTTATCGCAGGCGCTGGGACAGAGTCTGATCGCCTATGCGCTCGCACACCTGCCGCCGACGTTCGGCGCCGTCGGCCTGTACGTGCAGGTGATCGCCGCGGCGCTCTATGGTTGGCTGCTGCTCGGGGAGCGCCTAGCGCCCGCGCCGATCGCCGGCGGCTTGGTCGTGCTGGCGGCGATCGCGCTCGCGCGCCGGGCGGGTGGCACAGGGCGCGCCATCGCCGGGCGTGCTCCTCAGCCGCAGCACGCGTCGATCCAGTCGAGCGCCGCGCGCCACAACGAATCCCGGTGACGCTCGGCGAAGAACCCGTGGTGACCGATGACGCGCACCCCGGCCTCGGCCGGACTCGTCCAGCGCCGCTCGATGCGCGCGTTGCGGTAGGAGCCGAGCAGCGCCTCGACCGCCGCGGGTGTGGCGATGGGATCGTCGCTGAAGCCCCAGGCGAGTACCGGAGCGCGCACCGCCGCGAAGCCGTCGTCGGGCATGTCGGCATCGAGCGTCGCGCCGAAGGGTGCGGGACTCAGGCACCAGCGACGCCACTGGAGGAACACGCCCGCCGGCAGCGACTCACCGGTCCATATCGCGCCGCGCGGCACGTAGCCGCGCCGGCGCAGCATGAGCGGCCCGTGGATCTTCCAGAAGACGAGTGCCTGGTAGCGAAACGGCAGGCGCTGGCGGCGCCAATAGCCGGTCGAGGCGGCGATCATCACGTGCGCGCGCGCCAGCGACTGGTTCGGCATGCAGCCGATCAGCTGTCCGCCGACGCTGTGCCCGAGCGTGAAGAGCGGTAGGTGCGGGAAGCGCTGCGCGAGCGCCTCGAGCGCCGCGGGCATGTCGAGGCGTCCCCACTCGCTCATGCGCGCGCGCTCGGCCGCGAGCGGCGCGCGCAGCGAGGCGCCGATGCCACGATAGTCGTACACCAGGGCGTGATAGCCGCGCTGCGCGCAGTAGCCGGCGAAGTTGAGGTAGAACTCACGGCGAAAACCGGTGGCGCCGTTGACGGCGAGCGCGCCACGGGCCGCGCTCGCCTCAAGCAGCAGCGCTGCGAGCTCGCGCCCGTCGCCGGCCTGCAGCGCGAGCGGGCGTGGCCGCGCGCCGTCGTTCATTTCGCGTGCTCGCCGATCAGCGTGCACAGCGCCTCGATCGCCGCGCGGCGCGCGCTGCTCTTGCGCCACAGCGCGCCGACGTGGCGCACCGGCGCGGGGCGGGCAAAGGGCCGTAGCACTACCCCGCGCGCGCTGCCGTAGGCGCCGCGGCCGGCGAGCTCCGGCAAGAGCGTGACGCCGGCACCGGTGGCGACCATCTGGCGCAGCGTCTCGAGACTCGTGGCACGGAAATCCTGTTGCTCACGCACCCCGACGCGGCTGCAAACCTCGAGCGCCTGGTCACGCAGGCAATGCCCGTCCTCGAGCAGCAGCAGCGTCTCGTCCTTGAGGTCCGCGACGCGCAGCGTCGCGTGCGACGCCAGCCGATGCCGCTCGGGGAGTGCCACCATGAAAGCCTCGCGGAAGAGCTCGCGCGACTCGAGTCCGTCGAGCTCGACCGGCAGCGCGAGGATCCCAAGGTCGAGCTCAGCGTCGTGCAGCTTCTGCAGCATCGGCGCGGTCTGGTACTCATAAAGCTGCAACTGCAGCCGCGGCAGGCTGCGGCGGATGGCCGGGGCGACGCGGGGCAGCAGATACGGCCCGATGGTCGGCAGCAGCGCGAGGCGCAGCCGCCCGGCGAGCGGGTCGCGATGGCTGCGCGCCAGCGTCACCACCTCGTCGCTCGCCTCGAGGATGCGCCGGGCGCGCGCCACGATCTCCTCGCCCGCGGGGGTGAGCGACACGTTGTTGGGCGCGCGCTCGATGAGCTGCACGCCGAGATCCTGCTCCAGTTTCTTCAGCTGCGCCGAGAGCGTCGGCTGGCTGACGAAGCAACGGGCTGCCGCGCGTCCGAAATGCCGCAGGTCGGCGACCGCCACCAGGTAGCGCAGGTCCTTAAGCTTGAGTTCCATGTGGGCCGCACATACATAGCGTCTATCGGATTCATAAAATCAATCGATTGGAATGATAGCAGCAGCCACCCCACGATGCGGCCCGCGGGCGCAGTGGCTGCCCGCCCCGACTGAAGGAGCACTACATGACAGGTATTGGGCGTCGTTTCCCTGAATTTGCGCTGACCGGCGTCGTATCGAGCGACGCCCAGGGCGCCTTCCAGGCTTTTAGCCACGACAGCTTCCCCGGCAAGTGGAAGGTCGTGTTCTTCTGGCCGAAGGATTTCACCTTCGTCTGCCCCACCGAGATCGCCGCTTTCGGCAAGCTCGAGAAGGAGTTCCGCGCGCGCGATGCACAGCTGCTCGGCGTCAGCATCGACAGCGAGTACGTGCATCTGGCCTGGCGGCGCGAGAAGGACGAGCTCAAGGGGCTTCCCTTCCCCATGCTCGCGGACATCAAGCGTGAGCTCGCCGGGGCCTTGGGCATCCTCGATCCCGAGGCGGGCGTCGCGCAGCGTGCCACCTACATCGTCGACCCGCAGGGCGTGATCCGTTTCGTGTATGTCACCGACCTCAACGTCGGCCGCAGCCCCGAGGAAGTGCTGCGCGTGCTCGATGCGCTGCAGACCGACGAGCTGTGCCCCTGCAACTGGCAGAAGGGCGCAGAGACCCTGAAGGCAGCCTGAGGATGAGCACCCTGGAGAACATCCGCGAATCGCTGCCGGGCTATGCGCGCGACCTGCAGCTCAATCTCGGCACGGTACTCACCCCCGCGGGTGCGCCGGGACTGAGCGAGCGGCAGATCTGGGCGGTGGTGCTCGCCGCCGCCAGCGCCTCGCGCAACGCCACCTTCACCGCACGGCTGCAGGCGCTCGCGGCCCAACACCTCGACGCCACTCACGTGAATGCGGCGCACGCGGCGGCCGCGATCATGGCGATGAACAACGTCTACTACCGCTTCCTGCACCTGGTCGAGGACCAGGAGTACGCCAAACTGCCCGCGCGGCTGCGCATGAGCGTGATCGGTAATCCGGGCATCGCCAGGACGGACTTCGAGCTGCTCTCGCTCGCCGTCTCGGCCATCAACGGCTGCGGCAGCTGCGTGGCCGCGCATGAGCGGCAGCTGCGCCAGCACGGCCTCGAGCGCGAGGCGGTGCAGAGTGCGGTGCGGATCGCCGCCACCGTGCACGCGGTGGCGCGCGTGCTCGAGAGCGAGCACCACGAGCAGTCGGAGCGGGCGGCCGCGTGAGGGCTAAGGCCCCGAGCGCGCAGGCCGCGGCTCCGGCGCGGCTTGCGCAAAGACCGCGCGCCAACCCCCGAGCGTACTGAGTGCCACGGGCTTGATGTTGCCGAGCCGCTGGCCGCGCCCGCGCAGCCGCTCGAGGTAGCGCTCCGCCGCTCCCGGTGCGACGCGCTCCACCGCGGCGGGACGCAGCTGGCCGAGCCGCACGCAATAAGCGTAGCCCGGGTTGGTTGCGAGGGCGCTCTCGAGCGCAGCGGACAGCTGCGCCGGCGGCGGTGCCGCGGATTCGACGAACAGGACATAGCGCGGAGTCTCGCCTTCGATCTCGGGAGCGAGCAGCGCGAAGCGCGCGCCGGGCAACTGTGCCGGAAGCAGCCGCGCGAGGATGCCGGCCACGAGGCCCTCGCTCAGTTTCTCGCCGCGCAGGTCCGAGACACTGTCCTGCTTGCCCGTGAAGCGGATGCACGGCGTGGCGTGCAGGAAGCCTTCCACGCGGATGCGGTCGCGGAGCTGGTAACGATAGAGTCCGCCCCCGGTCGTCACCACGACGGAATAACTCTCACCCTGCTCGAGTTGCCAGGCCGTGCGGGCATTGCCCCCGTCATCGAGGAACTCGAAGAAGTGCGAGCGGATGGCGAGCGGGTGCCGTCCCGCGAAGGGCACACTCACGACTGCCTCGGTGGCCATCAGTCCCTTCGGCTGGATCGTGACTCCCGGCAGCCGTGCGCGCAGGTCCGCGAGCAGCGTCGCGGCGTGCGCATCGCCCCAGCAGCTGACCAGCGTCAGGCGCGGCCAGATGGATCCCGGCCGCCGGGGATCGGCGTGCGCGAGCTCCCGCGCCCGCTGCGGTCGCGGTGGCTCGCGCCGCAGCCGCCCCACCGACGCCACGCCGCGCGCGAGATCCACGAGCAGCTCACTCCAGGAGGCCGCGAGCGCATCGAGCAGCAGCGTGAGGAAGGTCGGGTGCCACACCGATATCAGTCGCAGCTCGCGTTCGCTCAGCAGGCGCAGCAGCGTGCGGCGGCGGAACTCCCCGATATCGGCGGTGCGCCCGAGATCCCCACACGCCACCAGCGTCGCCTCGGCGAGCCGTTGCAGCCACCCACCGAGGTAGGCACTGTCGGACTCGAAACCGAGCCGTGTGGGCGCCCGCGCCGCGACGTCCGCGCCGGCCTCCTCGGCCACCGCGGCCGGCGTGATCGACCAGTAGGCCGGGCCGCCGAGAAGGCGCGGGGCGCTGCGCGCCAGGTCGAACACCCACGGTCCGACGGCGCGGCTGAACTCCGCCTGTAGGTCCGCGGTGTAGGGGATGAGCTTGGCGGCGCGTGTCGAGCCGCTCGAGGGCTGCAGGCAGCGCACGCGGGCAGTGGTGAGCACGTCGCGCGCCCCCGCGTGCACGCGGCTGATCGCCTCCTCGTAGTTCTCGTACCCCGAGAGCGGCACGCGATCCTGGAACTCAGCGGGCGAGCGGATGTCGCCGAAGCCGTACCGGCGGCCGAATTCGCTGCGGGCGTTGACGCGCAGGTAGTGCGACAGCCGGTGCTCCTGCGCGGCCTGCGGCTGGTGCAGCGCCCGACGAAAGCCCAGCCAGGCACGCGATTGTGCGCCGACCCAGGCGGCGTTCAGCATCGCCGCCGCGAGTCTCACGCGCGGGGGCTCCGCGGAGGCGTACCGTGGCTCATACGGTGCGCGCGAGCGCCACGCGCTCGCTTCCGTGCCACATGCGCGCGCCGGCGGCGGTGAGATTGTCGTGCGCGAGACGCGTCCAGCAGACGAGCTCGTCGCCGTCGGCGTGGCCGGGATTGGCGCTCGCAAAGAAGCGCACGTGCGGGTCGGCGAGGCGGCTCTCGGGAATGCGGCTGAGCTCCGGGCGCAGCGGCTGCGGGTCAGCGAAGCGCACGATGCCGGCGCGCTCATCGTAGCCGGCGGCGAAGAGCGCGCCTGCGAGCTCGGTGACCGTGCCGCGCACCTCGGCCGGGGT
>Ga0187783_10003682_pt1 | contig 11293 bp, 10 predicted proteins | sample 1015_SJ02_MP02_2_FD_132471 | JGI IMG/M metagenome (GOLD analysis project Ga0187783, IMG submission 132471) | Tropical peat soil microbial communities from peatlands in Department of Meta, Colombia - 1015_SJ02_MP02_20_MG | ecosystem: Environmental > Terrestrial > Soil > Wetlands > Peat | place... | reverse complement strand
TCAAGATTGGGTCGCTCTCGCGCAGCGACCGTAACGCCAAATACAATCGCCTGATGGCGATCGAAGAACAGCTCGGTCAAGCCGCTCGCTATCCCGGCGCGAGCCTGTTTAGCGCCGCGGCTACTTCAAGTTAATCAGCGGCTCGAAACGGCGATCCGGAACCAGCCACATCACCGCGACGATAACGAATATCGCGTCGGCCGCCAGCGGAGCGACGAACGCGACGCCGATCGCGGTGAGATAGAGCAGCAGCGAGGCCCTTCCCTTTAGGTCTACCGCCACTGCCTTTGCGAACGGCGCATCGCGGCCGTTGACGATCAGCAGCGCTTGCTGCAGCAACGCGTAGGCGAATCCGTCGAATAACAGAACGACGCCGTAAAGCACCGTCGGTCCGACCGCATTCGGATTTCGGCCTAGCCACGCGGTCGAAAACGGCACCAGCGAAAGCCAGAAAAGCAGATGCAGGTTGGCCCACATCGCGCGGCCGTCCACGCCGCGGCTGGCGCGCAACATGTGATGATGGTTGTTCCAGTAGATCCCGATGAAGACAAAGCTCAACGCGTAGGTGGCGATCGCCGGCAGAACCGGCACCAGCGAGCGGAGATCGGTGCTAAGCGGCGGCCGCAGCTCCAGCACCATGATCGTGATGATCACCGCCAGCACGCCGTCGCTGAAGGCCTCGACCCGGGTGCTCTCGGTTGCGAACCTGTTCATCGTTGAGGCTATTTACGGCTCGCAGTAAAAAACACTCTCGAAGCTGAAGCCCGGCGGTTATGTGGCCCGACATTCACGTCGCGGGATGGTCCGCAACGAAGCACAGTCTTCACATGTACGCGCAGATGCTGGGCAAGATACGCCTGGCGCTCTCGCCGCCGCAGCCGAATTGGATGTTCACACCGCTTTATCTCAATGGGCGGGGCTTCACGACCGGGTTCATCCCCTGGGAGCTCAGCTCGTTCGAAGCTTCGCTCGACGTCTTCGATTCAACAATCAGCATCGCGCGCAGCGAGGGCGAGCGGCGAGAGGTCGCGCTGTTGCCGGTGCGAACGGTCGCCGAAGTGTACGCCGACGTATCGAGCGCGCTGCGAGCGCTGCACGTTGATTGCTACATTTCGCCGATTCCCCAAGAAGTGCCCGACAGAACGCCGCTCGACCAAGACCGGCGACCGAGCGAATACGATCCAGCTGCCGTGCGGCGCTGGTTTGCGGCCTATACCGCAACTGCGGGAATCTTCGATACTTGGCGCTCGTGCTTCTTCGGCAGATCCGGAGTCCAGCTGTGGTGGGGAGCGTTCGACGTGGCGCTGCTGCTATTCAACGGCAAAGCGGTGAAACCACCCGCCGACCGCGGCTATCTGATGAGGTACGATCTCGATGCCGAGCTGATGAACGTCGGGCTGTATCTCGGCGACGAGACGACTGCACCGTTCTTTTACGGCTACATCCATCCCGAACCCAAAGGCGCCGCATCGCTCCCCATAGAGCCGAAGGACGCCTCGTGGTCGGCGCAGTTGCACGAATGGGTGCTTCCCTATGAGGCCGTTCGTTCGGCGAGCGATCCGCAGGCCGAAATCGTCACATTCATCAAGGCAATTTACGCGCAGTGCTTCGCCGCTGCGGGTTGGAACCGCGCCGCGTTAACTTACGCCGCCCCGAAACGCCTTCCGCGCTCGTAACCGGCGAGACCGACGGCTCGGTGGTCCCACTCCAGACGAAACGATAGGTGGATTTCGGCGCGACGTTGGTGACCAGCGACGGACGAAAACAGGCCACGCACGTGCCCCCGGAATTGCGGACGCTCGTATAAACGATTCCCAGCGAACCGATCGCCAGCAGCTCCTCGGCCAGCCGCTGCGATTCGACGTAGCTGTTCGGGTCGAGAAACTTGGCAAACCGCTTGGTCGGGCGCAGGTCGTGGAACTCGGCGCTGAAATCGGCCGTGTAGTCGTCGTAGGTGACGTCGTCTTCCAGGACGCCGATTTCGAGCAGATCGATCGTTTTGTGAAACGAGATCTCGGCGATGGACGTTTCGATCTCGAAACCGCAATACCACGCCCCGCGCTGCGGACCGTTGAACCGGCTGCCCAGTGGATGCGGATGGGTAAAGGCCGCGTTGACGATCCGGTCGTAGGGCAAGCCGAAGACCAGCTCGCGCGCGTCGATGCCGAGGGAGATCCCATTTTCGGCCAGGATGCGGTCGTTGGTCGCGATGTCGAGCTTGAAGATGTCGTTGAGGTGGCGGCTCGAGTCGGCGATGCGCGCCAGCACGCTTTCGCCGTGCTTCGACGCGATGAAGCGGTGCGTGTCGCTTCGCCGGACGAGCGAAGTCGGCGGAAGCGGCTTAGATGCCGCCACGGCGGGCGTCGAGAAGCCGCCGCACGAGCTGGATCGCCGGAATGCCGCCGCGGATCATGTACTCCAGCGGCGTCGCACCGCGAAAGATCGGATTTTGGTTGGGCAGGGTGGGCCACCGGTCGGCCAGCGCCTTGCCGTGCAGGATGTTGAGCGCCTTGAAGATGCCGATCAGATACGAAATCCGCAGCATGGTGTCGGCGTCGAGCGCGCGTCGCGGCGACTTTTTCATTGCGTAGTACGTGCTGCTCGCGACGCCGCCCAGCAGCCGCATCGCATCGTCATCGCGCAATCGCCAGCACTCCACGATGTTGAAGAAGGCCTTGAGGGCCGACGGGCCCAGGCGCTTGCGTTCCTGCGGCGACGCGAGGTCGGCCGGCTCGATTGCGGCGTAGCGGGTTTCGGGATAGGCGAGGACGGTCATCGGGAACTCCTGTTTAGGAGATTATACACTCCAAATCTGGAGTACGCAACTGCGCCGCCTCTAGTCGCCGGAAACGTACGGCGCGGGCCAGATGGCGACGCCGGTCGGCCAGTCGTCCGATTGCCAATCCGGAGCGTGGATGCTGCCCACCATCTTTTCGCCCGGATAAGTGTAGACTTCGACGTCGTAATTGTCGAAGTTGGTGACGTAGAGCAGCGAGTAATCTTTGTTGAAGGCAAAGTATAGCGGCGTGCCTTCGACCGCGAAGGAGTTCAGGAGCTTCCCCTTGCGGGTGTAGACGTCAATGTTGCCGGGCCCGTCGTCGGCCACCAGAAGATTTCCGTTGCGATCTGCAGCGATGCCCCAGGGCGAGCCGAATGTAACGCCGAGGGTGTGCGGTTTCCCGCGGCCTGCGCGAAGCACCGCGATGCGCCCGCCGCTGCCGGCCCCGCTGTAGGTCGTGAAAACGTCGTGGGTGCGAGGATTGACCGTCACGCCGACGGCTTCGCTTGCGTCCGGAAGCGCCAACGTGCGCAGAACGTTGTGCGCCGCGTCGATCACCGAGATCGAGCCCGGATCGAAATAACCGTCGGGCGAATAATTGGCTGAGTACAAAAGCTCGTTGCTATTCCAGGCGATGTCCGCAACGTTATATCCGGTGACGAAATAGGTCGCGTAGGGGTCGCCTTTGGCAATGACCGCGACCCAGCCCTCAGGCCCGCCACCGCCCGAACCGCCCGAAACGGAAACGCCGATATACAGGTTGCCGAACTTGTCGAAGTGCATCCCGCCGGCGCCCGGAACGTACTGCAGCTGCGCCACCAGCTTGCCCTGCGTACCGCCGTGAGACAGCGCGAAGACGTCGATATTTCCCGACGTGCCTCCGCCGACGTAGAGGCGTTCGGGCGCACTCTTTGCCTGCGGCGAGATCCAGCCGCGTGCGAGCGATGCGGAGGCGGCGTTGGGCGAAGCGCCTCCTGGCGGCACCGCAGCAGCGTTGCATCCGCTCAAGACCGCTGCAGCGATCGCCAAGAGGCCGAGAGTTTTGCAGAGGAACGCCTTCATGCGCGAATTTTCGCTCCTCGGCTGCGCGCAACCCGCGCTTGCGGGGAAGAGCCGGTCGCGGAGGTGAAGACGCTCGCCGCGGGGCCTGTAGCTCAGCGGTAGAGCGGCCGGCTCATAACTGGTTGCGCGTAGGTTCGAATCCTACCAGGCCCACATTGAAAACGCTAGATCGAAAATGACGTCGCCGGCCGCTACGGATCCAGGCTTAGCAGCGGTAACCCCGTCACAGCAGTGGGTAATTGTACCCGGGAAAATCGGCTCTGTCGTTCTCTGGAAACTTGCTGGTACGATCTGGTTGAGTTGCGCCGGCTGTTGACGCCTGCGGCGTCACGACTTTTGCGCGGGTCACGCGCGAGGATATGGTTATGCAAAGGGAGCCTCATGATTCTCGCGATGAGTCCCATCATCGGTTGCGGCTGTTCGCCTACCGCGTAAGAGTTCGCGAGACGACGAAGTACCTTTGGGGTTCATCGGGCATTGAGCAAAACTCGTCGGCCACTTCGCCATTGGTATTGCACCTGCACAACGACGTCTTCGGGAATGTTGTCACCTTTGGAACAGCCAGTAACGGCACACCAGGCCCTGCGATTGGTACGCTCCAACCTGGTGAAGCCTTCTCGATCCCGTTGCAAAACATTAGCGGTGTCTACGCTACGGCGACGCCCTATTCCACCGTTAGCTGCTTTGTAAGGAATGCACCATGAGCGCAGCACCAAAAAGGGTGAATGCAAAGGCCATAGCTCCTCCCGCACAAACGTTTCCTGCTAGGCTCCGCGATATGAGAGTTAGGCCCGGTCAGGCGGCAGATCTTAGCTTCGAGGTCGACGGCATCCTGGGCCAGAGGCGCCAGTTCACGAACGATAACGGACTGTGGGGCGGCACTGGCTGGTTTGGACAATTGACCGCCTTCGACTTCCGGGATTTTTATGCGGGCCTTGGTTCAGCATCCGCCGAAGCCGGCAACCCTTCTTTGTTAGCAAACTCCGAAGCGCTGTTTGGGACCGCCCCCATCCAGGGTTCTTTTCTCTTCGCGCTTCGTGCAGAGCCGATTAAGGCGCTCCTCGACAAGGCGGTTGTCAATCGCCAAATAGCGTACTATAAGAAGTACGCTAATCAAGCACAGATCATCGCGCAGATGCGCCAGCTTTATACGCCCGGAATAACGACCTCCAAACCGTATCGGCTCGGCACGCTCGCAAGCATCTCTCAACAACAATACAACTTCCTGAATAGCGCCTACATCGCCGATGCGCGAACGGGAGTCGTGAAATCGACGAATAGCAACATGACCTCGAACACCAGCGCTAGCGGGAGCTCCCAACTCAGCAGTAACTCTGTGTCTCAAGGCACGTCGACCAACACCGGCAACTCGACGCTAACGACGAACACCACTGGCACCGATACGACAACGACAACTGCAAATGAGTCCTCGACGGCGGTAAGCCAAACGTCAACGACGAACGAGTCATCGACGACGAATGAGTCGTCAACCGCCAGTGCCTCCGGGACAAGCGGGGGCTCTGGGACAAACCAGCAGACGACTTCTGGGACCACGTCTTCGAGCAATCAAGGTACTTCGAACCAGCAACAAACGACCACCAACACCGATTACGGCTATCGTACACCCAGTCTAGAGAACTCCGCGCAGTACGAACGAGCGCAGATCGATCTCATGGATCAGCAATTTGCGCAGTTCATGTTCGGCCAAATTCTACCGTTTCCGATTCTCGAGACGGTGTTTTCCGACGAGCTTGCTGCGATCGACCTTGACGTGAAGCGCTTGCAAGTGGCGTTTATGAACACAATATTGCTATCACCAATCGACGGCGTTGTGACCCGCCAGTATAAGCAGCTGGGCGAATACGTTAAAGCCGGCGAGCCCATCGTGCGGGTCGAAAACAATTCAGTCGCCGTCTATCTCGAGGGAACCTTGATATACAACGGCGCCCAGCCTTTGACGATCGGCACAACCGTGACTATTACGGCGCCCGCATTCGAGTCCTCAAACACAGTCACAGTGGGTGGAACGATTGTGTCGGTACGGGGCCATCGCTCCAACGACGACGAGTGGGACGTGATTTTGTCGTGCTGGAACACGCAGGGCTCGCCGGGAGTGAGCGCGGTTCCGTTGCCGTTGGACTACAGCTTCGATTACGATAACTCGACGGTCGAAGTCACCACATTTTAAAGGCTTTATGGCCGATGCAGGCACTTGTTGAATCAATCGCTACGCGATTGGAGCGCGCTGCGGACCGCTTGCGGTTTTCCGGCGACTGTGCGGGGGAGCAGCGGTTCCGGGATGCTGCGCTCGCTATCCGACGCGATTTGGATTTTCTAGAGGCGCTCGCGCTGGAGCAGGCGCTCCATGCCACCGACGCGCGGCCCGACATCAGCCTGAGTTTCTTCGCTGCGCAAGAATACGAACCATCGGGCAGCGCTAGCGTTTCGGCCGCGGCGGCGCCTGGAGGCGACGCCGGAACTACGGTTTCCGCAACAGATCCGTCGGTGCTCGCGTGCGTCGATCCGTCGCAGCTGGTATGTGTCGATCCGTCTTTAGCCGAATCGCTCAATCCCCCCGCGCTCCAATGCACTGCTCCATCGGCGTTGGGAAGCGCCGATCCGAACCTCGCGATGTGCATCGATCCTGGGGCCTCGCAGAACGCTAGCCCACCTGCGTCGTTTAGCCCGGCCGCGGCTTCTGGTAACGCGCCTTCCACCGGTACGCCGAATGCCACGGTCTCGGCTGAGCAAAGCGGCGATTCTTCAACGCAGCCAAATAGCAACGCGCAAGCTCCAGTCAGCGCGGATTCACCCTCCGCGCAACCCGACCCATCGGCTGCCGGGCTCGCGCCCGCTGACGTTTCGGCCACCGTCAACGCGACGATAAAGGGGTTACAATACTTCTTTGCGCCGGTGGATCAGTACGGCAATCCGCTCGAAGGGCCGCTTAACATCTATTCGAACGATCCGTTCAAGCTTTTCAGTACTAACTTTCAGACCGTCGCCGAGAATGCATATGGATACACGCTTGCGGACCTGCCGTACTACCCAACCCAATATGCGAACGTTACCTTGTCTTGGGCAGATAAGCTGCAGATCTGGGGCCCACCGTCGCAGCAAGCTGTGACTGACGCGATGCTGGGCGGAAACTACGTCCTCAGTGTGAATTATGGCGCCGTCACCGCGCCCAACATGTCGATACAGACAGCTGTGGAATTGCCAGCGGTAGCAGCACTGGGATCGGTATTAGGCGCGCTGTATATCGTTGGTGGCGCCGGGCTATTGATGAGTGCGACGTCGCCAGACACGCCGGACGTTCTGCAACCCTTTGCACTTGTCGGTGGTGCCGCAGGGGTCGGAGGTGGGACGGTGTTTATCGGTGGCGCCCTCGCAGCGGACGCTTCGCTAATGGCTGGCGGAGCGGCAGTTGCTGAAACCGGAGGTTTGGCAGGTCTTCCTATTGTTGCGTGGCAGGTCGGAGCCGCTGCATACAACTTCGGGAACGAAGTCGCCGGGGTTTTCAACGACCTTCAGAACTGGCAATACTTCGGCTATTCGCGTGTCGTTTCAGGCTATTGAACTCAGTCCCCTTGGTTCCCGCCCCCAGCTACGCCCCGGTAGACGACCTGGCGATCATTAGCTGCTATTTCAATCCGAGCCGGTACGCGTCAAAGCTTACGAATTTCACGCGCTTCCGAAAAACGATCGTCGAATCGGGCCTTCACCTATTCATCATCGAGTGCACGTTTTCGAATCAGGCGAAGGAGCTACCAACAGCGTGGGGTGCGCAGCGCACAAGCGCCCGAGACGTGATGTGGCAGAAGGAACGCCTGCTCAACGTTCTGCTCGATCGACTGCCGTCGCAATACTTAAAAGTCGCCTGGCTCGACGCCGACGTGCTCTTTGTGGACCCGGAGTGGGCGCAAAAAACTTCGCTAGCGCTGGATCATGACGCTGCCGTCGTGCAGCCATACGATGTAGCAATTCGCTTACCGCCTAACAGCGAGCTCTATGACGGAACAGGCGAAATGTACCCGGGCTTCGCCGCCACGTACGCGGATTTTCCAAATTGCCTGTTGCACGGCAGCTACAGCTTGCACGGCCACACCGGGTTCGCTTGGGCGGCCCGTCGCGAGGTGCTTCAAGGAAGCGGCTTCTATGACGCTTGTGTCTCCGGCAGCGCCGACCACGCGATGGCGCACGCCTTTTGCGGCGACTGGGAGTCGGACTGCCTGGTACAAACGTTTGGCGCTCAAACGCGGATGCTGGAGCACTTTCAGGCTTGGTCCGAACGCGTCTATCCGTTGACTCGGGCTCGGGTCGGGTTCGTGCCCGGCACTATACTGCATCTTTGGCACGGAACGATGGACAACCGAAAATACTACGAACGAAACCTTAACCTCATAAACCTGGGATTCGATCCGTACCGCGATGTGATTGTGGACGAGCGAGGCTGCTGGCGCTGGGCGGAAAATGCGGGCCGCCTGCGCGCGTGGGCGTTACGCTACTTCGATGCTCGGCACGAAGACCTAGCTCATTGATTCGGTCTTACGGTGGAACGCTGATTCTGAGCGTGCTAACGCCCACAGCGGCGTATATCGCGGCGGACAGCCGCTATGTTCGCGAGGGTGAGCCCGCGATCGATTCAGCTGAAAAGATCGTGTTGATCGACGAGAAGAGTGCCTGTGCGCTTTCAGGGTACATTCGATTCGTTCGTTCGGTCGCTTATAGTAACGATTACGCTGCGGATACGGCGCTCGAGCTGTCGATGATCGTCGAAGACATCGCGATGCGAAGCGGAGCGACGCGCGAGGCGGGCGCTGAAGGATTTGCCAGAGCTTTGCACGCACGTTTGCTCCCGATTTGGAACGTGTTTGCCGGAAATTTGACCCGACCTTTTCTTGCAAGTGAAGCGAATCCACACGCGCTCGCCCGGATCGTTTATGTCACAACATACGGCAAGAACTACTTTCAGTTGGCTCGCATCGGGATAAGCCACTCGGTCTCTGCACGGTCCGACGGCAGCTTTTCGAGCACGCCGCAGTATCCGGAAATCCAGCGGCTCTATGAAGGCAGGGTGCGAAAGCCGTTGCTGTACGCCTTTGGCTGCAGAGAGCTGCGGGGCCAGGAAAGCGCTTGCGATATCACAAGCGACGCACAGGCGCAGGCAACGATCATGAATTTCTTTACGAAATCAATCCTAGAGCGCGGCGCCAATGGGCCAATTGGGGGGGCGATTGATATTGCACGCGTGAACGCCGAGGGAGTGCGCTGGCTCCGGCACAAAGACTCAACGAACGATCAGCGCCAAGCGAGCGGTAGAGCGGCCGGCTCATAACTGGTTGCGCGTAGGTTCGAATCCTACCAGGCCCAATACGCTACGCTGTTTTGTGCGGCTTCCTTACTTCGCCTGGGAGCAAGTGCCTCGCCGCCGAACCTTCCGAGCGATGAACCCTCTCGTCAAACTTGCGTTTATCGCCGGCGCGGGTGCGGTTGCAGCCGGCTGCGGCGCTCAGGCCCAAACTGCTGCCCTGCCGGCCGGCACGCAAACAAATGCGATTCGCCCGCGTACCGCGGGCTATACCGTGCTGCACAGCTTCGGCATCGGTTCGAACGACGCGAGGGTCCCCGAAGCGAGCCTACTGCGCGTCGGGAAGTTGATGTACGGAACGACCGACGCAGGAGGGCCTCAAAACGCCGGTGCGGTCTTCACCATCACGCCGTCCGGTGACCAAACCGTCATTCACAGTTTCGGCGAAAAGGGCGACGGCGTACATTGCTACGCACCTTTGATCGATGTCAACGGCATTCTCTATGGCACCACGAGCCTCGGTGGCGCCAACAACAGCGGAACGGTTTTTTCGATCGCGCCGTCCGGTAGCGAAAAGGTGATTTACAGCTTCGGTGCGACCGGCGACGGCAAGTATCCCTTCGCGGGGTTGCTTGAAGTCGACGGCACGCTCTACGGCACAACCACACAGGGCGGCGAGCACGGCGTGGGGACCGTCTTTTCCCTCACCTCATCCGGCGCCGAAAAGGTGCTTCACAGTTTCGGTGCCGTCGGCGACGGCGCGCGGCCCAAAGCGGCCCTCATCGACGTTAAAGGCCTGCTCTACGGCACCACGAGCGTGGGCGGTGATCGAGATTCCGGAGTCGTCTACGCGATCACTACGTCTGGTCAAGAGTCGGTCATCCATCGCTTCGGTGCAAAGAATGACGGCTCCCAGCCGGTTACCGGGCTCATCAACGTGAAAGGCACGCTCTACGGAACGACGGTGAACGGCGGCGCGTACGACAAAGGCACCGTCTTTGCCATTCGAGGTTTCGGCATCGAAAGCGTGCTTCACAGTTTTGCCGGGCGCGACGACGGAAGCTACCCCGAAGGCGGCCTGCTGAACTTCAAAGGCACGCTGTACGGCACCACCATTTATGACGGTGGGCTCGGCGGCTGCCTCTCCCACCGCTGCGGAACGATCTTTTCGCTCACAACGTCGGGTGACGAGACGATCCTGCACAGTTTCGCCGGCCCCCCCAAGGACGGTGCGTACCCTGAAGGGGCGCTGATCAACTTCAAGGGCACGCTCTACGGCACGACAGCTAACGGTGGCTATTACGACTACGGCACCGTTTTTGCAATCGCGCCCTAATACTGAAGGTGCTGTGAAGAAACGGATCGGTACCGACGCGCTAGGCATTGGCGCAACGGTATTTGCATTGCTTGCCGCATGCAGCGGATCGCAGCCGCCGAGCGGCGCGCCGAGTGCCCTGCCGCAAACACGTGCGGCGGCAACGCACGTCATTCGCAGCGGATCGTGGATGTTGCCGGAAGCGAAGGGCAAGGACTTACTGTATGCCGCGGGCAGCAATCTCGGCAGCGTCGATGTATTTTCGTTCCCAGCGGGCAAGCTCGTCGGGACGCTGACCGGCTTCATAATGCCGGCAGGTGAGTGTGCTGACGCCGCTGGAGATGTCTGGGTTACGGATACGACGGCTCGGTACATCTATGAGTACGCCCACGGCGGGACCAGCCCGATTGCAACGTTGAGCGTCCCGGATGATCCCCTTGCATGCTCCATCGATCCCCAAACGGGCAATCTTGCCGTAACCAGTGGTAGCAATACCGTCTCGATATTTCGAGACGCGCGCGGAGAGCCGCGCTCGTACTCGGACGACCAGATAGCGTTGTGGTACTTCTGCGCATATGACAGTATGGGTAATCTTTTTCTGTCGGGCGAGAACTGGGAATATAGGCAGAAACTGGTCGAACAGCCTTACGGTGAATCGAGGTTTAAACCGATCGCCGGCGTTGGTGGGTTCCCAGAAGATGCACCCGTTGTTTGGGATGGAAAATACGTTGCGGTGCAAGCGAGTGCGAGTGATTATCCCGCCAATGAAATGATCGAACGAATCAGGATTGCGGGACGCGACGGCACCGTCGAAGAGACGGTCGTC
>Ga0187783_10003681_pt1 | contig 11294 bp, 8 predicted proteins | sample 1015_SJ02_MP02_2_FD_132471 | JGI IMG/M metagenome (GOLD analysis project Ga0187783, IMG submission 132471) | Tropical peat soil microbial communities from peatlands in Department of Meta, Colombia - 1015_SJ02_MP02_20_MG | ecosystem: Environmental > Terrestrial > Soil > Wetlands > Peat | place... | reverse complement strand
CGGCACTGCGGGTGTGATCCAAACCGTTCTTTTTTAGCCATTCCCCATACTGCGCACCCAAGCGCAATCACCAGAAGTGCTCTATAGGTAGTGCCTCGGTGGAGTTATCACACAGCCTCGGCCATTGGCCGCCGCTCGTCACTACGGGCTGAATGCACGGAGACCGGCCGTTCAAGCTTGCGGAGAAGCTCCCCGGCGCCGGAGCCCAGGGCGTGGCACGTCGCCGCTGCGCGATGTCGGCAACCTCCGCGAGTGACCATAGGTGCGCGGATTGTCCAATGCGCTTAAATTATTGGGATGCCTGCCAACCTCTCTCCCGAATACAAGAGGGCCGAGCAGGCCTTCCGCATGGCACGCGAACCCCGCGAGCGTCTCGACTGCTTGAAAGAGATGTTGCGCACTATTCCAAGACACAAGGGGACGGAGCATCTGCAGGCGGACATCAAGTCCCGCATCCGGGAGCTGACCGAGGAGATCGGCGGAACGCATGCAGGACTTGCACACCGTCATTCCGCGCACGCGGTGCGTCCGGAAGGCGCGGCGCAGATATGCCTGACTGGTCCGCCAAATTCAGGCAAATCGACGTTGCACGCGATTCTGACAGGGTCTAAGGCTGCAGTAGGTGCGTTTCCTGGAACGACGCGGGAACCGCTTCCGGGGATGCTCCATTTCGAGGACATCGCGTTCCAGATCGTCGATCTGCCGCCGATCTCGCGCGGCCGTATGGAACCGTGGATGTCGGGCTTGCTGCAAACGGCCGACGCGGCTTGGCTGGTGGTGGATCTCGCCGACCCTGAATGCGCTGAACAGGTGCTCGCAGTCTGTGGGGAGCTGGCGCAACGCAAGATTACTCTCACGGACCATTGGCCCGGCTGCAGCGGCGAGCACGGGGCAGAGGCCTCGCCCGAAACACCGGCGCACTCTGGACGCCGGACGGAGGACTCCTCAGATGCTCTAACGGCTGAACTACCCACCCTCCTGGTCGCGAACAAGAGTGATCTGGATCCAGGCGCCGACGAAGTGAGCGTACTTGAAGAGCTCACCGGCGTGCGATTCCCCGCGTTTGCCGTCTCGGCAAAGAGCGGCCATGGGCTCGAGCGACTCGCGCCCTTTGTGTTCAGCGCATTGGGGATCGTACGCGTGTACACGAAGCCGCCCGGCCAACCACCCGACCGGACACGGCCTTTCATCGTTCGTCGGGGCAACACAGTGTCGGATGTCGCTCGGCTTGTGCACCAGGATGTAGCTCGGTCGCTGAAGTTTGCCCGGCTCTGGGGAAGCGGGGCATTCGATGGCCAACTAGTAGGACCAGATCATGCCGTGGCCGACGGCGACGTAGTAGAACTGCACGCCCGATGAGGCGTGGGAGGGAAGGCAGATGTTGTTCGACTTTAGCGAGGCGGAGCGCAATACCATCCGCCATGCGCTCGAGATCTATGTGACTGATCTACGGGAGGAGATCGTTAAGACCGAGAAGCACGAGTGGCGCGAAGCCCTGCACCTAGAGAAGCAGATCCTCGAAGGCGTGATCGAGCAACTGAGTGTGTAACGTCCGTATGGCGGCGCATGAATGCCTCGCTCCCGGCCATAACCGGTCCGCTGGGCATGCGCGGTAATTGTCTCGAAAGCGGACGCCCAGACGCGCTGCGACGTAGGGAACTGACTGCACCCCGACCAATGAGCTCGGGGACTGTTGTTCCGCGGTCCGTACCCGGCTTGTAACGTTACGCTCCGCGGCGCAAGCTGACAGTTGTTTTATCTGCGGGGGGCGCTTGGCAGGGAACGGCACCGTTGGCGGCGCAGTGAGGTCTCGCGTGAGGGTGACCTCCGTGATCACTCACTGGCCGCGGCGTTACGTCGTCGTCGCGCTCACCTTCCTCGGGTGCATCATCGCCTACACCGACCGGGTGAACATCTCGGTCGCTGCGATCGCGATGAAGGACCACTTCGGCTGGTCCCAGACACAGAAGGGCTTCGTTCTTGCCAACTTGGTCAATCCTTACGCTGCTGACACCACCCGCTGCGACGTTGTCGATCGCAGTGCTGGTGGCCGCGCGCATCGGTATGGGCGTTGGTGAGGCCGGGATGTTACCCGGGGCGTATGAGCTGTTCGGCCGCTGGGTGCCCTCAACAGAGCGTGCGCGCGCAGTGGCTTTTATGACGGGTGGGGTTCCAGTCGGCGCGCTGATCGGGCTCACGGGCAGCGGCTGGCTCATCCAGCGTTATGGATGGGACATGCCCTTCTATGTCTTCGTGAGCGTTGGCCTCCTGTGGTTGATCCTTTGGTTTCGGCAGGTGGAGAACGACCCCGCCGCGCGTCTCGGCGCCGGGGAGCGTGAGCTACTGCAGGCAGCGCAGCCCGCGACGCATCTGGTGGAACGGGTACCTTTGCGCCGGTTGCTGCTGCGGGCGTCCGTAGCGGGCATCGTCGCAGGACACGTCGCGCACAATTGGAGTCAGTACGTGCTGCTGTCGTGGCTGCCCAGCTACTTCCGCGAAGGGCACGGGCTGAGCATCGCGCACTCTGGGCTGTTCTCGGCGGCGCCGTGGCTTTCGATGTTCGCGGTCTACAATTTGGCCGGGTCGGTGGCAGACCGGATGACCCAACGCGGCATCGGCCTGACGACTACCCGCAAGAGCATGGTCTGCGCCGGCCTCATCGTGTCCGCTGGCTTCCTGCTCGCGCTGCAGCAGGTACATTCGCCTGCCGCAGCTCTGATGCCTTATTTCGGTAAGGCGAATTCATAACAAGGCGCTCTGTACCGAGGAGATTCGATGACTCCCGCCCGATGGCCAGCAGGGCTGTTAAGCGCCATGGCGGTGACGCTGTTCGCCGCCTGCACGAAGGCAGCGCCTCCAGCGCCGCCGCCGCCCGAAGTGTCCACCGTCACGGTGACCCCGAAGCCGGCAACGTTCACCGTGGACTACGTTGCCTCGACCGAAGCGATCAACACGGTGGAGATTCGTCCGCGCGTCACCGGCGTACTCGAGAAGCAGTTGCCAATCGAAGGCGAGCACGTGAGGCCTGGGCAACTACTGTTTGTGATCGACCAGCAGCCTTACATTGCTGCGCTGGCTCAGGCCAAGGCCACGCTGGCGCAGAGTCAGGCGAATCTCGAGCAGGCGCAACACGACCTGGCACGCGCGCAGTCGCTCGCGCTGATCGATGCGATCAGCCAGCAGGAGCTTGACGCGGCAATCGCCCGCGCCAAAGCCGGTCTCGCCGCGGTGGATGCCGGCAAGGCTGCCGTCAAGACCGCCCAACTCAATCTCGGCTACACCTCGATCAGCAGCCCGATCGACGGTGTCATGGGGCGAGCTCAGATGCGTCTTGGAAGCCTCGCCACTGCGAACACGAGCCTGCTGACGACGCTGTACCAGACCGACCGCATGTACGTAAACCTGAGTATCAGCGAGGCGCGGTTACTGGCACTGCAGCGTCAGTACGGGCGCGCGCTGGACCAGAAGAGCACCACCGCCCCGCCCTTCCGGCTGTTTCTGGTGGACGGCTCCGAATACCCTGAGGCGCCCAAGCTCAACTTCATCGCCCCAGCCGTTGACGACCGTACCGGCACGCTGGCGGTCCGGCTCGAGGTGCCGAATCCGAAACAGCTGTTACACGCGGGTCAGTTTGCCCGGGTGCAGGTCGCTGCCGTGCAGGACCCGCACGCCATCGTGCTGCCACAGCGTGCCATCCAGGAGCTGCAGGGCAAAAACTTCGTCTGGATCCTCGACGCCAACGGCAAGGCACAGCAGCGCGACGTGCGCATGGGACTGCGTACCGGCACGGACTGGCAGGTCGAGCAGGGTCTCACGGCCGGTGACATCGTAATCGTCGACGGTGTGCAGCGCCTGCGGCCCGGGATGGCGGTGAAAGCCTCACCGCTCTCGACCGCTGCGCCGCAGATGCAGACTGCTCCCGGGAGCGGCGCGTGATCAACTTTTTCATCGACCGCCCGATTTTCTCGACCGTTCTGGCGATCATCATCACCCTCGCCGGGCTGGTGTCCCTGGCAGGGCTCCCCATCGCCCGCTTTCCGCAGATCACTCCGCCGACCATCGTGGTTTCCACGAGCTTCCCGGGCGCCGACGCTGCCACCATCGAGCAGTCCGTCGCCGCGCCGATCGAGGAACAGGTCAACGGCGTTCCCAACATGATCTACATGGACTCGAAGAGCGCCAACGACGGCACTTACACGCTCACCGTGACCTTCGACGTCGGCACCGACCAGGATATCGCCGCCGTCGACGTGCAGAATCAGGTCGCGATCGCCCAGCGTCAGCTGCCGCAGCAGGTGCTGCAGCAGGGCATCACGGTTGCCAAGCGCCAGCCACAGATTCTTCTGGTCGTCGCGATCGGATCCAGCGACCCGCAGTACGACTATCTGTTTCTATCCAACTTTGCGACGCTCCACGTCTACGACGCGCTGGCGCGGGTGCACGGGGTGGGCCAGGTCGTGGTGCTCGGCGCGCGGGATTACGGCATGCGCATTTGGCTCGATCCCGGCAAGATGGCACGCCTCGGTGTCACCACCGGTGACGTGCGCGACATCCTAAACGAGCAGAACGTGGTCGCACCTGCCGGCACTGTCGGCGGTGAGCCTGCCGTGCCCGGGCAACAGATGCAATACGTTGCCCAGGTGCGGGGCCGTCTCTCGACGACGGACGAGTACGGCAACATCGTGGTGCGCACCGGCGCCGACGGCGCCATCGTGCACCTGCGCGACATTGCGCGCATCGAGCTTGCCGCGACCGACTACTCGCGCTCGACCAAGCTCAACGGTGTGCCGACGGCCACCATCGGTGTCTACCAGCTGCCAGATGCCAACGCACTCGAGGTGTCGAAGAACGTGCACAAGGTGATGGAGCAGCTCGCAGCCAGCTTCCCATCTGGTATTCGCTACTCCATCCCGTTCGATACCACGCTGTTCGTGTCGGAGTCGGTGAATGAGGTGGTCAAGACGCTCCTCGAGGCCGCGGTGCTCGTGCTGCTCGTGGTCTTCATCTTTCTCGAGAGCTGGCGTGCCACGCTCATCCCGATGCTGGCAGTACCGGTGTCGCTGATCGGAGCCTTCAGCGCCTTCGGCGCTCTGGGCTTCTCACTCAACACGCTCACGCTCTTCGCACTGGTGCTTGCCATCGGCCTCGTCGTGGACGATGCCATCGTAGTTGTCGAGGCGGTCACGCAGATCATGGAGAGCCGCAAGCTTGGGCCGCGTGAGGCGACCAAGGCGGCCATGGGCGAGGTTGCCGGACCCGTCGTCGCCATCGCACTGGTGCTGATCTCGGTGTTCGTGCCGGTCGCCTTCCTCGGGGGCTTGACCGGGCAGTTCTACCGCCAGTTCGCCCTGACGCTGGCCTTGTCGGTCGGCATCTCGGCCATCGTTGCGCTCACCTTCACCCCGGCGCTGTGCGCGCTGCTGCTCAGACCGCCCGAGGAGTCGCACTTCGGCGGCATTCTCGGTGCCGGCTTCGCGGCGTTCGACCGTCGCTTCAAGGCGTTCACGTCCTGGTACACGGATACCGCAACATCGGCAATCCGCCACGGCGCGCGCACGATGGTGATTTTCCTGGTACTGACCTGCGCTGCGGTGTGGCTCATGCGCGAGCGCCCGACGGGCTTCCTGCCGGAAGAGGACCAGGGCTACCTGATTACGCTGGTGACGCTGCCGCTCGGTTCGTCGCTGCAGCGCACGGAAGCCGTCGCCGACAGCTTCAGTCGCCGGTTGCGCGAGTGGCCGGAAGTCGAGAACACGTTTTCAATTACGGGCCTCAATCTACTCACCGGAACCAACTCCTCCTACGCCGCGACCATCTTCTCCATCCTCAAACCGTGGGCGAAACGGACCGGAGCGGCCCACGGCGCGCTCGCACTCGCCACCCGTGCCAACGGTCTCGGCGCAAATGTCAGGGAAGCGACGGTGCTCACGCTCAATCCGCCGCCCATCCCGGGCATTGGTACGGCCGCCGGCTTCGAATTCATACTCGAGGATCAGACCGGGGGCGACATCGGGAGGTTTGCGGGTGTCCTTGGCGATTTCCTGGCCCAGGCGAATAAGCGCCCGGAGCTCACCCGCGTCTTCAGCCTGTTCAATACGCGCACCCCGCTGATCGAGTACGTCATCGACCGCGAACGCGCCAAGACGCTCGGCGTGCCGCTCTCGAACATCTTCGATGCGCTGCAGTCATTCCTTGGCGGCTCCTACATCAACGACTTCAACCTCTTCGGCCGTACCTTCAGAGTCACGACCCAGGCGGACGCGGGCGCTCGATCCCAGCCGGAATCCGTGAATGGGCTGTACGTGCGCACCACTCAGGGCGACATGGTGCCGCTTTCGACGCTCGTCACGATCCATCCCAAGCAGGGAGCGGAGTACATCGAGCGTTACAACGTCTACCGTGCCGCGACGATCAACGGCTCTGCGGCACCGGGCTTCAGCTCCGGTCAGGCGGCGCAGGCCGCGGAGCAGTTGGCGGCGAATCTGCCGGCGGGATATGGCTACGAGTGGACCGGCACGACCTACCAGGAGAAGCTCTCGAGCGGCCAGACCGGCATCATTTTCGCGATGGCGATCGTGTTCGTTTTCCTCGTGCTCGCGGCGCTCTACGAGAGCTGGGCCATTCCGTTTGCCGTGCTGCTGGGAATTCCGTTCGCGGTGCTCGGTGCCTACACCGGCCTGACGCTGCGCGGCATGGCGAGCGACATCTACGCGCAAATCGGCTTGGTGATGCTGATTGGACTTGCTGCGAAGAATGCCATCCTGATCGTCGAGTTCGCCAAGCTCGAGTACGAGCGCGGCAAGCCGCTGGCGGACGCCGCAATTGCCGGCGCACGGCTGCGACTGCGTCCCATCCTGATGACCTCCTTTGCCTTCATCCTGGGCTCGCTGCCGCTCGCCACAGCGACGGGCGCTGGCTCCGGCGCGCGCTTGGTGCTGGGCACGGCCGTGGTGTTCGGCATGACGGCGGCCACCGCCATCGGCATTTTCATCATCCCGGTGTTCTACGTGCTGGTTCAGACGCTCGCGGAACGATTGCTGGGCAAGCCCGCGCCCGGGCCGGAATCCCCGCGGTGAGATTCGTGGATCACAGGATCGCGGCCCTGGCCAGTGCGATCGTGCTGGTCTCGAGCTGCAAGCTCGGGCCGGATTATCACCGGCCGGCGGAAGAGGTCCCCGAAAGTTATCGCTTTCAGACCAATCCGGCGCCGGGCTCGTTCGCCGACCGGGGATGGTGGGAGATCTACGAGGACCCGACGCTGCAGGCGCTGCTGACGGATGCCCTCGCCCACAACCTCGACGTGCGGATTGCGGCTACACGCGTTGAGCAGGCGGCAGCGGTGCTCGGCTCGACGCGTCTGCAGCAGCTGCCCCAGGCCTCGGTCAGCTTCGCCGCCCAGCGCCAGAGGACTTCCCAGTACGTGCTCACACCGGGTGAGCCGGCGATCGTTAACGTGTTCTCCATACAGGGGAGCCTCTCCTACGAAGTCGATTTCTGGGGCAAATACCGCCGCGCGAGCGAAGCGGCACGAGCGCAGCTGTTGTCCACCGAATGGGCCCGGGACGACGTTGCGGCAGGTCTCATCGCGAGCGTCGCCACCGCCTATTTCACGTTGCAGACACTGGACGAACAGGTCGCAATCACGCGTCGCACGATCGAGACCCGCCGGAAATTTGTCGAGCTCACGGAGGGACAACACGAACGCGGCACGGTGTCGGGCCTCGATGTCGCAACCGCGCAGGCGCAGCTCGCCGTCGCCGAAGCGAGCCTTCCGGACCTCGAGCGTCAGATCGCGCAGCTCGAAGATCAGCTGAGCGTCCTGCTCGGTCACAACCCGGGCCCGATCCTGCGAAACGCCGACGGGGAACTCAAGCGCATGGCGGCGCCGGAGCCGCCGCCGGTGCCTCCTGCAGGGCTTCCATCGAGTCTCCTCGAACGCCGTCCCGATGTGCGGGAAGCCGAGCAGAACCTGGTTGCGGCTAACGCGCAGGTTGGCGTGGCGAAAGCGAACCTGTTTCCTACCATCAGTCTGACCGCGGCGGACGGTGGTTTGAGTACGGCGCTGTCGAACCTGTTCACCGCACCCGCCCGCGCCTGGTCATTGGGCGGCAGCGTGCTGCAACCGCTGCTCGACCCGCAGCGCAGCCTCTACCAGCTGGACCTCGCCGATGCACAAAAGCGTGAGGCGCTGTTGCAATACGAGGAGCGGGTACGGACCGCCTTCCAGGAGGTGTCGGATGCCCTCGTTGCCCGGCAGAAGTACGCGGAGGTCGAGCGAGCGCTGCAGACGGGCGTTGACGCTCAGCGCAAGGCCGACACGATCGCCCTGGCCCGCTATCGGGTGGGTAATGCGTCCTACTTCGACGTCATCAACGCCGACCGTGACCTGTTCACCGCGGAGCTCACGTTGTCCTCCGCGAATCTCAACACGCTGCTCTCGGTAGTGCAGTTATATCGCGCTCTCGGGGGTGGCTGGCAGCCGCGGCTGGCCACAGACAGTGAGGCAAAGCCGGCGGTTGAGCCGGTTACAAACAGCCAGCAACCCGCCAACGGACATCCATAAAAATGCCTTCCCGGACCGACAAGCCCGCCTTTCCGTTCGATCTCGATGGCACGCTGATCGACAGCGTCTACGAGCATGTTCTCGCCTCGCCAGGACGCGCTGCGCGAGCTCAGCATCGAGCTCTCAGCCTGGCGCATCCATCGAGCCCCGGAAGCTGTCACCGGGGAGCGTGGAGCGGCGAGTCGAGCAGATGCGTGAGCGGCTGGCGCAGGGTGGCGAGATCGGCAACAGCGTGCTGCGCGAGATCTGGTAGGCTGGTCGACGGCGCTCAAAGGGCGAGTGTCGAGAGGCTGACGCGCGGGTGTGTCCAAGGATCAGCGACCACCACGCTAACCTGTGATCTCCTGCACGGCGCGGTGTGCAGCATCGATCGCCCAGTGCGCATAGGCCATCCAGGCGGCGTCCGTCCCCGCAAAATGAATGCGCCCTAGGGGCTTTCTGCTCGCGCGCATCTCCCGTTTTGCAGAGACCTCCTCGTCGAACAACGAGTCCATGTCGTACGCGTAGCCGTGTCCCCAACGATTCACAGTTATCGCTTTGATGTCACGCTCGGCATCGAATCCGCCGGGTCCAAGGATCCGCGTCAGCTCATCGCGGGCGCGGGCTTCGAACTCGTCGAACGGCAACGAATAGGCGATCTGACGTCCGGCGCGCCACGCGCTTCGCAGGTCCCTCACCGGACCGTCGGGCCACGGCACGTGCAGCATGTGCAGGATCATGGGGTCGTCGGGATTGCTGGGGAACTTGTAGGTACCGAGACTGACCGGGTAGTCCAGCTTGATGTGGCTGTAAAAACCGGCGGGGTTGTTCACGTAATGCACGCCCCGGTTGATCCATGAGCGCCAGTTGCGCAGCGCTAGGTTGACGTAGATCAGCGGCGCCCTCACCTGGTCGGCCACGGCTTTTCGCTGAGCTTCGTCCAGGTCCGCGCAGATATAGGGCAACATGGAAGAAAAACCCGCAAAGACCACATGCCCAGCCGAAACCCGGGTGGTCTCGCTGCCGCGCACGTACAGCACATCGACGCCATCGCCGCGGTTGCCGAGTCCCACCACCGTCGACGATAACCTCAGACGCACCTCGTTAGAGGGCTCGTCCAGCCGGCCGTAGTCGAACCTCGCGAGGAGGACGTCTTCCATGGTGTGGCCCTCTGCGACGCCCTGTATTAGCTCTCTCACGAAGAGCCGCGCGAGTGTGGCATTGCCGTCCGGAAAGTGGTGAATGTAGGGGTCGCCTTCGAGCACACCAGCGCGGGGCATCTGCAGGCCTAGTCCCTTGAAACCGGGGTATTCGCACTCCCATGCGAGCAGCGACGGAACTGCGGTGGCTTTGCAGGCGAACAGGTCGAGCGTGCGTCCATCGAACATGGCGAGCGAGCGCTCATCAAGTCCGTAGTAGCGCTGGAGGAAGTCATGGTAGGAGGTCGTTTCGAGCGCGCGGCGCTTTTCGGCGGGACTCTGCCCGCTCAATACATCGCGTCGGCCCGTATAAAGCTCGAGCAGGCGCGCCTTCTGCGCGTCATCGATCGGGCAGTCGGCGAGAAACTGCGTCGGTGCACGTCCGTGGTGCAGCTTCGCGGGCACATCCGTCGGCAGCTGGCGCACCGGATCCCCGGTCACCAGGCGATCCACACCGTAGACCTCGCGTGGAAAGAACAGTCCTGAAGAGAGTCCGAGTCCGGGGTAGAGCGTCACATTGAATGCGCGCTCGAGTCGGTCGGCATCCACACCGATGCTGGCCACGCATCCGCGCGCCACCGTCGACCAGCGGGTCCGGATACCCTCCAGGGACTCGCTGCCGCCGTAACCGAGGAGGAAGCGGCCGCCGACATTGAACTCGTTACGCCGCGCATGGCCACCGAAGTCATCGTGGTTATCGAGAATTAGAACACGCGCCTTTGGCCGCGCTCGGTGCAGGTAATGCGCCGATGCGAGACCTCCAATCCCGGCGCCGATCACGATGAAGTCGTAGCGCTCGCTCGCCGGCTGGGCACCCAGTTCATAACGCTTGCCGTCCCGCACGCCATGTGCAACCGCGAAATCCTCTGGCCGGCTGCCGCCATAACCCGTACGTGCAGGCGGGTAAGGCGTGCCTCCGGCAAGCGCGAGACCTGATCGCGGTGCCATCCCGGCGACTACGGCGCAGGCGATTCCATCCAGAAAGTCCCGTCGGGTGATCTGCTGTTTCATTTTTCGTTCTGACCGTCATTCCGCTGGATCACCTATAACGCATTGCGCAGAATTTTCCTATACGCTGTATGGATGCCTGGTCAGCACGCGCGCACTGGATCTGACTCATCCGACCAGAGTCTCCCCTGAGGCTGGAAATCCCAAAAGAACCCCGCCGTTACGTTATCGCTGGCACGCGATCGGTAGACTTTCAGTCGACGTTGACGCCGATCCAGCGGTAGACGAACCGCGGCAATGCCGGCCTGGAGCGCGTCACGTCGCGACTTCTTTACGTCGTCGTCGCCCTCAAGCGAGCGAAAGCGCCCAACGCACCGTCTCCAAAATCTGAGATACGTCGGGGGCACTATAGAGAATTCAGGTGCTGACGATGTACTCGACCTCTTGCCTGATCGGCTCTCAAAAAACAAGTGAGCGCGAACCTCCGTCGTTTTAGTCCTTGATCCAGATCGGACTCTTCCAATTTGCCAGTGCCTCTAGGAAGACACTCAGTCGCGAGGGCAGAAACTTTCGACTCGGATAGACCGCGAAAGCGGGCAACGGCG
>Ga0187783_10003680_pt1 | contig 11297 bp, 9 predicted proteins | sample 1015_SJ02_MP02_2_FD_132471 | JGI IMG/M metagenome (GOLD analysis project Ga0187783, IMG submission 132471) | Tropical peat soil microbial communities from peatlands in Department of Meta, Colombia - 1015_SJ02_MP02_20_MG | ecosystem: Environmental > Terrestrial > Soil > Wetlands > Peat | place... | reverse complement strand
TGATCGTGCACGCCACGCTATCGGCTCTGTTTCTGGCGATGAGTTTTGTGGGCGCACAGGTCAAGGAAGCTTTCGTTACCATGCTTGATTTGGCTGTGGTGCTGCAGTTGATACCGTTCCTCTATATGTATGCCGGACTCATCAGGCTGGCGAGGAGATCGGAAGCAGCCGGGCACTACAGCAAGAGGACCATACTGTTGGCGGGTTGGTGCGGCCTCTCCACTACGGTGCTGGCCGTGGCGGTGGCATTCGTTCCGTCGCATCAAATCGATTCGATTTGGCTGTTCGAGATCAAAATGATCGCCGGAACGCTTTTGTTCCTGGGAGTGGCGGCGTTCTTCTTTTTTGTTTACAGCCGCCGTAAGCTGCCGCAAGAAGCGGCGAGCCGGGTCTAGTCAGAGAAAACGGGTTGGCTCGGACGGTCGCCGTCTGGGCAGGCGAGTAAGACGTGCCGACAAAGAAAGAACTCGAGGAGGTGTTTATGCCAGCCGGCGTCCGAGCGGATGTCCGTACCTATCCGATGTATGTGAACGGCGAATGGGTTGAGAGCAAGGCGGATAAGACTTTTCCGGTCTACGACCCCGCCAGCGAGGAAGTGATTGCCTATGTTCCGGATGCGCAGGCGGAAGATGTCAATCGTGCCGTGGCTGCGGCCAAAGCTGCTTTCGAGGATGGCCCATGGCGTTTGACGACGGCGCAGGAACGGGGGCGGGTTTTGTTTCGTCTGACGGAGAAAATTCGCCAGAACGCGGCCAAACTGGCAGAACTCGAAGCCCGTAACTGCGGCAAGCCCATCGTTGAAGCCGAATACGATATTGCAGACGTGGCCACCTGTTTTGAGTATTACGGTGGCCTGGCAACCAAGGTTCTGGGATTCGTCAATCCAGTTCCCGATAACGCGATGAGCCTGTCGTTGAAAGAACCCGTCGGCGTGGCGGGACAGATCATTCCCTGGAATTATCCGCTCCTCATGGCAGCCTGGAAGCTGGCGCCGGCTCTGGCGGCGGGTTGTACCTGCGTACTGAAACCGGCTGAGCAGACGCCCCTCACGGCGCTCGAGATGGCGAATTGGTTTCGCGATGTCGGCCTTCCGCCGGGAGTCGTGAACATTGTCACCGGATTTGGGGAAACCTGCGGTGCGCCGCTGGTCGAGCATCCCGATGTCAACAAGATCGCCTTCACGGGTAGCGCCGCCGTGGGCAAGCAGATCGTCAAAATGGCGGCCGAAACCGTGAAGCGAGTGACCCTCGAACTCGGGGGCAAATCGCCCAATATCTTCTTTGCCGACGCCGATTTCGAGGCGGCGATCGATGGCGCTCTGTTCGGAGTCTTCATCAATCAGGGCGAGGTTTGTTCTGCCGGCAGCCGAATCCTGGTCGAGAAGACGATCTACAAGAAGTTCGTCGACGCCATGACCGAGAAAGCGAAGAACATCAAGCTTGGGCCACCCCTCGATCGCGACACCAAGATGGGGCCGGTGATCAGCAAAGAACAGTACGATCGCGTTCTCTCCTACCAGACACTAGGCAAAAAGGAAGCCAAGCTGGCGACGGGCGGGGGACGAGCCGAGAAGTTCGCGAAAGGCTTCTATCTCGAACCGACCATCTTCTATGACGTGCCGAACAGCGCTCGCATAGCGCGCGAGGAGATTTTTGGCCCGGTAGCGGCCGTGATCCCGTTCGAAAACGAAGCGGACGCGATCCGCATCGCTAACGACTCGCCTTACGGCCTGGCGGCAGCCGTCTGGACGCGGGACATCTTCAAGGCTTTCCGGGCAGTCAAGTCCATCCGCGCAGGTATCGTATGGGTGAACCACATGCAGCCCACCTACGTCGAAGCGCCTTGGGGCGGGTACAAGCAGTCGGGGTTCGGCCGGGAACTGGGCCCATGGGGAATCGAAGAGTATCTCGAGACCAAACAAGTCCACATCAATCTGAACCCGCAGCCGATTGGCTGGTACTGAGAGAGGCAGGGAGCGAGAAATCGTTTGAGAGCAATATGGGTACGATTCAATTAAGAACTCCTATTCCGGGTCCGAAGTCCAAAGCTCTGGCGGCGCGACGCGTCAGCGCGGTGCCGCGCGGCCTCTCCCATGCCACCCCGGTGTATGTCGCGAAGGCCGAAGACGCCTGGATGGAAGACGTGGATGGGAATCGCTATCTCGATTTCGCGGGGGGCATTGGCTGTCTGAACGTAGGACATCGGCAAGAACCTGTCTTGGCTGCCGTGCGGGAGCAATTAGATCGCTTTCTGCATACCTGCATCCAGGTGACGCCGTATGAGGCCTATATTCGCCTGGCTGAGCGGATGAACCAAGTCACGCCGGGAAAATTCCCCAAGAAAACCTTGTTCCTGACGAGTGGCGCCGAGGCCATCGAGAACGCGGTCAAAATCGCCCGCGCTCACACGCGGCGAGGGGGCATCATCGCCTTTGAGGACGGCTTCCACGGCCGTACCCTCATGACCCTGGCGCTCACCAGCAAGACACACCCTTACAAAGCGGGATTTGCCCCCTTCCCGAGTGATGTCTACCGAATTCCGTACGCCTATTGCTATCGCTGCTCCTATTCCCTGCGGTATCCATCGTGCGATCTCTATTGTGCGCGCCATTTAGAAGATACTTTTAAGCGGGTGGTCGCATCCGAAGATGTAGCCGCGGTCATTGCCGAGCCGGTTTTGGGGGAGGGCGGATTTGTCGTCCCGCCGCCCGACTATTTTCGCCTGCTCGGCGAGATCTGCCGCCAACACGGGGTGTTGTTCATCGCCGACGAGGTACAGAGCGGCTTCGGCCGTACCGGAAGGCTGTTTGCCTGCGAACACTATGGCCTCGAACCCGACATTCTTGTTTCGGCCAAGTCCATCGGTGGTGGCCTGCCGCTCGCGGCCGTGACCGGACGAGCCGAGATCATGGACGCGCCCGGCCCAGGAGGCCTGGGGGGAACGTTTGCCGGAAATCCTGTCTCCTGTGCGGCGGCGCTCGCGGTGCTCGATCTTTTCGACCGCGAGGACCTGCTCGAGAGGGCAAACCAAATTGGAAGCCACTTCCAGAGGCGGGCCAAGGAATGGCAGAAGCGTTGGCCGATCATCGGCGATGTTCGTGGCCTGGGCGGCATGCAGGCCATCGAGCTGGTGAAATCACCGGAGAGCCGGGCGCCGGCGGCAGATGAGACCAAAGAAGTATCCCGCTATTGCTACGAGCACGGACTGGTTACCATCACGGCAGGATCGTACTCGAACGTCATCCGGATTCTAGTGCCGCTGGTTGTAACCAACCCACAGATGGACGAGGCACTCGATGTGCTCGGAGCTGCGCTCGAGGCCGTAGCGGAACGCCAAAATGCGGTGGCCCAGGTCACCTAGCGCAGCGCGTCTCGGCTTCGAGACTCGGCCTAATTCTTAATCATGCGAGAGGTCTAAGAAAATGTCAGTTGCTGCACCGCCCATCACCAAGGTCCCCAACTACATCGATGGTCACTGGGTTGAGTCGAATGCCGCGGAATGGCAGGATGTGACCAATCCGGCGACGGGGGAAATCGTTGCCAAGGTTCCACTCTCCGGTCGAGAAGAGGTTGCTCGCGCCGTCGAGGCAGCGGCAAGCGCCTATCCGGATTGGCGCCGCACTCCGCCGGAAGACCGCATCCAGCCTCTGTTCAAGCTGAAGATGCTTCTCGAAGAGCACCTCGACCCGTTGAGCCGCATTCTCACCGAGGAGAACGGCAAGACCCTCACCGAGGCGAAAGCCGAATTCCGGCGGGCGATCGAGAACGTCGAAGTCGCCTGCGGCATTCCCGTGATGATGCAAGGCTACAACCTCGAGGATGTGGCCCGCGGCATCGACGAAACCATGATCCGCCAACCTTTGGGGGTAGTGGCCGCGATCGTGCCGTTTAATTTTCCCGGGATGATCCCGTTCTGGTTTCTTCCCTACGCCGTGGCCTGCGGCAACACCTTTGTTTTGAAACCCTCCGAACGCGTGCCGCTCACCATGCGCCGCACCTTCGAATTGCTGGAGCAGGCAGGATTCCCCAAGGGAGTCCTCAATCTGGTGAACGGCGGCAAGGAGGTAGCCAACGCCTTGATTGATCATCCCAAGGTCCGAGCCATCAGTTTCGTTGGTTCGACGCCGGTGGCGCGTCAGGTTTACGCGCGGGCGGGAGCGAACGGCAAACGCGCGCAATGCCAGGGCGGCGCCAAAAACCATGTCATCGTCCTGCCTGACGCCGACATGGCCATGACCACGCAAATTATCAGCGACAGCGCCTTTGGCTGCGCCGGGCAACGATGTCTGGCGGTGTCGGTTGCGGTCACCGTGGGGGAGGCGCAGACGACATTTCGCGATGCGATTGCCGATGCCGCATCCAGCCTGCGCGTCGGCAATGGCCTTGAGAAAGACATCCAGATGGGACCGGTCATTTCCCCGGCGAGCAAGTCCCGCATCGAGTCGCTCATCGCAACCGGGGAAAAGCAGGGCGCCAAGGTTGTCGTCGACGGCCGTAAGGCGAGGATTCTCCGGCATGAGAATGGCAATTTCGTGAAGCCCACCATTCTCGACAACCTGCCGCCGACCAGTGAACTGGCGGACACCGAAATTTTTGGCCCGGTGCTGAGCCTGGTTCATGCTCGTGATATGGACGCGGCTCTGGCTTTTTTGGAGCGTAGCGCGTACGGGAATCAAGCGTCTTTGTTTACTTCGAGCGGGTCCGCCGCCCGGCGGTTCCGCTATGAAGCCCCCGCGGGAAACATCGGCATTAACATCGGAGTGGCTGCTCCCATGGCCTACTTCCCTTTCAGCGGCTGGAAAGACAGCTTTTTCGGCATCATGCACGCCCAAGGCCGGGATGCGATCGAATTCTATACCGAGAAAAAAGTCGTGATCGAACGCTGGGCCAAAGAACACTCGCGCAAGTTTTAGGACCGATTCCGCCGCTCAGCGCTCGTCGTACTGGCCGGCGTCCCATGAACTCCGAGGAGGAAGAGCCGACCCCACCATCAGGGGGAAGAATCGGATGTTATATCCAAAGGCCTGGGTTCTCAGGTCGCGAAATTCGGGGAACCCTTTTCTGAGGTTGTCGTCGAGCTTGATCATCCATCCCACCTGAGCCACCCAGACCGTCTCCCCGGCCTTTAGATACCCGCCCTCGACCAGGCGCGTCCATTCGGAGAAGAACGTGGGGGGAGTAAAGGCCCACAGATCCGAGTCGGTCGAAATGATGCGATGGCCACCACACTCGAGAACCAGGAAGCCGGGGATCGAACCCTCATAGGTAACTGGCTTTTTCTCGCAAAGATAATGACCGAGCATGATCCCACTCTCATAATCGGCCAGGATCGAATCGGATGCGGGAAGTTGCTCTCGTAAGAAATGAACCGCGCGATCCATCTGGACGAGCTTTTGATCAGCGCGCGCTATGTAGGGGGCATGGTTGGTTCGAAACAGGCACGAGAGCACAACAATAAGAAGGCTGACCGCTATTCCACGGAGAGCATTGCCACCGACGAGCCTGACGAGACAGAGCGCGACGCCGGCGACGGCAAAGACGAAGAGATACACACAGTGGCGGGTCCCCCCGTAGGGATAGAGATCAAAAAGGGCTGCGCCATAATTCACGAGGAACGGGAACACCAGGAGCACCGCGAATCGATAGCGCACCCATGGTGTTTCTGATTTCTGATGTCTTCTGCCCAGCCAGAAAATAGCCCCGGCGATAAACAGCAGGGCCAGAACGTCACCAACAACAAGCTGCCCAAAAATATACTGGAAGAAGCTAAAGCTTCGGGTGACGAAAAAGGTCAGCGGGTTGTCGTGCCCTCGATGGAAATAGGACTTGCGCAGCCAACCGTCGAACGCCTGCTCTGCCATCGTGGTGTGACTGATCTTTCGGATGTGGGTCACATAGAGCGTGATGCCCAGGGCCAGCGCGCCAATTTCTCCTGCCACCCAGGCAGCCACAGTCGAAGCTGAAGTTCCGCTGCGGTGAAACCGCAGCAGAGAGTAAATACCCATGACGGCGAGAAAGAGAAAGGCGGAATAGTGAGAGCCTAGAGCCAGGCAAAAGCAAGCGCTCGAGAAAAGCATCAACCTTGGCGAGTTCTCTGCCACGGCAAGTTCCAGAAGATAAGCGCCTCCCATCAGAAAAAATAGCAGCAGTCCATACTGGCGAACCTGCGCGGTCAGGCTCACGATCGGCGGGAGGAAAGCCGCGAACGTGAGTCCGGCCAGTGCGACGCTTTGCCCGAACAAGCGGGCGAGCCAGCGGAAGAAGATCCACGAGAACGCAGTGCCCGTGAGGATGGAAGGGAGCCGGAGCCAGAACTCAGAGCTACCTAGCAAACGCCAGCCATAGAGGAGGAGAATCATCAGCGGGGGATGCGCCATGGTGAGATTGGCTTGGTAGGCGGCTCGGAGCGATAGGCGATCGGCGATGAAAAAATGCAGTGCCTCGTCCGGGTTGAGGAAGGTTCCCCACGCCGTTGCGGCCCGCAAGGCAAAACCGAGTGCGACGATCAGGAGCGCCACCGCATCCGGGTGAGCCTCCATCGAGCGATGGAAAGACCCGCCTCGCGCCGTGCTCCGAGGGAGTCTTTCGTAGGCAAACTGCTGGACTTCAGTCATGCGACTCCTTGTAGTTTACCTTCGGAACGTCAACCGGTTGGCTTGCCTGCCGTTTCTCGGGATCGGACCGCTGCCAGGATACGGCTTGGGAGATGGCGTAGAGCATCAAGATACCTAATTCGGGCTCGATGGGGTGCCGGTAGCGGGGAAGAAAAAATACCACGTAGTAGACCGAAGGGTAGGTGACCATCACCCAGAAAAAAAGCCAGGCTCCTGGCCTGCGTTTTCGCAAGGCCTCGACCAGACCGGACAATGCGAGGAGCGAGGATCCCAAATAGAGAACGTTTCCCAGGAGCACCGAGGCGGATCTCCGCGAGTGCGGAGGCCCGCCCCAGAAATAGGCGAAGCGCCGCAGGCAGAGCCAGGCGAATCGAGCGTAATCCTGGCGTATGAAGGCGAGGGCTTCCTGCTTCCGCTCCGCCACGTAAGCGATCTCGCCCATCTGGCGATACAACTCCAGTTGTTTCACGTCCTTGGTGGGATGCTGAGAATCCATCCATCGGCCGTCGGCACCGGGACCGTTCCCCAGACGAAGTTCGGCACCAAAATTGGAGCGCATCCAGATGAAGCGCCCGAAGGTGCGATGGTTACGAACGAGCCAGGGTGCAAGACAAGCAATGAAGACCGCCGACGCAGCCAGAACTCCTGGCAGCGATCGCTTTCCCCGCTTGGCTCTTCGATACCAGGCCCACAGACCGGAAACCGGAACGAGTGACAGCAGGGCCGCATTCGTCAGGCCAGCCATGCCCCAGAGCAGTCCAAACTCGAGCCACTGCTTTAGCCCATCGCCTGTTTCCAAAGCCAACGTCAGGGCCAGCAGAAGGGCCAGCAGGAAGGCGGCCAGGCTGGTTTCCCATATCCAGCGCGTAGACCAGAAGATCATCGACGGTAGCAGCGCCCAGGTCCATGCACTCCACACCGCGACTTTTTCCCCAAAACATCGCTTGGCCATGGAGACGATGGGTAGCACGGTGAACGCGGCAAAACAGCTGTTGAGGCTAAGAAGAAACAATGCCGCCGCCGGGGTGTAAATCCCGAAGATCCGGAACGCTCCGGCAATCAGAAGCGGATAGAGGGGTGGCTCCCAGGCGGTGGGGCCGGTTATTCCATGGAACGGGTTGCCGAAGCCCTGGCCGAGGGCAAGGGAACACCCGATCCTGCCCATTTCGAACCCGAAGTTGAAATTGTCATCGAGATTCTTGAACCGGTAGGTGTGCCCGATGACGATGTAACCGATTCGCACGGCGAAGGCGACCAAAACGATGGGAAACGGCCAGCGACGATAGAAGGGCGGAGTTGCTGCGGGCAAAATTGCTACCGTGCGGCTCCTCGGCGGAGCCAAGATATTTCGTTTAGGCCCCGAGTTTCTTCACTTCTTCATTGTAGTATTTGCGGTAGAGGATGTCCCATTCCTGGCTGCCTTCCAGGATCGTGCGCTTCTGACTCTCGATCTTTTGCCGGGCGGCTTGATCGATCCTTTCCTCCTGATTGAGCAGCTCTTCGAGGATCTTGCGTATTTCCAGACGAATGGTATTGCGGTCTTCGAGGAAATCGACATCACTCATGTCGGCGAGGGCGTCGGCGACCACGTGAGCGACTTTATTCGCTTTGTCACGGTTCACCCTCACAACACCGCCTTGTACTTGCGCACCAGTTCGTTCTTCACCTTGCGGAACATTTCCTGGTAATTGGCACCGGTCTTGCGCATCTCCTCCGAGTAGGCCTCCAGGATGACCCGCACTTCGTCATTGATGCGGTCTTCGAGGGAAAACTCCTCGAGCATCGCGGCATGAACTTTTTCCGTTACGGTGGCAGCGGACTTGGATGCGATAAACTCGCCAGCGAGGAGTTTCTTGGTAACTTCGCGGGCCAGATAGCCCACATATTCTTTCGAGAGCAGCATGATTGGATCAGAGGTTGCTTGGGAAATCAGTAGTGTAGCATAGGGGCGACGCGCCCCTTCCGTGGCCGGCTTCATCGTCAGCCTTGCGAATAGCCGCGATGGCTGTGATTTCGCGCTCCCCGGCCACCGACTCGATCGATTGGCGGGCCAGAGATCTCTAAGCCTTCCTCGGCAGGGGCATGGCACGGCTTTTCCGGATACAATGCTTGCTGACCGCTACAATTCTCGTATGTCTCCGTTTCCCGACGATCTCGCGAGCCTCAAAGATGACATGATCGCCTTTATCGAGGGCCACGGCATGCGCCGATTCCCCGGATTGGTCGACTATGAGGAAGTGCAGAGCGTCACTTGGAAATCCGAGGACAATCCGGAGGGCTGGAAGGATTTTGTAGAAATTGCCAAGGCTTCCGGAGCGCCGTTTGTGACCATGGACTCCTGGCGTCTGGCGTCAGAAGAGTTTGACAACATGATCGAACGCCTGCGAGATGCCGAGGTGTCGAGCGACTATCTTGAAGATGCGCACTGGCTGCGCGCCTATATCGGCAAGACGGGCTTTGTGCAAGTCGGCTTTCCCCACCAGGGAGTCATGATGGTTTACGAAGCTGCCACCACCTGGTATGAGCGTTATCAGAGCATGCTCGAAATGGCCGAGGACCTCTCGGGGCTTTCCTTCGATGAGCCCGGTCCCGACGACGAGCCGTAACTCCGTTGCCCATCATGATTCGTTTTGTTCGGTTTCCATCCCCGCATTCCGTGGAGCGTAGTCTAGAATTTAAGCACCAATCGCATGAAGTGGCTTTTGAGGACCGTCGATCCCGGCGAGGTTCGACTTCTGGCCCAGCAACTGCAGTCGTATCCGTCGCTGAGGGATGGCCGTATATCGGCTACCATCGCTCGTCTGCTCGTCCTGCGCGGCATCAAGCAAGCCGAAAACGCCGAGCAATTTCTCAAGCCCTCGCTTGCCCATCTTCACTCGCCGTACCGCATGAGCGGCATGAGAACCGCAGTGGATCGCATCGAAGCCGCGATCGAACGCAAGGAAGGAATCCTCATCTACGGGGATTACGACGTGGATGGCACGGCCGCAATTGTCATCCTCAAAACCGCCCTCGAGCTGTGCGGTGGATCTCCGGAGTTTCATGTCCCCCACCGTCTCAAGGAAGGATACGATCTCCGAAGTGATGTTATCGAGCGTGCTGCAGCTCGAAATATCCGTCTGATCATCAGTGTGGACGCGGGAATCCGCGCCCTGGCTGCTGCCGAAAAGGCGCACCGTGCGGGCGTGGATCTGATCGTGACCGATCACCATCTTCCGGGAAGGGACGGCATACCGCACGCCCTCGCCATCTTGAATCCCAACCAGAGTGGCTGCAGTTATCCCTCGAAGACATTGTGCGGGGCGGGGGTCGCCTTCAAGCTAGCGCAAGCTCTCATGGAAAGGCGTCTGCGGGATCGAAACCAATCAGCCCTGCTTACATCCTTTGCCAAGGTAGCTGCCATCGCCACCATCGCCGACGCGGTGCCCTTGACTGGCGAGAACCGGGTTTTCACGAAGCTCGGACTGGAGGCTTTGGCGTCGGCCGTGAACCCGGGACTGCGGGCCTTGCTCGAGGTCGCGCAGGTGAGCGGACGGCCCCCGCGTTCCGCCGAGGTAGCATTTCGCATCGCTCCGCGGATGAATGCGGCCGGCCGCATGGATGTGGCCGCCGAGGTGGTGGAACTCTTCAGCACCAGGAGCGCCGAGCGTGCGCGCGAGATCGCAGCCCGGCTCGATAAGCTCAACGCCGAACGCCAGGCGGAGGAGCAGAGAATCCTCGAAGCAATCGAGGCGCGCTTCGAAAAGGATCCTCTGCTACGCGAGGCCTTTTGCCTGGTCATCGACGGCGAGGGCTGGCACCGGGGTGTGATCGGCATCACCGCGACCCGCATCGTGGAGCGCTATGGTCGGCCAACCTTGGTCGTCTCGAAAGGCGGAGAGGAAGCGCACGGCTCGGGTCGTTCGATCCCTCAATTCCACCTGCTCAACGCCCTGGAATCGTGCTCCGAGCTCTTCAGCCGCTATGGGGGACACGCCCATGCGGTGGGATTTTCCCTGCCGCAAGCGCGCTTGCCAGAGCTCTCGGCCCGGATCGATGACTATGCCCGCCGGCACTTAACGCTCGAGGATTTCGAGTCGGTGCTGGAGCTGGACGGCGAGCTCTCGCTGGATCAGATAACTCCGGAACTCTATCAGGCTTTCGAGCTGCTCGAGCCTTTCGGTGTCGGCAATCGGGGACCAGTCTTCGCCGCCCGCAACGTACGCCTGGCGGGAGTACCCCAGATCAGAGATAAGCAGGCCAAACTGAAGTTGGCTTGGAACGGAGAGGGCCCTGCCGTCAACCCGCTCGAGGGCCGCTGCTACCCCGATCGAACGACGGAGCGTTGGAGAAGGGCCGTCACCTACAACGCGCTCGCCTGGAATATGTCGGATCGTGTCGAACAAGCCCAATTGCGCCGAGGCGACACTCTCGATGTTGCCTTTTGCCTCGACCATAACCCTCACCCCGAATTCGGTGGCCTGGAATTGTCGCTGCGCGACTTCAAGAAACTGGGCGGGCAATCGTCTCCGGCCCCCTCTCCCTGTGTTTCCTCGGTTCTCGCCGACCCCGGCAAACTGCCCGCCGAGAACTGAATTACACTACCTTCATATGTCCATTACCCCGTCCCAGCTGCGCCGAGGCTTTGTGGCGGGTGCGATGCTGTTCGTTTTGATCGTGGCCGGGGCGTATTTCTACGCCCGCC
>Ga0187783_10003679_pt1 | contig 11298 bp, 13 predicted proteins | sample 1015_SJ02_MP02_2_FD_132471 | JGI IMG/M metagenome (GOLD analysis project Ga0187783, IMG submission 132471) | Tropical peat soil microbial communities from peatlands in Department of Meta, Colombia - 1015_SJ02_MP02_20_MG | ecosystem: Environmental > Terrestrial > Soil > Wetlands > Peat | place... | reverse complement strand
TGTCGACGATGTTCGACTGCTGAAAAAAGAGCTGCCAAGGAGCCACCGTCGTACCGACGATCGCGATCACAAGCAGCACCGAAGTCGAGTTGAAACCTCCCTCGACGCCGGGAACCACCAGTCCGTGGACGAATGGGCCGATCTGAGGATGACTGAAGACTGCTAGAGGAATCACGAGGAAGTTGGCCGCGATGAAGACGAACATGAAGCGTTCCCACCTGCGGAAGCTTCCGGTCACCGTCATTGCGATGAGACTCACGGCTGCAATGGGAACCGATATGTACTCACTCACCCCGAAGTAGCTCAGAGCCAGGCTCACTCCGATGAATTCGGTGGCGATGGTGAGGAAGTTCAAGATGAACAGATCTCCGACGGAGAAGGCTCCCCAGAACCGGCCGAAGCGCTCGTTTATGAGTCGAGCGTGACCGACTCCCGTGACCGCGCCGAGGCGGACGACCATCTCTTGATTGACGATCAGGACTGGGATTAGGAGGGGCAGGGTCCAAAGAAGCGTGAGGCCGTAGTTCTGGCCGGCCTGCGAGTACGTCGCGACCCCACCTGCGTCGTTGTCGCCGACCATGACGATGAGCCCGGGGCCGACGATCGCGAGAAGCGTGAGAATTCTGGCCCAAAGCGTCCGACGCTCCCCGACGTCGTGTTGCTTGATCGTGCCGAATGCACCTTCGATGTCGCCGGTGTGTGCGTCGTCGAGGACGGCCGTCGCGACATCAGCTTCGGGATCTGTCGCTTCCTCGCCCAAGACTCACCTCCCCGGCGGCCGTCGTTGTCGCGTTTCACCGATGACACGAACGACCGCAACGGCCTCAGTCGGGAAGCGGCTTGATGCCTCCGTTCCGGGAGCCGGCGAGCATGCATGTCATCGGTTCGGGTAACCGACTTCGAGCGCTCAGCGCTCCTCCTTCGTACGTCTTCGTTTCCGGCGCACCTGTCAGTCCTCGGGAGCCGTCATGCCGAAGTCACGGCGCCAACCCGACGGAAGCAAAAGCTCCAGGACGTCGTCCACAGTGACCACGCCGATCATCCGATGTTCTTCGTCCATGACCGGTGCGACGGTCAAATTGAAGTCTGACATCTTCCGCACCGTTGCGCCCAAATCCCAGTCGGCATGCACGTGAGCCGGGTGGTCCTGCATGATCGATCCGAGCGTGGCAGAAGGATCCCCTTGGATGAGACGGACGGCCGAGACCGATCCGGCCACGCTTCCGTCCGGGTCGGTCGCGAAAATCACGTTGAGCGCCTCCGGAGGCGCCTTGCTCGCCCGGATCGCTCTCGACGCTTCAGCCACCGGGGTCGTGACCGGCATCGCCAGGAAATCGGGGCTCATGAGGCCACCCGCTGTCTCCGGGTTGTAGCTCAACAATGAGCGCACTTTGCGTCGTTGCGGCTCGGGTAAGAGGTTCAGGATGGGCAAGCGACGCTCCTGGTCGACCTCGACGATGAGGTCGGCGGCGTCGTCAGGCGCCATCGACGCGAGCAGCCGAGCAGCGTCTGCGTCAGAGCGCGTCCTTATGAACTCGAGCTGGTGCTCTGTGTCGAGCTCTTCGAAGACGTCGGCCTCGAGCTCCTTGTCCTGGCCGACCGCTTCGATTATCTCCTCGCCCTCGTCGTGCGAAGCGGCTTCGACCAGGTCCGCGATCTGAGCAGGGTGAAGACGTGCGAGCTTGCGGTAGGGGATACGAAGCCGCGCTGAGGGTACGTGGGCGACGAAGGGTTCGATGCTCGCCCAGTCAACGATGGGCCCCGATCCGATTCGCCGGCCGAGTCGGCCGGGCAGCAAACGCCGCAGAACGGGTCGACTGGACGGGTCAACTCCGACGACCTCCCAGACGTCGTCGACCTTCGCGAGCTCTATTTCGTTGGCTCGGATCAACCGGCCGCCGACGAAGTTGATCAAGTGCCGAGCCAGGAGGTCCTTGGCGAGAAGCAATTCACCAGGACGTCGCTCGAACCTTCCGAGATCGACACGTCGGCCGTCGAAGAGCACACGGCCAGGTTCGAACCCGGCGATCTTGCGGATCGGAACGAACAAATCGCGTCCGCCAATGTTCACGACCAGGCCCATGATCGGAGGATGGGAGCTCTCTCCCACTCTCACGATCAGGTCCTGTACGCGTCCGAGACGATCACCGGATTGGTCAACCAGCGGGCGCTTGATCACGCTCGAAAGATGGAGGATCTCCACGCCCAAATCGGGCACGACCTCACGAGTGCTCATCTCTCGACAACCCTAATCGGCCGCTCGCAACTTCCGATGCCATCGTGTGCTGGACGGCATTTCGTGCAGCCGGGACGGCATTTCGTGCAGCCGGGACGGCATTTCGTGCAGCCGGGACGGCATTTCGTGCGCCACGACTGCTGCGCAACGACCGACACATACGCTTGTCGGAGCCGCAAACGCTTTACACAGATCAGGACCATCAAGGGGTTGACACCTTCGCCGTCCGCGCGTCGTTGGTTTGGCTGCCTCGTGTTCGTCGGCCATCGTGCACGCTCCTTGTGTTGTGTCGGCCGGCTTTTCGCGCACTTCTCTACGCGGCATCGTCGTCCGAGGAAGACAAGTCCGTCGGTCTTCTGAGGAAGACAAGTCCGTCGGTCCTCCGAGGAAGACAAGTCCGTTGCTAATGCGCTTTCAGGGAGACGGTGTCCTCGCCCGCGCTGGGCATTGCCGATCTGGATCTGAAGGGCTCGGCGCCTGGTCTTCAGGGACCTCCTGAGGGCCGCTCCCGCTGCCAGCCCTCCATGGCGGGAGGTCAACCGAGCCTCGCCCACCGCCCGAACTTACAAAAAGGGTTGACGGTTTGTTTCTAATGGCTCATGATGACACCCGTGAGCGGATCAGAACCCAATCCGCAGACTCGTTCGCTCCCGGACGAAAAAGCCCAGGTCCACTCTCCCCGGCTCAGGCGGACCCAGGCCGAGCGGACGGCCACAACCCAGGCCGCCCTTCTCGATGCCACCGTCGAGTGCCTGGTCGAAAAGGGCTATAGCGGCACAACCACGACCGAGATCGCGCACCGGGCAGCCGTCTCGCCTGGTGCGCTGGTTCACCACTTTCCCGCCAAGGTCGATCTGCTGTGCGCGGCCGTCGGCCATCTCTTCGAGCAGAGGCAACTCGAGTTCCGAAAAGCGATGGCGAATCTCCCCCCCGGCGAGGACCGCATCGACGCGGCGATCGACGTTCTCTGGACGCTGTTCTCCGGGCCGACCTTCCTGGCGTGGATCGAACTTTGGCTCGCAGCTCGAACAGACCCCGAGCTCGCCAAGTCAGTAGTTCGCGTCGACGAGCAGTTCATGCTCGCGAGCGAGTCGATAATCGTCGAGCTGTTCAGCGACGAGATCGCGTCCGACCCTGAATTCCTGCGGCTCGGCCTACGTCTCGTCTATACGCTCCTATCAGGTCTGGCACTTCATCGTGTGGTCCCCGGTGAAGACCCGATGGCGGCCGACAACGTGCTCTCGGTTTTCAAGGGCCTGCTGAAGCCCGCTCTTTCCGGACTTGCCGAGAGTCGCTCTGTACTTCTCGAAAATGGGACCTTTACCCCTCGAAAGTGAGTCTGGATCGTGACATTCACTGACAAACAAGTTTCCATCATCGACCGGGACAGAGATCTTGAGTCGGCTGAAGCTCCTGGCCCTGCCGACACTGCCGACACTGCTGACCTGGGTGACATTGCCGACGCACAATGGATCTCGCTCGTCGAGAGACTCAACCGTCTCTCCGTCACCAAGCACTTCGAGGCGTACTCCGACGTCGCGTGGGACGACGAGGAGATGCGCCTCGACCCAGAGGATGAGCGCTGGGAATTGCCGTTGACCGATTCGCTCGGCGCAACTGAGTGGTACAGGTGGCTCCCCCAGGCCGAACGAGCGCAGATCGGGTGCGAGCTCGTAGCGAGCAAGATGAAGATCGGTCTCATCTTCGAAAGTGTGTTGAAAAGAGGCCTGCTCGAGTTCGCCTCGACGCTTCCCAATGGGGCCCCTGAGTTCCGGTACTCGTACCACGAGGTCATCGAGGAAGCACAGCATTCGCTCATGTTCCAGGAGTTCGTCAACCGCAGTGGTTTCGATGCGGCCGGACTGAGGGCTATAGACGAGTGGGCGAGCCGCCGCATCGTCTTGCTGGGACGCAGATTTCCGCAACTCTTCTTTCTGTTCGTTCTTGGAGGCGAGGACCCGATCGACTACGTGCAACGTCGTGAGTTGCGCGGCGGAGGGAAAGTTCACCCGCTACTCGAACGGATCATGCGTATCCACGTCACCGAAGAAGCGCGACATCTGTCGTTCGCCCGCCACTATTTGCTGCGGACAGTCCCGAAGCTCGGCTTCATTCGCCGTGTGCGCCTCGCGATCGGCGCTCCCATCATCCTCGGCGTCATGGCTCAGATGATGCTCAAACCTTCACCGCAGATCGTCTCGAAACACCAAATCCCGCCAAGCATCATTCGAGAAGCATTCACCAGAAGCCCCCAACACAGAGCGGAAACTATCGCGTCACTCGCCAAGGTCCGGAAGCTTTGCGACGAACTGGGACTGGTGAGGCGCCCATACGACTTGCTCTGGAAAGCGCTGAAGATCAGTGACTAGAGCCGAGCCACCGAACTACGCGACCGGTGATAAAACGGCGGACAATGACCGTCGTAGCGCGTGGTCTCGATCGAGCTATGCGTTCGGTGACAGCGATCGCGCTGCGAATCGGCTCGAGTTTCTCTCAAGAGTGTTCGAGGAACCCAGCCGATCCTTTCTGACGAAAGCGGTCCACGACAGTTCGCCGGAAATGTCGGGTCTGGCCATCGATCTCGGATGTGGTCCCGGATACAGCTCCCGCATTCTTGCCGAACACGCACAGCCGTCCATCCTGTGCGGAATGGACTTCTCCGAAGCGTTCGTCGACAAGGCGCGAGGTCAGGACATACCGAACGCCACCTGGTGCCGACACGACGTCACCGTCGCGCCGTTCCCCACCCGCGCGGCAGACCTCGTGTACGCGCGGCTCGTGCTAGCCCATCTGCCCGATCCGGCGCGCGTCGTCGACCTTTGGGTCCGTCAGGTTCGACCCGGGGGCCGTCTTCTCATAGAGGACACGGAGTGGATCGAGGCAGGGCACAGCACCTTGCTCGATTACGAAGAGATGGCGGGAGCCCTCGTCGCGAACCATGGCGGTGACCTCTATGTCGGAGGCCTTTTGAGACAGCTCGAGCCGGGACCCGTGGCCCGTCGAGAAGTCAACCGTCTCTATTGCCACGGGGTTTCGGTACCGGTAGCGGCAGGACTGTTTGCGATGAACTTCGCCACTTGGCGAACGGACCGGTACGTGACCGACACCTACAGCAAGAGCGAGCTCGACGCCATGGCCGATGAGCTCGGGCGCTTGAGTGTCTCTCGAACACAGGACGAAGTGATCTTCGGGATTCGACAAGTGTCGTACCGCCGTTCAGAGGAGCTTCCGGCGAGATTCGCCGTTTGAGCGAGCCCCTCAGTAGTGAGCGCACCGTCTCAGTGGTGAGCGCACCGTCTCAGTGGTGAGAGTGGTCGTGAGCAAGGCCGGCAGGCCCTTCCTGCGGCTCTGAAGTTTGGGCGTGAGCGTTGATCCTCTCGCGACTGCGGTATGCCCAGTAGAGCAAGCCGAATAAACCGAGAAACACCACGTTCAGGACCAAGGTGTAGTTCAAGGAGAACCCGGTTGGTGCCACCTGAACGGGGCGGGCAACCGGAATCAGTCCGGCCAAACGGAAGAGTCCCTCGGTCGCGAGTCCGGCGGTCGACATGACGAACCAGAACAACCCCAGCATCTTCAGCATGAGTCGCGTTCCGTAATACCGGTTGTAGACGAGGAGCAAGGGGAACGTGATCAAGTCGGCGAAGATGAACGAGACCACACCGCCGAAGGAGATCCCGCCCTTCCAGAGAGCAGCCGCCAGCGGCACGTTCCCGATCGAACAGACGAAGCTGATTATTGCTATGAACGGCCCGATTATGACGTTCTCGAGACTGGTCCAAAAGCCGTGCCCGTGGATGAACAAGCTATTCCAGAAGCTGTCGGGTACTGCGACTGCGAGGAATCCAGCGACGACGTAACCGATGAGCAGCTCGCGTCGCAACATCTTCAGGTCGGACATCGTGTAGGTTGCCGCATCCGCCCAACCCCTCTTGGATCGAACTCGCCCTCTCCAGGCCATGTCTTGCAGTTGGTCGGAAATCGAGGGCCCATGAACGTGGTCAGCATCCGTGCTCGCCTCCGCTACGAGACGTTGACGCGCTTGGACCACAGAGCGTCCCCGTAACCAGAGGCCGCCGAACGTCGCAAGCAGGACGATCATGATCACTCCACCGACGAACTCGCTCAAAGCGAACTGCCAACCCATGAGCACGATCAGGACGATGCCGAGCTCGAGCACCAGGTTGGTGGAGGCGAACATGAAAATCGAAGTGGCGACGAAATCCGCGCCTTTGACGAAGAGCGATTTGGCGACTGCGGTGGCCGCATAGGAACACGACGAGGAGACAGAGCCGTACAACGAGGCACGCAGAACGGCGGGAGGGCGATGATCGCCGATCTTGCGCTCGATCGCCTCGGTGCTCACAAAGGACTGGACAAACCCCGAAATTCCAAAGCCCAGGATGAGCGGCCAGAGCGTGACCCAGAACATGAAAAAGCTCGCTCGGACGCTCTTGCCGATAACCCCCGACCAGTCGATCGATCCGACGAGGATGGTCATGTACCGATCACCGTTGTCATCAGGCGACGGAGGGACGCAGCCTCATGAGGCCGGGGAGAGGTGCTCGAGGAGAGTTGCGCAATATGGAGTCGACGTGCTCCCCAAAGAAAAGGAGCGCGGCGGCTCTTTCAGGACCGGACCAGGCGTGCGATCGCATCCGACGCCTCTTGCAGTTTGCCTTTCGAATCCCGTCCTTCGCCGTCGACGGCTGCCGCCGCCACGCAATGGGCCAAGTGATCGTCGAGCAGCTCGAGCGCGACAGCTTGCAAGGCCCGCGTCGCAGCCGACACCTGGGACAGGACGTCGATGCAGTATCGATCTTCTTCGACCATCTTTTGAAGGCCCCGAACCTGTCCCTCGACCTTCCGAAGGCGCTTCAGGACCAGATCCTTGTTCTCGCCGTAACCAGGCCTCACGGCTCTCTCCTCCCTACGAAAGAACAGTACCCCCTACCAGTATAGGGTAGGTTGCGGAGCAGAACACATCGAATTCTTCAGAAGACCTGCAAGTCGAAAAGTTCAGCTACGGCTACGAGCGCCGGCATGTCCCGCGTGATCGGCAGAGTTTCGAGAACCTCGATCTCGACGTCCTCGTCGTCAAACAGAGCCCAGCACTCCCACCCGCTTCTGATCCGTGATTCGTATCGAATGCCCGCGTATCGCGGCACGCCCTCTGCCTCCGCGAGGTAGGCCCATTCGGAGATGAGTTGCGTTATTCGACGGTCGTGACCGCGTACCGCGGCTACGTCCAGATCTTCAAGACCTATCGAGGAAAGCCCGAGGGCAAGCTCTCGGCGAAGGAATTGGAGCGTCTGAGACGACTCGACGTCCAGGAACTGCAGTTCGCTGCTCAGTCGCACGTGAACTGCACTTCTGCGTTGGCGCCAGTCGGCTGCGACGGCACCGACGGGCATGAAACCGAGCTCCATCCATTCCTCTCGTACGAGCGCGAGAAGGTCGATCTTCGGGCGAAAACGAGCCAACGTCTCTCCGAAGCACACCTCGAGGTCGCTACCGAAATAGAGGACCTCGTAGAGCAAGCTGAGCGGATCGAACCGGTTCCCACCGGCTCCAAAATCGCCGGCAACGTCGCTCCGCGAGGCGAGGGGATTGTCACCGCGCGCCACGCGCCAGAGCCCTGCGCTCGGAGGAGGCACGTCAGCCGGCCCACGGGCCACAGTCAGCCGCCCGAGATGAATGCCTTGGCTGCTGCCAGTGCCTCCTTGAGGCGTCCCTCGCGAATTGCGTCGGCCGGCGAGTCGTCGTCCAGCTGAGGGTTCATGCCGATGAACCACGCGCGAGTGACGTGAACGCTCTCCTCTGAGAGGAGGAGATGGAAGATTTGAAATGCAGCGCGAAGACGCCGCTCTGCCTCGTCTCGAGGAGCTTGTGAGCCCTGTGCCCACCGGCCCACGCGCTTCGGATCGGCTACCCCTGCCATATAGGCGACGAGCTTCTGACCGAGGGCTTCTTGAAGGTATCGAGCCACGTCCGCCACTTCGAAGGCCACGGCCTTCTGGTGGGCGTCCGCCGTCGGTGTTCTCGTTGTTCCAGGCATCCGGCAAGCCTCCTCGGGGGCAAAACCACGATACCATAAACACAACCGGAAAAGCTACCCTTTTCGCACCCATAACGTCGGAAACCTCCTGAACGGAGGCGGAGGGATCTGCGTTGTCCGTGGGAGCGTCGAGCAAAGCATCTTGTTGGGGAGCGCAACCCCGATGCCGCACGGGAAGGGCGCACGGCCCATTGGTCAGGCCCGGCGGTCGGACACCAGCAGGCGAAGCCCCGCGTCGTAGTGGTCGAGCTCGAGAAGCTCGCCGTGTCGCTTGTGCCACATCCCCGAATCCAGGTCCGATCTGAGCTTGGCGAGTCCGCGACTCACGGCTTCCTCTCCGACGAGCGAGAAGCCCGACGTGGCCTTGCGAACCTCTGGGTCGAAGAAAGCCTCGGGCCGCCTCCAATAAGCCATGATGAAGCCGTCGAGGCAGTTGGCAGGCACGGGAACGGGCAGGATCTCGGTCGCATCTACGCCTCGCGCGACTTCGTCGACACAAAAGCCGGGCCGCTGCTCGTCGAGACGGGCGATCTCCGGTACGTAGTCGGCAACTATCCAGAGCCGACCGTGGAGATCGGGCTCGTACGTCAGTACCACGCGCTTTGGCGCGACGCGCTTCAACTCTTCGTAACCGGCCGACCGATCCGACCAATGGTGGACGGTGAGCACCGCCATCGAGGCGTCGAAGCTGTCATCCTCGAAGGGAAGGTCTTCCGCCCTAGCCAGCAAACGCGGCCCGGCGGTCTCCGGGCGTTGAGCAAGCATGGTCATGGACGGATCGACGCCGACGACGAATCGATCACTCGGCTCGTACGATCCAGAGCCAGAACCGACGTTGACAATCCTCTTCGCGTCTCCGAGAGCGTCGAGAATTAGAGACGCAATGAAAGGATCCGCATTGCGCCGTAGGGCGTAATTGGTTCCGATCGAGTCGTAAGACCGGGGCGTGTGGGGGCCTTGGCGCGGGCCGTTCGAAAGTTCACCCGGAGAAGACACCGCCATCCACGGTAGATCCGCTATCAGCTGTTGGTCGAGATCCGATCTGCCCGTACGAAAACGACCGTACGCCGCTCACGCGCCATCACCCGATCGAATTCGTCCCAGTCGTCGTGAGTGCCGCCGGCCGCGAGGAAAACCGTGCGGAGCAAGGCGGAAAGAGACCTGTCGGCGTTCGGGGGTAGCGGATCATCGGGACCTTCCAGCCGCGCCCGACCTTCGACCGCCACCCACTGGCCGTCGCGTGCAAACGCGACTGTGGCTCGGCCACTTTGCCGGAGAAGAACGAGCTTTCGCGCGTCACCTCCGACGACCACGCCGACACTCGGCGAACCGTTGTCCGGATCCTCGAGCACGCCGGCCTTCACCAACGTCGCTTGCACCGACCCGTCCGAGCGGGCGATGGCGAATATGGCGAAATAGTCGGCTGCCGCGGCCATCTGCTCAACAAAGGTCACATGGGCCACTCCACCCTCCTTCGACGTGCGGCTCGTCCCATCCTCTTGTACATAAGAACTCGTTCCGGCCTCTTTCGAATGACAAGTGCAGCCGCTCTTTCCCAGGAATGATGGGCGTGGGGATCGCGTTCGACAGAATGTCGGTCATGGTATGGGACGAGATGGCCGCCTCCTACGATCGTGTGGCGCGCAAGTACGAACGGCGTTTCCTGGACGAACTCGAGCGCAAGCCGCGAGATCGCGAGATCCTCACCGCTTTCGCAGCTTCCACCGAGAACCCGATCGTCGACATCGGATGTGGCCCAGGTCATGTGGGCGAATTCGTGCGAGAACGCGGTCGTACCGTATTGGGGATTGATCTCAGCGTCGAAATGGTCGCGCTGGCCGCGGTCCGTCTCGACTGCGTGGTGGCGGCAGACATGAGATCGCTCCCTCTGGCTTCAGATCGAATCGGAGGGTTGCTCGCCTTTTATTCACTGATCCACATTCGGAGAACTGAGCTCGACGCGGTGCTGCACGAGTTCAAAAGGGTCCTTCGGCCAGGTGGCCGACTGCTCTTCTCGGCCCACGAGGGCGACGGAGAGATCACACGAGATGAATTCCTCGACGAACCGGTCGGATTCGTGGCCACGCTGTTCCAGCTCGGCGAGCTCGTCGACAGAACCGAAGACGCGGGTTTGGCGGTCACGATGACCGAACGCCGTTCTCACTACGAGGGAGAGTCCGAGACCGTTCGCCTCTATGTCGAGGCAACAAAGCCGACCCGCAGGAGTAGGTGACGGTTTGGTGGCGATTTCCCCGAGGCCTCGGGCAATCGGTCATTTCGTTCGGCCAGGCATCATTCCATTTACGAGTGAGTCCACCGCGAGATCCCATCTTCTTTTCCGCGATGCGCGTGACGTCCCGAGCCAACCGGCAGTCTCCTGAGCAGCCAGCCCCTGAGCGAGAGCAAGACAAACGTGAGCGGCATCTGTCGGGTTGCCATGGAAGGCTCCTGCGTCTTTGCACCGACAGACACGCCCCACGATCAATTCACGGAGCGTCGCTCCTGCCTCGTTCTCGGTCGGTCCGGGATCGAACTCGGCAAACGGACGGGAGAACATGAGCCCGGCGAGCACTGGGTTCTCGCATGCGAACGACCTGAATCCGTAGAACAATCTCTTGAGATCGTCGATCGGGTCCTCTGATTCACCCTGTCGATCGAGATAACGATGTAGGACTCGAAAGCCTTCGTAGAACATCTCCCTCACCAGGCCTGCCTTGTCACCGAACAATTCGTAGACGGCTGGAGGCGAGGTCTCCGCTTCCTTCGCGACCTTCCGAGTGGTCACGCCTGCGACACCTTCTTCCGCAAGCACCAAAAGAGCCACTTCGAGCACGCGGTCGCGCAGCGCCGTCGTGCGTTGTTTGGGTCTGGGCATACGCGTCAAGCGCCTTAACCGGTGAACGTCAGGTCTGCCATGTCTGCCTCGATCGCATTTCTGAGGCAGGTCAGAGTCTCAGCGCGGGCGCGCTTTTTGGTCGAGGAATGCGCGCGGAGATCGAGCGAC
>Ga0187783_10003678_pt1 | contig 11304 bp, 8 predicted proteins | sample 1015_SJ02_MP02_2_FD_132471 | JGI IMG/M metagenome (GOLD analysis project Ga0187783, IMG submission 132471) | Tropical peat soil microbial communities from peatlands in Department of Meta, Colombia - 1015_SJ02_MP02_20_MG | ecosystem: Environmental > Terrestrial > Soil > Wetlands > Peat | place... | reverse complement strand
CAAGGGTCTCTCCGATCTTCGTCCGGGGATGGCCGTGCGCGTGGCTTGGCACGGCCCTGGCCACGCCGCGCCCTAGCGGACCCGCCGATGCGTTTTGGACCCACCAGCCTCAAAGCCTCCGCCATCCTAGCCAAGGGATTGAGACGTCCTAAATTGCGCTCCGATCTCCGAGTCTCCGAGCAGACTTTGCTGGGAGAGAAAAGCTACGTCATCAAGGTTCCGGAAACAAACTCCTATAACCGCTATGGCACCACGGAATATGAGCTTCTCTCACTCTGCGACGGCACGCGGACGGCGTCGGAAGTTGCGGCGTTGTGGAATGAGCGTCACCCGGAGGAGCCCCTTGGTGACGTGCAGGTGATGGAGTTCCTCGACGGCGTTGAGGCGGGCATTTGGGAGCAAACTCTAGGGGAAAGAAACCTCGCCGTCCTCGAGCGGATTCGTGACGACCGCAAGAGCCGCGTCGACCAATCGAGTATGCTCTACATTACCTTCAAGGCTTGGGACCCCAATCGAACGCTGGCCAAACTAGACCCCTACCTGAGCTGGATGTTCACTCCCGGTTTCGTCATCTTCTCGGTCGCGCTCTTCATCGCGTCCGCCTATTTGCTGGCGGGGGATTGGGCGCGCCTCGAGAGCGATACGGCCGCTCTATACTCGTTTCAGAACAAAAGCGCCTACGATATTTTCGTTTTCTGGGTCTTACTTCTGGTATTGACCGCGATCCATGAATTCGGTCACGGATTGACGTGCAAGCATTTTGGCGGAGACGTTCATCAGATGGGGTTTATCCTCATCTACTTCACGCCGGCGTTTTACACCGATACGACCGACAGTGTCCTCTGCGACCGTCTAAGCCGAAGGCAGTGGGTGCTCTTTGCCGGAATGTGGATCGAGCTCGTCACGTGCGGGATCTGCGTCTTCGTCTGGCGTTTTTCCCCGCCTGGTTCACTCATCAACGATCTCGCCTACAAGGTGATGCTGCTGAGCGGAATTCAAGGGGCGCTGCTGAACCTCAACCCTCTCATTAAGGCCGATGGCTACTACGCCCTTTCGGAATTCCTCCACGTCGACAACCTCCGTGGCGAGGCCTTCGCTTTCCTGCGTGCCTGCGCGCGAAGATATATTCTGCGGGACGATGTGGAACTTCCCCCAGCCACGCAGCGTCTCCGTCGCATCTATCTCGTCTTTGGAATTGCCGCCATCCTCTATAGTGCGACGCTCATTGTGCTCGTTATCTTGTTTGTCCGGAACATATTGGTCAGCCGATTTGGCGATTGGGGATACGTACTGACCGCTGGAGTCATCTATTTCTTTGCTCGCAAGGGCGTGCGGAAGGCGTTGCCCGCACTTCGCGCCTGGTGGCGGGGAAAGAGGGAGGCGTACATGGCCTGGAAAATGACGCGAGCCCAGAGCCTGGGCGGTCTTGGTGTCATCCTTTTGCTGCTGATCCCACCGGTGCCGTCGCGAGTCGCTTCCGACTTTGTGCTGCAGCCTGGAAGAGATGCACACGTCCGCGCGGAGGTGCCCGGTAGGGTGCGCCAGGTGTTGGTCCGGCAAGACGACAGGGTCGAGGAAGGACAAGTGCTGGCCGTTCTCGACAATCCCGAGATTGAAGCAAATGCTCGGACCCTGGCGCAGCAACTCGCGATGGCTAGTAGCGACGTTCGCTCGGCGCAGGCGCGGGCCGATCAGGTGAAAACTGCCTCCGCTCTTGGGGAAGAGGCACGACTGGAGCGTGAGTGGGGCGTGGCAGAAAAGAAGGTCCGCTCGCTCGAGCTTCGAGCGCCGTTTGCAGGGGTAATCTCGACGCCGGTCGTCGACCAACAGGTTGGCGCGTATCTTTCGGCGGGAGAGGCGTTTTGCGAAATCGTGGATCGGAGCACCATGAAGGCGCGCATCCTCGTGCACGATTGGGAACTCGAAGATGTCCGAGCGGGCGCGCGCGCGACCCTGAAGGTTGTTCCTTTCCCCTATCGCACCTATGAGGGACAGGTGGAACAGATTCTCCCAGCGGCGGCTCCAGATCGGCCCGTGGCCGAGCCCCAGAAGCTGTCACGATGGGGGCAGGATCTGACGAACTACTTCGCTGTTGCGCTAGATTTCCCGAATCCAGATGGCACTCTGACCGAGAACATGACGGGAACGGCGAAGATATCCGGCAGGGCTTCCCCTTTGGCGTGGCAGGCGGCGAGGGCAACGTGGCGCTGGTTTCACTCCCAGGTCTGGTAGCCCAGCCAGACCCGGTCGCGCGTTCTGGCAGGAACCGATTGATCGCCGAGAGGCCGCCGGCTGGGACCGGCGGCCTCGAACAGTCCTGAACTTGCGGCTAGTACCCTTCAGAACTAGTTTTCAATAGGTCGGGGGCGAAGCGACACTTTCTTTTCCAGCTTCTTTCCGCCGAGCGTCTTTCCCTTCTTAGGCGATTTCGGGGTAGCCTTCATAGGTTTTTTCCTCTCATATCTGGATTGATCCTGCTTACTTCGCCCTGGTAGAGGCAATCACGTCGCCAAAACGGGACTTTTGACCGGCCTGCTCGAACTTGCTCGTAAGTAAGGCATTGGTTGACTGGGATGAAAGACTCGCAAGTGGCGCCGATCCATTTTCTGTTGAGTTTTTACGGGATTGTTGATTTATTCAACATATTTTGTGGCCCAACTATCAGCCCCTACGGCTGGTTGCGGGGGCCGCCGCGCTAGAAACCGTGTTTGCGACAAAGGTAGTTGAGCCGGTTGCGGTCTACACCCAGCAGGCGCGCGGCTTCCGACTTACCCTGTTTTGCCTGTTCGAGCGCCTCCTCGAGCCAGCGTCGTTCGTAGGCCTCGAGTTCTTTGTCGAGATCGATTCCTCCGGCGGGCAGGTGGAAGGGGCCTTTCGAGTTGCGAGCAGTCGCCTGGACGATTTCGGCGGGCAGGTCACTGAGGGAAATCGAATCGCTCTCGGTCATGACCACGAGCCGCTGAATGGTGTTTTCGAGCTCGCGGACGTTGCCCGGCCAGGCATAATGCTTCAACGCACGCAAAGCGTCGTCTTCGATGTGTTTGACCGGCAAACGATTCGCCGCGCAATAGACCCCGATGAAATAGTCGGCCAGAACCGGAATGTCCTCGACCCGTTCGCGCAGCGCGGGGACGAAGATCGGGACCACGTGGATGCGGTAGTAGAGATCCTCACGGAAGCGTCCCCGGTGCGTCATTTCCTCAAGGTCTTCATTCGTTGCGCTAATGAGGCGGAAATCAACGCGGATCGACCTCTTGCCCCCCAGGCGCGTGAGCGCGCGATCTTCCAGCACGCGAAGAAGCTTGCTCTGCAGGGCGGGGGTCAATGTGCCAATTTCATCGAGGAAGAGCGTCCCCTGGTGAGCCGCCTCAATGCGTCCCTCTTTTGTGGCCACGGCACCGGTGAAGGCGCCTCGTTAGTAGCCAAACATTTCGGATTCCATCAGCGTCTCGGGAAGCGCCGCACAGTTGACGCTCACGAACGCGCGATTGCGGCGAGGGCTCTGCTCGTGGATCGCGCGAGCAACAAGCTCTTTTCCGACCCCGCTTTCGCCTCGAATGATAACGTTCGTAGTCGCCCGCGCGATTCGCTTTATGGACTCAAACAGGTGCCGCATCGAATCCGTTGCGCCAATAAAGTCGCCCAGTCTGTCTTTGCGGCTGATTTCTTCGCGGAGGATGCGGTTTTCGCGCTGGATGCGCAGCTTTTCTACAGCGCGCTCGAGCAGGTGACGCAAGACGTCGGTGTCGACCGGCTTGACGAAGTAGTCGTACGAGCCGGAGTCGATCACTTTGAGCGCCGTGGATTTTCGTTCGTCGGAGCTCAATACCAGGACGAGCGTGTCAATTTCGCTTCCGTCTAAGCGGCTGAGCAGCTCCCGGCACTCGCGGACGCCGCCGGACGCAATTGGCAAACCGAGGAGAAGAACGTCCAGCTCAGATTCCTGTAGCAGCCTATAAGCTGCCTCATAATCCTCGCCTTCGAAGACTTCAAAATCCGAACGCAGGGCTGAGGCAATCCTCGAGCGCAAACTCTCATCGTCATCGACGATGGCGATTCTGGGTTTGGGCGTTCCCGGAGTGATCGCTGGTTCTCCACACGCGGACGGGGGGAATTCAGCCAGGTCTCAACGTGCGTCCCGCGTTAAGGGGCGATTCTAGGTGGGAGGCACCCGGGTGTCAACGAACCGCGCTCGAAGACACTCCGCTAGGCAGCTTTGCGCTCGAACCGCCCGATGAAGTGAAGGTCCCTCTCGAAAACCCAGGAGGCTGGTGCGGGGTAGAGCCCCAAGGGGCCTCTCATTTCAACCAGCTTCAAACAGACCGCGTCAAAAGCGGCGTCCCACTCCGCTTTCGACCAGTAATTGTAGGGAAGGGCGACTCCGTGATGCGCGTTGCTGATCCAGTCCATAAAACGCAGTGTTCGAGCGGCTAGGAATCCTTGGCGGACGTGATCCTTAATCAGGATGGCGCCCTTACTCACACGAATTGCCTCACGAAGCAGTAGAAGAGGGTCGACGGCGTGATGAAGCACGTCGACGAACATAACAACGTCGAGGCTCGCGTCGGGATATGGAATGTGGAGACCATCGAACCGACGAACAGGGATTTTTGCGGTAGGGCGGACGAGCACATCGATGCCTTCGACGACAACGCCCGGCGACTGCTGCATGATGAGCGAATCGATTACTCCGTCTCCACAGCCCACATCGAGGACTTTCGATTTCGGGGGAATCAGAGCGGCCAAGTGGCTTGCGAGAACGCGAACCCTCCGTCGGTGCACGAACTTCTCGTGCAGAGCGCCGACCGTGTCGGATCCTGCAGAGGGATTCGCAACACCGAGGTGGTCAGCGTGTGTCACTTCCTCGCCATACCCAGCACGCTGATAAAGAAGCTCGACAGTACAATCTCGATGCCGAGGGTGAGTGAAACAAATCCGGGAATGACGACGCGCATCGTCTTATCCGGATCGAGCGGGCCAAAATGATGGCTCCGCCAATAGTTCAATCCGAAGATCCACGTCCCTGCTCCCGCCAAGATAAGAACAGCACCAAGGATCAATCCCGTTTCGAGCGTCACGAAGCGAAACGTCTTGTTCAGGCGCGCATCTGCCGGCAACAGACCTTCCGTGATCGCGAAGACTTTCGTGAACACCGCAAAATTAACGGACTGAAAGCCGATGAGGATGGACATCGCACCGAAGAGAAGCGTGTGGTAGTCAAATGTTGTCGAGCCGATGGTGCGAGGGCCGGGAAGCAGCCACGCGCTCACAGCCGCTCCCAGCAGGAGAAGAATCATACCGGGATAGAGGAAGAGCCAGCGAGGGCTGTAGAGCAGTAAGAATCGAAGATAGCGCCATCCGTCACGCCAGGTTCGCAGATGGGGTGGGCGGTCGCGGCCGTCGGGTGAGAGGGTGGTGGGAATCTCAATGATCCGCAGGCGAAACAGGGTGGCCTTGACGACCATTTCGGTTGAGAATTCCATCCCGGTTGTTTGAAGCTCCAGCCGATCGATTGCGTCCTTGCGAAACCCGCGCAACCCGCATTGGAAGTCTCCGACCGGGCAGCCGAAAAAAAGACGCCCGAGCCCGCTCAGCACTGGGTTGCCGAGATAGCGGTGGAGGAAAGGCATCGCACCCCGGCTGATCCCACCACCGAACCGGTTCCCCATGACCAGATCGTAGCCGTCGTTCAATTTGTTGAGGAAATCGCTGATCTGAGTGAAATCGTAACTGTCGTCGGAATCACCCATAATGACGTACTTGCCGCGCGCGGCAGCGATGCCTCCGCGCAGCGCGCTGCCGTATCCACGTTCCCGGATGGGCACGACGCGCGCGCCAAGTCCTTCGGCCAGCGATTGTGAGCCGTCGGTGCTGCCATTGTCGGCGATAATCACCTCGCCAGAAATGCCGAGATGCTCCATCGTTGTCTGGGCTTTTCGGATGCAGGTGGCAAGCGTCCGACTTTCGTTGAGGCAAGGCATCACGATGGAGAGTTCGAGAGCCGTCGCAACCCTTCCCTGCGGTTCGACTGCTTCCGGCGAATCGATACCTTGGAAAGGAGTTGTTCGCACCGGTGTCACATCGTCCTCCGCTTGCGAAGGAAACGATAGGTCGTAGGACGGGCGATCATTTAAGGGCATCATACTGTAGGCTGACGCGTCAGGCACCGCCCAACGCGAAAGAGTAATCCTACTAAGCACGTATAATTAGGACTCTCCACAGTGCAAGGTGTGTAATGGCATCGCAGTGCTGATCTACGTTCCCAGGTAAATGACGAGACAACAGCAAAGCCCGGATATCTCCGATGCGACCCTTCGGGCCAACGGTGCCGCGAGCGTTCCAGATCCCTGGGAAGCTGCGTATGTTCGATTTGAGACGCCCAAACAGGAAATTCGAAAGTTTATGAGGCGGCTCAAAAGGTTGGGTGTCGATCGGATTCCGCGCGACGCTCGAATCGTGGAGCTGTTTTGCGGCCGTGGAAATGGGCTGCGTGCTCTAGCCCAGCTTGGATTCACGCACTTGGAGGGAGTTGACCTTTCCACGCGGCTTGTCTCACTATACCGCGGGAGCGCACAGTGCTACGTGGGTGACGGCCGGCATCTTCCTTTCCCCGCCCACAGCAGGGACGTCCTGATCATCCAGGGCGGCTTGCACCACCTTCCTGCACTGCCCGAAGATCTGGCGCAAACATTCGCGGAGATGCATCGAGTGCTTCGGCGGGATGGGCGGGTTGTGATCGTGGAACCGTGGCTGACACCCTTTCTCAGCTTGGTGCATTCGATTTCCGGGACACGCTTGGCGCGGAAGTGCTCGACGAAACTCGACGCACTGGCCACGATGATTGATCGCGAGCGCGCCACATACGAGCAGTGGCTGCGCCAACCAGAGGTGATTTTGAAACTGGCCCGCACATATTTTTCACCACTTCAGGAGTCTTTTCGGTGGGGCAAGTGGATGTTTGTGGGCACTCCGCTCTAGGTCGATATCGCGGAGGCTGAACTACAGGTCGAGTTTGCTCTCGGAGGGAACGGGCTCGGCCGAAGCAACCTGGGCAGTCCCGTGTGCCGGATCCACCACTTGTTTGGGTTCCCACACCGGCTGGGGACGGAGATCGGCCACCAGGCGCAGAACATCGGGGCGCGCGTAGTGCCCGGCGGAATCGCAGGCGTATTTAGCGAAGATAATCTGCTCGAGGTCGATCTCGGCGTAGACGATGCCCTCTTTGTCTGTGAGCGGGCCACCGATGAACTGGCCGTCCGGACCCACGACGGCTGTCCATCCACCACCCGGGCAGATCATGTCAGGCCTGTCCTGAAAGCCAAGTTGTTCGACGATGTCCGCACCGATGGGAGACTGCACGTTGATGACAAAAGTCTGACCGGCCAAGGCGTGATGCCGCGCGGCAGCATCCGTAACGGCGTTGAAGATACGGCTATGAGGATTGTGCGTCAGCGTTGAGGTGCCGGGCCAGGCGGCAATGTGAATCTGCTCTCCCATGGCTGTGAGCGCATAGCGGGTGAGGTCCATCGTGTGCTCCCAGCAGATCAGGCCGCTGATTTTTCCGAGTTCAGTATCGAAGACGCGCAGATCGCTGCCGTCGCCGTGGCCCCAGATCGTACGCTCGACGTGCGTGGGCTGGAGCTTGCGGTGACGGCCGATGACTTCGCCACGATTGTCCAAGTACAACAGCGTGTTGTAGAGTGTGCCGCCCTCGCGCTCGGTGATACCGACTACGACGTGTGAATCTGCCGCGCGCGCGGCACGTCCAAGTTTCTGAACCGTGGGGCTATCGATCTCGACGGCGTTCTTGTAAAGACGTACGAAGTGTGGCGCACCCTGGGTGGGCGTCATGAGCCAGATCCAGTAGGGGTATCCGGGAATCAACACTTCAGGGAAAACCGTTAGCTTCGAGCCGGCGCGTGCAGCCTCTGCAATCAGCTGACAAACTTTCTCCGTCGTCGCCTCGCGATCGAGGAAGATTGGCGCGGCCGACACGGCCGCCGCTTTGAACCGCGGATATTGAACAGCCATCGTTGCTCTCCCGTTTCAAACCCGAGTTGCAGGTCCACTGCGGGTTAATTCAGCGGAGATTGCAATTCGCCCACGAAGTGCACTATACACCAACCCCTTAGTTCCAGACACGCTGCCTGATTTGCGTATGAGAGTGACGCGCGATGCGCGTGCGTCTGCGAACGGAAAGAGGATCCGCGACCGGTTGTGGTGGGCTAGGCGCTTAGCGCGCCAAAGCGTGCGTGTCCAGAGCTTCCCGAACTTTACCCGCCAACCGATGCAAGGAGAACGGCTTCTCGAGAGAAACAGCGTCCGAGGCTAGGACATCATGGTGGGCCGTCGCGCGTTCCGTGTAGCCCGACATATAGAGCGTCTTCATCGTTGGCCGCGCCACGGCAAGGCGTTGAGCCAGTTCCGGGCCGTTCACCCTCGGCATCACGACGTCCGTCAGCAACAGATCGATGGGGCCTTTGTGCCGCCCGGCAAGTTCAAGGGCTTCGGCGCCGTCTTTCGCGACTAGGACTTTGTAGCCACAGCTCTCGAGAAAGTCGCGGGCCAACTCGCGAATGCCGTCTTGATCTTCTGCTACCAGGATCGTCTCGGTACCCCGCGGTACCGCGCCTCGACCTTTGACCTGCTTCGATGGCTCACTGTGCTCCTGCACCAGCGGCAAGTAAATCTTGAACGTTGTTCCCTGGCCTGGCTCGCTGTAAACCCAAATCCACCCGCCGCTCTGCTTCACAACTCCATAAACGGTCGCTAGACCCAGCCCGGTGCCTCTGCCCTGCTCCTTCGTTGTGAAAAACGGCTCAAAGCAATGGGCTTGGGTTTCCGCATCCATCCCCAGTCCGGTGTCACTCACCGCCAGGATCACATAGGGCCCGGGCCGGATACTGGCATGCTGGCGGACATAGCTCTCGTCTAAATCCACCGTCGCTGTCTCGATCGTCAGCGTTCCGCCTTTGGGCATGGCATCGCGAGCGTTCACTGCCAGGTTCAACAGGATCTGCTCCATTTGGCTTTGATCGGCCTTCACCCAACCGCCCGATGCGTGGGGAAGGATCCTGAGTTCAATGTCCTCACCGATCAAGCGGGGCAGCATTTTGCCGACATCAGCGACGATGCTATTCAGATCCAACACCCTCGGTTGAAGCATTTGTCTTCGACTGAAAGCCAGCAGCTGCCGTGTGAGAGAGGCAGCCTTCTCGGCTGCTTTCATGATTTGGTGGGCGTTTTTGTGAAGGGCCTCAGGAGGGCTGAGACGACTCAGCATTACCTCCGCGTTTCCGTGGATAACCATCAGGAGGTTGTTGAAGTCGTGAGCGATTCCTCCGGCCAGTTGCCCCACCGCTTCCATTTTTTGAGCTTGGCGAAGCTGATCTTCCAGTTGTTTACGCTCAGTAACGTCGACCACGGTTCCTTCGTAGAAGAGCACGGCTCCATTCGCGTCGCGGACAGCGCGCGCGTTCTCTGAAAGCCAGATCTTGCTGCCATCTTTCCGGTAGACCTGGTACTCGAACCCTTGCACAAGCCCGTGCTCTAGCATCAGGCGCTTGAACTCCGTGCGGCGGTGAGGATCGACATAGACCTGGTGGCCAATATCGCCAACCCCAGCGATCAAGTCCGAAGGCTCCTCATAACCATACATTCGGGCGAGAGCAGGGTTCACACTGACGTAGCCTCCCGCGGGCGTTGTCTGGAAGATGCCTTCCACGGCATTTTCAATGATGTTGCGATGCCTGTTTTCCGCTTGCCGGAGTGCTTGTTCTGCTCGCTCCCGCTCGACGGCGATTGCCGCCAGGTGATTGGCCCGTTCAATGATTTGCAGATCGTGTGGATTAGGGCTGCTAGGCTCTCGGTAATACATCGCAAAGATACCCAAAACCTCGCCATCCCCTGAGAAAAAGGGTGTCGACCAGCAGGCTCGAAGCCCATGAGCAAGAGCCAAATCTCGGTGCTCGATCCACGAGGGATCAGTGGCGATGTCCGAGGTAATAACAGGTTTGCGGAGATAGGCAGCTGCGCCGTAGCAACCCGTTGACGGACCAACCGTCATACCATCGACGCTTCGAATGTATGCTTCCGGTAGGCTGGGAGCGGCGCCGTGCCGCAGAGTTTTCTCGTTCGCGTTGAAAAGCAGAATCGAACAGAGAAGTTCAGGGGATCCCTCTTCAATGGTCCGGCTTAGGATCTGCAGCACATCGGAGAAGGACGCCCCACTACTAATCATTTCCAACACGGTTTTGTCCAGTGCGGACAAGACCTCTAGGAGGTCGCGCTCGCCGATCTCGGCCGTGTTGTTTTGGGTCATGGATTCGCCCCGAAGGATGACCGACACCTAAATCTGTATTTTCATCCCCACTGCCGACAGCTGGGCACATATCCGAACCGGATATGCCAAAAGAGGCACCTCTTGGAGATTTGGAACCTCGATTGACCCGAGACTCGCGGGGTTCGAGCACAGATGTGCAGTGGTAGTTTGATAGCAATGCGCCATGCTCGTCCCTGGACTCCGCTCCTCGTTTGTTTACGAATGGGTGAACCCAGCGTTAACTCTATGATTCTCCGGTTACCTAACGGTTGACAGCGATGCATCGGGTCATCCATAGTGTCTCGGGGTCACCTGGGCGATGGTTCCTACCCTCCGCAGGGTCACGGATTGGTGTCGAGCAGATCGTTGCTGCCTCCTGACTATCCTACTCCTAGGGAGTGCGTGCGTGGCCGGTGGACAAGTGCAGTACGTAACTCCACAGCAGGAAAATGAAAGAATCAAGGAACTTGCCGCGTTGGCCGACGTTCCTCCGATGGCCATTCCTCTCGGTAGTGGAGACCTCATTCACATTGACGTTTTCGATGTTCCTGAGCTCTCGCGCGACGTCCGAGTGAACGATACGGGCGAGATCAGTTTTCCCTTGATCCCCGGCCAGATTGAAGCGGCCGGCCTAACTTCGTTCCAACTTGCGTCTAAGCTCGAAAGGCTTCTAGTTGAAAACGGCCTCGTTTCGCACCCGAACGTCTCCGTGTTCGTGAAGGAGGTAGTGAGCCAGCCTGTATCGGTGGTGGGTGCCGTTGGCCATCCGGTGGTCTATCAGGTCGTGCGACCGACAACCCTGCTGGAGGTGCTGAGCGCGGCGGGTGGCGTTTCGGACTTGGCTGGCGATACGGTGATGATAACGCGCCCCGTTTCGGCCAGCACAAAGACAGACGCTGGGAGCTCAGCGCCTGATGCGGGCGTGGAGGATCAAAAGATCACAATTCGTCTCCGAGATCTGCTTGAGTCGGGAGATTCGGTCT
>Ga0187783_10003677_pt1 | contig 11305 bp, 7 predicted proteins | sample 1015_SJ02_MP02_2_FD_132471 | JGI IMG/M metagenome (GOLD analysis project Ga0187783, IMG submission 132471) | Tropical peat soil microbial communities from peatlands in Department of Meta, Colombia - 1015_SJ02_MP02_20_MG | ecosystem: Environmental > Terrestrial > Soil > Wetlands > Peat | place... | reverse complement strand
TCACGTCACACTAGTGCTGGGCGCCCTGCCTCAGGCTCCGTGTTCCCCGCTCCAACCAAGAGCGGCCATCTCGAGGATTCAGGCTTGCGCAAGGTCCATGCTCGGGCTCTAAAGCCGAGCAAGGTGCAACCATTCTTGCTCTATAGCCTCCGCCACAAGTTTGCCGCTCGCATAGCCCCATACGTCGATGCATGGACTCTATGCAAAATCATGGGCTGGGCCTCGCTCTCGGTAGCCATGCGTTACATTCACCCCAGCAAGGATAGGGTGCTGGCAGCCTTTGGACATCAGCTCGAATTGCAGCAGAGCGGTGACAAAACTGGTGACACTCGGCCGGTCGGGCAGATGCAGCAAGTGTTAGAATTGTCCGCAACTCGCAGCAATCTCGTGGCTTAGTGGGAAGAAGGGCCCTTAGCTCAGCGGTTAGAGCAGTGGACTCATAATCCATTGGTCCCAGGTTCAAATCCTGGAGGGCCCACCACCCTATTGTATTGATACTGCTTCACGTTCGTGCCGAGTACGGAACCTTTATCACGATCGCTCCGGCCGGGACGGAATGCTATGGGATCAACGACCTGGGCCAGATCGTCGGGGTCTTCCATACTACCCAAGGGCCTTACGGATTTGTCTAGCAGGATGGTCAGTTTACCTATCCTATCGTCCCGTTTGGAGCTCAGAATTTTGCTTTGACGGGAATCGGTAACCTCGGCCATGGTTGTCGGATACTACGTTGATTCCGCGGAAGAGACGCACGGTTTTACCTGGAACTCGCGGACCAATCTGTATGCGAGTGTCGACTTGCCTGTCGGCCCGCCCACCATTATCTGGGGTGTCTACTCCGGACGACTGGTGGGAGCGTTTGGTGCGCCAATTCTTCTTTGTGCAACGGCTTCAATAGTGCATGCAACGGCTTTTCTTACACGTATGACACGTACCTCAGCTTCAACATGTGGAGTAGGAACGCGAACAGCCCTGAGTTGGACAGAAGCCATGGGCACGAATTCTTCAGGAGCGATTTTTGGAGAGTACATCACGCTCTTTTGTTGGGGTTTGCATGGAAAAGCAGGCAATCAACTAGCTCACTGGCTCACCAACAAGGGTGCCAGGAACAGCTTCAGGTCAAGGAAGCGGTTCAAAATCTGTAAGAGTGGCCCATCAGGTCCTATACAGCCGCATGGAATCACTTTCAGTTCAACTGGATACTTTTGCACCGGCGTTCGCTACGAGGAACGTGGCCCCGCAGTGTCGCAGAAGTCCGATCCGGACACTCCGAATCCGCGGTCACCGAGTCGGACCGTTGCCTAATCGAGCACAAACAATGTCATCTCACGATTTTCACCAGAAGCAGTCGAGGATGGTGAATGCGCAGAGTCATGAAAGCCCCGCCTTCTCCATTCGGGGCCTGAGCGCAATCACCCGTGGGATTCTGAAACGAGGTTAAGGCAGAAAAAACAGATCCGTTGAACGCACCGTACAGCACCTGCCTCGCTGAGACAGTAGCCCGATATAAGAGCCGCGCCTTCAGCTAAACGATTGGGAATCAGTCGTCATCCGGGTCGATGGGCGCGCTCCTGTTATTGATGAAGAATGCGGCTCCGACAGGGGCAGAAATGGTCTGGAAAGGAATGGGTGACTGCGTAAGGTCAAAGCAGTCAGAAAGATCGTCGGCGTGCGCATCGGCGTAGCCGAGCGAGGGCAAGTCGTAAGTAGTCTCGATGAAATTGAGAATGCTGCCGAAGTCGTGCTTAACATGCGAAATGTACTTCGTCTTGGTATACGGGGAAACGATGATCAGCGGTACGCGGAAGCCATAAACGTATCCCGATCCCCAACTAACACCATCCTTGATGACTTTCGGAGCGACGTGATCGTACCAACCGCCCCAGTCGTCCCACGTAATGATGATGGCTGTATTCGCCCAGTACTGGCTGTTGCCGATAGCGTTAACGATCGATGACACCCATGACGGCCCGCTGCCGTCGTTGGTCAAGGGGTGGTCGGAATGCGCACCATCGGGAATTACCCAGCTGACTTGCGCCAGTTGCCCCTTCGAGATATCTTCTAAAATCTGCCATTCGGGTATGACCACGCCGCCGGTCCAATCCGGGCCCGTACAAGTTAACGTGTTATTGACGGTCTGCGGTTGGCAAACGTGCTGAATGGCGTCCGGCGCCGTCCAGATGGACCCGGCCGAGGGCGCATAATACCGCCACGTCAAGCCCTTGGCATCGAGCAAGTCGCTCAATGTCTGATGCTCGAAGCACGGGTACTGACCCGGTTGGGCACTTTCGCTGCCGGCAGCATTGATCATGGTGACAGCTTCGGTTAAGGGAGCGATGCAGCCGACGGGCTCGGGGCCGGGGTTTTCCGCGGCAAAGAGGGTGCTGGTCGCGGTCGGCGCCGAAGTTCCGCCGTAAATGAACTGATGCGCCGGGAAGCTGGGGCCCTCGTTAGTTTGGAACATTTGGTCACCGAAGGTGTATTGCTGGGCCATCGTGATGTACGGTGCAACATCGGTCGGGATGACGTACATGTACTGCGCGTTAGGCGGACACACAGTGCCAGTTGCTGCCATTGCGCATGAGATCAGGTTGGCTCCCTCCATCTTGCCGCCGTCGTACATCGCGACAAAGGCCGAATTGGCGTGGTCTAGGTCGTAGTTTTGCGGGTTAGAGCCCGCCGTGCCCAGGTCGATCGGACCAAGGGTGATTGTCTGGCCGGACGTGTTCAGCCCACTCTGGGCGATGTTGTATTGGTGCTGGGCGGTTCCGCAGGCGCTTTGGCTGCCATAAGGCGGGATGCACAATCCCTGGAACAGATTGTCCGGTGTGCGGTTCTCCTGAAAGATCACGACCACGCGCTGAATCGCCGCCGCCGTCGTCAGCGTCAAGGACTGCGGCCCGTTGCTGGCCTCCATATCGTTTGCATCGTTTCCCCTGACCCTAATCGTGTAGCTGCCGCCGGGTGTGTTTTCTGTAGTGGACACGGTCAGCGTAGAAGTTACCGCAGCCGTTCCGCTCAGGATTACCACGTTCGGACTGAACGAACACACGGGGGCCGCGCTGCCTCCCGAAATGGCGCTGCAGTAAAGCGCGATGCCGCTATCATATCCATTGGCGGGGGTCAGCTTGATGGTGGAGCTGGAGGTGCTTCCGGCCTTTACAGTAGTTGGAGTCAAGGCTGTAGCCGTGAGCGAATAGCTGGCCGCCGGCGACGTGAATGACGACGAGATACCGCTGCAAGCGTTCAGTGCCAGCAGAAGAGCGATCAGGGCAAGGTTTGCTACGCAGACGGCAAAGGGACGAAAGTGATCCATGGCAACTCTTTCTCACAGCACGGATTTACTTAAGCTACAGAACTAGAGAGGTGCGATCACGCAGCATGTAGAGTGTGGTGTGGTCGGAAGAGTTGCCAGGAATACTTTCAGGTCAAGTAAGCGGTTCAAAATCTGTAAGAGTGCTCCACCACCTCGTAAACCGACTAGCGAGAGCGCCTCTTGCTATTGCTCAAAGTTACTACTTGACCAATCGACGCGAGGTCGAAATGAGCAGCCTTTAACGAAGTTCGTGCCCAACGATACGTCTTCTTCTCGTTCTTAGGCTCACCGGCGACAACTTCGCCCTCAGCCATTAGCCTCGTTACGGTCGTGTAAATGGAACCGAGCGGATTCTGGTGGCGTTCGATTGGGAACTGTAACTCCTTGAGAGTATCTAGAATTTCGGAGATGGTCACATCCTGCTTGGTGCCGCGCAGGGCAGTGCAGACCGCTTCTTTCAACCCTTCACCAGCACATAACAAATCGCCGTCCTCCTGCCTCTGATCATAGGTATAGATTCCGGCAATCAGACGTTTGAGCTGCGCGATTTCCTTCTCCGTCGCTTCAAGCCTTTCCAGCAACCCACGGCGCTTCTCAACGGCTAGAACGAGGTCGTTGCGTGCTCTTTTCATTAATTCCCGATAGGTCGACTCATCCATATACGAATAAATATACATTCTGTCGATACACCTGAAAAGGATTATGAAAAGGGCTTTCCTTCCGCACCTCTGTTAACAGCCTTGGCGCGCCTGGCCAAGGGTCTTCCGTACGGTCGCCTATCTGACGGAGGTACGGTCCTGCTACGCTTTTGAGTGCGAGTCTGGTCGGAAGACTTAGCAACATGGACAGTTCGCATGCTCCCAGCCTCATTCTCTGATCTCTTTGATTCCTATCCCTCGGGGCAAGGGTTTGTCCGTCTCGACAGGCTGTCCCAGGCTACAGAAATCTGTAACCTCCTCCAGCAAATCGGACATCCAGGGGCGGGCGTTCCCGGTAAGCATAACAAAACAAAACATCCGATAGCAATCGATGTTTGGACTTAAGATTGCCCAAACAGTGAAAAGAGAGTGTTTGGTTAGCTATGTATTTTTGAATTTTGATTGGGTGTCAGTTGGGTCTCCGTTTATTAGGTTTTGTCGGCATTTTGGGGCGTTCTCAGCACTTAAAAGTTAATCGATAGAGAAACTCTGGGTAGGAGGAAGCGATGCACGTACGCAGCCCGCGTTTTACCCTTTTCCTGTCTTTTGTATTGTCCTTGGGCGCATTGCAGGTCTGGGCGCAGTCACTGAACAGCGGCAGCATCTCCGGTACTGTAACCGACCAATCGGGTGCAGTTATCAGCGGAGCTGATGTCACCCTGACAGATTCCGGGACGGGCGAGAAGCGAAGTACGACGACGAATAATGCTGGACGATATAACTTCGCGAATATCCCTCCGGCCAAGTACGAGCTCGCGTTTACTAAGCAGGGATTTGCCAGCGCCAAGACCATCATAGAGGTTCAGGTCGGACAGGCTACCACGACCAATATGTCCCTCCAGGTAGGTGCGACAACTACCATGGTCGAGGTACAAGCCGGCACCACCGAATTGCAGACCATGAATGCCACGGTGGGGAACACAATCTCGAGCGTAACGATAGACAACCTACCCAGCCTTGGCCGTGACGTGAGTACGTTTGTCGAGTTGCAGCCCGGTGTGGGACCGGACGGTAGCGTAGGGGGTGCCGTTCTCGACCAAAGCTATTTCACGCTGGATGGTGGGAACAACAGCAATGACATGGACGGCAGCATGAACGTCTACACCAACAGTTATGCCACCGACCCGACTGGGGGTGTTGCCACGCAAAACAATCTGGGTGCAGGCACAGGCGGACCTACGGGTGTGATTCCTACGCCGCAGGATAGCGTCGAGGAGTTCAAGGTAAACACAGCTGGCCAGACCGCCGATTTCAACAGTTCCGCCGGCGCCGAAGTGATGATTGTGACCAAGCGCGGCACCAGTGCCTGGCATGGTACGGCGTACGAGTATTACAAAGACAACAACTGGTCATCCAACAGTTGGCAGAATAACTTCAGCAGCATTCCTCTTCCAAGCTTCCACTACAGCCGGTACGGTGGCGCAGTTGGCGGGCCGCTTATTCAGAAAGACGTTCTTGGCGGGAAGACCTACATCTTTGGCAACTACGAGGGGTTCAATTTCCCCCAAGCCGTCACTCAGCAACGGAATGTCCCCTCTCCTAACCTGCGGGCGGGCATCATCACCGACCCGTTTACCGGACTCACTTACAACCTGAAAGCCCTGGACCCGCTAGGGATCGGGCTGAACCCCCTGGTTTCAAGCATATGGAGCAAATATGAGCCGGCGTCGAACGCGGCCTGTATTCAAGCCCTCTGCGATGGTACCAACGTTCTCGGGTTCGCCGGGAACGTGGATCTTCCAACCACCAGCCACTTCGCAGCTGTACGCCTGGATCACGATTTTTCGCCCAACTGGCATTTCATGGCCACCTACCATTTTTTCAAACTGGACGAAGCCACGACTGACCAGGTCGATATCGGCGGCTTCTTTCCCGGCGACACCCTGGGTAAACCAGCTTCCCTGTCCAAGAATCCGCAGGAAGCGTATATGTTCGTAGGAGCCGTGACCACCAACATCAGGCCCAACCTCACCAACGACTTTCACTATAGCTTCCTGCGCAACTACTGGCAGTGGATCCGTGCAGGGGATGTTCCCCAAGCAGCCGGGCTAGGTGGAGCGCTCGAGATTTTTAGCGGCCAGCTCAACGGGCAATTTAATGATCTCGGGCCCTTTAATGTGAACACGCAGCAGACGCGCACCCGTTTCTGGGATGGGCACGACAACATGCTGCGTGACGATCTTTCTCTGCTCAAAAGCAATCACCTAATCCAATTCGGCGGTACCTATCAGCATAACTGGAACGAGCACCAACGCACCGATAACGGGGGCGGGATCAATTATGCACCGACGTATATGCTGGGCAATGGAACGGCCGGATCAGGACTCGTATCAGACCTAGGAATTTGCTCGCTGTCACATATCTCGTCTGGCATCCCGACACCCGATATCCCCAATTGCCCCGCTCTGACAGCGGCGGCGCTGGGCATCGTTTCCGTCTCCCAAATCGCCTATACCCGTAACGGGTCCAATCTGGCTTTGAATCCTCCGCTCACACCGGCGTATGACGAGCTCACGGTTCCTTATTACAACGTGTACTTCACTGACACCTGGCACATGAAGCCGACATTCACTTTTAGCTACGGTTTGGGCTGGACGCTGGAGATGCCTCCCACCGAAGCCACGGGCAAGCAAGATGTGCTGGTGAACGCATCAGACGAACCCATTTCAGAAGCAGCTTACATAGCTCAGAGGGAGCGCCAGGCCCTCCTCGGCCAAGTGTATAATCCGGAAATTGGTTTTGCCCTGGTCCACAACGTTGGGGACGGATCGGGACGTGTCTATAACCCGTTCTACGGCGAATTTAGCCCGCGGCTGGCGGTAGCGTGGAGTCCCCATTTCGATGCTGATACTACTGCCGGGAAAATTTTCGGCCATGACGCTACTGTCATTCGCGCGGGTGCTGGTATCATCTACGGTCGGCTGAACGGGGTTGATCAGGCGCTGGTGCCATTGCTCGGTATCGGTCCCATCCAGCCTGTGCAGTGCTTCAATAATCTTGCCACAGGTGCCTGCCCGAGTGGTCCAGCTGCGGCCACGCTCACAACCGCGTTCCGGATCGCTGAAAATGGTCTTGTCGCGCCGCTCCAAACTGCCACGAACCTGGCACCCACCGCGACCCTGCCGCAGCCTATTTATCCTGGAATCAACAGTACGGAAGGCAGCGCTAGTGAGGCTTTGGATCCAAACTTTCGACCCAATGTGATCGATTCCTACAACGTCACGGTTCAGCGCCAACTGGCGCGTGGACTCACAGTGGAATTGGGTTATATCGGACGCAGAATTACCCATGAGTATCAGCCCGTCAACCTGAATGCTGTACCGTACATGATGGTCCAGGGGGGGCAACAATTCGCCCAAGCCTACAAGAATGTGGTTCTCGAGTATTGCGGAGGAATCACGGGGTTGGCTGGCGGAGGTTGCGCGGCTAATCCAGCAGCCGTCACGCCCCAACCCTTCTTCGAAACAGCGTTGGCCGGCACTGGATACTGCACTGGGTTTTCAAGTTGCACTGCCGCCGTTGTGAACAAGGAGGGTTCCTCTGCAATTAACCCAAACGCTACCGGCAATCTTACGACCGCCAGCGTGTGGAGCTTGTGGAGCGACTTGGACACCGGTTGCGTTTCCGCCAAGACTTGTCCCGCACCTGGGTTCAAGTTCCCGAATACCATGCTGAACACGATTGGTCAGATGAGCTCCGGTGTCGCCCTTAACACCAGCACCGGCTATGGAAACTATAACGCTGGCTTCGCCACCCTCAAGATGGCCGACTGGAGGGGGTTAACCATGCAGTCCAACTTTACTTGGTCGAAAGCCTTGGGAACTGGAGCGGTCGTTCAGGCCAGCAGCGAGATCACTCCCGATGATCCCTACAATTTGAGGACGATGTACGGGTACCAGGACTTTCACCGCAAATTCGTATACAACCTTTTCTTCGTGTACCAGCCGCCTTTCTATAAGGGACAGTCGGGACTCAAGGGACGCCTGCTGGGCGGTTGGTCGTTCGCACCCGTGTTTACTGCCGGCTCAGGGTCGACGAACGAAGTTTTTACCTCGGACTTTGCTGGTCAGGGGTATGGCGCAGGGGATGCCGTCAACTACTTTGATAATGAGAATGCGGTACAAATTGCACCCATTGGGGGCATTCATGCGTACTACAATAGGCCTTCGGGCGGCTTGCCAGTCAATATGTTCAAAGCCGGTACGGCCGCAATCAGCGACTTCCGTAATCCGATTCTAGGTTTAGACAATAGAGACGGCGGCAATGGCAATCTCATCGGCCTGCCTTACTGGAATATGGACTTCAGCATCCGGAAAAATATCAAACTTACGGAAAGCTATGCTCTCGAATTCCAAGGTGTATTCGCTAATATCTTTAACCACAATCAATGGCAGGATCCGAGTGCCGTAGACAGCACGGGGCTTTATGCTCCCACTCTCTTCGGTGCCCTGCCCGGATCTGCCGAGGAGCAACTGGGCGGCATCCGGCAGATTGAGCTCGGTGCTCGCTTCCGCTTCTAACTCAACGGGGCATTCGAAACGCCACCGCGCGCGGGTCGATTGTCCAAAGCTCAATGAAATCGGAGGCTGAGACCAAGGTTCAGCTTTCCCCAAGTTTGAGATCGGTCGACTGAGGCTTCCCGAAGTTGGGGGGAGCAGTCGATGTTGATCCCCAGTGCGGTTTGGAGAAGAGCGACTTCACACAAAAAAGCCGAAGCTATGCAAAGTGGGTGCGTGACGTCGTCGCAATGACCCGCGTTCAGGCAAAAACGAGCCGGTCAAACTCCTTGGTCGATGACATTAGGCGGTTCGTTGATGACTCGGCTCGAAGGAGGGCTGCCGCGACCGGTGCTTTCTTCGAAGGCTGCGCCTTCTATACGAATGGAAAAACCTTCCGGACTGTTTTGTTTTTCTCCCCCCGGCGGTGCAGCACAAGATGTAGAGCTATTTCCCCCTCTGGGAAACTACCTGCTTGACTTCCACGTTTTTCCACACTCGTATCCCGTCATCCTGGAGCAGCGCTTTCCGACCGTTTCGTCCGGCTCCGTAATGAGTTTACCAACTACTGCCGGGCGGACCGCAGCCAGCTATCCTCACTCACAATACCTCCGTCCAAGGCTTGACCAGAGCGTTGTTGTTATGAGACGAAGCTAGGAAATACAATGGATGCGACTTAAGCGTTTGTACGAGCGCGGCGAGGGACTGCGTCATGCCTACCCAGGGAATCCTAATAACCAGAACATTCTTAGCTGCGGGGACACTGGTGGCAATAGCATCGGCTCAAAGTCTAACTGCGTCGCAGGCGGCAAACCCCGTGTCCAGGGCTTCTTCCCAGATTGAAGTCCGTGCAACCGTTCAGGCTCAGCTGACTAAGTCGATCGATGCAAAAAAAGCCAACGCCGGCAGCCAAATTGAAGCCAGAGTGACCGTGGATCTGCTGTCGCACGGCAAGATCCTGCTTCCGAGAGGCACGGAAATCATCGGGCACGTAATCGATGCTAAGGTGCGAACCAAGCAGGTTCCCGAATCAATGGTGGAGATCGCCTTGGATCGCATTGTCTTAAAAACCGGAGGCGAAATTCCGCTGAAGGCCAGGATTCAGGCCATAGGAGCGCCGATCAGGGCTTCTACGCCGGACCAAGACGTCGGTGACTTGGAGTTGGCGAGGCAGGCGGAGTCACGCCCAGGACCCGGACCGAGCGAGATGCGGAGCATCTTAGGGTCTTATCCCGGCTCTCGCCGCCCCGCAAATTCGGCGGACGGTGCTGACCCGACCGTCAACGGAGGATCCTATGCGAACATGGCACAATCATTGGGACCCGCTAACCAGGGTGTGTTCGGGATGAAAGGGATTGCAATCAGCAACACCGCGCAAGGTTGTGCGATCAGCTCAACCCGAGAGAACCTCCATCTGAGCAGTGGGACGCAGTTGGTACTCCGCCTCCTCGAACCGGAGGCCCTGAATGATTCCCTCCAAAGAACACGACATTGATCGAGGCCATGTCTTCGGGGACAAAAGGACACAATAAGAAGCGACATCGGCGTGAGAGTGCCAGCAAGGCTCCATCGCCTGGGCCGCGCTCTCCGGCTCGCTGGCGGTTTGCTCTGGCAGCCCTGGTGTTGTGTGCGCTGGTCCTGATTGCTTATGGCAATAGCGTGGGCAACGGATTCGTCTGGGACGATCACGAGCAGATTGTGATGAATCCCGCTGTCAGCGCCGAGACCTCACTGGCAAGTCTCTTCACGGCAGACGTTCGATTTGCCAATCGAAATTCGTCCCTCCGCACCGCAGCCTATCGACCCCTGCAAATGCTTAGCTACCGAATGGTCGTGGCGCTGGCTGGCGTAAGTCCGGCTGCATTTCACCTTTCGAGCCTTGGGCTCGTGGTCGGCGGAACTCTTGCCGGATTCGCTGTTTTTCTTCTGCTGACTGGGAAAATGGCACCGGCGTTTGTCGCCGCTGCGCTTTTTGCGGCCTATCCGCTCCACAGCGAAGCGGTTGACTGGATTGCCGCATCTCCTGATCTTGGATGCGGCCTGTTCGTGCTGGTGGCATTCGCGCTGTTTCTCGCAGGCCGTCCTAGACCCAATCAGCCCGAACGATCCAATCTTTCCCGATGGCTCATTCTGCTCTTGTCGCTCTTGGCATACGCGATGGCGCTCCTGTGGAAGGAAACGGCAGCCATATTCCCGGTTCTAGTCGTTGCCCACACTTTGGTCGTCGAAACCGGCCATGGAGGCCGGGTACGCTCTGCTCTCAGAGCAAGTCTGCCCTATTGGCTGGTCCTGGGAATTTACCTCGTGCTTCGCGTGTGGGCGCTTGGGTCGTTGGCGACGGGCCAGCGAAACTGGGCTCTGAATTCATTTCAATTCCTGCTCACAGCTCTTGATCTGATGATGGCGTATTGGGCGAAACTCGCGCTTCCTTTCCAGCTGAATGCTTACTATGTCTTCTCTCCGGTGCGGTCGGCTCTCGATCCCCGAGCCATGGCTGCGATTATTTTTGTTTTGTGCACCCTCGCCGCATTCATTTACCTGTTCCGCCGCGCTCCGGTCTGCGCTTTCGCCCTGCTGTGGGTATGGATCACATTGCTTCCGGCGCTCGACATGAACGCAGTGGGTCGCAACGTATTTGCCGAGAGATATCTGTACCTGCCCTCTATTGGCTTTTGCTTGCTTGTGGCATCCGGGATGTTTTGGCTGATGAGCCATTTTCCGGGCAGGTTGCGAAAGCCTGTCGGCATATGCCTTTTCGCCGTTGTCGTGTCGGGACTGATGGCGGAAACCATCGC
>Ga0187783_10003676_pt1 | contig 11305 bp, 11 predicted proteins | sample 1015_SJ02_MP02_2_FD_132471 | JGI IMG/M metagenome (GOLD analysis project Ga0187783, IMG submission 132471) | Tropical peat soil microbial communities from peatlands in Department of Meta, Colombia - 1015_SJ02_MP02_20_MG | ecosystem: Environmental > Terrestrial > Soil > Wetlands > Peat | place... | reverse complement strand
GAACGTGCACGCCGGGCGCGGCATTGCCGCGAACCACCAGCTCCTCGAGATCTACCAGAAGACGCTCGAGGGCTACTTCCGCATGTGGCACCACCACTTCGAGTTCCTGCTGCTCGGCTACGGTGCCTACATGACCTTCTTCGCCTTCTGCAAGAAGGCCTTTCCGGAGATCAGCGATCAAACCATCGCACGCATGGTCGCCGGGATCGAAGCGGAGATCTTCCGACCCGACGAGGAGGTGCGACGCCTGGCGCGCCGGGCGGTGGAGCTCGGCGTCGCCGACGAGTTCAGCGAGGGACGCACGCCGCAGGCGATCATGGCGGCGCTCGAGTCACGCGGCGCCGGCGGGCGCGCATGGCTCGACGAGCTCGCGACCTCACGCGATCCGTGGTTCAACATCAACGTCGGCGATGGTTTCTATCACTACCACCGCTCGTGGAACGACGACCTGTCCATGCCCTTTGCCGGACTTCCCGGCTACATCGCCCGCATCAGGGCCGGCGAGTCGCTCGAGCGGCCCATCGAGATGCTGCGGAAGCAGCGCCACGAGCTGATCCAGGGCTACCGCGAGCTGCTCGGCTCCGAGGAAGAGCGGCAGGCCTACGATCAGATGATCGGTCTCGCTCATCGCGTCTTCCCGTATGTCGAGGGCCACAAGTTCTACTGCGAGCACTGGTACACCAACCTGTTCTTCAACAAGATCCGCGAATTCGGCGCGCTGCTCGCGGCTCACGCGTTCTTCGCGCGCGAGGAAGACGTGTTTCACCTCACGCACTACGAGCTCGAAGCGGCGATCATCGATCTCATGACCTCCTGGTCCAACGGCTCACCGCCGCGCGGGCCGCAGCATTGGCCGCGCATCGTGAGCGAGCGGCGCGCCGCGATCGGCGAGTGGGCGAAGCACAGCACTCCGCCGGCGCTCGGGCCGGTTCCCGAGGTGATCGACGACCCGGCGATCGTGATGCTCTGGGGCATCACGCGTGAGAGCCTCGATCGCTGGCTGCACGCCGGAAGTGACGCATCGAGCCGTGAGCTGCGCGGCTTCGCCGCCTCGAGCGGTGTGGTCGAGGGTCCGGCGTGCGTGGTGAGGTCGGTGGAGGAGATCGGACGCGTACGCGCCGGGGACATACTCGTCTGTCAGATCACCAATCCGACGTGGGCGCCGATCTTCCAGAAGATCGCCGGTGCGGTGTCCGACATCGGCGGCTCGATGAGCCACGCGGCCATCGTGGCGCGCGAGTTTGGCCTGCCGGCGGTCGTCGGCACCGGGACGGCCACCTCGCGCATCAAGGACGGGCAGCGGATCCGCGTCGACGGCGGGCGCGGGATCGTCACGCTGCTCGCGTAGCGCTCGGATGGCCGCCGGCACTCACATCGCCTGGTTCGCGGAGGTCGGTCTCGACGATCGCGAGCAGGTCGGTGGCAAGGGCGGCAGCCTCGGTGAGCTCACGCGCGCCGGAATCGCCGTGCCACCGGGATATGTGGTGCGGACCGGGGCGTTCGCGCGATTCCTCGCTGCGCTCGAGCAGCGCGAGCCGGTACGCAGCGCGGTCGCGGCGCTCGCAGCAGAGGACCTCGGGGCCATCACGGCCTGCTCGCGTGCGCTGCGCCAGCGCATCGAAGACGCGGCGCTGCCGGATGATGTACTCGCGGATCTCACCGCGGCGCACGAGCGGCTGGTGCGCTCGAGCGCGGAGCCGGCAGTTGCGGTGCGCTCCTCGGCCACCTGCGAGGACGCGCAGGATGCGAGCTTCGCGGGTCTGCAGGACACGTACCTGTGGGTGCGCGGCCCGAGCGAAACCGCGCGGCGCGTGCGCAGCTGCTGGGCGAGTCTGTATTCGGTGGAATCGATCAGCTATCGCCGTAAGCACGGCTTTCCCGAGGAGCGGGTGGCGATGGCCGTGGTCGTGCAGACCATGGTCGACGCCGGCGCGGCGGGCGTCATGTTCACCCGCAGCCCGACGACCGGGGACCGCTCGGTCGTCACGATCGAGGGCGCCTGGGGTATCGGCTCCGCGGTCGTCGGCGGCGAGGTGACCCCGGATCGCTGGGTGCTCGGCAAGATCACGGGCGAGATCGCGACCCGCGAGATCTCTGACAAGCATGTCCAGCACCTCGCCGCGCCGCAGGGCGGCGTCGCGGCCGTTCCGGTGAGCGATGAGCGCCGGCGCATCGCCTGCTTGAGCGATGCAGAGCTGCAGCAGCTGCGGGAGCTCGCGCGGCGGGTCGAGCGGCATTATGGGCGCGCGCAGGACATCGAGTGGGCCATCGACCGCGCGAGCGGGGCCATCCTGCTGCTGCAGAGCCGCCCGGAGACGGTCTGGTCGGCAAGCGAAGCCGCCGCGATCGCCGGTCCGGAGCAGGATCCGCTCCTGCACCTCCTGTCGGTCTTTGGGACGCGCCGGTGCCGCTGACTGCACAGGACGTCGCCGAGATCACGCGGCTCCTCGAGCAATCCGACTTCCTCGAGCTGCGCATCGAGCACGAGGGCTTCAAGCTCACCCTCAGGCGTGGGAATGTCGGCGCGCGCGCGGGCGAGAGCGCGACGCCGGCCGCCGCTGCGCCGGCGTCCGCCCTGGCGGCCGGCCCGGCTGCGGCAGCGGCGCAGACTTCCTGGATGGCGGGTGCGGCGCTGCCCGGTGAGGCGCGCGGTGCGCCTGCCACCGCGGGCGATTCGTCGCTGCGCGAGGTCACAGCTCCGCTGCTCGGCATCTTCTACCGCGCTCCGCGGCCGGGCGCCCCACCGTACGTCGAGGTTGGAGCCGAAGTGGCGGAGGACACCGTCATCGGCATCATCGAAGTGATGAAGCTCATGAACAGCGTGCGCGCCGAGGTCTGTGGCACCGTGGTCGAGATCCTCGCCGCGGATGGCGCGGCGGTCGAGTTAGGCCAGGTGCTGCTGCGGGTCTCGCCAGGGGTGCGCCGTGGCTGACATCGCCCTCGTCGACACCTCGCTGCGCGATGGCAATCAGAGCCTGTGGGGCGCCGTCGGCATCGATACCGCGAAGACGCTCACGGTCGCGCCGCTCCTCGAGCGCGTCGGCTTCAAGGCGATCGACTTCACCACTTCGACTCACATGGGCGTTGCCGTCCGTTACAAGCGCGAGGACCCGTGGGAGCGAATTCGTCTCATGGCGGCGGCGACACCGACCACGCCGCTGCAGTTCATGTCGACGGGATTTCGCTTCATCTCCTGGGAAACGGCGAGCCCGGAGTTCATGGCGCTCGCCTTCGAGGTGCTCGCGCGCAACGGCATCCGCCGCTTCTGCCTCGCCGATCCCATGAACGATGCGGAATCCAACACCGCCTGTGCGCAGATGGTGAAGCGCGCGGGTGGCGAGTTCGTCATCGCGGCGCTCGTCTTCACGCTGAGTCCGATCCACGATGATCGCCATTACGCCGCCGCGGGGCGCAAGCTCGCTGCCTGCCCGGCGGTGGACGCAATCTACATCAAGGACCCGGGGGGGCTGCTGTCGCCGCGGCGCGCGAGCACCCTGATCCCGGCCGTCAAGGCCGAGATCGGCGCGAAACCGCTCGAGCTGCACTCCCACTGCACCATCGGCCTCGGCGAGCTCCTGTACATGGATGCGGTGGACTACGGAGTGAGCGCCCTGCAGTGCGCTTCCGGTGCCACCGCGGACGGGATCTCGAATCCGCCGTCGCTGCGCGTGGTCGAGAATCTGCGGGCGCTCGGCCACACGGTCAGGGTCGACACCGCCGCGCTGCGCGAAGTCGACCGCTTCTTCACGCGCATCGCGCAGGCGGAAGGTCTGCCTGCCGGTGCCCCGCAGCCCTTCGATGCGGCTTACCTGCGCCATCAGCTCCCCGGGGGCATGATCGGAACGATGCGCCGGCATCTCGGCGAGCATCGGCTGTCGCATCTCGAAGGCGCGGTCATCGAAGAGATGGCGCGGGTGCGGGAGGAGCTCGGCTGGCCGATCGTCATGACGCCCTTCTCACAGATACTGCTCACGCAGGCGGTGCTCAACGTGACCGGCTGCGAGCGCTATGGCGTGGTCCCCGACGAGGCCATTCGCTATGCGCTCGGCCGCTTCGGCCGGCCCAACGTGCCGATAGCGCCCGAGGTGATGGAGCGGATCGAATCGTTGCCGCGTACAGCGGAGCTGCGGGCGGAGCCGCCGATGCCGCCGCTCGCCGAGCTGCGGGCGCGGCTCGGCCGCGAGCTGTCGGATGAGGACTTCCTGCTGCGGGCCACCATGCCTGCGGCACAGGTGGACGCGATGCGGGCGGCGGCGCCGGCGGCGCGCCACTACGATCCCGAGTCGAAACCGCTGATGGACCTGCTGCGCCGCGTTCTGCAACTGCGCAACGTCGTGGAGCTGAGCGTGGTCAAGAGCGATTTCCGGCTCGAGCTGCGCGGCGGCGCGAGCCGCGGAGTGCCGACGGCATGAGCAGCTTGGCAGCAGCCGCGGCCGCGCGGGCGCGCATCCGCGGAGTCGTGTTCGATGTCGACGGAACGCTCCTGCTCGCCAACCGCACGCTCGGCAGCTACGAGCTGCTGCCGGGAGCGATCGAGGTGCTGACGACGCTCACCGCGCAGCAAGTGCCCTTTGCCCTGCTCACCAACGGCAGCCACTTCCCGCCGGCGGAGCACGCCGCGAAGCTGCGCGCCGCGGGATTGCCGGTCGCTGACGAGCAGATGATCACGCCCTCCAGCATCGCCGCGGATTATCTGCGGCGCCGTGGCATCCGCCGCGCGCTGGTGCTCGGCAGCGCCGGCGTGGGACAGGCGCTGCGCGATGCCGGCATCGAGACGGTGCACACCGGCGAGGCGCGAGCGACCGAGGTCGGGAGCGTCTTCGTCGGCTGGCACCCGCAATGCGGCATGAAGGATATCGAGACGGCCTGTCGGGCGATCTGGGGCGGCGCTGAGCTCTGTGTCGCCTCCGACGTGCCCTTCTTCGCCAGCCAGCAGGGGCGCGCGATCGGCTACTCGTTCGCGATCACCGCGGCCATCCGCCGCCTGACGCGCGCACCCATGACGCTCACCGGCAAACCCTCGATCCGGGCGCTGCGTTTCGCTGCCCGGCGACTCGCTGTGCCGGTCCGCTCGCTCGTCGTCGTCGGCGATGATCCGATCGTCGAGATCCTCATGGCGCGCCGCGGGGGCGCGACGGCGCTCGCGGTGACCACCGGGACGACGCGACGGGAGGAGTGGCAACGCCAGTCTCGCTTGCGCTCCCCCGACGCCATACTCGGCAACCTGCGCGAGGTGCTCGATTGGATCGGTAACGGCGACGCTGCGGCACCTCACCAGGCGGCCGGCACGCGGGCACGCTCGCGAGCGCAGCGTCCGCGGCTGCGCGCCAGGCACAAGGCAGCGGCGGCCGCATCTGCGGCCGCGCGCACCCGACGCGCGACGCGCCGCTGAGTCGCGACGGAGTAACCACATGTCATTGCCCAAGCCTTACGCCGGAATTCCCGGCACCACCATCTTCGACACCGACCAGGCGCGCCGCGGCTACCACCTGAACATGTTCTGCATGTCGTTGATGAAGCCCGAGAACCGCGAGCGCTTCAAGGCGAACGAGCGCGCCTATCTCGATGGCTGGCCGATGAGCGAGGAGCAGAAGCGCGCGGTGCTCGACCGGGACTACAACCGCATGATCTCCCTCGGCGGCAACATCTACTTCCTCGCCAAGCTGTTCGCGACCGACGGCAAGAGCTTCCAGTACGTCGCCGCGCAGATGGCCGGCATGTCGCAGGCGGAGTACGCGCAGATGATGCTCACGGGTGGCCGTGCGCCGCAGGCTGAGGAAGGCTGAGGTCGATGCGCGCGGCGCTCTATTACGGCCGGCAGGACCTGCGACTCACATCGGTGCCCGAGCCCGAGCCAGGGCGGGGCGAGGTGAAGCTGCGCGTTCACTACAACGGCATCTGCGGCAGCGATCTGCTCGAGTACTACGACGGCCCCGTGACGACGCGCAGCACGCCGCATCCGCTCACCGGCGTGCAGAACCCCGTGATCATGGGCCACGAGCTGTGCGGCGAAGTCGTCGCGCTCGGCGCGGGTGTCGAGGATCTCGCCATCGGGGAGCTGGTCGCGGTCGAGCCGGTGGAGACCTGCGGCCACTGCCTGTACTGTGGCCTCGGCCAGTACAACCACTGCCCGCAGCTCGCGATCCAGGGATACAACCGCGCGGGCGGTCTCGCCGAGTACACGGTGGTGAAGCGGCGCATGGCACACGCGCTGCTCCCCGGCGTCTCGGCGCTTCAGGGCGCGCTGATCGAGCCGCTCGCGATCGCCTGGCACACGGTGAACCGCTGCGCCGTCAGTGCCGGGCAGGTCGTCGCCATCCACGGGGCCGGTCCGATCGGCGCCGGCGCCTTCCTGACGCTCAGGCGGCGCGGTGTCGAGGCGATCGTCATCGATCCCTCGCCGGCGCGCCGCGCCGCACTTACCCGCCTCGGCGCGCGCACGGTGCTGGATCCGGCCGCCTGCGACGTGGTCGCGGCGATCCGCGACCTCACCGCTGGCCGCGGCGCGCATGCCTCGATCGATGCGGCGGGCGGCGCGCAGGCCTTCGCCGCGATGCTGCACGGCACGCGCGTCGACGGTACTGCGGTGGTGGTGGCGATCCACCACGAGCCGGTCGTCATACCGCCCTTCGATCTGCTGATGCCCGAAGTGCGGCTGACCGGGGTGGCGCTGTCGGTTGACGCATTTCCACCGGTGATCGCGGAAATGGCGCGAGGCAGCTATCCGCTCGAGGGATGGGTCGAGACCATTCCCTTCGACGCAGTGATCGAGCGGGGGATCGAGCGGCTGCGGCGCCAGCAGGGGATGAAGATCGTCGTGGACGTAGCCGGACAGTCGGGTCGCCCGGCGGTCGCGGCGAGCGAGGGACATCGGGGAGAGAGTGCGTGAAGTCCGCAGAGTTGTTCAGCGTCGATGGGCGCAGCGCGATCGTCACCGGCGCCGGCAGTGGTCTTGGGCTCGCGATTGCCGAAGGTCTCGCGGAGAACGGCGCGCGCGTCACGTTGCTCGATGTCGACTCTGACCGCGTCGCCGCCGAGACCGGGCGCCTCGCAGCGCTGGGCTACGCGGTGCGCGCCGCGGTGGTCGACGTCACCGATCACGCCGGACTCGAGCGCGCCTTCGCTGCCGCGGTCGCCGCACACAGCCGGCTCGACATTGTGTTCGCCAACGCCGGGATCGACTCGGGGCCCGGGTTCCTCAGCGGCTGGGCCGGGGCACGCGAGCGCAATCCCGCGGGCGCCCTCGAAAGCTACAGCGACGAGCGCTGGAACCGTGTCATCGACGTCAACCTGAGCGGCGTCTTTGCGACGCTGCGGGCGGCGGCCCGCATCATGAAGCCGCAGCGCTCCGGCCGGCTCATCGTGACGACCTCGGTCGCCAGTTATCAATGCGAGCCGGCGATCGGCTCGGCCTACATGGCGGCGAAGGCGGGTGCGGCCCACCTGATGCGCTGCGTCGCGCAGGAGCTGGCTGCGTTCAACATCACGGTGAATGCGATTGCCCCCGGGTTCTTCGTGACCAACATCGGTGGCGGCCACGCGAAGAACCCCGAGGTGCAGCGCGCGGTGGCCGCGCTCATGCCGCTGCGCCGCGTCGGCTTCCCCGAGGACATCAAGGGGCTCGCGCTGTTCCTCGCCTCGTCCGCATCAGGCTATCTCACCGGCCAGCAGATCACCATCGATGGCGGCTGGACGCTCGGCCCGGTGGAGTGAGCTCACTCACGCGTCGTCACCGAGGCTCTCGAGAAATGTTGCCGACGGCGCAAAAAACAGGCTGCCGGTGAGCGCGCGACTGAAATCGAGCAGCCGGTCGTAGTTGCCCGGCGGTTGTCCGATGAACATGTTCTCGAGCATCTCACCCGGAGTCCTCGACGCCCACCTCGAGCAGCACCGGATGCGTGGCCGCGAACGCCGCGCGCAGCGCCTCATCGAGCTCGGCGCAGTGCGCGACGCGCAGGGCCTCCACGCCCTGGGCGCGTGCCAGCGCGCAGAAGTCGAGACGCGGCAGCAGCGTCCCCGGTGGCGGCGTCGCGAGGCCGAAGTACACGGCGAACTCATGGAGCGCGCGGTAGCTGCGGTTGTTGACGACCACGAAGGTCACGGGCAGTGCCAGCTGGGCCGCGCTCCACAGGCCCTGGATGGAGTACATCGCCGAGCCATCGCCGAGCAGTGCGATCACCTTGCGGTCGGATTGACCGAGCGCAACGCCGACGGCCGCGGGCAGGCCGTACCCGAGTCCGCCGCTCGCACAGGTATAGAAGGAATCGCGCTCGAGCATCGGCAGGTGATCGTGCATCGGCCCACGGCTGCTCGGTGCCTCTTCGACGATGATGCTGTTGGCCGGCCGCAGCGCCGCGATCTGCTGCATGAGATAGCGGTCGGTGAGGCGCTGCGCGGGCACGGCCGGGGCACGGTCGGGGACCACGGGTGGTGGCCGCGTGGGAGGCTCCGCCGCCAAAAGCGCGTCGATGCCGTGCTTGAGATCGGTGACGATCGCAAGTCCCGCGGCGGCACGGGCCGCGGCTGCCGGGTCGTCGGTGAGCTGCACCAGCGAGGCACCGGCGGGCACATGCGGACCCCGTCCGTCGACGTGGTAGGTGAACACCGGCGCGCCGAGCACGAGGATCAGGTCGTAGCGCGCGAGGCGGGCGACGATCTGCTCGCGGTCCGCCGGCAGGAAGCCTGCGAAGAGCCGATGACGCTCGGGAAAGCTGTTGCGGGCGCTGAGCGGACTCACCCACACCGGCGTCTGGTGTCGCTCGGCGAGCGCGATGACCTCCTCCCAGGCGGCATCGCGCGCGACGGAGGCGCCCACCACGAGCACCGGTCGGCGCGCGGCGGCGAGCATGGCGCCCGCGCGGCTCAGCGTCAGCGGATCGCCAGCCACAGTTTGGCTCACTTCGCGGCGCGGCGCGGGTATGCACGGGCGGTCCCAGTCATCGACCGGCACCGATACGAAGGTCGGCCCGCGCGGAGCCTGCATGGCGGTGTAGAACGCACGCGCCACCGCCGCGGGCACGTCCGCGGCGCGCGCCGGCTCACAGCTCCATTTAACATACGGGCGTGGGAGATTGGTCGCCTGTTCCGAGTACAGGAATGGCTCGAACGGCAGGAGCGAGCGCGCCTGCTGGCCCGCGACGACCACGAGCGGCGTCTGGTTGCGGAACGCGGTGAACAGACTCCCGAGGGCGTGCCCGACGCCGATCGCCGAGTGCAGGTTGACGAACGCGGCCGTGCGACGCACCTGCGCGAAACCGTCCGCCATGGCGACCACCACCGACTCCTGGAGGCCCAGCACGTAGCGGAAATCGGCGGGAAAGTCGCGGAACATCGGCAGCTCGGTCGAGCCCGGATTGCCGAATACGGTGGTGAGACCGAGGTCGCGCAGCAGCTCGAACACCGCTTCGCGAACGGTCAGGGTGTTGCCCGACACGCTGCGCTCCCCGTCAGGTCGCGAGCTGCGACCGCGTCACGGCCACGCTCACCCGGCGCGGGGCCGTTTCCTTGAGCGCGAGTGCCAGCAGCGCGCCGGCGAGCGCGCAGCCCGCCTGGATGAGGAGCGGTGCAGTGAGGCCGTAGTGATCCGCGGCCGTGCCGGCGAGTGCCGGCGCGCTGACGCCACCGAGAATCTCGCCGATGCCCACGGTGAGCCCCATGGAAGTGGCCACATAGCGTGGCGGAATGGTCTCGGACGGAATGGTTCCCATGAAGAGCGGCAAGGTACCGCTCGCCGCCCAGCCGAGGAAGATGAGCGCGCCGAGCAGGTAAACCGAGCCGTGCCAGTAGAGCGCGGCGAGCGGCACCAGCACACCGAGCAGGTTGCAGCCCGTCACCACCGGGCGGCGGCCCAGCCGATCGGAGAGCCCCGGCACGACGAAGCTGAAGAACGCGGCCGAGAGGCCGAGCAGGCTCATGAGCACGCTCATCTCGCCCGGGGACAGTTGCCGCACCTTGACGTAGAAGAGCGGCAGGAAGGCCCAGCCGAGCACCATCCACGACACCATGAAGACGCTCATGAACACGCACAGAATCATGTTGCGGTACCTCAGCATGGCGAGGTAACTGATGGCGGAGCCGGCAGCGGCGGCGGCGGGCGGCGGCTTCTTCCGCGGTTCGTGCACGTAGCGCGCGATCAGCACCGCCATCACGAGTCCCGGTACGCCGGCGAGAAAGAACGCCGAGCGCCAGCCCGAGTGCGCGGCAATGGCGACGAGTACCAGCGGTGCGACGAAGGAACCGAGAAGGTTGCTGCCGAAGTTCTGCATCACCCCCATGTTGTGTCCGCGTCTGCCCGGGTCGGACTCGGCCGCGAGCAGCGACTGGCACACGGGCATGAACGGTCCTTCGACGAGTCCCATGAGGAGCCGCGTCGCGAACAGGGCGATGAACGACCCGGCGAGGCCCGAGAGAAACGAGCACAGCGAGAAGGCGATCGTGCACACGAGCAGCACCGGCTTGCGGCTGCCGGTGCGGTCGGAAAGTGCCCCGCCGAGAAATGCCGAGACCGCCCAGGTGAAGGAGAGCGCCGAGGCAATGAGGCCGACCTGCTGATTGCTGAAATGCAGATCCCGCGTGATGAAGGGCATCAGGAAGCTGGCCGCGTTGCGGTCGAAGAACAGGAACCCGAAGGTGATCCCGAGCACCCAGATCAGCCGTTGTTCGTAGCGCATAGGGTCAGATGAAGGAGCGAACGGCATCCTTGCCGTCCCAGCCGATGCTCGCCCGGTAGAAGCGCCCGAAGACCTCCTCGAACGCGCCGCCGAGCTCGATCAGCTCGGTGTAGCCGGGGAGAACCGCGGTGGTGTCCATGTAGCCGACCCGGCCGCCACTCGGCACCGCCGCGCGGAACGCAAGTGGGTAGCCGGCGCGCTCGTACTGTGCGACCGCCGCATCGAAGTTCCAGGTGGCGACGCCGAAGTGGTGAAAGCCGTAGCCGCGCCGCTCGATCATCTCACGGTAAACCGAGGGCGCGTCGTTGTTCGGCTGGATGAGCTCGACGTTCATGTGACCCGCAAAGCTCATCGCGAGCGCCACATCCGCCCGCGAGGGCTGCCCGCGGTACACCGGCTCGTCTCCCGTGAAGTGCTCGAGCACGAACCACGGGCCGACGCGCAGCCGCAGCGACCATTGGCGGATCCCTTCGTGCAGGTCGTCCACGACATAAGCCATCTGGATGACGCCATCGTCGGGCTGACCGAACCCCACCTGACCCATAACGCCTCCCCCCGCGGAAAAGTCCGCCGAGCGCCCTGCCTGCCCTCAACTTTGCGCCTTGAGCTCGCGCTCGAGATCTGCGAGCGTGCGG
>Ga0187783_10003675_pt1 | contig 11307 bp, 12 predicted proteins | sample 1015_SJ02_MP02_2_FD_132471 | JGI IMG/M metagenome (GOLD analysis project Ga0187783, IMG submission 132471) | Tropical peat soil microbial communities from peatlands in Department of Meta, Colombia - 1015_SJ02_MP02_20_MG | ecosystem: Environmental > Terrestrial > Soil > Wetlands > Peat | place... | reverse complement strand
GCCGACGCCAGCGCGGCCGGATCGCGGACGTCGGCGGTGAACGCCGCCACCTGGCCAGGTCCGGCCGCCGCCGCAGCGACCACGGCCGCGAGGTCGTCGGCGTCGGCCAGCGGGTACGGCAGGGCGGGCTCGTCGGCGGCCAGGTCGACGGCGAGCACCCGCCAGCCGTCGGCGGCCAGCGCGCGGACCGTCGCGGCACCGATCCCCCGCGCGGCCCCCGTGACCAGCGCGACGCGACCAGCCGCGCCCGGCGGGCTCATCGCGCCGAGGGCGCGAACCCGGCCAGCGGATTCTGGTCGCAGGCCCGGTCAGGTGCGCTCCGCCGGGACAGCGACGCGGCGGTCGCCGCGACCGCGTCGACGGGCCGCGGGCCGATCGACACCGGCACCGGACCGGTCGGCCCGGCGACCCTCGTCCGATGCGAGTGGTCTCCGGCGGGACGCGGCGCGGCCGCGCCGTCCACGAGGGCCAGCGCCCGCTGCCCGAAGCCTCGCACGCATTCGGGATCCGGGCCGTCGAGCGGCAGGCCGGTGAAGAACTTGGCCGCCATGCAGCCGCCCTGGCAGGCGTCGTAGGCCGAGCAGGACGCGCACGCGCCGCCGGACTGCGGCTCGCGCAGCCGCGCGAACAGCTCCGAGTCGCGCCACACCGCCGCGAATCCGCCCGGTGCTCGGACGTTCCCGGCGAGGAACGCGTCGTGGATGGCGAACGGGCACGCGTACACGTCGCCGACCGGGTCGATCAGGCACACGACCCGGCCGGCCCCGCACATGTTCAGGCCGGGCAGGGCCTGACCGTATCCGGCCAGGTGAAAGAACGAGTCGCCGGTGAGCACGTTCTCGCCGTGCGCCACGAGCCAGTCATACAGCTCGCGCTGCTGCCCCGCCGTCGGGTGCAGCTCGTGCCAGACGTCGGCGCCCCGGCCCGACGGGCGCAGCCTGGTGATCCGCAGCTGCGCACCGAGCGAGTCCGCGAGCGACTGGAACGCGTCCAGCTGGCCGACGTTCTGGCGCGTCATGACCACCGAGATCTTGAAGCCGGCAAAACCGGCGCGGGCCAGGTGCCGCATCGCCCGCAGGGCCAGCTCGAACGAGCCCGCACCGCGGATCGCGTCGTTTACCCCGGCGGTCGCGCCATCCAGCGAGACCTGCACGTCGACGTAGTCGCTGGCGGCCAGCCGCGTGGCCACCTCTGCGGTGATCCTCGCCCCGTTGGTGGAGAACTTGACGCCGACGTGGTGGGCGGTGGCGTAGTCCACCAGGTCCCAGAAATCCGGCCGCACCGTCGGCTCGCCGCCGCCGATGTTCACGTAGAACACCTGCATCCGCTCGAGCTCGTCGATGACCCGCCTGCACTCCGCCGTGCTCAGCTCGCGCGGGTCGCGGCGGCCGGAGCTGGACAGGCAGTGTACGCACGACAGGTTGCAGGCGTACGTCAGCTCCCAGGTCAGGCAGATCGGCGCGGCCAGGCCGTGCCGAAACTCCTCGATCAGGGTGGCCGTCATGCCGCGGTCCGCGCGCAGATCATCTGGCTCGCCGCGAGCGTGGCCAGCGCCCGCGCGTAAGCCGGGAACTCGGCCGCGTCGATGCCCGCCCGCGTGCACGCCGCGCGCGCGGTCGGCTCGCTGTCCAGGGCGGTGATCACGGAGAGCAGCGCCGGGCTCTTGAGGAACGACAGCCGCCGCGTGCCGAAGTGGTACAGCAGCGCGCCGAACCGCTCCGGCCGGACCGAGACCTGGGGATGCAGTCGCCACGCCGCGTCCAGGTCGAACGCGTCCATCAATAGACCCCGCACATGCCGTCGATGGAGATCTCCTCGACCAGCAGGTCCGCGGCGATCACATCCTCGGCCGCTGCGCCGGCCGGAGCGGGGGCGGCGGCTGCGGTGTCCGCGGCCGCCTCGGCCGACCGCTCGAGCAGGTCGGTGGCGCTGTCGGGCATGTCGTGGCTCCTTAGTTTCGACACCGGGTGACGAATAGGCATCAGGCTAATCGTCACCGGATGACACAATCAAGACCTGATGGGAACGGGCAAGCACGCACAGGCGGCCGACCGCAAGCCGGGCGGCGGTCACGTGCTGGCCGCTGACCTGGCAGCGGGTGTCAGCCGGCGCGGGCGGCCGCGCGGCACCAGCGCGCGAGAGCTCGAACTGATTTCCCTGCGGCTGTTTACCCGGGACGGGTTTGAGGACACCACGGTGGAGCGGATCGCCACGGCCGCCGGGGTGAGCAAGCGAACGTTCTTCCGCTACTTCGACTCGAAGGCCGACGTCCTCTGGCACGCCTTCGACGGCGAGGTCCGGGCGCTCCGCGCCGCGTTCGCCGCGATCCCGCCCGACGTGCCGCTGCTGGAGGCGATTCGCCGGGCGGTGGTCGGCGTGAACCGGTACCGCGCCGAGGACGTGCCGGAGCTGCGCACCCGGATGAGCCTGATCAGCTCCGTCCCCGCCCTACAGGCGAGCGCGGCGCAGCACTACGACGCGTGGGAACAGGCCGTGTCGGAGTTCGCCGCCGCGAGGCTGGGCGAGCCGGCCGACGCGCTGTATCCGCTCGCCATCGGCCGCGCGACGCTGGCGGTGTGCCGGGCGGCGTACGACCGCTGGGTCGATCGGGCCGACGCCGACCTCACCGTGTATCTCGACCAGGCGCTGCGCGCCCTCGCCGCGGGGTTCAGCGTGTCCGGAAAATGACCCAACTGTCACTTGCTCGTGGCGGACCAGGGTGGCAGACATGGTTATGGTGACCGTGCCTGATGGTGAAACAAGTGTCCGCGATGCGGACAGCCGGCGTCCCTCCGGGGCCGTGCCGCTGAGAACGGAGCTATGGCTGTGACCGACTGGACCGTGTCCACGGACGCCCTGCTCGCGCACGCAGGCTCAGGGTGGCGGTCTGGTGAGCCCGTGGTGCAGCCGCCCGTGCTGGCCACGATCCTTGCCTCGGCCGGCGAGCCTGGCGAAGCCGACTACGGCCGCGGTGCCAACGCCACGTGGGCAGGGCTCGAGGCGGCGCTCGGCGCGGTCGAGGCCGCGCACGCCGTCGTGTTCAGCTCCGGGCAGGCCGCGTCGATGGCGCTGATGCTCGCGCTCGCCCGCGGCCGCGCCCGGATCGTGCTGCCGCAGGACGGGTACTACAACGCCAGGGCGCTCGCCGAGCAACTCCGGCCACACGGCGCCGGTCCCGTCTTCGTCGACCAGGACGACACGGCGGCGATCGAGCAGGAACTGGCCGCCGGGCCCGCGGTGCTGTGGACGGAGTCGCCGACCAACCCGCTGCTGCGGGTCGCCGACCTGACCGCGCTCGGCCGGCTCGCCGCGGCCGCAGGCGCGCCGATGGTCGTCGACAACACGGTCGTCACCGGGCTGCTCCAGCAGCCGCTGGAGCTCGGCGCGACGGCGTCGCTGTGCTCTTTGACCAAGTCCGCATCCGGTCACTCCGACGTCCTCGCCGGCGCGGTGCTGACCCGCGATCCCGCGCTCGCCGGCGAGCTGCGAAACTGGCGCGCGCTCGGTGGTGGCGTGCTCGGGCCCATGGAGGCATGGCTCGCGCTGCGCGGGCTCAGGACGCTGCCGCTGCGGATCGAGCGCCAGTCCGCCAGCGCGCTGGCGATCGCGACGCACCTGGCGGAGCATCCCGCGGTCCGGGCGGTGCACTACCCGGGCGTGCGCGCGGAAACGCTGGCGCTGGCCCGCGCGCAGATGCCGCGCGGGTTCGGTCCGCTGCTCTCGTTCGAGGTGGACGGCGCGGCAGCGGACGGCGACGCCGTGGTGGCGGCCGCTCGGCTCATCGTGCCGGCGACGAGCTTCGGCGGCGTCGAGTCCAGCTGGGAGCGCCGCGGCAGGTGGCCGCGCGAGACCGCGCCGCCGGCTCTCATCCGGCTGTCGGTCGGCATCGAGCCCGCGGCCGACCTCATCGCGGACATCGATCAGGCACTGGCGTCGGGCCTGGCTGGCTGAGGCATGGCAGCGCGGACGCGACCACAGGGCCCGACGCCGGACTACGCCGGGTTCGCGCGGTTCTACGACCGGATCATGGGCGACCGGGCGCCGGAGATCGATCGGATCAGGACGTACATCAGCACTCATCGGCCCGGCGCCCGGACCGTACTCGAGCTCGGCTGCGGTAGCGGCGCGCTGCTGTCGGGGCTCGCCAGGAGCTACTCGGTCACCGGCGTCGACCGCTCACCGGAGATGCTCTCGGTGGCGGCGCGCGCTGTGCCGGGTGCCCGGCTGCTGCAGGGGGACATGACCGCGGTGGCCCTGCCCTACCGGTTCGACGTCGTGATGTGCATGTTCGACACGCTCAACCACGTCGTGACCGTGGACGGCTGGCTCGGCGTCTTCCGCGCCGCGCACCAGCACCTGTCCGACGGCGGCCTGTTCATCTTCGACGTGAACACCACCGGGCGGCTCCGCCGGCTCTGGGACTCGCCACCGTACTTCGACGAGTTCGACGGGAACGTGGTCGTGATGACGGTGCGGCCGGGCCGGGACGCGCTGTCCTTGTGGGAGACCAGGATCTTCGCGCACCAGGTCGACGACATCTACCGGCTGCACCACGAGCAGATCTACGAGCTCGGCGTGCCGCTGGCCCAGATCCGCGCCGCGCTGGCTGGCCGGTTCGAGCTGCTCGAGGAGGAGAGCCTGGACGGCAGCCCCGTCAGTGACGACTCCGACCGGGTGTTCTTCGTCTACCGGCGCCGCCCCGCGGGCCGGGGCTAGCCGCGGCCGTCGGCCGTGCGGCGGAACGTGCGCCGGTAGGCGTTCGGCGTGGTGGCGCTGCGGGCGCGGAAGTGATGCCGGAAGGTGGCGACGTTCCCGAATCCGGCGCGTTCCGCTATGACATCCACCGTCTGGTCAGTCTCCTCGAGCAGCTGCTGAGCCAGCAGCACCCGCTGGCCGGTCAGCCAGCGCTGCGGCGTGGTGCCGGTCTCCTGGACGAATCGCCGGGCAAACGTTCGCGGTGACATGGCCGCCAGCCGGGCGAGCTGGTCGACGCTCACGGGCCGGTCCAGATTGCGCTGCAGCCACTCGATGACCTCGCCGAGCGTGTCGCAGGTCGGTTCCGCCACCGGGCGCTCGACGTACTGGGCCTGGCCGCCGTCGCGATGCGGCGGCACCACCATGCGCCGCGCGATCGCGTTGGCGACCTTGCTGCCCTGCTCCCTGCGCACCAGGTACAGGCAGGCGTCGATGCCCGCGGCCGTCCCGGCGCTGGTGATCACCGGGTCGTCGTCGACGTAGAGCACCGCCGGGTCGACCTTGGCCGCCGGGTACATCCGGGCGAGCCGGGCGGCGTGCCGCCAGTGGGTGGTGCAGGCGCGGCGGTCCAGCAGCCCGGCGGCGCCGAGGGCAAACGCCCCCGTGCACACGCTCAGCACCCGCGCGCCGCGATCGATGACAGCGCGGAGCGCCGCCAGCATGGGCTCGGGCCAGCCGGGCCCCTCGCATCGCCCATCGCCGGCAGGCAGCACCACGACCAGGTCCGCGGTCTCGAGCCGGTCCAGCCCGTACCGGGTGTCGAACGCGAAGCCGACCTCCGACTGCAGCGGGCCAGGCTCTCCGGCCACCACGGCGAAGTCGTAGCCAGGCAGCCCGTCCTCGGCGCGGTCGTAGCCGAACACCTCGCACACGACGCCGAGCTCGAACGGAGAGAAGCGGTCAACCACCACGGCGGCAACGTTCGTCAGCATGCCTCTATGATGCCGCATGCCTTGGCAGGATATTGAGCAGGTGTGGCGTTACTGCCACTTTCGCTTTGCTCGTCCCGGCGGCGAGGCTGGAGGCATGAACGGGGCAGCCAGTCGACAGCAGGGGCATTTCCGGCGGCTAGCGAGCCGGATCGGCCACGTCGTCGCCGAATCTCACGACGCGACGCGCAAGACCACAGATCTGATGGACACGCCAGACCGATACGCCGTCGACCCGGACCGCGCACCGGATACGTACGCGGAATTCCTGGTCCGGACCGCTGGCCTGGCGCGACACGAGCTGGCCCCGGCCGCGCGGCGCGCGGCCTGGACCCGGCGCCGCTAGCCATGCCTGGCCCCCGACGGCCGCCCTTCCCGCCTGCCATTACTCGCAGCGTGTCCCGGAGTCCCTGCGCTCCTCCCACGCCAGCGCCTCTCCGATCGCCATGAGTTCCGGGCTGACGGCGTTCCGCATGGCGCACAACAGCCTCGTGTCCGCTGCCGAGATCTCGTCCGCCACCTCGAGGATCCGCTCCGCGGGCCATATCTGCGTCTCCGAGTCAGGCGCGCACCCGGGGCTGCAATGGCTCCTGCCCGGCTCGCCATCTGCGGCCGCGCTCGCCGTTGTGATCCCGTGTACCAGCTCGCCGCGACGGGCATTCGCGGCGTCGCACGTGTCCAGCGCGAGCAGGATGTTTGCCCGGTGCTCACCGGTTATCCCTCGGTGTCTGACAAGCACAGCACGGCAGTTCGCGATGAGCCATTTCGCTGACGCGCCATCAGCAAGAACCGCCGCATACTTGTTCCCGATGATCGAGCAGAATGCGTTGCGTAGCGCCTTATCTAGCTTTTTGCCGCTATCCACGACACGGCCGAGGTTCTGGAGCCGTTCGTCAACGCGTCCGTCGTCATGCTGCTGCGCAGTCATCGCTGCCCATTTCTCAGGTATGAGGAAAAAGGTGATGCGGGGCGGTAGCAGAGTAGCGCCGATTGACTCCTGTTGTGCCGCAGTTCCGAGGTGCCTCATGTCACGGCTGATACCAGCCGAAAGCCTGACGGGCGATTCTGCGGCCAGCGCCGGGCGATATGCCTGTGGCTAGGGAGCCTCGATCGCCGGCGGCGGGCGGAAGCCGCCGCCGGCCGCGGCGTCGAGCAGTTCCGCGATGCGCAGCAGCCGGAGATCGGACAAGAACGGCCCGATCACCTGCACGCCGACCGGCAGGCCGTCCTGGCTCAGCCCGGTCGGCAGCGTTACGACCGGCAGCAGCATTACGCCGATTGCGCAGCACCAGGCCGCGGCCGCGAAGTGCGGCACCGCGACACCGTCCACGTCGATCACCCGCGCGGCGATCGGCCGGTCTGTGTCGTGCGGGAACGCCGTCGTCGGCATCACCGGCGCCAGCGCCACGTCGTAGCGCCGGAAGAACTGGGCCCACGCGACGCGCTGCCGCTGCCGCACGTCGGTCGCGATCAGCACCTCCCGGAACCGGCTGGCCAGCGCCCGCCCCAGCGCTATCGCCGGATCGTCACCGGCCACCTTCTCGAGCTCGGCGAAAGCGGCAAAGTCCTCGTCCGGCAGCCCGGAACCGATGATCGGCAGGGTGATGTCGCGCCAGGTCGCCACGGCGTCGGCAAGCGGCACTGGCAGCGGCGCCGGCTCGACCACCGCACCGGCGGCACCGAGCCGCCTGGCGAAGCCGTCGAGACAGGCCGAGACGTCGCGGGCGATGGGCACCACATCGGCGCCCTCGCCGAACAGCGTCGCGATCCGCAGGGTGCCGACCGCGGCGGGGTCCGGGCCGGCGTCGAGCTCGAGCCGCCAGCCGGCGGCGTCCTCCGGCACCGGGCCGGCCAGCACCCCGAGCGCGATCCGCAGATCGGCGACGCTGCGGGCGAGCGGGCCGGCCACGCCGACGTCGACGGTGGTGAGGTTGCCCGGTGGACCGGGGATGTGCCCGCGCACCGGCACGACTCCCCAGGACGGCTTCAGCCCGTATACGCCGTTGTAATGGGACGGGTTGCGGATCGAGCCGCCGATGTCGCTGCCGAACTCCAGCGGCGTCAGCCCCGCGGCGACCGCCGCTGCCGCGCCTCCGGACGAGCCGCCCGTCGTGCGGCCGAGGTCCCAGGGGTTGTTCGTGCGGCCGTAGACGTCGTTATACGTCTGCCAGTCACCTGCGTACTCCGGCGTGTTCGACTTGCCGAAGATGATCGCGCCCGCCTGCCTGAGCCGGGCCACGCCGAGCGCGTCGGCGGTCGGCACGTGCTTCGCGAGTGCCGTCGCCCCGGACGTGGTGACCAGTCCCGCCGTCTCGAAGACGTCCTTCACGGTCATGGGCAGCCCGTGCAGCGGCCCGGCGAACTCGCCACGGGCACTGGCCCCGTCGGCGGCGCTCGCGTCGGCCCTCGCCCGGTCGACGTCCCAGGCGACGATGGCATTGAGCGCCGGGTTCACGCGCTCCGCTCTGGTCAGCAGCGCCTCGAGGAGTTCGCGGCTGGAGATCGTCCGGTCCCGGATGGCTCGGCAGAGCTCGGCCGCCGTTGCGGTCGCGATGTCGAGGCTCATGGGTGCGACAGTACTGCGCCGTTGTGACAGTCGGCAGCCCGGCGGAGCAGCGCACGGGGCAATTCGCTAGGGGGCGCCGGACCGGCTGTCCGCGGCGGCGCCACCCGTGGCCGCGGCCGTCGCGACGGCGGACGGAGCACCAGCGGCCGAGGCGGCACCGCCGGTCGTCGGCGGTCCGTCCGGGTCCGCTGGTCCTTCTGCGGCGCCGGGGTACGCCGGGGTGGCCGGCGCCTGTCCGACCGCGTCGCCTTCCGGCGCCTGGCCGACCGCGGGGCCGCCCGGCAGGTACCCGCCGGGCACGGCCGGGCTGCCGACCGCCTGGCCATGAGCGAGGACCATCCAGGCGCACAGCAGGATCAGCGTGCCGAGGAACGCGCAGTAAACCCAGAACATCGGCGTGAGCCCGGAGTGAATGGTCAGGCCAAGGCGCGCCGCCGCGGCCGACGAGATGCCGAACTGCAACGGCGAGGTCGGCTGGCCGACCTGGATTATCGCGGAAATCGCCTGCGCCACCATGGGGATCGCCGCGCCCAGCGCGAGCGCCGCGCCGAGCCGCAGTGGACGCCACAGGGCGGCCACGACCACCACGGCGACCAGGGCGATCATCACGAGTACGTCGCCGGTGATGACGGCGCCTGGGTTGGCGAACGCGTTGCCCGCGGTCACGGTCTGGGACGCGCCGCTCGACGTCAGCAGCGTGAAGCTGTCCCAGGACGGCGCGAAGGCGATGGCGGCGCCGAGCGCGGCGAGTATCAGCGACACCAGCGGCACCACGTCGTGGCCTGGCTGCGCGCCGGGCCGGCCAGCGAGACCGCGCGCCGCCACGAGTCCCCGCCGGACCGCCAGCCCGCTGACAGCGGCGAGCGCGACGCCTGCGGAGCAGGCCACCCAGCCGAGAATGCCCAGCACCAGCCCCGCCCCGTGGGCGCCGTCCGCGGCGGGCGTGCCGGCATCGGCGACGAACAGGCCGAGCGTCACCGCGCTGGTGCCGAGGCCGAGCAGCGCGCCCACTCGCAGCCGAGTGCCGCCGAGCAGGATCAGCACGGCGCTGAGCGTCCACACGGCCAGGTAGATAACGTGCGGCGCGAGGTTGAAAGCCTGCGAGGCCAGGCTCACGCCCGCGGTGTAAACAGGGAAGAGCCCGAGGATCCCGAGCACCACTCCGAGGCCGACCAGGGCCGCCGAGAGCCGGGCGTTGCGGGTGAGCATCACCGGGTCCGGCACCGACGCTGACTGCCAGCCAGCCTGCTGGCCGGCCGCCGGGGCGTACCCGGCGGGTGGCCCCGCGGGCCCGGTCATGGGTGGGACCGGCGGCGCGGCCACCGGGCTGATCGTGCTGGGATCTTCGACCGAGGCAAACCTCGACCAGGCGGCCGCCCAGCCCTCAGGAGTGAGTGGCCACCACTCGATCGGCTGCGCCTGCGGCGCCGTGGCGTACCAGATGCCGTAGAACTGCGGCCCCTGGCCGAGCGCGTACGTCGCGCCACGGTAGGAGATGCTGACGTTGTCCGGCACGGTTTCGATCCCTCCTGCTCAGGCCCTGCCTATCACGTTCTCCGGCGAGCGTAGGCGGCAACCCTTCGCGTCGGCTGGAAGTCTCCTGTTGCCTTGCTGATGCCTAGCTCAGGGCTCGCGGCCCGGCCCGCGGCGGCGCAGCCGCTACCCTAGGCCCGATGACTGACGACGAGATTCCGGGCTTCCTGACGGCGCTCGGGATCCCCGGCATCGTTGACGCGCACGTCCACTTCCTGCCCGACGCCCTCCAGCAGGCGGTGTGGCGGTGGTTCGACCGGCTCACCCCGCCGTGGCCGGTGACGTACCGCACGCCGGCCGACGAGCGGCTCGCCACCCTGGCCAGGCTGGGTGTCCGGCACCACACTGCGCTGGCCTACGCGCACCGGCCGGGCATGCTCGGCTTCCTGAACGATCACACCCTCGCGCTGGCTGAAACCGGGCGTGCCGTGATCCCGACGTTCACCATCTACCCCGAGCCGGGCGTGACAGCGGAGACCGCCCGCTGCCTCGCGGCGGGCGGGCGCGCCGTGAAGGTGCACCTGCAGGTGGGCGGGTTCGACGCGACCGACCCGCTGCTCGACGACTCGTGGTCCCAGCTCCAGGAGCGGCAAACGCCGGTCATTCTGCACGCGGGCGCGGTCGCGGACGGCTCTGGCAACGAGCAGTGGTGCGGCCCGGCGCCGGTCCGCCGACTGCTGGGCCGGTTTCCCGATCTCCGGCTCGTGGTCGCCCAAGCACCTGGTCGGCCGTCTCGCCGCGCTCGGCGACCGGATCGTGTTCGGCTCCGATTTCCCCACCATCCCGGACGCGCTCGCCGCCCAGGTGTCGGGCCTGGTCGGCCTCGGCCTTGGTGACGCCTGGTTGCGCGGCGTGATGTGGCACAACGGGCTGCGGCTCTTCGGCCTGTGAGCCGGGCGGCTGCGCCGGTCTACCGCCCGGCGGACCGGATCGCGGCCGCGGTCAGCGAGCGGGCCGTCTCGATCGCGCTGGCGATCGCCAGCTCAGGGGTCAGCCCGCACAGGTCTGTGAGGGTGAATAGCGTCTCGGCGCTCACCACCACGGCCAGACCGCGCTTGAGCTGCGCGAACCGGGCTGGCTGCCGGACGGCCATCGTGTCTTCCAGCGGCCGCAGTGCCAGGTCGATGAGCCCGAAACGGCGTCCAGGCCGCTGCACCGCGGCGGGCTTGGTGATGGCGGCCGCGATCATCGCCCGCACAGCGCCCTGGTAGGCCAGCACCTCGCGCAGCAGCACCTCGGTGGCAAACCCGATGCGCTCGACCGGATCCTCCGACCGGGCCACCGGCGCCATCGCCTGCTCCGGGCTGTCCCACATGCCCCCGAGCGCCTCTCGCAGCAGCGACGCCAGGTCCGGAAAGTACCGGTAGGCGGTTGCCTCGGAGACCAGCGCCCGGCTGGCGACATCGGGCATGGTGACCTCGCCGCCGGCCGTGATGGCCTGGCGCGCGGCGACCACGATCGCCGCGCGCGTCCGCTCTTTCTGATTCGACCGCCCGCTGCGCGTGTGCGTCGTCATCGCAACTG
>Ga0187783_10003674_pt1 | contig 11307 bp, 15 predicted proteins | sample 1015_SJ02_MP02_2_FD_132471 | JGI IMG/M metagenome (GOLD analysis project Ga0187783, IMG submission 132471) | Tropical peat soil microbial communities from peatlands in Department of Meta, Colombia - 1015_SJ02_MP02_20_MG | ecosystem: Environmental > Terrestrial > Soil > Wetlands > Peat | place... | reverse complement strand
TGAACCGGATGGATTGGCATTCATGGACCGGCGAAGCGCTGCTAGCTTTGGTCTTCTTCCGATTGCTGTGGGCTTTTTTTGGCAGCGAGACCGCGCGGTTTACCACTTTTCTCGCATCGCCGCGCGCAGCCGGGCTTTATCTCACCCATCTCGTGCGTCGCGAACATGATCGTCAGATTGGCCATAATCCAATCGGCGGTTGGATGGTCTTACTCCTGCTCGCGCTCTTGCTGGCGGAGGCGCTAACTGGGATCTATGTCGCCAATGACGTAGCCGATGAAGGACCCTTAACTGAAATGGTCCCCTCAGTCATCGCCAACCTCATCACGGATTTGCACAGGTACTTTTGGGACGCTCTATTAGTGGCGACGGTTCTGCACGTGATCGCAATCCTGTTATACGTAGTCGTGATACGGCACGACCTCGTGACGCCAATGATCACCGGCTGCAAGACTCTGCCGCTAGACACCAAACAACCCCATCAAGCGAGCGCCGCGCGCGCCGCTTTTCTCCTGGGTTGTAGCGTGCTGGCCGCGGCCGCGCTCGCAACTTACCTGTGAAGCTCATCAGCTCTTGGGAGGCACGACCTGTCCCCGGATTTCGCCGCCTGGATGCGCTTGCGTGTGCACGTTGACGTACCACTCGCCAGCGGTGAATTGCTCTGCCTGCTCCGACGTTAGTGTCGCCTCGCCCTTGAAAGGGCTCTCCGCGGGGCTGCCCTTCGTGGACAGCCAAATGATCACCGGTGCGTTCTTACCCTTCTCTGCGGGTCCATGAAAATGGGCCATGGTGGCCGGAGCTGAGAGCCCGGTATAGGTGATTGTCCAGGTGACGACCCGTGTGGCCGGATCGTAAGTAATAGCAGCGCTTCCTTTAGCAGGGGTGTCGACCGGCGGTACTTGCTCAGCGCCGGTGAGCAGGACAGAAAAAGATATTGGCGATGCATAAGCTGACCCGGCCCAAGCAGCTGATGCCACACACGCTGCTAAGATCACAAGTCTTCGCGACATGGACATGCTTCACTCCCTTGATCATTGACGAAACCGGAACGCATCTACATCGCACGGGCCTTCTGCCTTTTGACTGCTTTTTCCAGTTATAGCCCAAGCGCACCAGGTCACTGCGGTAGTGTACACCTATCCTGCCAAGCTTGTGTTAAAAAGAGACCTTCTTTAAAGCGGGGAGGTGGAAATGTCGGGGATTGATTGCATCAGGCAGCTTTATTTTGAGAAGCTGACGAGCTGATCCGATAGCTCGTAGCTGAGTTTCAGCCAACACGCTGTTATGATCAAAAAGTCTTGGCGAAGTTTTGGGTCAGTTTGCGATGCGGCCTGCTGCGCACAATCTTCCGCATGGAGAAGGCATTCGCCAAGTTGATCACTCAGACTTCTGAGCATCGCATATCTGCTCGGCTGGATCGCCCAGTTACGCGCGTTCCGCCCTCATTCAAACACGGTGAGCGACCAAAAGTTCCATGACCTCCTATGTGGCTGTGTCGTTGAACCTTAATCTAGATTAATTCCCAACCAGTAGTGTAAACCGACAGATCACCGACTCCGCCCTAGGCAGAGACGGGCTGCGCTCCCGCGCGGAAGGTAAGGAGCGCACTATGCTGAACTTTTTGAGTGAGCAAATCCGCCAGTGCCATATGCATGCGGAGCATTGCGCGCGCCAAGCGGGCATTCAAATCGATCAAAAGTTAAAAGCCGATTTTTTGGAAATGGAGCGGCGCTGGCTGATGCTGGCGCGCAGTTACGAGTTTGCCCAACGACTGGCCGATTTTTCTGACGAGACGAATCGGGAGGTGGATAAATTGCCGAACCACGCCTGAGCGTGAGCATAGAGGGTCGGTGCAGCGATATTTCTTCACGATACGCGGAGGTGACCGGGTGGTCGAGGACGACACTCACGGCAGCTACTTGCCAGATGTCGCGGCAGCACTTTCGTATGCCGAGTATACAGTCCGCGAGCTGCGAAAAAAGAGCGGCAGCAACGATCCAGCTCTGATGATGGTCGTACTGGATGAGACCCGACAGGCCGTTTTATTCGTACCGTTTTTCCCAGGCTCCTAAGAGAACACAGCCGCTCCGCTTTACGCCGCCGTGGTCCATTCATGAGACCCATTCAACGAGAATCGCCGGGAAGATGAGGGCATCCCGGCGATTCGGGTTCGCTATGAAGAAAGGCGCGCTTGGACAAAAAATCCCGGCTTCGCGCCGAAGCCCGCGGATATTCACCCAGTGCCCAAACGTCGTCAACACGTGCTGCAAGTCGGCAGCTTACGATCTCTTATGGGAGTTGACAAAGTTCCGTCCCACCCATGAAAAAAGGCCATCGAGGGGCGACGACATCCGATGGCCAGTTGCCACTATGACACCGCGTCCCCTCCCCGGAACGCGGCAAACCACTCAAAGCACATAGCGACGCGCTCAACCTTAATCTGGATTAATGGCCAATCCCGCCGGTATGGCGTGTGCTTCCTCATCACCGACGGCTCTGCCAGACACACGGTTTGTAAAGGGCGAAAGGTGACATGAAAACGCCGTTCGCAATATCTCGTAGGTCACCGAGCGTCAATCCGACTTAGGGACACTTGCACCATTACGCGGAGCGTGAATGCTTTTGGCCAAGTAGGAATTCTCGAAATCCGACAACAGGGACAGTGCTTCAAAATCGAGAATCGTTACCGACTTGCCTTCGACGGCGATGAGTTTGTCCTGGCGCAGTGAACGCAAAGTACGATTGACATGAATTGTCGTTAGGCCGAGCGCATCGCCGATAAGCTCTTGTGTCAACGGCAGTCGAAATGACCATCCGTTCGTTAGGTCCACCCGGTTCAATCGCGCGAACAGCTCGAGTAGAAAGTGGCTTACCCGCTCATAGGCCGATCGACGCGCGGCATCGATCAGATGCTCCCCCAAAACGGCCGATTCACAAACAGCAGCCCAAAATAACGCCTTCGACGCCGTCGGGCTTCGCTCGAATATATTGTCGAGCATGCTGGCGGGAATGGCCGATAGTGAGACGTCGGTGATCGTCGCAACTGAATAAAGCGAGGATTTGTACAGACATGCCTGCAGACCAAAGATTTCTCCGGGGAGAATGAAATTTACAATCTGTCGTCGGCCGTTGCGGAGGATTTTATAACGAGACAACCATCCGTCACGATTGACGTACATTGAGTCGCAGTGGCGTCCGGCGACTATGAAATCCTTGTTCTTGGGGAGTCTTGATCTTCCGGCCGTACTTCAAAACAAACGCGGCGAATGTCAATTCGGTCGGCGAGAGTCTAGTCGGTTCAAAAGATTTGACGTCATCGATTCGGTTATTACGTGGCATATTCCGCATACCACTGTGCAGCAAAGTTGGCCCATAAAACGGGCTCAACATTACTTATCGATCCTCGCGGCGTCGCGCCATCAGGGTCGTCGGTTAATTAATCTATGTTAGCGGAATCCGTTAATTCTTACGAGTGCCCAAAGGTCTACCAATAGTTCGCCAGCGTAGCCGTCGAATTTCAGCTGAGCTATGGAAGAAGTTAGATACCTCATCATAGGAGCTGGACTCGCGGCGGTACGCGGTATTCGCGAGATCGATCGCGCAGGTTCAATTCTCATCGCGTCCGACAAAACGGACCCGCCCTACGATCGCCCGCCTTTATCAAAGGCTTTGTGGGCCGGAACGCCGCTGAACGCTATTTGGCGGCATACCGAGTTGGCCGGAGCCATGCTACGCCTGGGCACCAGGTAGGAGCCGCCCCACCGCAATGCGGCGCAACCCGCTGGCCCGGGGAGATGCCGCGGCGATCCGCCCGTCGCCCCGCAGCATGTGGATTGACACCGCCTTGCGCGCGTGCGCACGCGTAGAGACCCAGTCAATGGTCCAATCGCTAGCTGTTGTGGCCCAGATCTTGCTGGCATTGAGTCCAAATTGACTTCGTAAGCGGGTGAAAAAAGATTGACACCACTTCGAACGCGCGTCCCTGGAAATGGTGCCTAACGCGGATTAACGGAAAAAGTGTCATGGCACACATCGGTGGGAGCATGAGTCCGAGCAGGACAAACAAATATCCCGCAATCTCCTGTACCCGCATTGAAAGAATTTTGCCGAGCTCTCTCTGCCATACGGCCGGCTGGTTGGTTGCGGGCCGGAGCAAGGCACGGGGAGGGACGGCTCTCTACAATTTGGGACTCCAGAAATACCAAATGGCGGAGTCCGTTTCGTCCTTTCCCTTGAGTCGCCCGCGCTCTGCCATACAGCCGGCTGGACGCGCAAGTCCCATCATTTACCCCGACGTTTTGCAGGGCGCCGCTTCCTTTAATGGTGGCTGAGAGTAGAAGCACAACTATAACAGAGGCAAGAACAATAGGGGCCCCATCCAAAAACCAAACCCGACTACCTGTGCTTCCTTCTTCGACCGTTAAGAGGGTGCAAACACCCACAATCTCCACTAACATTTAGAATGCTTTTTCCATCTACCGGGTCCCCATACGTAGGGATGTTTGCGGGTTCCCGTCTTGCATTGCCAGAGTCAAAAAAACCTACTGGTCGCCTGTGCTGTGCTGGCCCCGACAAATCGGCGGCGTGAGCTGTAGTCCCAACGTTGTTTGCAAACAAAGTCCGATTATTGCCGAGTCTTGGCGGTTAAATAACCGCACTTTCGAACACGGTATGCTCCGGCTGAAGCCACAACTCACCGAGACCTTGAAATCGCTCGAAACTGTTTTTAATTAGTGGTCACACGGAGTCAGCACGCCGCGCGAGTTGCGCGGCTTAATTTCGCGCTCAGATGCGCGGGAGAGGCTGGCTCATGCGTCAATCAAAACCATCATCAACAACGCGAACTGTTGTGGGTCAGGACCGTCTGAAATGGCGTTCCGAGAACAGTTGCCTGCGCCGCTTTCACGGCAGTAGGTCTACTCCACTCGCTACAATTGAGCCCGACCCGAAATACGCCTGTATGTACCGCATCCGATTTCCGAATGGCGGTCTCTCTGACATGCTGAATCTGACACGTGCCAAGGATGCGGCAGTGGGGTTCGCACTACGCTCTCTAAATTCGCCGCCGCAAGAGATGCCGTCCAAAGCGGCCCACGTTCACAAAAAGCAAACAAAGGTGGTGAAGCCTCAGCCGACTGTCAATCGTCTCCACGAGGCTCGTAATGGCTTTCTTGCGGAGGATTGGTCGTGAAGCGCCGAAACAGCATTAGCGGGCAATTCGCACCGCGCCGCATCGAGATGCTCGAGTCACCGGCCTACCGGGTCCTCTCTCGCTCCGGCCACATGGTCATTTCGCGGGTCGAGATTGAACTCGCCGCTCATGGCGGGAACGATAATGGTCGACTCCCAGTCACGACCGAGGATTTTGTTCAATATGGAATGCATCGCACTTGCGTAGCGCCCGCAATCCGCGAGGCAGAGGCGCTCGGTTTCGTTAGGGTCACCGAACGCGGTCGCGGCGGCAATGCTGAACATCGCTCACCTAACCGTTTCTATCTGACTTACGCATACTCCCGCGATAGCAAAAAGCATCCTCCAACAGACGAATGGCGACGTATCCAGACGCTGCAAGCGGCCAATCGAATTGCACGCACGGCTCGCGCCGACAAAAACGAATGGGCGGTCGAACGTGGAAAGCGGAGTTGGCGCAAGCGCCAGCAAAAAATGAAAGCCGGTACGGGAAACACTCCTTCTTCGATATCAAGCACCAGTACCGAAACAGAAGTATCCCCGGTTCGGGATTCCCGTATTTCTAGGTCGGGTCAGAATACCGAACCACTATCTATAATTTTGGATAGGAAGCACCGAGACGAACTCTTGACTGCAACTGATCTCAACACCCGAGAGGGTGGTCGTGATGAGTAGAGCGGTGATGTTTGTTGGCTGCTGGCCCCGGCGGATGCCTGCGGATCTTGCCGCTACCTATACATGTCAGCTACTTCGCCTGCGGCACGTCCAACCACTGGCGGCGTAACATGGCGAGGAAGCCCACCAAGCGGCAGCAGGAGGCCTTCGCTTTCCATGAAGAATTGAGCTCTTCGGACATGTATTGGGACGACGGTGATGAAACCGAGGCCCCTACCCACTACATGCTGGACGCAGAATTCTACTTCAGACTCTCTAAGTGGCTGCAAGCTGCAGCGGGCCGCGCTTATCCTAAGCGCAGACACCCAAGCCACCCGAGCAATAAGCGCAAGCATTCAAACCGACTCTGTCTAGAAAAATACGAGGCGCTGCGTCGGGAGTTTGCTGCAAAAGGTGAAAAAGCGCCGGCCGGCAAAGCCCTCGATGTGATGTCAAAAACCGAACGACAACGAGCCGCCTTAGAGAAGGCATTGTATCGAGAACGTAAGAGGCAAAAGCAATTTCGCGCCCTTATTCGTGAAGCTCTTTCTTGAGGTGGACATTTTGCCAGTACGTTTCGCACCAAACAAAGTCCAGTGACTGTTCACAACTATCGACTAGAGTGCAACGCGAAAGTGCAAAAAGCACTCAATCGGTCGAAAGCCGACGCTGAGTAATTCGAAAGGAGCAATGCAAATAATGTCCAACCGTCACGAGCGACGAAAGGCGTCGGCGAACTGCAGAAACTCGAAATTGAAGAGTTCTACACTCGACCAGCACTTTGACGAAACATTGCGCCGAGTCCGCACCGAGTTCGAGCGCAGTGGAGAAGTCCATCCTGGATTCGAGTGTGTGACTGACGCCGATATTTTCCACGTTCCAGCGCAATGGCCGGACCCCAATGCGAAGACTGCCGCATGTGGAGCGCTGCGGGACAGCTTTCGGCGCCGGAGAGTTAAGCGATACGTTTTTGCCGCCGAATGTTGGGTCGGCAAAACCCCTGGCTTGCGTCCAGCCGATGATCCTGATCGCGGCGAGTCCGTTCAGGTGATTGCGGTCGAACGCAACGCCCGCCGGAGATACGCATTCGCCGAGATCATACGTAACGGAGACACGGCAACGCTTGGGCCGTGGCAGGTGAATGGCGACGGCGATATCCCGCAGAGCTGGTTGCTGGAGTTGTTGGGAGATGGTCATTCAGACCGGATGGCCAAAGTAGAGCCGGCGCCGGTAGGGAGACTCTCGAGGTCGGATTTCCAAGACCTGGTAGATCAATACCCTGAGCAGGCAGCCGAACATCAGGACTCGTTCGAGATCCACACCCAACTTGGCGACTTGATAGCAGATCAAATGCAAAAGGGTGATAATGGCGATGCAATGGCTATCTTCATGGCGCTCGAAAGCGTCCTGTGGGGCATCGTCCAGGAAATGGGACCGCCTAAGAGTCTCGGGCAGTTCGCCCGTTTTCTCAGGGACCATCCGGATAAGTTCCCGATGTTTCCCACGGTACCGGATGAGGTGCCATCAACGCAGCACCTTCGATCTTGTAAGGACACCCTGCAACGTTTCAGCTGCGGGAAACGCAAGGCGGGACATTCGCCATTTGCAGTCTTTGAAGCTTTCCTGAACATGTACATGCGGGTGGGATCTCAGGTCATTGGAGCCCTGAACCTCGCTGAGCGCATCGAGGATCGGGATCCAGCGCAGCGGGCTAAGCTGAGGCAAGTGGGGCTCCGCTCGTCCTTTGAATTGGACGACGAGGAGGGACACGTCTTTATTGCCCTCTCGGCCGATCGCTACCCGCTAGGTGTCATGGGGCGGCGCAATGCTGTCGGCGATTTGTTCGTCTCTAGGATCGTCCCTTTCCCCCAGGGTGATTTCGCAGCCGCCATCGATAGCGTCCAACAAAGCGGGTTCGAACTGATCCTAGGATCCGAGGCAAAAGAACTGCTCTGTAAAATGGAGCAGGTGAAAGGGGTGGCGCCGCGGGCTGACACGTTTAAGGAAATCTGGGAAGTAGAATTTAAGAAAATCTGGGAAGTAGAAAACTGGGATACTAAAGAATGGGCTGAACAGGTTCTAGCTGAAGTTGCCTTTGCTAAAATCATGAACGTCCAATACTTTCCTGATCCCGATACCGATCGCGGAAGAGTTGCAGGTTATCGCGTGTGCCGGGCGCCGAACGGTTTGGTGCTGGTGGCTTCAGACAGCGATGAGGACATCTTCGTGGCGGTAAAGGTGGGACCAACAAAAAGAGAGGCTCGCGTCCTGGGTTGGTTGCGCGGATCGGAGGGGAAGCTTTCAAAGTTCTATCAGAAGAATTGTTGGATCATTCCTCCGGAAGCCTTGCACAATATGGAAGAGCTCCCCGGCAAGGAAGGGCTCCGAGCAATGCCGTCCAAATGCGGTTCGCGTCGTCCATCCTAAGAACGGAGAGGAGGCCTGGTGGCCGCTGTTTGATGAGAGACAGCCGCACCCTGACAAACATCCCTTGTTCCCGGAGCTGATGGCCGAACTGGATGCAATAAAATCTCGGTCGGTTGTCGGCATTGACGGCTTGATTTTTCGGCGCGATCACGCACACCGGCGCGGGAAAGTGCTGCTTCCCTGGATCACGCCTCGCGGCGACCTGGATCACTTCCGGAGTGTCGTGAAGGACATTATTCGCGCGGCAGGATTGCGCGACGAACTGTCCTTTGCCTCATTCCGCCATGGTGGCTTCACGGAAGGTGCGGACGCTGACATCACAGACGCGGAATTACGCGCGGCTGGCCGGCACACCGTTCCGCACGGCAGCTTCCGACCTACGCGAAGCGTACACGGAAGCAACTCATCTCGGTCGCTCAGAAGCGGCGAGAGGAAAGAACGAAAATAACCAATCTGTCGAAATAAGCGCTGCTCGCCCCCCTGGTAAGCTACCAGTTTGCTTTGCAGCCCCCACCGAGATCTAAAAAATGCATCCTTTTGAAGCCCCCCGGACTCTTTACGATATGCGTTTAAGGAAGGCCATAATCAAATATTTTTTGCCATTCGCGATAAAGAATATTTTTTCCTGGCCGAATACGATGAACGCCCTTTCGTCAAGGGTATGCTGTTTGTTGCCGATTATGAACCCGAAATGTGGACACCGATTGCCGATTTGGGAGAGGAATATGCCGGAGATGATCCTCCCGAGCCCTGGAATGGAGTGCCAGGTTTTATGGCTGAAAAATCGCATGGGCTGCCAACATGCATGTCCTAAGCATCGAACAGTAAACACTCGATCAGGCCGCCCTCCCGATCTCGATGATTTGTTAATTCCCGCGGTCCTTCGCCGGCACTGAAGTGGTCAAATTAACCCGAGGAGAAAACAATGCCGGTAGCTGAAGTTCTCAGGCCAGGTAGCCCGCGTTGGCTGCAATTTATCGAGCAGCTTGAGTCAATGATGGCCTTACACGGCTGTGATGGTGATCGCGGTGAGAATGTGCATCGCCGCGCGAAGCTCGTGATGTGCAACATGGGCTGCATCGACATCGATGCTAGCTTGGCATATTTCGAAGAGAATGGCGGTTACTGCGACTGCGAGATTTTGCTCAACGTTGATCGAGATTGGTCTTGGCTGCAGTTTTCTGAATCTCGAGTTACCGAGTCGCGCAACTGAACCGCAAAGACCTCATTCCCTCATTCGCGTCAAGAGCCAGGTGAGATGGGCAGGTTCGATGGACTACGCGCGCCGCCGGCAGACATTGCTCCGCGCGACAGCTGCCGACTTATGCCAAGCGCACGCGTAAGCAAATCGTTTCCGTGGCAACCAAGCGTCGCGCAGAAAGAACGAAAATAACTCATTTGTCGGAATGAAAGGCGATCCCCTGTCGGAATGATATCTCTAAAGTCGACTAAGTCGTTGATTCAATGGTGGGCGCACAAGGACTCGAACCTTGGACCCGCTGATTAAGAGTCAGCTGCTCTACCAACTGAGCTATGCGCCCTAACCGAGGAATTGCGGGTTAGGCACTTCCACCACTCTTTGCACCGTTCGCCTGCGCCATCGGCACGGCAAAACCGGCGAAGAACGAGGCGGCCGGTCGGCGACAGGCCCCGATATAGCGGTCCGCGGCAGCACGGGCAAGGCATGGATCGCCGTACGCCATCTTCGTCGGGCCGCAAGCGAGCCGTGCTCGCGTGTTGCACCATCCGCAAGCCATGCGCGCGCGAAAATCAAGGCCGCCCTGCGCGAAGGCAACGCGGCTTTTTTCGCTAAGCTCACCACGCTCAGCCCGCCCCGCTCACCCAACGTCTTGGGAGTGAATGCGGCGTTCGCCGATCGCGAGCGGCTCGAGCTTGCCGCGCTGGCGGCGGAGCAAGAGCTTGTTGAGGGCGGCCAGATAGGCCTTGGCCGAGGCGACGAGCGTGTCGGGATCGGCGCCCTTGGCCGTCACCGAGCGGCCGTTTTCGGACAGGCGGACGGAAACTTCGGCCTGCGCGTCGGTGCCTTCGGTCACGGCATGCACCTGATAGAGCTCCAGCACCGCGTCGTGCGGCACCATCCCCTTGATGCAATTGAACGTGGCGTCCACCGGCCCGTTGCCCTCGCGTTCCTCGATCAGCGCGTTGCCGTCGATGTCGAGCTTCATGGTGGCGCGTTGCGGGCCGTGCGTGCCGGCAATCACGGTCAACGACACGAGCTTGATGTGATCTTGCGCGGTCGCGATCTCCTCGTCGACGAGGGCCTCGATGTCTTCGTCATAGACGTGCTTCTTGCGATCGGCGAGCGCTTTGAATCGCACAAAGGCATCTTCGAGCTGGTTGCTGGCGAGCCGATAGCCGAGCTCCTCGAGCTTGTGCACGAAAGCGTGGCGGCCGGAATGCTTGCCCATCACCAGCGAGGTCTGTTTCACGCCGACATCCTCGGGCATCATGATCTCGTAGGTCTGCGTGTGCTTGAGCATGCCGTCCTGATGGATGCCGCTCTCATGTGCGAACGCATTCCTGCCGACGATCGCCTTGTTGAATTGCACCGGAAAGGAGGTGACCGCCGAGACGAGTTTCGATGCGCGCGTGAGCATGGTAGCGTCGATGCCGGTCCAATAGGGCAGCACGTCGTTGCGCACCCGCATCGCCATGACGACTTCCTCGAGCGAGGCATTGCCGGCGCGTTCGCCGATGCCGTTCACGGTGCACTCGATCTGCCGTGCGCCGGCATGGACGCCGGCGAGCGAATTCGCCACGGCCATGCCGAGATCGTTGTGGCAATGCACCGAGAAGCGCGCCAAGTCCGAATTCGGCACCGCTTCGCGCAGCCGCTTCATCAGCGCGAAATATTCCTCCGGCACGGTGTAGCCCACCGTGTCGGGAATATTGATCGTAGTAGCGCCGGCCTTGATCGCGGCTTCGACGCAGCGGCACAGGAAATCGAATTCGGTGCGCGTGCCGTCTTCGCTCGACCATTCGACGTCGTCGGTGTAGCTGCGCGCGCGCGTCACC
>Ga0187783_10003673_pt1 | contig 11308 bp, 6 predicted proteins | sample 1015_SJ02_MP02_2_FD_132471 | JGI IMG/M metagenome (GOLD analysis project Ga0187783, IMG submission 132471) | Tropical peat soil microbial communities from peatlands in Department of Meta, Colombia - 1015_SJ02_MP02_20_MG | ecosystem: Environmental > Terrestrial > Soil > Wetlands > Peat | place... | reverse complement strand
TCGGCCAGCCAGCCCTGCCATCTTGGGCCGCGACACATCGCCGTGGGGCAGCAGTGCTGGTTATGGCCTGACGCCGTTGTCGTGCGCGATGGCGGCTGCCTCGGTCCGGCTCGTCGCGCCGAGCTTGGCCAGGATGTTGGAGACGTGCACGCTGACTGTCTTTTCTGAGATGAATAGCTCGGCGGCGATCTCCCTGTTACTGCGGCCCGCAGCCAGCTGCCTCAGCACCTCGGATTCTCGGTTTGTCAGCGCGCTCAGCGGGCCGCGCTGGCCGCCGCCTAGGCGCGCGCGGCGGCCGAGATCCGCCAGGGCAGTGCGCAGCCGCGTAGCGCCAAGCTGATCAGCAGTGGCTGCGGACAGCTGCCACTGCTGCCGTGCCTCATCGCGCTCGCCGGCCTCGGCCAGCGCTTCGGCCAGCCGCCAGCGCGACCGGGCGGTCTCGTAGACGAAGCCAGGTCCGAAGGTCTCCACGACCCGTCGCCAGTTCTGCGGATCGTTGTTGTCTTCTGCCCGGCGTAGCTCGGCCTCCGCCCTAGCCAGCCAGCCGCGGCCGTCCACACCCAGAGCAGCGCGGCTGCTCGCGCCGGCTCTTGCCGCCTCCATCAGCGATCTCGCCTGTGCCACGATCGCGGTGTCGGGCCGCCCGGCCGCGCGGCCATGGCGGGCCAGGTCGGCGAGCGCGGCCAGGCCGATGGCTGCGGGGCGGATGACCTGGGGGCAGGCCGAGCCAGCCCAAGACAACGAGGCCTGGACCGTGGCCTCAGCGGACTCGACAGCTTCCTGGAGGTCGCCAGTCCAGTAGGCATGCTCAGCGAACAGGCCACCGGCGATGTAGTTAGTCATCAGGTCCGCCGCCAGGTAGGGCTCGAGCCAGGCCTGCCGCTCAGCGACTCGCTGGCTAGCGCGGGCCACATCCAGGAACAGGGCCATCGCTGACAGCCGGGCCTCTACCACGTTGGCGACCCGGACGGCGAAGCCATCACAGATCTGCTGCGCATGGTCCCAGTTGCCGTCGGCGACGTGGGACAGGTAGTGCAGGTACTGCAGGTCCGATCCGAACGGGGCCAGCGTGAGGCCGGCCCGCGCGGCCCGTTCGGCGCCTAGATGCGCGGTCGCGCTCGCCGCCGAGAGATCGCCTGACTCCAGCTGAAGGCGGGCCAGCAGGGTCCTGGCCCGCAGCTCGACGCCCGCCATGTCGGAGTTACTTGCCAGTTTCACCGCCTGAGCGCCGGTCGCCTTGGCTTCCTCGATCAGGCCCGCCCGCTCGCTGACCGCGCTCAGCGTGGACAGTGCGTCCGCCTGCAGCCAGGGAGCCCGCGCCGCGCTAGCCGCGGCGTCCGCCTCCTGCGCGCGGGCCCTGGCATGCCCGGCGTCAGGCCGAGTCAGCAGCGCCCTGGCATGGGTCGCCAGCGCGCCCGCGCGCTCCCAGGTGGGTGGTTCAGCCGGCAGCACATCGACCGCCGCGCTTGCCATCTCGATGGCTTCGTCGTCCTCATCGACGTCAATCAGGAAGTAGGCCAGACGTTCCTTGGCCCGGCACAGCAGTTTGAGGTCGGGGTCCGCGGCATCGGCCAGCAGCGCAACGAGCCGCCGCAACTGCCTGACGGCCATCGGTACCTGGCCGCTGTCGGCCGCGCTGAGCGCCGACTTGAACGCCAGCTTGCCCCGGCTCATGCCGCCGAGCTTCTCCGGCTCGGTGACTCGGTCCCAGAGTGCGAGCGCCTGATGAAAATGGCGTTGTGCCTCGCCCGGTGCCGCCAGCCGCCATGCCTCCTCACCCGCGGCCACCGATGCGGCAAAGGCACCAGGGATGTCATGGCTGGCGAGGCAGTGCATGGCCAGCTCGGCCGCCGACCCGGCGACAAGGGCGAGGCGCTGATCGTCGGCGAGCAGCTCAGCCAGTCTCGCGTGCAGCCGGGTCCGCTCGCCGGGCAGCAGGTCGTTGTAGATGGCCTCGCGCAGCAGGGCATGCCGGAATGCCAGGCCAGTCTCGCTGTCAGGTACTAGCAGCTGGTGCGCGACGGCCTCCCGGACCGCCGCTTCGTACTCCGCGGTGGCCAGGCCGGACGCGCGCATCACCAGGTCATCGTCGATCCGCCGACCGGTCACGGCCGCCACCCGCAGCACTTGCTGTGCCGCGCTGGACAAGTCAACGGTGCGTGCCACCAGCAGATCGGCCAGCGCGGCCGGCAGCTCGCCGCCCTTCGAGCAGCTAGCCAGCAACTCCTCGGCATAGTAAGCGTTGCCCTCTGCGCGCTCGATGATCTGGTCGATGGCTGCCGCCTGCCCGCCGGCCAATAGCGTCAGGTGCTCGGCCATCGCTGCCGGATCCAGCGGTCCGACCTCAATGGCCGTGACGCTTGGTAGCCGCACTAGCTCGCCGACGACCGGGCGTAGCGGGTGGCCGCGATGAATATCGTCGGTGCGGTAGCTGAGCACCAGCGCGATCCGCTCAGTACGCAGCACCCGGCTGAGGAAGGTCACGAGGTCGCGCGTGGACCGGTCCGCCCAGTGCAAGTCCTCAAGCACGAGCAGCACGGGGCTGGCCTCCGCCAGCTCGGTGAGCATGCCGAGCACAGCTCCGAACAGCTGCTGTTGCGCTAGGCCAGGCAGGTCAGCTGGCTGCCGGGTGATCTCGCGGTCTGGCAGCAGCCGGGCGAGCACCGGCCTGGTAGCCAGCGCCTCGGCCAGCGGCCGGTCCGGTCGGCTGGCGGCACCGCGCAGCGCGTCGGCAAGCGCCAGGTAGGGGATGGTGTCAGTGAGCTCGGCGCACCTGCCGGACAGAACCGTGAATCCCTGCCCGGAAGCGTCCTGCGCCAATTCGGTCAGCAGCCTTGTCTTGCCGACACCAGCGTCTCCGCTGACAAGCAAAACTACCGGCCGACCAGCTGCCGCTTCGCCCAGCAGGTCTCGCATCCGGGCAAGCTCAGCCGCACGGCCGACGATCGGAGCGCGAGCGGTATCTAGCACACAGCAATTATCCCAGGCGGATGCGACAGTCCAGCCGCTTGAGCGCTCAGGTGGTAAACGCGATCAGCACAGCGCAGGGCGCGTGGTGAGCTACCGAGTTCGGCACGCTGCCGAGGACGCGGCGCGCTCCGGTCATGCCCTTGTTGCCTACCACGATCAGGTCCGCATTGACCTCGGCCGCCACCTCGCAGATCACCTCGGCGGCAGGGCCGCTCCTGGCGTGCGTCTGCACGTCGATGCCGGCTGCCCTGGCCCGGGACGAGTGGTCGTCCACGACCGAGGCGGCCAGGTCCCCGGTGGCAAGTCCGCTCTCCTCAGCGCCTCCGGTGCTGAGATGCTGCGGCCTGTAAGCGGACACGATGTGCAGCCGCCCGCCGGTGAGCTTCACCAGCTCGATCGCCTGCCGGACCGCCTCCGCGGCGGTGTCCGACGCGTCCGCGCCCACCACTACCGTCTCGAACACTTCGTCTCCTCATCCGGCTCGGTAACCTGTGCCGCACTATAGCCGGTTTGTCCCGGCGGATCTTGGCTCCGCCGGTACCACCTTCATCGCGAATTGGTAGCGAATCGTTCCGGCGCGTCGCCGCCTAGCGCAAGTTCGACTGCCTGTGAGCGGGACAGCTCCGCGCCCTCGCGGTAGCAGCGCTCGAAGGCCGCCTCCCCCATCAGCTCGCGCAGCTTGGCTTGCTCGCGCTGCTGCAGCCGCCGCTCCGGCTCGGTCCACATGATGCTGAGGTCCACCACGGAAGCCTTAAGGTCGACGTCGGCGGCACCGAACAGCCGCGCGGCCCGCACCTGATCACCGTGCCAGGAGCGCACGCAGGCCGCGCCGAAGATCACCTGTGATGCGTCGCTGCGCGCGCCAGTGCGGCGTGCCACCAGCAGGCAGGAGCGCACTAGCGGGTCGGCCCGCTGATACTCGCCGGTAATCAGCAGCGCGATGATCAGGTCGCACCGATACATATAGGCAAAGACCTCGTCGCCTAGCTCCTCCGCGCCTGCGACCGCCTGCGCCAGCTGGTTCCGTGCGTCCTCGAACCGGCCTGCGACAAGGTCGAGTCCAGCCAGATTGTGCAGCTCATTCGTCGCGTAGAGGGTGTCGCCCGTGGCCCGGAAACAGTCCAGCGCCTCCAGGTGGATATTCCTGGCCTCCTCGCTGAACTGATCCACGATCCGATACCGCAGTACCTCGGCCAGGGTCTGGACGTCACCGACCTCGCGAGCCATGGCCACCGCGCGCTCGCCGAGGTTATGGTGCGCGTCCCGGTCATGGTCAAGAAAGGCCGACGCCGCCAGCAAGCCGAGTGCCCTGGCCTGGAGCGCCTGGTCCCCGGCCTGTTGAGCGAGTGCAAGCGCACGCTCGCCGTGGACCTTGGCGGCTGGCAAGTCAGCGGGCGACTTGCGCAGTAGCTGGGAGGTCAGCCATCCGGCTGCCAGCTCTGCCCTGGCAAGCAGCGCGACTGGAGCCGGCTCGGTCGATGCGGCTGTCAGGTATCCGATCACTTCGGCGTGGCCCCGGCTCAGCGCGAAGCGCTCCAGAGCCACGCCCAGCCGTAGTACGTCGGCCGCGCGGCCTTCTCCGGCCAGGTGCGCGAATGCGGCGCGCAGGTTGCCCCACTCGAGGTCAAGCAGGCGCAGCCAGCTGCCTTGGCCGCTGCCCTTGAGTGCAGGCTGGGCGGCCTCGGCAAACGCCAGGTAGTAGCCGGCGTGCCGGTCCCGAACTCGCAGCACCTCCGCGTCGCCCCCGGCCCGCAGTAGCTCCTCCGCGCTGTACTGCCTGATGGTGTCAAGCAGCCGGTACCGCACCGAGTCTGCGAGCCGGTCAGCCACGACGAGGCTCTTGCCCACCAGCGACCCGAGCAGATCCATCACGGCAAGCGGGTCGCCGTCGGCACAGACCGCCTCGGCAGCCTCAAGCTCGAACCCGGCCACGAACACCGACAGTCTGATCAGCGTTCCTTGCTCGGGTGCTGTCAGCAGGCCAAACGACCAGTCGACGGTGGCTTGCAACGTCTGCTGTCTGGGCATGGCGTTGCGGCTGCCACCGGTCAGCAGCCGGAATCGCTGGTCGAGACGCTGGTTCACGTGCTGCAGTGACATCGACGACAGCCGCGCCGCGGCCAGCTCAAGGGCCAGTGGGATGCCGTCGAGCCGATGGCAGATCGAGGCCACCAGCGGGGCGATTGAGTCGTCCAGCTGGAATGTGGCGTCGTGCCCTCGCGCCCGGGTTGCGAACAGCCGTACCGCGTCGCAGGCCATGATCTCATCGGCAGTCTCGGCTTCTCGCGGCGGCAGCGACAGCGAGGGAACGCGGTAGACCCGCTCGCCGTCGATGCCCAGTGGCTCCCGTGACGTGGCCAGGAACCGCACTCGCGGGCAATGCCGGATCACCGCATCGCAGAACTTGGCCGCGGCGTCAATCAGGTGCTCGCAATTGTCCAGCACGATCAGCGACCGTTGCCCGGAGAGCGCCTCGGTCACGGCGTCCATCGATGACAGCTCGTCGGGCAGTCCCAGCACCGCGGCCATGGTCCGCGGGATTTGCCCTCCCTGGGTGAGCGGAGCCAGTTCGATAAACCACACGCCGTCGACGACGCCCTCGATGAGGTCTGCCGCGGCCTGCAGCGCGAGGCGGGTCTTGCCGCTGCCGCCCGCGCCGGTGAGAGTCACCAGCCGCTCGGCTGCGATCAGCTCGTCGACTGCGGCGACCTCGCGCTCCCGGCCGACGAACGTGCTGAGCACGCTCGGCAGATTATTAGCCAGTTCCGGGTTGTCCAGCGAGGCGATGGGCGGGAACGAGGACTGCAGGGAGCTTGCCTCCAGCTGGAACACCTGCTCGGGCCGGCCGAGGTCTTTGAGCCGGTGCAGGCCGAGGTCACGCAACCAGATACCGTCGGGCAGCTCGTCGGACAGCAGGTCAGCGGTCACGCCGGAGACCAGCACCTGGCCGCCGTGACCAACCGCCATCAGCCGGGCCGTGCGGTTAACCACCGGGCCGAAGTAGTCGCCGTCACGCTCCTCGCATACCCCGGTGTGCAGGCCCATCCGGACCCTGACCGGCGTGCTGGTCGGCCAGGCTTCCCGGCAAAGGGCCCGCTGCGCGGCCACCGCCGCGGTGGCAGCCGCCTGCGCGGTCTCGAACGCGGCGCAGAACGCGTCCCCGATGGTCTTGAACACATAGCCGCGTGCGCGCTCGATCGACGAGCGAAGGACCTGATCGTGCCGCCGCAGCGCCGTCGTCATGGCCTCCGGCTCGGACTCCCACAGCCGGGTCGATCCCTCCACGTCGGTGAACAGCAGCGTGACCGTACCGGAGGGAATGCGCACCGGCTGGGTCACGCGCACCAGGATACGGCGATCTCGCGACGGCCCATGCCAGCGTCATGGCTCCCGGCCGAGGGCGACTGCAGCCGCTTCGGCAGGCCCTAGCCGTGCTCCCGCATGAAAGGCCTCATCGAAGGCCGCGTCGCCCATGACGTCGCGCACCTGGCCTTGCTCGCGGCGCTGCGCGCTCTGCTCCGCATCCGACCACAACATGATCTTGTCCGCCAGGCTGGCGCTGATCGCGGCATCGGCCGCGCCGTGCAGGCGGGCTGCCAGCTCAGCCTGGCCATCCGCAGCGCTGCAGCAGGCGGCGCCGAAGATGACGCCGGCCGAGCCGATCTCGATGCCCGTCCGCCGCATCGCCAGCAGGCAGCGCCGTACCACGGGTGCCGCATCGGCATGCCTGCCCTGGATGATCCGCAGTACGGCAAGGTCGCTGAGGAAGAAGAACAGAAACACCTCGTCGCCGAGGGGCTCGGCCAGCGCCACCGCCTCGACTAGATGCCCCTCGGCGTCATCCAGGCGCCCGGCGTGCAGGTCAAGGCCATAGAGCATGGACAGCTCGCCGGCCGCGAGCAGGTCGTCACCACACCGGCGGAAGCAGTCCAGCGCCTCGAGCCGCGCCGACCGATTCTGCTCGGGCGACCCGGTGAGAGCGAGATTCCCAAGCAATTCACCGAGCAGATGCGCATCGCCGACCTCGCGTGCCAGCGCCACCGAGTCCGCGGCGTGGCGGCGGCCAGCCTCCTGGTCGCCGGTGAAGTAGGCAAGGCCGGCGAGCATGCCGAGCGCCCGTGACTCTAGTCCCCGGTTGCCGAGCGCGACGGCGATGTCGAGCCCGTGCTCGCTAAGCCGCTTCCACGTCGGCAACAAGTCCGGGTTCGAGCGATCAAACAACAGCATCAGGGCCAGCACGGTGAACGAGGCCTCCGCATGCCTGGCGCTTGGCTCACCGCCGGCTTCGACAGCGCGCCGCAGCGGCGCAAGCAGCTCCCCATGAGCCCGGCTCGCAGCGAAGCGTCCGAGGGCCACGCCCAGGGCGAGCACGTCGGCGGTACGGTTCTCGGCGTCCAGGTGAGCGAGTGCGGCGCGCAGGTTGTCCCATTCGGCGTCCAGCCGCCGGAACCAGTCTCGCTGCCCGCGGCTCATCAGCGCAGGCGCGGCAGTCTGCGCGAGCGCCAGGTAGTAATCGGCGTGGCGGCTCCTGATCTGCGCTACGCCGGCGTCGCCTTCCGCGCGCAGCAATTCCTGAGCGCAGTATTGCCTGATCGTCTCGAGCAGCCGATAGCGCATCGAGTCGGCGGTCCGCTCGGCGACGACCAGGCTCTTATCCACTAGCGAACTCAGCAGGTCCATGATGTCCAGTGCATCGACGCTTTCGGAGCAGCAGACTTGCTCGGCCGCCTCGAGGTCGAAGCCGCCTGCAAACACCGACAGCCGCGTGAGCGTGCTGCGTTCGGCCGGATTCAGCAGGCTGAAGGACCAGTCCACGGTCGCCTGCAGCGTTTGCTGCCGTGGCAGCGCGTTCCGGCTGCCGCCGGTGAGCAAGCGGAATCGCTGATCCAGCCGGGCTGCCACCTGCGCCAGCGACATCGAGGACAGCCGGGCCGCGGCCAGCTCCAGCGCCAGCGGTATCCCGTCCAGGCGGCGGCAGATCGTCGCCACGAGCGGGGCCGACTCGGCTTCCAGCGCGAATCCCCCATCCCGGACCCGCGCCCGCTCAACGAACAGCCGCACCGCGTCGCTGGCTGCAAGATCCTCGGCGCACTCCGCGTCCGGCGGCGGCAATGACAGGGAGGGAACGCGGTAGACCCGCTCGCCGTCGATGCCCAGTGGCTCCCGTGACGTGGCCAGGAACCGCACTCGCGGGCAATGCCGGATCACCACATCGCTGAACTTGGCCACGGCGTCTATCAGGTGCTCGCAGTTGTCGAGCACGATGACCGCCTCTTGGCCGCCTAGCGCTCGGGCGATGGAGTCCGTCGCCCACTGGCCACCCTGGTCTGGGAGCCCGAGTGCCGCGCCGACTGCCCGCGGTACCTGTGCAGCCTCGGTGAGCGCGGCGAGCTCGACGAACCAAACCCCGTCAGCGGTAACGCCGATCTGCTCGGCCGCCGCCTGCAAGGCCAGTCGTGTCTTGCCGCTCCCGCCGGCGCCGGTGAGCGTGACCAGGCGTGCTGCGCGGATGAGGTCGCGGACCTCGCCTTGCTCGCGATCCCGGCCGATGAACGCGCTGAGCAAGCTCGGCAGGTTGTTCGGCAGCTCCGGGCTGTCCAGCGAGGCCAACGGCGGGAACGACGCTGGCAGGAAATCGGCCTCGAGCTGGAACACATGCTCGGGCCGACCCAGGTCCTTCAGCCGGTGCTGGCCCAGGTCGGCCAGGCTGACCCCAGGCAGCAGCTCCGCGGTGGCGCCCGATAGCAGCACCTGGCCGCCGTGCGCGACCGCCTCGAGCCGCGCGGCCCGGTTGACCACCGGACCGAAATAGTCCGCGTCCCGTTCCTCGCACGCGCCAGTGTGCAGGCTCATCCGTACCTTGATCGGCCGGCTCGTCGGCCACTGCTCGGCGGTGAGCTGCCGCTGCGCCGTCAGCGCGGCGTCGACGGCCGGGCCGGCCGCCATGAACGCCGCGCAAAAGGCGTCACCTACGGTCTTGAACACGTAACCGGCGGCGCTCTCGATCGCGGTGCGGAGGATCTCATCGTGGCGGCGCAGCGCCGCGGCCATCGGCTCGGGCTCTTCCTCCCACAGCCGGGTCGATCCCTCGATATCGGTGAACAGCAGCGTGACGGTGCCCGAGGGAATCCGCACCGGCCGAGTCACATGCTCAGGATAGGCAGCGGAGCACCGCTAGCGCATGTCCGTACAGATCATCCAGAATCCACCACGACCTGAGAGCCACCCTGATGCCGGAACCGGTGCCGCTCCCGCAGCAAGATTGCGGAATCCGTCAAATATTTCTTTGATTCGACTGATTCCGCAGCCATCACCGTCTATGCGTACGCGGCCAGTCGCCTCCGCAGCCGGCCCCGAGCCCGGTGCAGCCGGGACATCACCGTGCCGATCGGTATGCCGAGCATTTCCGCGACCTCCCGGTACGGGTAGCCCTCGACGTCGGCCAGGTAGATGGCTGCCCGGTAGCACTCCGGCAGCTCGGCGATCGCCTCCCGGACGTCGGAGTAGGCGAACTCGCCAAGTACGGTCTCTTCGGCCGACGGCGAGTTACGGGCCGGGCCTGCAGCTGGCGCGCCAGGCAGTAGCGAATCACACTCGGCGCTCAGGACATGCACGGGCTCGCGCTGGCGCTTGCGGTAGCCGTTGATGAAGGTATTGCTCAAGATGCGGAACAGCCAGGCTCGCGGGTTCGTGCCCGGCGTGAAGTGCCGAAGCCCTGCGTACGCCTTGGCCATGCTCTCCTGGACCAGGTCCTCCGCATCAGCGGGGTTCCGCGTCATCCGCAAAGCCGCCGGATAGAGCTCGCGCTCGTGGCTAGCTAGCTCACGCTCATAGATCTGATGGTTGGACGGGGGGTGCTCCAGTGCGTGTGCGCTCATTGCCATGAGTGCTATCGCCTCCTCAGGAGGTGACGGCACGCACCGACCCGGCCCAGGCCGCCCCGCTCGGGGCGGGCCGACCTGGGCCCCACATCTCAGTCAACAAGCTGGGCGTCGCGGTTAGGGGGGTCAGCGCCGCCACCACTTAGCTGTGAACTGGAAGTATTTAAACCGCTACTCAATGTCATGTCAAAGTGTCACTCCAGCAACACCAGCCCGACACGACTGAATCCGTAGCAGCCTGTTCGCCCTGCGAACCCAGGGCTGCTAACCCTGCGCAGCTCAGCCGGTGGCGTTCAGCCACCTGACCGGCGCGCCGTCGCCGGCCCGGCGGAAGGGCTCGAGCTCGTCATCCCAGGGCTCGCCGAGCAGCAGCGTGAGCTCATCCGCCAGCGACCCGCCGAGCGCCGGATGCCGCGGCCCGTGCAGGTCCAGCAGCGTGCCAAGCTCCGGCTGCTCATGGGCAGCTGTTGCCGCGAGCGCCATGGCAGCGCGCAGCCGGCCTTCGGGAATCATGATGTCCCCGTTCGCCGCCACTGCCGCGCAGAAGGTGCCGAGCGCCGGCGTGTGGCTGTACCGGATCGCGTCGCAGCCAGGGCTCGCGTCCTCACTAATCTCGAACCTGGCCAGATTCCAGCCAGCTAGCGCCGAGGTGATCGCGCCTGCAGCACCCGGCTGGCCCTGCCAGGTCAGCTCGGCACGCATGGCGCCAGGCGAGGCCGGCTGATCTACCCAGGGCATGCTGACGGGCGCGCCAAGAACCCCCGCCACTGCCCACTCAATGTGCGGGCACAGCGCCGGGGGCGCCGAGTGCACGAGCAACACGCCATGTACGGACACCTAAACCTCCCTGCAGCGAACGAGATTCGTCTTCCCCAACGTCCTCGTCGCGGCAGGCCAGTGCCAGCACCGGCGATCTTCGGGACTCATTGTGCCCTACTGCCTGCGGTTGCACCAGCACCGGGCAATTCATGGCGTGGCATCCACCAGCAGCTGGCCGGCGCCGGCCGGCGCCGGCCCGTGTTCTGATAGATGAGTGAGTACGTCCGCGACGCGCGCAGCCTGGCAGGACAGCACCGGCCTGCCGTTCGTCGCGGAGATGTACGGGCTGCAGCTCGACCAGCTCGCGGTGTTACTGGGCCTTGGCCAGCGCCAGGCCAGCGCGCTGGTTGGTCGCTGGTGCGCCAGCAGGCTGGCCGAGTCGGCCATCCTCAGCCCAGGGCCGCCGTGGGTCTGGCTGACCAGAACCGGACTGCGGGCATGCGGCCTCCGCTACCCTGCGGCGTCGCCAGCGCTCGCCCGGCTGGCGCACCTCCGGGCCGTGACTGCGGTCCGGCTCGCGCTCGAAGCGGCACCCGGATATGTCACCGCAGGCGGGCACTGGCGCAGCGAGCGCCACCTCCGCGCACGGCTTGGCGGCCGGGTAGGCGCGCCTGATCACCTCCCGGACGCGGAGGTGC
>Ga0187783_10003672_pt1 | contig 11312 bp, 9 predicted proteins | sample 1015_SJ02_MP02_2_FD_132471 | JGI IMG/M metagenome (GOLD analysis project Ga0187783, IMG submission 132471) | Tropical peat soil microbial communities from peatlands in Department of Meta, Colombia - 1015_SJ02_MP02_20_MG | ecosystem: Environmental > Terrestrial > Soil > Wetlands > Peat | place... | reverse complement strand
GCGAATGAAACTGGCGATGGGCGCTGTGCTGATCTCGATGGTCACCGCGCTTTCGTGGGCGGCGGATAAAACCACGACGGTGAAAGGCTATGTCCTCGATTCCGCCTGCGCCTTCACAAAAAATCTCGGCAAACCGATCAGCAAAGAGTGCGCGACGAGTTGCGCGAATTCAGGCTCGCCGCTCGTCATTCTCGCCGATGACGGCACAATTTACTGGCCGATTGCGGACACAACTCCGTCGAGCGGGCAGAATCCGAAGCTGCTGCCGTTTGCAGCACAGAAGGTGGTCGTGACGGGCAAAGTCTACGAGCGCGGTGGTTCACGCGCCATTGTGATCGAACATATCGAAGCGCAGGCGGCTTCCAAGTAATCTCTGCCGGCAGAGTCGCCGAAGGGCACTATGGGATCGAAAAAAAGAAGAAGGACGAAGGAAAGGATTCTGGCGGTTCCGAGTCATCCAAAGTACGCACCGCCAAAAATCAAGATCATAGAAGACGCGGAGGCAACGGGCGATACCGCCGCGGCTTACGACTTCTGGCGGGCGTCATCCGGACGACATCAAGTTCCCGGAATCATCAAATGTTTCGGCGCGCGGCCAGACTTCCTCAGGCAAGTGGTGGAATTTTCAAACACCGTGCACTTCTCCGAGGGCCATCTCAATCGAAGACACAAGGAGATGATCGCCAGCTACGTCTCCTACCTGAACAAGTGCCCGTATTGACTGGACAGCCACGCGCACTTCCTGCGTGTTCAGGGAGCCCCAGACAAATGCGTAGAAGCGATTCTGGAAGGTAAACTCGATAAGGCCGGCCTGACGAAGGCGGAACGCGCGCTGATGGATTACGTCGAGATGGTGACGCGCGCCGCGTATCGCACAACGACGAAGGATGTTAAGAAGCTAAAAAAAACGGGCTGGAGCAACGACCAGATTTCCGAAGCGGTTTACATCACGGCAATGTTCGCGTTTTTCAATCGCGTTGCTGACGCATTCGGCGTCCCACCACAGGATTACCTAATCACAGGAAAGCTGACGCCGTAGAAAGTATGCGGCGGGAATTCAGATCTTGGCCCTGACGAGCTCCTCCAGGAATCGCCGCACGTCAGCGGTGCCTTCCACATAAAAGCGCGCAGCCGTGTGGCGGCGCTTCCCTACCGCGACCGAAATGCCGCGCATGCGCGCAAAGACGTACTCGTCGGGCGCGTCGTCGCCGATGTAGATGAGCAGCGCCTTCGCGCGATCTTCGAGGGCGATCAGAAACCGGATCGCGGTCCACTTATCCACGCCGGGACCGGGGAGAAACTCCCAGACTTTCTTGCCGGAAAGAAGGTGCAAGCGGTGATTGAGTTTGAGGGTGTCCTGCACGACTTTGCGCGCGCGGTTTACGTCCCGCGGTTTGGCGTTGCGATAATGAATCGCGATGCCGGCTTCCTTCGTCTCGAGACGGATGCCGCGCAAATGTTTCAGACGCACATTGAGGGTCCGGTTGATCCGCGGGAGCAACGCTTCTTCCTGGCGATTCATGAGCGTCACCGGATGTCCATGGGTAGCTTGCAGCGAATACCCGTGACAGCCGACGTAGCAAATCCCGTCGAGGCCGACTCGCTTGCGGACATCGGGTAAACTTCGTCCGCTGACGATCCCAACAAGAACCTCTTTCGTAATCAACTGCGCGAGGGCGGCGCGCACTCGAGCGCCGAGTTGAACCTGCTCCGGATGGGGACGAATCGCGGCGAGCGTGCCGTCGAAGTCCGACATGACGACGACGCTGGTGGCTTCGCAGAGAGCGGCTTCAATCTCGTCCCATGCGGCAAATAGCGGCCGCGGATGGCCGAATTTGCGCCGCGCATCAATCGGAACGACGACGCGTGCTTTGGGCGACGGAACCGGTTTTCGCTTCAGCTCAACCACGCTTCTCCGAGGCGGTTGATGAATTTTCATGTTTCAACATTCTCCGGTTTTTCGAGCCGAATTTCGGCGAGAGTCGAAAGCAGATTGCCGGCCCAGCGGAAAATATTGTGTTCCCTGACGACGCGCCGCATATGAGCCATGCGAGCTTCCTGCTCCTCCGTGGTCATATTCAAGGCGGCAAGAATCGCGGCGGACACTTGCGCGACGTCGTAGGGATTCACGACCAACGCATCGGTCAGCTCTCGCGCCGCGCCGGTGAATGCGCTGAGAATCAACGTGCCACGCTCGTCGTCGCGCGCAGCAATGTATTCTTTCGCGACAAGATTCATGCCGTCGTGCAAGGAAGTGACGAGGCACACGTCGGCGGCGCGATAAAAGCGTTCGATTTCCTCGTGGCTATGGTGGCGCTCGAGCAGGACGATCGGTTTGGATTTTTCAGACCGGAATTTATTGTTGATTCGCTGCGCTTCGTCGTGAACTTCCTCAAGAAATTTGCTGTAGCGCGGGATATTGGTGCGGCTCGGCGCGCCGACCTGCACGAAACTGAACTCGCCGCGGTAACTCGGATTCTCGTCAAGGAACCGCTCGATGGCCCAGAAGCGTTCGAGGATGCCTTTCGTGTAATCAACGCGATCCACGCCGATTCCGACAAATCGCGAGCTGATTCCGAGCTGATCCATTACTTTCCAGCGCTCGGCGGCGCGCTCGCGACGCAAAGTGACGTCGGGCTTCGTATCGCTGAACGCGACGCTGATCGGAAACGGGCGCACGAGCGTGCTGTGGCCTTGCCGCTTGACGACAAATCGCTCGCGATCCGTCAGTGATTCGAGCGCGCGGTCCACGGTTTCCAGGAAGTTGTTGCAATGCGCTTGAATGTGAAAACCGATGAGATCGGCGCCGAGAAGGCCCTCGAGTACTTCGCGCTGCCAGGGACAAATGCGAAACGCTTCCGGATTCGGCCACGGAATGTGCCAAAAGATGGCGACACGGGCATCGGGGCGCTGATCTTTGATGAGTTTCGGCAAAAGGGCGAAATGGTAGTCCTGCACAAGGACCATCGGTGATTCGGCGCCGGCCATTTCCTCAAACAGCGCTCGCGCGAATTTCTCGTTGACGCGCTGGTATTGCGCCCAATCGCCGGGGCGGAAGAGAGGCCGCGTGTGAGCGATATGGCAGAGCGGCCAGAGACCCTCGTTGGCGAAACCGGAATAATAGCCGTCGTCCTCGTCTTTCGTCAGCCAGACGCGGCGCAGCGTGTATCGCGGATTATCCGGGGGAACGCGCAAGCGGTCGAAACGATCTACCGTCTCGCAATCAGCGTTGCCGGAGCCGTGGGCGATCCAAGTGCCGTCGCATGCGACAACGACCGGCTCGAGCGCGGTGACCACGCCGCTGGCCGGCACCAAGACTTGAATCGCGTTGTCCTTCCACACGTGCATGTACGGCTCGCGGTTGGAGACGACGAAGAGTGACGCATTCTGGAGTTTGCTCCGCACACTCACGCGCAAGCGTTCCGCCGTCCACGTGGATTCGCCCGCTTCGCGGAGGCGCGCCTCCTCGTCGGCGGCGGCACGGGCGGCATCGAGACTTTCGGCCATTTGCCGAGCTTCGTGAGTCAAGGGAGCCAGGATGCTCGATCCGGCGGGCGGCGATTTAGCTGAACCTCGTCCCTGGCGCAAGGAGCGCATCCAGCCCGCAATTTGTGTGATCGTGTCCTTGAAAACCCAGCGAATCAGGAGCAAAGCGAGCAAGGCGATGAGCAAAGTCTGCAAGGCGGCGTGAAGGAGAGTGTCGCGCCACATCCGGTGGGTCGCGGTTTGAATGTAGCTCGCATTCGTCAGGAAGACGAGAGCGCCGCCCGGCTCGTCATTGACCGTCAGCGGAAGGGCGTAAATATGGAAGAGTGAATCGCCGGAATCGAAAAATTCGTGGCAGCCCGCGGGCTTGGTGCAACGAGCGGCGGCGTCGCGCATGCGGTCGCGAGAGGCTGTGTCGAGGCCGGAGCTCGACGCGGGGGAGTTCCCGACCATATCGAAGACAGCGATGCCGGCGAGATTGTCGCGATGTCCCAGGCGATCGATAGAACGGCGAAGGCCGTTGTTCGCGTGATTGGCGATATCGGCCTCGATCGTCTCTTCCATGCTGTCGCCAAGAGCTTCGACGCGGCGCTCGAGATCACGGCGCAGCGAACGATCCTGGGTCCTCACCTGATACGTGGCGAAGATCACGGACACGACTGCGACGCTGACGATCAAAGGCGTCACGAGTCTGAAGCTGATGCGGGCTATGGATTTGGCGTCTGCTTCGGTCATCGCGAGATATGAATTGCTGTGATGCCCGGGAATTCGCCCAGTTTTGCGGCTGCGCGCCGCGTCTCGAATCCCAATCGAACCAGAACGGATCATTGCTTTGCGCGTGAGATCGGCGCAAAGCTCCACTGCTTGGTGGGCTGGTACAAACTATCATACCGAAGCCAGCCGCACGCGGCAACCGATTGCGTCGCAATGCGATGTAAGTCGGTAGTTTTCTTACAATTGACGGCCCGAGCCGGCGGCCGGTCTAGTGTTCAGAGATCTGAAAATCCACGACCGCGTGTCCGTTTGAGGACACGTTCACCTTTTTCTGCCACGTCATCGGGTCGGTGAAGAACAGGCGCTTCGTCTTTGTCTGCGTGCCCACGTCGAGCACGGGCTCTTCCCGCTCTACCTTCCAGCCTTCGTGCCAGGCCACGATTTCATACTCACCCGGAGGAACGCCGGTGATGCGGAATTCGCCGTGTTCGTCGGTGATTGCGTAATAAGGATGATTGACCACGAGGACGATGCCGTTCATCCAGATGTGCCCGGCGTTGCACTTCAAATCGACCACTCCACTTTTATGCATGGTTCGCGTGAGCGTAACGTCCGTCATGGGAAACGGAAGGTTGTAGTCGGCCACGCCGATCATGTGGACGGTGTGCAGAATTGGATCGCTGCTCTTGATGGAGAAGTCCGTATTCGCCGCGACGAGACTGATGTGCGGAACGTAGCGGCATTCTTTTTGGTCAAGATGCTTGCGTCCATCCGGGAGATCCCAAGCCTTGCCCTGCGCGATGCCGCGGAGAGAAACAACGGTGTTGGCGACGCCACCGTCTGCTCCGATCTCGAGCCGCTCGAGGTCACGCGTTCCTGTGTGTGCCGGGTCACAAGTCGCGGGGTCTTTTGTAATCGGAAGCGTCAACGGTTTTGGCCGCTCTCCCGTCCACTTCACGACGCCCGATATCGTGCCTCCGTCGGATACCGTGATGACTTGATAGGAACTTTGCGCCGACGCCGGAGCAACGAGCGAAAAAGCCGTTGCCAGCGCCGCGGCAATCAGAATTGTCTGCAACCACCTCATTCTTCCCCTCAATCTCCGGGCGCGCTTGGGGCCTCCTGGTTCGGAGCGCCGCCAGCGGCGCGGCCTCGGCATCGCAATGTTTTCTACTGGCCTTTGGTCGAGCCCGTGGCCTCCGCGTTGTGTTTCGGCTTGTAATGGAGCTGGAGCGTGCGCAAGTAATGCACGAGATCCCATGCCTGGTCGGGCTTCAAATAGTCCATGAAGGAAGGCATGGGAGTCCCATCGAGTCCCGTCATGAAAATTCGGTATAGATCCTCGTCCGTGTCGCCGCACTTAAAGCGGGTTCGCTGTTTAAAATTATAAGGAACGATCGGATTGTCCTTATTATCGCGAAGGCTGGAAGCCGAAGGGCCGTCTCCACCGCCCGTCGTACCGTGGCACTGCCAGCATTTCAAAGTGTCCTGGAACAATACCTCGCCGCGCTTGACGCTTTCCGGTGTATTGGGAGTTTCGGGAGGGATTTCGATCGGCTTGTCAGGTTTTTCTTCCTGAAAGCGGGTGGAAAATGTCTTGACATAAGCGATGGCGTCCGCGCGCTGCTGATCGGTCAGCGGATACCAGGACGGCATGGCAGTCGTGTCAATGCCGCGCTTGACCGTACGGAACAGGTCTTCATCGAGAGGAATGCTCCCCGTTGGCGTCGAGCGGCACTTAAACGTGCCTAGAGTGAAATCGCGGGGCTTGGGATCGAGATAAGGGGCATTTTCGCCCTGGCCGTCACCGTACTGCCCGTGGCAACCGATGCAGTAGCGGCGATAGAGCTGTTTGCCCTTTGCGGCATCGCCGGTCAAGTTTCCAACATGGCTGGTTTGGGAGAAGCTGGCAGGTGCCGTCAAAAGTGCGAGAGCACCGAAAGCCGCGAGAAAAACGAGGCGAAAAAGTTCCGATGGGGACACGTGCTCGCGCACCAGCCGCCGCGCGGGTTGGAAAGAGAGTTTCGGAGGCCAGATTGCGGCGCCCGCATCCGACGCACGCGCGCGGAAATCGCGATTGGCGATGCTAGAAATGCTACCCACCTATGCGACCTATCACTGGATTTTTGGGCGACCTTCAATCAAATCTACTGCGATGCGGAGAATCGGCAAGGCCCCACGGCCGGGGTGTTTCCAAACGAGCATGGCGAGCGAGGTATCATAACGCAGTAGTCATACGTGTCTGGGAAGGTACGGCGTCGCTGCAAATTGAAGTCCGTTTACATTTGAACGAACCGCGCGAGCAGCCCGGCGAGCAAGCCGCCCGCGAGTGGCCCGAGAATCGGGACCGGGGCATAACGCCAATCCGATGTTCCCTTTCCGGCGATCGGCAGCGCGGCGTGAGCAAGCCGTGGGCCTAGATCCCGGGCGGGATTGATCGCGTAGCCGGTGGTCCCGCCAAGCGAGAGGCCAATTCCCCAAACGAGCGCGGCCACGAGATACGGGCCGAGCCCGGCGGCGGGCCCGCTGGTGGCGACGCGTCTCGAAAAAATGGCTTCGACAACGAACACGAGAACGAAAGTCCCGAGGATTTCGCTGAGAAGATTTGCGGGGAAATTCCGAATTGCGGGCGATGTGCAAAAACAGTACCTTTTGAGGTCCGCGTCCGGCGTCGCCTTCCAGTGCGGGTAGTAATGCAGCCAGACGAGCGCTGCTCCCGCAAAGGCGCCGAGCAATTGGGCTGAAGCGTAAGGCAGGACTTTCCCGAAGCTGCCCGAGGTTAACGCAAAACCCAAAGTAACCGCAGGATTCAAGTGTGCGTCGGGGCTTCCGCAACCGATCGCCGTGAACACGCCTGCCATCACTGCGAACGCCCAGCCGGCGGTGATGACGATCCAACCCGATGCTTCCGCCTTCGAATGCTTTAGCAGCACCCCCGCCACGACCCCGTTACCGAGGAGAATCAAGACCAACGTGCCCATAAACTCGCCAAACCACGGTGAGGCCATGAGGACTCCTTTAAGGCGCGCGCCGCCGGTGCGCGAGTGGGTCGGCGCGCGTACTCGTCAGTCGACCCAGTCGTGAGACTTCGTGACGGCGCGTTTCCACAGGCGATAAAGCTCGACGCGCTTTTCTTCAGGCATGTTCGGATTCCACGTCCGGTCCACCGCCCAGTTCGCGTGCAGTTCCGCGAGATCGCGGAAATATCCCACCGCCAGACCTGCGGCGTATGCGGCGCCGAGGGCCGTGGTCTCCTTTACTGCCGGGCGAACGACGGGGCGGCCCACGATATCCGCCTGGAACTGCATGAGGAGATCGTTTTCGACCATTCCGCCGTCCACGCGCAGGGCGTCGAGTTGAATCTGTGAATCCTTCTCCATCGCTTCCAGGACTTCGAGCGTTTGAAACGCGGTGGCCTCGAGCGCGGCGCGCGCAATGTGACCCTTGTTCGCATAGCGAGTCAGCCCGGCAATCACGCCACGCGCACCGCTTTTCCAATGCGGCGCAAAAAGCCCCGAGAACGCGGGAACAAAATACACGCCGCCGTTATCTTTCACGGTTCGCGCAAGCGCCTCGACGTCGGAGCTCTTGTCGATGAGGCCGAGGTTGTCGCGAAGCCATTGGACCAGCGCGCCGGCGATTGCCACGCTACCTTCGAGCGCATAACACGCGGGCTGTTTCCCGAGTTGATAAGCGACGGTCGAGATCAGGCCGTGACGCGAAGGCACGGCTCTTGCGCCGGTGTTCAGCAGAAGGAAGCAGCCGGTGCCGTAGGTATTCTTCGCCTGGCCCGCATCGAAGCACGTTTGCCCGACGAGTGCGGCTTGCTGGTCGCCGAGGATACCCGCAATCGGCACTCCTGCGAGGTGTCCGTCCCGAACGTGGCCGTAAATTTCGCTGCTCGAGCGGATTTCCGGGAGTATCGGGCGAGGAATGCCAAACGCTTCGAGTATTTGCGGGTCCCAAGCGAGTTTCTCGAGGTCCATCAACTGCGTTCGGCTCGCGTTGGTTACGTCGGTAGCATGAACTCCGCCACTCGCTCCGCCGGTCAAATTCCAGAGCAGAAAAGTATCTATGTTTCCGAAGATGGCCTCGCCCGACTCCGCGAGTTTGCGAACTTCCGGATCGTGATGCAGAATCCAACGAATTTTCAGCGCGCTAAAATAGGTCGAGAGCGGCAGCCCTGTGCGCGCTCGAAAGCGATCCTGTCCGCCGTGGCGCGAGAATTCCTCGACTGCATCGCCGACGCGCGTGTCCTGCCAGACAATCGCGTTTCCGACGGGCTTCCCGGTGGCGCGATTCCAGACCACGACTGTCTCGCGTTGATTGGTGATTCCGACGGCCGCGATGTCGCTCGCGCGCAGGGAGCGCTGCTCCATCGCCCGAGCGATTACGTCCCGCGTATTTCGCCAGATTTCTTCGGGGTCGTGCTCAACCCAGCCCGGCTTCGGAAAGATTTGCTCGTGTTCTTTCTGCGCGACCGCCACCACTCGCCCGTTGCGATCGAACACGATGAATCGCGTGCTGGTGGTGCCTTGATCGATCGCGCCGATGTAGCTCGCGGTTGGGCTTGCCATGGAAAGTATTTCCGGCCGATTGCGTCAGTCCGACCAGGGTTGCGGTGTGCGATCCCAGCGATGGCCTTTGAGCGTCTGGAGCAAACCTTCGTCTAACTTTCCCGCGTCGCTCGTCGAAATATTTTCCTTCACGTGCGGCAGCTTGCGCATGCCGATGATCGTCGTGCTCACGTCCGGATTCGAAACGATGAATCGCAGCGCCATTTCCGGCATGGTCATGTCGTGCGGCAGAACACGCTTCAACCGCTCGACTCGCCCGACCGTCTGCGAAAGATTCTCCGGGCCGAAATAGCCGGAACGCCAATCGCCGGCGGGAAATTTTGTGGTGGCTGTCAGTTTTCCTCCCAGGCTACCTTCATCGAGGGGTACGCGCGCGATCACGCCGACATCGAGTTTACGGCAAACAGGAAAGAGATTGTCTTCTGGCGCCTGATCAAAAATGTTGTAGATCACCTGCACGACATCCACGAGTCCGGTCCGCAGTGCCTCGATGCCGTTGTCCGGCTCCCAGCGATTCACACTCAGACCGAAAAAACGGATTAGACCATCGCCCTTTAATTTTTCGACGGTCTCGCGGAATTCCGGCTCCTTGGTCCAGCCGTCATCCCAGACATGAAATTGCAGGACGTCAATCGCGTCGGTGCCGAGTTTTTCACGGATCAGATTCGCGTACTTGAAAACATGCGCGGCCGGAAAAACGTCACTGTATTTGTAGCTTGGCAGAGCGGGCCACTTGTCGTTCATGGGCGGAATCTTTGACGCCGCATAGAGGCGCTTGCCATGATTTTTCGCGATGATTTTGCCGAGCAGCGCGTCGCTCTTGCCGTTGCCGTAGGCCCATGCAGTGTCAAAGCAATTGCAGCCCAGATCGACGGCGAGCTGCATGGCATCGAGCGATTCCTGATCGTCCGAGCCGCTCCAGCCGCTCATACCCCACAGCCCGTGTCCGATTTCACTGATGTTGAATCCCGTCCGGCCGAGCCTGCGATAATTCATGAACTTTTCCTCGCGAATGAAAAATGCAAATCGTGTGGCTGCCATGCCGCGCACGGCGCGCGCTCGAGCGGCCGCGGAGCCTTCGAGCGCGGAGGAGTTTATATCACAGGCGCAGCAGCGCGATTCGGAGCATTTCCGGCTCGATGCGAGGATCATCATTTCAGGATTAACGAATTTCGGCGAAGGCGGACGCGGGTACGGACTTGGCTTGCTCCAGCGCCGGAGCAAGGTTTTTCTTGATGGCGCGCGCGTTCGCGCCAATCTGCGATTCGGTGACTCGGCGGGCGTCTTTCACAGTGTTCAGTTCATCGCCGGGAGTGGACGCGAGCAGCTCCTCCGCGTGGAGGTAACACGCGTATGCGAGCCAGCCGGGCAGGTCGTGCCGAGCGAGAAATTGACCGTAATTGAACCAATCAACCGCTTGCGCGCGCGGGTCGTTTAACTTGTCGTCGAGATCGAGCGCTTTTTGATATTCGACGGCGGCATCGCTCGCGCCGCCCGCGGCGTCGATCGTATCGGCGAGATGGGACCTCGCGAGACTTTCCTCGCGGATGTCGCCCGCTTGTGCAGCGAGAGCCGCGGCGGAGCGGTATTCATCAATCGCTTCGCTGACTTGCTGTATCTGCCGCTCCGCGTCCGCCAATTCGATCATGACCGCCGCGATCTGGCTGGACGCTGGTTGGCCTTCGCGTTGCTGCGAACCGTTTGCGGGTGCGGTGAGTTTGAGAAATTCCTCGAAGTGAATCGCCGCCGCGGCAAACTGTCCAGTACGATCGAGCGCTTCGGCGAGATAGAGTTGAGCGTTCACCTGAGAACGATCGATGTCGACGGCACGCTCCCAGTTGTCGATTGCTTCATCGGTGTGCCCGAGGCGAGCCGCCAGCAAGCCGAGGTTGACGAAGGCATCCGGGTCGCCAGGATACTGCTGAACGATTTTCTTGTAATCGTCATACGCCTCTTGAAATCGCCCCGATTCAATCAACGCCCGAGCGCGTGCCTGCTGGGTAATCGGATTCGCTGGATGCAGCGCCATGACGCGCGCGAGCGCCGTACGTTGACCGTCTGCGTGGCCGGCCTGGGCATCAGCGCGAGCGATGCGCATTTCCAGCGCGCTGTCATAGGGGTTCATACTCGCCGCGTCGAGTAAATGCGGGAGATTTCTATCGTCGCTGGCGGCGAAGTAGCGAATCTGATCGATCCCTCCCCAAAGGAAAAGCATCAACGCGATGCCGACCCGGAGCGCATGCGCTCCGGCACCCTGCCCGAAAAGCCAACCCTTGGACTTCCGCGCGGGATAGGGAACCTTGCTCGCGCGCCTATCGATGAGCAGCGACGCGACTCGTGTATCCCGCAATTTCCAAATCTCGCCATCGAGCAAGAAGTGGTGGATGTTCACGAGGGCTGTGAATATCAGGAAGCTGATGGTGAAATCGTAGTGGAACGCGTAACTCACGATCCACGGGCCGCAGATGAAGAGCCCGATTCCTCCGGCAATCAGCGTGGCGAAGTATGCTCCCATGCGCCAGGCGGCACGTCCGG
>Ga0187783_10003671_pt1 | contig 11313 bp, 8 predicted proteins | sample 1015_SJ02_MP02_2_FD_132471 | JGI IMG/M metagenome (GOLD analysis project Ga0187783, IMG submission 132471) | Tropical peat soil microbial communities from peatlands in Department of Meta, Colombia - 1015_SJ02_MP02_20_MG | ecosystem: Environmental > Terrestrial > Soil > Wetlands > Peat | place... | reverse complement strand
CCGGCAGCGTGACCAACTGGACACCCTCGAACGTGTTGGGCACCATCTAGAGCCTTGCCGAAGTCGCCGAGAGCGACCGGATCACGGTACCGAGCCTCGGCCGGGAGTGAAAGTGTTTGACTGATGCGTTGCCGGTTCACTTCGACCGAAGGCTGAGCGCCGCCGTAAGATCACCCATTGGTTTGCTGCCATTGGCCCCCAATGCGGCGTTGCGCGCCGTGATGCCCGGCAATAAGGGCAGACCGAAGCGCCGGCTGATGAACCGAAGGATCGAGGTGGTGTCGTACTGCGTGTGGTCGACGTGGTGACGCTTCGCAAAGGGCGAGATGATGATGGCCGGAACACGCGATCCAGGGCCCCAGCGGTCGCCTTTTGGCGGCGCCACGTGATCCCAGAATCCGCCGTTCTCGTCATAGGTCACGACGACAAGCATGTGCTTCCACTGTGGGCTCTTCTGCAGATGGCCGATGACATCGGCAATGTGCCGATCGCCCGACAAAACCTCTGCATACCCCGGATGCTCGTTCAGATTGCCTTGCGGTTTGTAGAAGCTCACCTGCGGCAAGGTGCCGGTATCAATGGCCTTGATGAATTCAATTCCATTGAGGCCTCCGTCCCTGAGATGCTCTGCGCGCGCCGGGGTGCCGGGCGCCATGGCGGCGAAATAATTGAATGGCTGATGGTGATACTGAAAATTCGGAGCCGGCGAGCCGTTCGCCCCGTCGAGCGTCGCCCGCCAAGCGCCAGCGTACCATGCCCAGCTGATGCCCTTGCCGGAAAGCAGATCGCCAATGGTCTCATCGGTCTGCGGCGGCAAGGTCGTCGGTTTCTCTGGATCAGCGTAAGCCGGATCACCGCTTGTGGCGGGCTTGTTGCCGCTCGGCTGATAGGGCGGCTGCATGGTATTCACGGCATAAAAATCGGGCGTGATATTCCCGTCGCGGACGAATTTCGGTATGCCGTCGAGTGCGGATCGCGGTGAATTGCTGGCCATCTTCAGACTCGCGCCGTCAGTGTCAACGACCGCAATCTGGTCCTTGGCCGGGCCTTGGCCGGCATTGGGGTATTTCGGCGTGCAGGCGCAGGCAAGCCAAAGGTGGTTGAGATAAGAGCCGCCGAACGCCGCCATGAAGAAATTGTCGGCGAGCGTATACCGGCGCGCGATCCTCCAAAGCGGAAGCGTTGCGGCATTGGTTTTGTAGTGTCCCATCACGAGGCTGCCGGAATCGGCATAGGCGACGAACTTGTCGTTCTTGCCGCCGTCGATCTGCATCTGGTTCTGGTAGAACAGATGCCAGAGATTACGGGTCACGACATCCAGCGGTGCGTCGAAGCCTTGCGCGTCGTCGATGGCGAAAGGGCGGTTGGCAAGATGCTGGGTCTGCGCCTCGGTGATAGGCGGCGTAACGCCTTTGGCGGTAAGTCCCTCCCAAACTGGGGGAAGCTCTTTGAGGACCGAGCCGTCACGATCCCGCTGAATCCAGGCGCCCGGTTTGAGACCCCGTAGACCATTGGCTCCCGGGAAGTAGCCGTACAGATTGTCGAAACTGCGATTTTCCGCGTAGATCACCACGACGGTTTCGATTTGATCGATTCCAGCGCGTTCGGGTCGAGCCTTCCCGGAAGCCGCCGTGAGGCTCGCGCATGTGCATAGGAGAGTTGCCAACACGACGTCCGGACACAACGATTTGTAGTGCATGAGATCCTCTTCGCGGCGTGGCGATTCGGCAAACGGCGTTCGTATGGGCACAACCCATGGCACCGGTGACGCATGCGTGATACGCCGAGGCAATTCGGTCATGTTGCGCTGATGACTTTGCGACTAATCCACTTCCTTTTTTGCAGTTTGTGCATCGCCACTTCCATGCTCTCGGCGGCCCCCGGGAAGCATCCACGATCGCGCATTGCGGCGTATCGGGAGGTTCGCATTCTTGCTGAACTTGGACGCGCGCTGTTTTTTGACCCGACGTTGTCCGCGTCAGGCCGGTTGTCCTGCGCCTCATGCCACGATCCGGCCCACGCCTACGGTCCGCCGGACGGACGTTCGGTCCGATCGGGTGGCAAGGCTATGGATCAAGCTGGGCTGCGTGCCGTTCCTTCGCTGCGCTATTTGCAGGCAACGCCGCAATTCACCGAGCATTATTTTGATTCCGATGAGGAAGCCGATGCCTCCATTGATAACGGACCAACCGGGGGTCTGACGTGGGACGGCCGGGTCGATCGCGGCCGCGACCAGGCCCGTTTGCCGCTGCTCTCGCCCAACGAAATGGCCAACGACAGCTCCGGCGCAGTGGTCGCCGCGGTGCGAAAGTCGGCCAACGCTCGACTGCTTCGCCAAGCGTTTGGCGCAGAAGTGTTTGCCGACATTGACAAAGCCTTCGACGGAATTTTGCAGGCCTTCGAGGCCTATCAGCAAACCTATACCGAATTCTTTCCGTACAGCAGCAAATACGACGCCTACCTTGCCGGCGAGGCAAAATTGACTGAACAGCAGGCCCGTGGGCTTGCCCTATTCAACGATCCTGCCAAGGGAAACTGCGCGCACTGCCACATCAGCGCCCGCGGTCCGGACGGCACGCCCCCACAGTTCACCGACTATGGCTTGGCGGCGCTCGGCGTGCCGCGCAATCCGGAGATTGCGGCCAACGTTGACCCCGCCTTCTACGATCTCGGTTTGTGCGGGCCGCTGCGAACTGACCTGACCAATCGGGCGCAATACTGCGGCATGTTCAAGTCGCCAAGCTTGCGCAACGTGGCGACGCGCAGCGCATTTTTTCACAACGGCAAATTCAACAACCTGAAAGATGTCCTTCACTTCTATGTCGAACGCGACACCAAGCCGGAAAAATGGTATCTGCGCAAAAGCGACGGCACTGTCGACAAGTTCGACGATCTTCCGCTCGAATACCGTCCGAATATCAACGTCGAGCCGCCGTTTGACCGTCATCCCGGTGACGCCCCTGCCCTCACCGAGCAGGAAATCGTTGACGTCCTGGCTTTTCTGGAGACGCTGAACGACGGTTACCGAGTTGAAAGGAAGATCAAGTTCTTTCGAGATGCAAAACGGCGGCGGTGACCAAAGCGCCGCTTGGTGTGTGTCCGAACCGCGTCTCCAGCACGGGGCCCTGCCCTGCAGGAAGTGCACCGGGCAGTGGCACGGAGGGATGCTCGTAATCCCCCGCGAGACACGCCGCTGAATTGAATTATTCTCAAAGGCTGGCCGCACAAGGGCCATACGCCGCACAATTGGGCAGCTCGCGAAGCTACGAAGAAGCAGAGTTGTCGGCCGCGAGCCCAAGCGGCCGCTTGGATCCTTTTCCTACGAAGAGCACCTCACGACAAGGAGCGTCGCGCCCTGGCCGGGTGTTTGCGCTGGGGTTGCGCCTCCGGCACCAGTCGCGAAGGCGAGTAACGATCTTAGGTTGGCGATTGTCATCCGGGATTGGACGCGCGACACGCACTGACGTTGGCCCAAAACACAATCCGTGGCGCTAAACGACGTCAATTCGAGCTAGAACCTCCGGCACCCGCGCTGATCGCGCTCACCACTTCACGCAAAGCCCTCTGCAGGGGCTTGTCGTGGCGCAGGACGATTGCCAGCTTGCGATGAAGCTTCGGCACGAGCAAGCGTACTACCAAGCCGCGAGAGGACCTGCCGCGTTGCACGGCCATGCGAGGAATCACGCCAAAACCCAGCCCCGCGCCGACCACTTCCTTGATCGCTTCGACGCTCCCCAGTTCCATCACCGGCTTGAGCGAAACTCCGGCACGCATCGCCCATTGGTCAATTAGAACGCGAGTGTGTGCGCCCGACTCGTAGAGTATAAGCGGTAGTCGGGCTAACTCAGCCGGCCCGATTTTGCCCGCGCGCCGGAGGGTTGCGGCTCGACCTAACAGCACAAACTCGTCTTCCAGCACCGGCCTCACGTCAAACACCCGCCCCGGCGCCGGCAGGGTGACAAAGCCCACGTCGATTGTGTTTTCCTCAATCGACCTCAGGATAGCCGAGGTGTTGCCGGTGCTCACGACGATGTCGATGTCAGGAAACTTGCTGCGCAGAGAGCGCAAAACCGGCGGCAGGAAATAGATGCAGGCGGTGGCGCCCGTGCCAAGCCGGACGCGTCCGACCGTCCCTCCGGAATGCCTACTCATAGCCTCAATGGCATCAGCAACAGCGCTCTCTATCTGCCGGGCGTGGGCCAGCAGCTCCTGTCCTGCCGCGGTCGCGGTGGCACGCCGCCCGACTCGGTCGATCAGCCGAACACCCAGCCGCCGCTCAAGTTGCCTGACCTGAAGGCTTACGGCTGGCTGGGAAACCTCGAGCCGTTGCGCTGCGGCAGAGAAGCTTCCGAGGTCGATAACACGTGTGAAAGTGTCAAGGTGATCGAGACTGAGGCTCCGCATGACCAACTTTTCCTTATGCTGTGCATAAATAATCTAAGCTTCACTTATAGCACGTGCGCCTGCATTCTCTTCCAACGAAGGCGATCCTCCGACCGTTTCTGCGGCCTCTGGAGCGAAAAATGGATTGCAACACTGGAGCCGCCGAACGGCTCAGCCCTAGCCCGGTGGATTCCGCCGCCACAAAGCCTGGCTGCACCGTAAGACCTTCTTGCCCATCCGACATGGAAGCCGTGCAACAGATCTACGCCTTCCACGTCATTCATGGTCTTGCGTCCTTCGAGGAGGAACCGCCAGACCTCCATGAAATCAGCCGCCGTCGCACCGACGTGCTCGATCGCGGGCTTCCCTATCTCGTCGGCGAACTGGACGGCCAAGTGGCGGGCTACAGCTATGCCGCACCCTATCGAGCCCGGGCTGCTTACCGGTTCACGGTGGAGAATTCGGTTTATGTTGATCATCGACTGACAGGTCGCGGTATCGGCCGCTTGCTGCTTTTGGCACTCATCCAGGAATGCGCGAAGGCCGAATGCCACCAGATGGTCGCGGTAATCGGGGACAGCGCCAATACAGCCTCAATGGCCTTGCACAGACAGCTTGGATTTCGTCACGTCGGAACGCTGCATGCGGTCGGCTTCAAATTCGGACGCTGGGTCGACAGTGTCCTCATGCAACGTTCGCTGGCCACTTGTTCGCAGGCCGTGCCGACAGCCGATAAGCCCGCGGCATCAGGCTGACCTGCCGCCGAACCCCCGTGCGGGCAAATGGCCAAGCAGTCACCATTGCGTTCTCGGCTGATCGTCGTCGCAGCCCTTGGGACCTCGCAGACGCTGGCCTGGGCTTCCAGCTATTATCTCCCTGCGATCCTTGCGGTCCCGATTAGCACAACCCTCGGGGTTTCGTCCTCCTGGGTGTTTGCAGCGTTCTCCGCGTCACTGCTCGTCGCGGCCGCCGCCGGTCCGAGCGTTGGACGCATGATCGACCGCCATGGCGGCAGAGGGATGCTCGTGCTCTCGAACGCGGTTCTCGCCGCGGGCCTCGTTACTCTCGCCGGTGCGAGCGGACCTGTCAGTCTGTTCTGCGCGTGGGCGATCGTCGGCATCGGCATGGCTCTCGGACTCTATGACGCCGCATTCGCGACCCTGACGGCACTTTACGGCACGAGCGCCCGCGGCCCGATTATCGGCATAACGCTGATTGCCGGGTTTGCATCAACCCTGAGCTGGCCGCTGTCCTCGGTTTTGAATGATGCCGTGGGTTGGCGGGACACGTGCCTTGTCTGGGCGGCGTTGAATCTTCTCCTTAGCCTTCCAATCAACCACTTTCTCGTGCCGCTGCCTTTACGTTCAGGGTATCGGCCTCACACCATCACCACTCGGGTCGGTTGGCAGCCGAGACGAGAAATGGTGCTCGTCGCCTTCGCGTTCGCGGCAGCCTGGTTCGTCACCGGGTCGATGGGAGCTCACCTGCCGAGACTCCTTGAGTTGGCCGGCGCGTCGCCGACCGCGGCCATTACTTCGGCTGCCCTCGTCGGGCCCGCCCAGGTGGCTGCGCGGCTCGTCGAATTTGCAATCCTTCGCCACCTCCAGCCTCTGGTTTCCGCAAGGCTTGCCGCGGCGCTATATCCTGTCGGCGTAGCCGCGCTGGCCCTCCTCGGTCCAGCTGGCGCCGCGGCGTTCGCGGCTCTTTATGGCGCCGGCAACGGCCTTCTGACGATTGCGCGCGGCACCGTTCCACTCGCCCTGTTCGGGTCGCGCGCCTACGGAGAGCGCACCGGTCTTATCGGCGCGCCGGGGCGCGCCGCGCAAGCTCTAGCGCCGATCACTTTTGGCTTGCTGCTCGATGAAGTCGGACTGGGCTCGCTCGTGCTGTCTGCAGGCCTGTGCCTTGCCGCGTTCACGGCATTGCTTTGCCTGCGCGCTCGGCCACCATGAGCATTTCCCTTTTACGCCAATCTGTAAGTGCGAATAGATCAGCCAATCGCAGTCTGCAGCTTCAGCCAACACCGTCCGCTGAGCCCAGCAAGAGACCCAGGTTTAGTGTAGGACGGTCCGATTCCTGCAGGGCAAAAAAGCTGTGGGACGTGCGCGGACGAAGGACGATATTGAGGTGCTTGAGGCGCTCGCGCGTATGGGTGCCAAGGTGGGTGTGATCGCGCGCGAACTGAAAGCGAACCGCGCGAGTCACGCGCCAGCAGGCCTTCCGGTCCGGTGTCCGACACGACCCAACTTAAGACTTCCGTGTCGATTTATTTGATGCGGCACGGAGAAACGGTCTGGAATGCGGCCAGACGTTTTCAGGGCCTGAAGGATTCGACTCTCACGCTCTTGTCCGAGAGCATGCGGAAGTACTGGGCCGTATCCTTTCAGATCACCATCTGCTCTTCGAGCCTACGTCAGTCCGCTTGGGACGGGCGCAGGAGACAGCAGTCATCGTAAGAAAGCGTGTAGCGCTGCGTTGAATCGAAGAGCCGTGTCTTCGGGAAGTTGCCGTTGACTCGTGGGGCAGACTGAGAGCCAATACGAAATTGGCATCGAATATCTTGAAGCGTAGCGTGGCGCGGAGGCGTTGGATTGGTATTTCCCCTCTCGTGATGGCGAGAGTTTAGAGTTCGTGGTCAAGCGCGCGTCGGAATGGCTGAGCGAGGCTCGCGGCCTGCCGCCGCCATCTCGCATGGTCTTACGGGGCGCATCGTGGCGCGGAGTCCATCTTGGATTGTCGAGGCGTGATATGCTTGAGTTGCCGGTGCTGCAGGAAGACCTGTACGAACTCACTGCAGCAAGCGCGTGATTTTATCGAGCGGCATGGGAAGGACCCAGGCGGGGTGATAGCGCAAACATAAGCGGTATGACGGCGAGTGCCGTTACGGCCGCGGCGCCTGCCGCCCAGACCGGCCCGACGGCATCCCCGAGTCGCCCATAAAACACTGGCGCCAGTGCGCTCGAACACAGGGTGCCGGTGTAGAACACGGCGAAGGCATGTTCGATCCCTCGCGATGCGACCAGTTCCGGCACGGTCCCGTACAACACAGAGGACGTGCCGTTGAGCATCGCTCCCAGCAACGGCAGAAGTGCCAATGCCGGGGCGAGTGGCAGCGCGAGAACCGCCAAAATCGCCGCCGTCGTGCCCGCCTCCGTCGCAATGACAGTCGCCAGAAGACCGAACCTTGCGCCGAGCCAGCCGCACGTGGCCTTACCAAACGCGCCGCCCACGAACACGAGCGACAGGGCCGCGCCGACTGTCGTTAAGGACGCACCCTTATCCTGGAGCAGAAATGGCAGAAGTAGCAGGAAGGCCATTCGTACGGCGCTGTCGAGCACACCGATGGCCAGCAGCAGTCCAAACCCGGCCTTTGCATTTGGAGGTGCCGGGAGTTGGTTGAGGGTGGACGTCCGGCTGTCTGCATATGGAACGGCCGGCATCAGCGAGCGGATGAGGAACGCTACGACAGTGGCAAAACCGGCAACGACCCAAACGGCTGCACGCCAGCCCATGAAGGTCAGCAGCAAGGAAACCGTCGGCGGCAATATCGCTTTGCCGAGGTCGCCGGCAAAATTATAGGTGCCGAGGCGCACACGCGCGGCCATGCCGTAGGCCCGCGAGACCGCAGCCGAGGCGAGCGGATGCTGCGTGCTGGCGCCAGCCCCGGCTAACGCGAGAGAAATGCCTAATCCGAACAGACCGCCGGACAAACCGACCAGAGCGTAGCCGACAGCGGTCAGCAGAGTTCCGAGTGCCAAGACGGTCCGCGCATTCAGATAGTTTGCGAGACGACTGGAAGGCACTTGAAGCAGGGCCAACGAGCCAACGTAGAGGGCCCGCAGCACCGCAAGGGCACCATAACTCAAAGCAAATTGCGCCTGCCAGACCGGCAAGAGCACGTAGATCATATCGCTCATACCATCATGGAGCGCGTGAGCGAGGCTAGCCAACGCGAGACTGCGCCAGGCTCCCTGATCGCGATGCAAATGAGCGTCGCGAGAAGTGGACATCGCATAGCGGGGCAACGCTGCCATCGTTCGGGCCTTGCGAGGAAAACTCACCTCAGAGGTGATAATAGCTTGGCACTAAACCGACAAATCATTTATTCTCAAACACTGGGTCAAAAAAACTCACGCAATGGCACGCAGCTTGTCCCAACGCAGGCTCTGTCCGCCGCTCAATGCGGTTCGCGCCTTCGAAGCAGCCGCGCGCCGCAGCAGCATCAAGGACGCCGCCGCGGAACTCGGTGTCACGCACGGAGCGGTCAGCCGCCAGATTCGTCTACTCGAAGAATGGCTGGGTGCGCCGGCCCTGTTTGAGCGACGGAACCGTGGCGTGGTGCTGACGCCTGCGGGGAATGCTTTGCTGGCGGAGTTCGGTCCAGCGCTTGACAGCATTTCAGCGGCGGCGCGGCGACATCGGGGGCGGCGCGGCGGAGAGACGACCATAGTCTTGCGCGTCAACGCTACGGCAACGTTCAGCTTGCGATGGCTGGTGCCGCGCTTGACACTGTTTCGCGAGGAAAACGCCGGCATTGAGGTGCAGTTGACTACAGCCAACGAACCCGTGGATGCCTTACCGGACGAATATGACGTCGTTATTCGTGGCGGACCAGACACATTCCACGGTTACGTTTCTCGTCCTTTGATGGACGAGCGCCGCCTGCCCGTATGCAGCCCAATTCTAGTCAAACGGCAACGCCTGAGAACTGTCGCCGACCTTGAGCGGCACACCATTCTACATGTCAACACAATGCCGAGGTTGTGGCACGATTGGTTGACCTTGGCGGGTCACGGCCGATTGAGGCCGGCTGCCGCTTTGATGCTGGATCATTTCTACCTGTCGCTGCAGGCCGCAATTGACGGGCTGGGCGTCGCCATGGGGCCGACCTCGCTGATCGAGGGCGATTTCGCGGCGCAACGGCTGATCGCACCTTTTCCAAGGCTGAGTCTGCCGGCGCGCACTTACTTCGCTTATCTCCCCCAGCACGAGCCGTTAAATCCGACCAGTGTTCTGTTCTGCGATTGGATGGTCAAATTGGCTAATCCGGCAGCAAAGGTTTATGCACCAACTTATACAGAGCATCGGGAACCCAAAGGGCGTCGGACGTGCCGTTGAACGGAAGCGGTTGTCGCTCCACAGCCGTTCCGCAACGCAAGGTGGTCGTCTATGTCAGCCAGTGGATGCTGGAACAAGTCCGATTGAATCTGGACAGCTAGAGGCGCCAATGCGAGCTGGTCGAAGCCGCGCAGCAACGTGGGTCCATTGGCGAGGGCATGGAGACCACACTCCCCGGCACGGCGCTGGACTTCAGCCGGCATGGGCTGTGGGCGACGCTGGTAATCTCGGCAGCTTTCCGGTTCTCGCGGGCATCGAGGCCCTGACGATTTTCGTCGATAACGATGCAGGCGCCACCGGCCAACGCCGTGCTCTCGAATATTCAAGGCGCTCGACAGACAGCCGCAGGGAAGTCTTCTGCGTCGTCCTCGAGCGACAAGGCAATGATCTCAACGACATCATTGGCGGAGAATGATGTGGACGAGCAGTCGCCGCGTCCTATTGTACGGCACACTAGGAATGGGGACGGCTGGACACCGGCTTGGCCCACAACAGACAGCCGGGACCGCCGGTGGGACAGATGCCGGGATCGCACCGTCGGTCGGACTATTTTGTGTAAGCGGTGGATGTCGTTGCCCGTACCGGCGCTGAGTTTCCGGACGAACTTCCGTGGCCTAGCAGCCGGATTGATAACTGCCAACGCCAGGCTGCCCTCGCCGACTGGATGACTCAGCGGCTCAGCATTCCATGTTGGCCGCCAAGTGCAATTCCATCCCTCGGTGGAGATAGTTGTTGCAAGACGCGACAAGTGCCTGTCGTGATGGTTGGGTGGATCGGGCGACCGCCCTTGCCTGCTCGGTCCTGGACCTGTTTGGATGTCATCCCATGTTACCGTCGAATCGGTTCGATTCAATGGGAATAATCGTTCTACTGAACGGCAGTCGGATCTCTGCGGTTTCAGAACAAACGGCGGTCATCGAAACCCGCTCGGTAACCGACAGCCCTTCGCCGAGTAGATAGTATTGATGGCACCGTATTTGTTTTGACTCTTTGCTGAGTCAATTAAATTTGACATAAGGGCTGCATCTTGCAACTCAAACACCTCTCACCAATTCCGGGATTTATCGCGCGCCTAGGCCGATATGGCGCCGCAAATCGCGCATTCGGCTGCGAACAGCAATGCGCGATAACCGGCATCATCAAACATCAGCCGATTGCGATACTTGCGCCGCTCCAATCAAATTCGTCGCACCTAATGTCCGTATTTTTTTGAGCCGATTGGAACGCTAGCTTCTGGCGGGGACACGCCGTGCCCGTTACTCGGCGCCCTGAATCGGTTTGAGATGGCGGGGGGCTGCCTCCCAAGTAGTCGGGACACCGCCAAACCACGCCGGATATCTAATAATAGCGGTCGACCCGATCAGCGCCAGCAACAGGCAGATGATACTCACCTGCAACGAAAGATAGTCTGTCTTGCTCGTTGGACATTTTGGCATGATCAAAATATAGCACATACACCGTGCTAGTTTAATAAGGAGAGTTGCTACTCGCATGTTCCTGCATGAGCGGGCGCGCCGAATCGATCGCACAAAGCAAACGACGCGGCAAGCATCAGCAGCAGCAAGCCATACGCACGCAAACCGAGAATACACTAATGAAGAGGGCGAGCAATCCGCTACAGGGTGTCACGAATGGATCAACGGTGTGTTCAACGCGTGCGGCGGTGCCCCAAAAACTCGTCGGTTCGGTTTGTGGCGCTGCGAAGCGGGCGATTGCGCCATCATGGACGCAAACACCTCAGCTGGCGCGACGATTGAAATCGGCAGCGGGGACTGAGGGTCGGCCCCGGGCAACGCGATGGCGAGCCCAACT
>Ga0187783_10003670_pt1 | contig 11317 bp, 16 predicted proteins | sample 1015_SJ02_MP02_2_FD_132471 | JGI IMG/M metagenome (GOLD analysis project Ga0187783, IMG submission 132471) | Tropical peat soil microbial communities from peatlands in Department of Meta, Colombia - 1015_SJ02_MP02_20_MG | ecosystem: Environmental > Terrestrial > Soil > Wetlands > Peat | place... | reverse complement strand
TGCTCGTGTCCCATCCGCTCGAAACGAGCGCGTCCATCATGTCCTCAATGGACCATTCCTTGTCAGGACGCCGACCGATGATCGTGATCAGTTGCTCGACCTGCGTTCCCCCATCAGAGCGCCGTACACGCTTGGCCGGACGCGAAGTCGCACGTGGAGCTCGAGCGGCAGGCCTCGTTGCGACGCTCCGGCCCAACCTTTGGAGTTCGCCGGAGATGGCCCGCTCTTCCCTGCGGAGGGCGGCGATCGCACGGTTGACGTGGGCCGTGTCACTGCCTCTACCGTTATTGGAAACGGCCGCACCGCTGTGGGAACGGCCGGAGGCGGTCAGCCGGTAGCGCGTCCTACCGGTGTTGCGAATAAGACCGCGCTGTTGCGCTTGACCGATCGTTTGTCGCACCACTTCCTTTTTTCTTGCTTCGCTGGCCCTGCCTGCGATGTCGCGAAGCTCGCCCACCATCTCGTCCACGTACCAGTCACGGTCGGGCCGTTGATTTAGAAGCGAAACCAGCTTGTCGAGCCGACTTGTGCCCCGACGTCCGGTCGAACGCCCAGAACCGCCGGCGCGACGGCCTCTGGCTTCTAGTTGTTGGATCGCGCCCTCCAGCGCCCGGAGCTCGTCCCGAAGAGCAACTTCTCTTCCGTCTCGCCGACCGGATGACTGCGCGTTTCTTCGATTACGTCCATTAGCCATTTGAAAAACCCCGTGCCATATCGGGTACTGCGCCCGTTTTGTCAGCTAGCGATGTTAGCAACAAACTGAAGTGTGTCGCGCGATGCTCAATGACGATTCTCACAACTTTTCAGTTTGGGCGTGGTGGTTAGCGGGTATGTCTAATTTCTTGACAAGAAAACTGAGAAGCGGTTTTCGGCCGATATCAAGCAGTCCAGGCACGATCAGCGATAGTCGCTGTGACAAATCACCCATCGCGAGTGTGACCACACAAAGCCCAAGTTGACCACCCGTTCGGCCACTGTCCAAAAGAGTCGACGGCGAAGAAACGATTCGGCGTCAGACGCCGGGGCCCCTCGTGTGAACGGGCTCCTTCAGGCAGGGCGCTGACCTGCAATTTGTCCTGTGACCAGGCCAAGAAGGAGGGCTGTACTGTCCAGTAACGTCCCTCTCCGGTAGTGTCGGCCGTTCGTGGTGGATGCTAAGGCCGACGCCGAAATCGACGAACCAGGGCCACAACCCCCAGAACCCGGACAAATGGCCCCGGGTTCAGGCGGCGGTCGTCCGCCCAGGAGGGTACCCATACGCCCGATCATCGAATGGGCGCTCGTAATCCTCGTTGCGCTCCTCGTGGCGATCACGGTTCGGACCTTCGTGATCGGGACGTACTACATCCCATCATGCTCGATGTCGCCGACGCTACATATCGGTGATCGCATCGTCGTCGACAAGCTGAGCTACCACCTCCATCCGGTCCACCGCGGCGACATCGTGGTGTTCAGCCGGCCACCGGCGTTGACAGACGACTCGATACCCGACCTCGTAAAGCGTGTCATCGGGTTGCCGGGCGAGACCATATCTTCAGGTCCGGACGGGGAAGTCCTGATCGACGGCAAACCGATCGCTCAGCCGTGGCTCACCGCCTCGGCCAGAGCAGAACCGGGCATCGCTATCCGCAAGCAAAAGATCCCGGCGGGTGAATACTTCGTCATGGGCGACAACCGAGGGGCTTCCGAGGACAGTCGGTACTTCGGCCCGATCGAGGGCTCTTCCATCGTCGGCCACGCAATTTTGCGATTCTGGCCCCTCTCCCGGATCGGAACGGTGAGTGTGAAGGCTGGCCCGTCGCCGGGGTGCTGACACCCGTCCCGTCCTCTTACACCCTGCTAATTCGGTTATCTCTCATCTTCGGTCGACGGTTGCCTCTCATCTTCAACCGAATTTTCTCTCACCTAAATCGCCTGTCAGCTCGGTTGCCTCTTACGTTCAATTGTGTCTGGCAATTGTTTCTGGCAATTGCGTCTGGCAGGGGTCCGAACGTCTGACGGGTCCGCGAGCCTGACGGGTCCGCGAGCCTGACGGGTCCGCGAGACAAGAGCGACGCTTTGGAACATACTTAGGACCCTACATACCGGCGGAACAAAGCTTGTCTTCGAGCCTCGAAAGGCAGGAGACGACCAAGGAGGGGTAAATGAAACGGCACATCGCCTTGATGGTCGGTGCTCTGGCGGTAGTTGGATCGAGCACAGCCGTCATCGCCGGAAGCGGAGGACTCTTCTCTGCGGCATCCGCTTCCGGTTCGAGCTGCACGTTCAAGGGGACCGCGAAGTTCAGCCCACCGTTGAGTCTCAATACCCAAAAAGTGAACGTCACCGTCTCCGGCACGCTGAGCGCGTGCGGGTCGAACACCTACGGCATCACCGGTGGCACTGTGAAAGCCAGTGGCAGCGGTGACACGACGTGCAACCCCGACACCAGCCTTCCCGGGCTGACGACCAGCGGAACGATCGTCTGGAAAGGTGTGAAGGGCACGAACGACGAGACGTCGACGTCCACCGGGGTTCCCGGCTCCAGTCCGCCGGAAGACACTCTGAGCGGAACGATCACGGGAGGTTCGCCGGTACCGGCCGGCACACCTACCGGCGGAATGATCACGTACAAGGTCACCAAAAAGTTGACGGCGCAGTGCGAGGCGGGGACGTTGGCCAAGTCGTCCTTCTCTGGGACCACGACCCTCAGCTAGTTCATTAGTTCGAGGTCACAAATCGGACACGTCAGCTTTTGCCACTGGGGCCCGACGGGGTCCCAGTGGCGCGCTTTGGGCACTTCGAGTCACCGGGCGGATCGCGAGAGCGGTCAGGACAAAAGGTCCGAGGGTGGGCACCGGACAAATGCCTGCACTCGGCCATCGGCCTTGTCTGTCAACCCAAATTGATGGACTTTAAATACTTTTTGAAACCTGACTTTCCCTTAATCACAATAGAAATCGCGTTCGGGGCATTCGGCACAACGGTCGGCGGCGAACCCGCCACCTCTTGCGGTCGACAGATCAGCGTTCGAGCCTTGCTAGTACAGTCCGAACATGACCCAGCGTCGCATGAACGGACAAGCAAGACGGCTAGAGATTCTGGCAACCCTGCACCGCAACGGTGGAAAGATGATCGACCGTCCGCGAGGCCTCGCGACGGGAGAGCTGAACCGACTCCTTCCTCACCCCTTCAAATCTGCAGGCACGCTGGGAACCGTTCTCGCGAAGATGGAAGAAGAAGGACTTCTCACGCGTTCGCTGAACGGAAAACGCTGTTACGAGATCGTTCTCGGTGACCTCCCCGCGGAGACGGCAGAACAGGTTGCTATGCTCACTCAACTCTTCGAGCGTCAAGACGCGCACAAAGAACAGTCCTGCGAGGAAGTGAAGGCGCCTGAAGCCGATGACGCGCTGCCACAAGCCGAAAAGATCACGAGAGGTCTCAACGTGGCCGGGGACTATTCGGCGTTGGCAAAGGCGCTTCTCGTTCAGGTGGCGGAGATTGTGTCTCGTCCGGACAGGGTCGCTGAGGCCCAGAACCGTCTCGATCAGGCGCTGGCAGAAATTGAACGTCTCCGCGAACGCTGCCGCATCATCACCGAGCGAGCCGGCGAGCTCGAGCAGGAAAACAGAGCGCTGCGGAGCAGCGTCGAATCGCTCGGGGACACGGCGAACGAAGAGGATCGATCCGGAATCGTGTTCTACGACTCAGTGACCGAGGCGCGAATCGACTCGTTTGCACGCTCTCAAGGGTTCGAATAGTCGATCTCTCGTCGAACGCCCTCGATCGCTGCATCATTCGAGCGGGCAATACCGCCATCGGGCGCAAGCGATGGATCCTGACGTCGCTAGACGAAGAGTCGCGGGCGCAATGATCGGACGGCTCGCGACCACCACGGCCTCGGGTGATCCACATGTGGTCCCCTGTTGCTTTGCGTTGCTCGACGGGATCCTCTACTCCGCAGTCGACTCCAAGCCAAAGTCGACCCAACGCCTGAAGCGCCTTGCGAATATCGAGGCCAATCCTCGGACGGCGTTTCTGGTCGACAACTACGAAGACGACTGGACGAAGCTGTGGTGGGTGCGCGTTGACGGAACGGCACGTTTGGTCGAGGACCACCCCGAAAGAAACGTCGCTCTCTCAAGCCTCGCGGCGAAATACCGCCAGTACATCGATCAACCACCCACGGGGCCTGTCCTGGCGATCGACATCGAAAGCTGGGCGTCTTGGCCATAGTTGGCACTGGCGATGTCACGAGCGTCGGGCCGAGCGCATCTCCTCGAGGAGCGCTGCAGCCCCGCTGGCAGGAAAATCTCGACGCCACATCCGCCACTGCATCTCGATACCGACTTCAGCGGGCGCCTCAGGGTCGTCCTCGAATGTCGCAAAGTGCGTGAATCCAAGCTTTGCCGGAACTCCTGCACTCGCCTCGTTCGCCGCATCGTGATGGATCTCAACGCGACCGACACCTGCGACTGTGAAGGCGAACTCGGTCAGCAGAGCGGACGCGGCAGTCGCGACGCCGCGGCGCGTGAACCGAACGTCTACCCAGTAACCGATTTCGAGAGCGCCAGGTCCGAGCCGCCTGTGAAGCCCGGCTCCGCCCATCAGCCGGTCCCTTCCGTCCACAATCGCGTACAGCGCCTCCTGTCGGGATTCCCCCGGGGTCCCGTCGGTTGCGGCTCGGGACAAAAAGTCCCTTCCGCTAGAGAGATCCCAAAGCGAGGCCCACGGCATCCACGGTAGAAGGTGTTCATGAGAAGTCTCCACCGCTTCGTGTAACGCTTCGAGGTCGGAGATATGCCAGCGTCTCAGTGTGACCGACCCCGCCTCGAGACGCGGAGCTGGTGCGAAGACTTGCCCCGCAGGGTGTTTTCGTTGGATTCCCCATGGTGCAGGGCCGAAGCTCGAGCGTCAATCGATCTTGCGATATCCGAGTACCCAAGCAGTCGGATGCGGCGACTCGGGAACCGCGCCAGAGGAACCGTGCCAAAAGGGCTGTGCTAGAAAGGTGCGCCTCGATGAGCCGGAAAACCTGGCCGTGTTGCCGGCGATGTTGATGGAGGGGGGTGCCGATAGATGAGTGATCCATGGCCATCCGAACGAGCGCTCTCGATCGTGTGCTGCCCTAAGTGCGACGAGCCGCTGTCGGTCACCAGGGCCGGGGAACCTGCAGTGGTCCAGTGCGCGAACCGGCATCAATTCGCGACCGAACGCGGATACCTCGACCTCTCGGGAGGACAACACACAGATGCCGCCACCGACAAGACGTTCGCGAGTTTCGGTTACGAGTGGAACGCGTTCGACGACGTGCGCGAAGAAGACGCCCGTTTCGCGGACGTCTACTTCCGCGATCTCGAACTACCCGCGCTCAAGGGAAGCGTCGGCTTGGACGTCGGGTGCGGCAAGGGCCGCTACACACGGTTTCTCGCACCTCACCTCGATGCCCTGGTGGCGCTCGACGGCTCCTCCGCAGTCGAGGCGGCCGCACGAAATCTGAGCCGTTTCGACAACGTGGTTGTGGTCAAATCAGATCTGAGGTATGCACCCATCGCTCCCAACAGCGTGGATTTCCTCTCGTGTCTAGGAGTCCTTCACCACCTTGAGGATCCGCGTAAAGGCTTCGACCGGCTCGTCGAGCTGCTCGCGCCTGGTGGGAGAATCCTCATTTACGTTTACAGCAGGCCCGAGAGACGTGGCGCGCGAAGCCTTGCCCTTGATGCGTCGGCGGCGATGCGCAAGGTGACCGTAGGGCTGCCGCACAGCACGCTGAAGATGGTGACGACGCCAATTGCGGCTGCCCTCTACGCGGGTGTCGTCCTCCCGGGACAACTCGGCGAAAAATACGGCGTGGACTCCTTGGCGCGCTTACCCATGAACTCGTACCGCGGGAAGCCGTTTCGGAGCTTGGTGCTCGACACGTTCGATCGTCTGAGCGCTCCGGTGGAGAATCGCTACATCTGGTCCGAGCTCGAGCCCTGGTTCAGCGAAAACGACCTCACGATCGACGCGCATCGGGACGAAACCGGTTGGTTCGTGCTGGCACACCGATCCTGACCGCTCGCGCGGGCCTGACGCCGCGGGTGTGCCCAGGTGCGTAAGCAGTACCACTTTTGGCCCGGCGAGCAAGGTATCGACGCCTGGGACGTAGGACGTCTGGTCGATCTGAGCGCGAACCTTCCTGTGCAGGAGATTCCTCTCGAGTCGATCAAGGAAATTGACTCCGACTACTGGTTCGCCGGCAGCCTCGAAAAGCCGACTGTCCGAAAGATCGTCGAGCACTTGACGCTCATTCAAGAAGTGGACCTGAACCATCCGATCATTTTGGGGTTCGATGGACGCGTCATGGACGGAATGCACCGCATCGCCCGGTGCCTCGTCGAAGGGCGAAGCTCCATCAGCGCGGTCCGGTTCCTAATACAGCCAGAACCCGATTACCGAAATTGCAGGCCAGAAGACCTCCCGTACTGATATGCCGGATGTAGTTGGATGAGAATGGCTATCTTTCAGCGAACGCGACTCACTTGACGGTGCTTTTCAGACCCGTTGACGGACGTCTGAGACCCGGAAGGTCGAAATCCACGCCACTCCCACGTTGGTTAGCTAGAACAGTGCCGACGAGGGAGGTATCGACCGTGAGAACCTACCGGGACCTTGCACTCGTCTTGGGCTTGACAGCGATGGCATTCGTGTGGTGGATCGGTGCTGTCGTAACCGTCGAGTGGATCGGGCATCAAATCCTTTAGTTGCCCCTGTGGTGGACTGGTTTTGCGCGCTCGATGGTCAATCGGCGTTTGACTCAATTCGCCGTTGCTCATCCACGGCTTGCCCAAGGACCGCCATGAGCACGTCCGTTGTCAATCGCGCGACTCCCTCCGGAGTCTTTCTGTAGTCGACCGCGAGCGCCCGGGTCGCATACCCGGAGAAATGAAGACCGAAGGACTCACTGACGGTTCCCGGCGGCGTCCCGGTCCCACCTGCGGCGATCCAAGCTTGCTCGGCAATGGAATCCGTCCTTTGCCGACGCAGCGGTCTTCGCTTCGCGAGAGCTCTCAAGACGACCGGGGAAGGATTTTCGCCCGGATTGTGGATATCCCAGAAGGCCTTGCCGAGAACCTTGGCGCTGCGGGTGTGAGCCGACAGGGCCAGCATTTCGAGCCAACCTCGAAGGTCAACCAACGGGTCAGGCAGTCCGTCGACGGGTCGGCCGAGCTCGTCGAACATCATCGTCAACGATTGCGCGACAAGCTCGTCGTGGCTCGGATAGTGCCGGAACACCGTACGGGCGCTCACTCCCGCTGCTCTCGCTATGTCTTCGACCGTTGCACGAAGGCCGTGCTCGGCCAGCATGGCCTGGGCGGCGCGACGGATCCGGTCGCGAGTCAGTTCCTTTTTTTCTTCGCTCAGGCTCAACGTCCCTGGTCCCGAGGTTGCGCTCATGTCCCCTCTTAAGTCATCTCCCACGCTCAGCGCCAATCTATGTCATACTGCGCTGACACTCATGGCAGGGACCGATGACACGTTCAGTGCCGTGTCGGTTCGCCGGGGTGGCGGGGAGGCATGACCCGATACATGCGCCCCACGATGACGGCGACCCCCCGGACGATTCGGCGGGGGCCCGGGGGTCAGCCGTTGTCGGCGCACGGGCGGGCCGATCGGTTTTTGGCGTCGCGGACTTCTCCGTCACGAAGTGTCCGCCGGGTCTATTGGCGGCAGCAGGAAGGGAGCAACGCCCACCCGGCACAACTGACCGTTTTGTTTCCCGGTCCCCAGGATCGTTTGCGTCGACAGTGATCGCCGCGTTCGTATCGTAACCCGGCTCTCGACATGTCACGTTTGTCGGGAACGATCTCGATTTTCGGTTACGAGGAAGGTGAAGTACTCGACCTCGTGATCCTCTCTTTCGAGATCATCACGCGCTATTTGGCTCCAAGCGAAGCCCTCTTGGACCATGAGTTGCTGGAGATAGCCAAGATCACCGGAGGTGCCGAAGAAGATGAGCATCCTCCCGCCGGGTTTCAGATGGTGGTGAGCCTGCCTGAAGAACCTTGTCAATGCTCCGTATCCCTCTTCGCACATGACCGACTCCGTCACAGTTCGAGGTTTGAACCACCGAAACGGTGGATCAAAGACGATCAAATCGAAGGTACCCTCCACGTCGGAGAAAACGTCGCTCCACTTCACTTCGACGAGGTCGGCGACTCCGTTACCCGCCGCATTGCTCCGAGCGGCTTCCAGCGACCGAGCGCTTATGTCGACCGCCACTACCTGGGCTCCTTGCGATGCCGCCAGGACCGCGTTCACACCGCTACCCGTGCCCATGTCGAGGACGCGATCGCTTGAAGTCACCTCTCTCAAGACCGCTTCTCCGAGCAGATGCGACATCGGCGTGATCGGCATCACCTCAGGGGGCACCACGATCGAGGTTCCCAGGTAATCGAACGTACGACTCACAGCGCCTTCGGCGAGTGCTTCCGCGTAGGCGCGGTCGTGCCAAGCGCGGATTCGGTCGACTTGTTCCCGGGAGAGCGTGGGCTTGTACACACTCGTCGCTTGCTCCACCGTGGGTTGGACGTCCGGCTGTTCCGGGAGCCGTTCCACGTCCGACCCCAACAGCTGTTCTTGCGCCGGGTTCCGCGGGCGGTTCACGTCGGTCCCACGGATAGATCATGCCGCATCTTCGCTGATGAAACGCCCGCTAAGGCACCGGATGCGATGCGAAAACCGCCCATATCGTCGCGTTGGCGTTGATCGCGTCGGTCTGCGGTCCAAGAATTCGGGTGAGCGCTGGAGGCAGTGGTACACCGCCCGGCAACTCGTTCCCTTCGCCTGAGAACGAGTACTGCTCGACGTCGGCCATTCCGTGGCAGTTCGCGTAAGACGTGAGGGCCCGTTTGGTTCGACTCAATATCGTTTGGCTCGCGACCCCGAGCGGTGCTCGCCCAGATATTCCCATCCAGCAAGGGAAACCGAGATAAGCCGACCACATCCGACCTCGCGGTGAGTCGACACAAATCCTCTGTCGTTCGCCTCCTCCCACACGGGGAGTCGGGGACAAGATGTCCGCCACGCGTCGAGAACTTCCTCGTATGGCCTGGGTTCGGGACCGATCCACTCCAATAAGTCGAGGATCAGTGACTCGACTGTTTCGGACATGACGGCAACCCTCTTCAAAGTCGTTTGTCGTTGGCTGTTGTGTCTAGGGAAGAACCGTCTTGCGCCAGCGAGTTCGTGTTTTGCACCTTGTAGGCCATGTTCTCGCCCGCGCCGCCCCATGCTGCGTCCTCCGGCCGCTCGGCATCTTGCTCCGGATATCCCGCGGCTTCGTCTGCCCTACGCAGGTCGGCGGCCGCTGTGAAGTCCGATCCCGTTTCAATTGGCAAGGGCGTGATCTTGAAGGGTTCATCCGGGGCAGGGTCACGGGCCTCTGTCTCACCGTCACGAACCAGGTCAGTTGGACGACCCACAGACATCCATCGCGCTTCGTGCACGCCGTAGGGGTCGGTGTACCAACCTTCGAGGGCGTCGTCCATGCCTCTAGAACTTACTGCGGGTTCCCTGAAGGCGCGCGCTCGGGCTACAACGACCAGTGCTGTGTTCGTCTTGCTGCCGAAGAACTGCAGTGGGGCCGAAATCGACCAGAGTCAGGCCGGAGGTCGCCGACTGGCCAACCGCACCGGAGCGTGGGCGTGCACCAAGGCGATGTCGTGATGCGCAAGGCTCGCCGTGTCAGTGTTCCACGCGCGTCATGCGCGTCATCCGAAGACGACGAGATCGAGGATTTCGGAGATCGGCCCGATGCATCGACCATGATCGATCTCGTGTCGCAAGGTCGCCAGACCAGCTTTGAAGTCGCTGTCGGAAAGCAGGACCAGGCCGGAATCGGCCCGTTGCGCAGTGCGCTCATAGAAGCTCTCGGCGTCCTCGGCGACGACCTGCTCGATGCATTCGTGAGCGAGCTCCGAAAAGCCCGAGCACAGGAGTGCAATCCTCATTTGTTCGAGGGAAGAGAAGAAGCGCTCGTGAACCGAGACGACGCCTGGAAAGTAGCGGACCAATGGCCACTGCGTCGGGAGAGCTTCGTACATGCCACGGACGAGGACGCGTCCGCCCTGTTTGATTACACGACGTAGTTCCAAGGCGCAGCCTTCGAGGTCAGTCACGTGATGAAGCACTTGCGACGCCCACACGCCGCGAAAGACATCTGATGCAAAGGGAAGCTTCGACGCCGTTCCGCCGACGAGGCTGATCGCTGGACCTATGTGTTCCATAGCGAGAGCTCGCATTCCTGCGGCAGGTTCAAGTCCGACGATGGGAGCTCCGAGGCCCTCGCCGAGCGCTCTCAAAAATCGGCCTGTCCCTGCTCCCAAGTCGAGCACCGGGTCGCTTCCGGTCGGTAGGTGACGTCGCGCGGCTTCGATCCAGATCCGGGTCGTGGCGGGTGGAAGTCTGCGGCCCCTGTCATAAGCCTCGGCCAGTGGACCGCTGTAATCGACGTCGCCCATGCCGAACAGTAGACCCGACATTCCGGGCACGCCGTTTCGAGCGATGACAAAGCCCGACCATATTTTCGACGGCCGAAGGTTCGGTCAGTCGCAGTAGCCGTAGGGGTCGATCGGCGAGTCGGAGCTACCTGTGAGAACCCAACTGTTCGATGCCTCGTTCATGTAGGCGGCGGCGCAGGGAACGGCGATCGCGATGAGCTTCTCGCCAGCGGCACAGGACGGTTGATCGTCCACGCACGTCATCGCCTGATGTCCGTCCGCGTATCCGGGACACTCGAACGAGAATCCCGGTGCTGAGTAGGCGGTGAGGTATGCAATGGCTGCCTCACACCCGTACGCGGTCGCTTCCCCACGTGGAGGCACAGCAGTAGGTAGTGGTGGCGGCGGCGTCCCCGTCAGTGCTGTGACCTCTCCGCTGGTTGGCGTCGTCGTCGTCGTGGTTGTCGGAACAGCGCTCCGATTGCGCAAGAGAAGACCGTCTCTGAACGAGGATGTGGACGGTGCTGGCTGGTGCGAAGTCCCCGTGTTCACCACCGAACGAGTTGCGAGACCCGAGGCAGAGGAGTTCGCCGCGCTTGAGGTAGACGGGGCCGCCAGGCCTGAGGCAGAGGAGAAGGTACTTATGAAGCCGGTCTCGGCGCCTACGAGGACGGCCCCCACCGCCAGATAGAACCAGATCCTCCTCTGCACCTTCGATGTGTCGGCAGATGTCGGCTAATAGTGAAGGCCCCATCGACCAGGACACTCGACACCGGCGACCTGGGCCCGGACACCTTGGATCTGTGCCCGGACACCTTGGATCTGTGCCCGGACACCTTGGATCTGTGCCC
>Ga0187783_10003669_pt1 | contig 11317 bp, 7 predicted proteins | sample 1015_SJ02_MP02_2_FD_132471 | JGI IMG/M metagenome (GOLD analysis project Ga0187783, IMG submission 132471) | Tropical peat soil microbial communities from peatlands in Department of Meta, Colombia - 1015_SJ02_MP02_20_MG | ecosystem: Environmental > Terrestrial > Soil > Wetlands > Peat | place... | reverse complement strand
GTTCGCGGGCCCTCCGGGCTTGCCCTTCAATACAGCGGCTGCCTCGGAACCTGGGAGCGCCACTGTCCTCAGGGCAACCAACATCGACGAGCAACTGGCGGCGCTCCCTCGCCCGCGCAAGTACTATGTACGGTACTTGGCCACGCGCGACGCGAACCGCGATATGCAGTTTGCCCCCCAAGGACTTCACGATTTCCTGCGCGCCTACTTTCACTACAAGAGCGGCGACTGGAAGAAGAACGAGCCATTCCCGCTAAAGGCGCAGACAGCCGCAGACCTCGCGAAGCTGCCGAAGTATTACGCCATGGATCTCGACAAAGGCATGGCCGAGACAGTTGCGCCGGAGATGCCCTCACCCTCGGAGGTGGCGAGGTGCCAATGGCTCACCGAGAAGGAACTCGACGTCTATACCACCGAGTACGGACGCACGGGCTTCCAGGGAGGTTTGCAGGAGTATCGATGCACTTTTGAGCCAGCTCAGACAGCAGAGCTACGGGTGTTTTCCGGCCGGACGATAGACGTCCCATCGATGTTCATCGCAGGAAAACAGGACTGGGGCGTCTACCAGACGCCGGGCGCACTCGAAGCAATGAAAGATACCGTCTGTAAGCGCCTGTACGGTGTGCACCTGGTCGACGCGGCGGGACATTGGGTTCAACAGGAGCAGCCTGAGAGAGTAAGCGAACTTCTCACCAGCTTCTTGCGAGATCAGCGCGAATCGCGGCCGAAAGGCTGACGGCCCCTCCCCGATATCACATGCGCTCCTGGGGCGACCACTCCAGGGGAAACCCTCGCCCGCTCAACCCCAGCAACTGCGCCATGCATCGGACCTCACAGCCGGCAGGGCTGTCGCGCGGGCTCGACACGACCCGAGCACGAAGCAGGCTGTTCAAGGCTCAGGTATGCTTCTCGGAAGCGGATCTCTCGAGTGGTGGATTTCGCAATGCGGTTGAGCAAAACCTCCTACTACGCCGATTTCATCGTCTACGCCGCCATCGTCGTGGCATTGGCAGTACACGTTTGGCTGCGAGCGCAGTGGTCTGTGCGGCTGCAATGGCTGGGAGAGTTCGCCCTGGGTATGGGTGCATGGACGTTGCTCGAGTATGTGCTGCACCGCTGGGTACTGCATCGCGCTCCGATCATTGCACCGCTGCACGAGGCGCATCATCGCTCACCGCGCGCCCTGCTGGGCACTCCGACCTGGATTACCCTGGCGATGATATGGATCCTCTTTTTCCTACCGACGTGGTGGAGCTGGTCGTTCACAGCGGCCAGCGGGTTGACCGCAGGCGTCATGGCGGGGTTTCTGTGGTATGGGATCTTGCACCACATTGCCCATCACGGCCGACCGACCCTGCTCGCGTCGTGGCTTTCGGGCTGCGTGCGTCGACATCTGCGGCATCACTACTCGAAGCGACCAGTGAACTTCGGGTTTACCACGGCGTTGTGGGACCACGTGTTTGGAACTGCCGACCGGTCCCCGCGGGCCGTCGCGTGGGTCGATAGTCGACGCCGGATTTAACCTCCTCCCGCCAGCGTGAGCTCGATGACACGTGGGCCGCGCGTTTTCAGAGCGGACTTCAGCGCGCTGGCGAATGACTCCGCCGTATCAACCCGGCATCCTTCGACGCCCATGGCGTTCGCCAAATCGGCAAACCTAAGCTCTGGATGCTCCAAGCTCAGCACGGCGAGCGCGCTGGGTCCAGGGTTCGCGTCGATACGCGTCAGCTCCTGTTTGAGGAGCGCATAGGATCGGTTGGAGAACACGATCGTGGTGACGTCGAGCTTTTCGCGAGCGTGGGTCCAGAGCGCCTGGGGCGTATACATGGCGCTTCCATCACCGAGCAGGCAGAGCGTCTTGCGGTCCGGGCAAGCGATGGCGGCGCCGACGGACATCGGCCATCCGAGGCCGAGCGCGCCACCGGTATGCGAGAGCCAGTCATGCGGTGCGGCGCCTTGGCACAATGGTTCGACCGCCACACCGGAGGTGATGCTTTCGTCGACGACAATCGAGTTTTCCGGAAGCAGCGCGGCGATTACCGCACCTGCGGATCTAACGGTGAGGGTGCCCCGGGGGAGTTCCGGTCGGGCCGGGGATTGTCTGCTCGGCGGATTGTCTGCGCGTATCGTCTCGAGTACAGCCTCGAGTGCTGCAGTGCCATCGTCCAGGCGCCTGGCCACGCGCATCACGCGCGCGCGCGCAGGCCACAATTCGCTCGGCCTGCCCGGGTAGGCAAAGAACGACACCGGCGGCTGTGCTTCGAACAGAAGCAGGAGATCGACCCCAGCGAGCTCTTCCATGACCTGCTGCCCCAGGTAAGGCAGGCGTCGCACCGGCACCAGGCCGACGCCGCGCTCGAGGCGCGGCGCAAAAAAATCACAATACAGTTGCGCACCGGTGGCGGCCGCTAGACGACCGGCGGCCTCGAGCGGTTCGCGGCGCAACAGCCGACTTCCCAGCAATATCGCGGGTCGGCGTGCGGCTCGAAGCGCAGCGGCTGCGGCGTCAATGCGAGAGCCATCGATTCCGGGCGACGCAGTGGGCGGAATCGGCTCGGCGACGATCCCTCCGCGACTCCAGCTGATGTCGGCAGGTGCGATCAACGTGGAAACACCACGAGCGGACCGCGCCACTGCTACAGCCTGTGCGGCATCGCGACCCACTTCGGTGACACTCCGCGCGCTGCGTACAAACACGCTCACCGGGCGTGCGAAGCCTTCGATGTCCGAGGTAAGCGGCGAATCGTATTCCAGGTGCCAGGTAGCATGGTCGCCAACGATATTCACTATCGGCGATCCCGCCCGTCTTGCGTTGTGTAAGTTCGCCAGTCCGTTGGCGAGGCCGGGACCGAGATGAAGTAAGGTCGCAGCAGGCCGCCCCGTCATACGCGCATAGCCATCGGCCGCGCCGGTTGCCACGCCTTCGAAAAGGCACAGCACCCCACGCATCTCCGGAACGCGATCCAGCGCGTCGACGAACTGCATCTCCGAGGTGCCGGGATTGGCGAAGCAAGTGTCGACGCCAGAGGCAAACAGACTGAGCAACAACGACTCGGCACCGGTCAAAACGCGCTCGGGACGCCCAGACTCGTGTCGGCGCGACGCGCCGGAACGCTCGCCTTCGTAGTGTCCCCTCTCAACTCTCATGCATGACCTCCTTGTAGTCGCATTTGTGATCTCATGCCTGCCAATACGTCCGATTTCGCTCCGGGTGACCTTCCAGGTTGGTCACCGCTTCAGAGACGCAGGGCGCGAGGAATGACGGTCATGCCGAGGGCGGTAAAGCCCACGATCGGTAGCACGTGCGCGATAAAGATATGCCGCAGATCGTCGGAGGGGCAGAAGACGAAAACGCTGAGAGCGGCCCACGCGCCTGCTGCGGCGCCAATTGCTGCGCCCCGTAGACCGCTCGCCACCGGCACTGAGCGACGAAGAGCGATGGTGAAACTGCCGAACACGGTCAAGCCTACAATCGCGGACAGAGTCAGGCAGCGGAAGCCGACGACGGAGATGGTCACCCCGGCGAGCGCCGGATCCAGGGCATGCAGCGGCGCTGCCGCGACGACGACTGCATAAATTGGCGCAATCAGCACGCTCGTCAGAGCTAGCGTCTTCGCACCGGAACCGAACCCCCTACCCCCTCGCCGGGTAGCGACCAGGGTGGCAACCCCCGTCAGTGCGAGGAGCAGCAGCAGCACGGCGATCGTGCAGAGCACAGAGGAAGCTTGCACCTCGAGCCCAGGAGCGTATCGGTGATAGACCATATGAGATGCAACCAGGACCGCGGCCGCGCTGGCAGCCGAGGCGACGGCAAGTGCTACCACGATTCGCGTGCGCATGCCGACCGTCGAGGACGGCGTACTCGCGATCGCTGTCCGGATGCGAGCGAATAATGCCTCGTGCGGGCTGTCACGCACGAATCGGACGGGTGGCGCTCCACAGCCTGCCATCGTCATACTCCTTCCAGCCCGCAGCACTAATAGCCCCGCGCAGCTGCTCATAGGCGCGATGTGCCCTTTGCTTGACGACATCCGCATTGGTTCCCAAAACGAGAGCTGCCTCCTTCACGCTGAGCCCCTCCTCCCGCAGCAAGATGTAAGCGACACGGTTTTTCTCTGACATCTTTCTGAGCTCACCTTTCACCACCTGATGCAAATCCCTTGCGACGAGTTCGAAATCGGGGCGAGACGCATCATGGGCCTGCAGCTCGTTGTCCTCTGCTACATCGTTCGCCAGGCCCACGGACTCCGGGCGTCGCCGCCAGTAGCGCAATCGATCCAATGACGCGGAGCGCGCGATCGCAAACGCCCAGTGAAGCGCGTTGGCGCCGGCAAGGTATGTGGCCCGCCCTCGGTGTAGCCTCAGAAAGGTCTCCTGAAGAAGGTCGTCCGCATCGGTACGGTGCGGCGCCAGGCGCAGACAGAACCGATAGAGGCGTGGTGCGAGCAGCCGATACAGCGACTCGAACGCGCTGTCGTCCCCTCTCCCATATCGGCCCATGAGTGCGCTGAGCTGCTCGACTTCGCAGGTCATGCGCGATCGTAGGGAGCTGGACTTCCCGAATACATGCCTCGTTCGGAATAGAGGCTTGCCTGCATATGAGTAGATCAAGGCAGGCGCCCGTAGGGGGGCCGCGACAAAAATATGAAAGACAAGGCAGTGCGAGCTGAGTTACCAAGCCTGCTCTCCGCGCATGGCGGCCTCCGGGAAATAATACGTCGCCTTTGACGCGCGGTGACGTTCACCCAGAAATCTGGTCACGGGCGATTCTTTTGCGCTGAGATGTTTCAACGGCGCGCTCTGCGAAGCGGTCGCAGGATTTTCCGGCCCGGAACGCAATGTTCTCAATGTCATAAAGTAACACCTTTCACTCGTACCTCAGCGACTTCCGTCCCCGCGCAAATCTCACCATACTTACCGGCGCGCTGGTCCAGTCCATCGTTTTCGAAGGCAATCGGGCACGGCGAAGATGGGCGGGGACGAAATGTCAGTCGTTGACGCAAATCCGAAGGTTTACGGCGTGGATAGCCTGCGCATCGCAGGTGCATTTATTGTTCCTCACATTCCCGCCGCGAACACGATGGCTCCATCCAGAGTCATAGGAGAGCGCGCCGGAGACATTCTGAAACGAACCCAGGGAATGTAAACACATGACAACGCATCGAGCGGCGCTTCCCACCGTGGACACTGTTGAGGCGAAAGCGACCGCTGTAGAGACTACCTGCCGTGGCTGACACAACTGACCCGCCGGCGCGGCCGGTGACGAGAGTCGACAGTTCGATCCGCGATGCAGCGGAAACTCTCTCCCGCGCGGAGATCGAACGAGTTCAGACTGAGCGGCTCAAAGCTGGCGTCGAGCGAATCGCGGCGACCGTTCCGTTCTACAGTAAAAGGCTGAAGGAAGCGGGCTTCGAGCCCGGGGCTATTCACTCGATTACAGACCTGCCACGCCTGCCGTTCACGCTCAAGAGCGATCTGCGCGACAATTACCCGTTTGGCCTTCTCGCAGTGCCACGCAAAGACGCTGTTCGCGTACATGCCTCGAGCGGCACCACCGGCAAACCGACCGTCGTCGCCTACACGCGCAACGATTTAGACCTCTGGACCGATCTCATTCTCCGCTGCTACGCATGCGCCGGCGTTGGCTCCGGCGATGTCGTCCACAACGCCTTCGGCTACGGCCTGTTCACCGGTGGGCTCGCCTTTCACTACGGTGCGGAGAGACTAGGAGCAACCATCATCCCGGTCTCTGGCGGTAATACCAGGCGCCAGCTACTGATCATGCGTGATCTCGGTAGCACCGTTCTGTGCAGCACGCCTTCCTATGCGCTGCTGTTGGCGGAGGCAGCCGCTCAGGAGGGTTTCGACGTTCACGCCGGCCCACTGAGGGTAGGCATCTTTGGCGCCGAGCCATGGTCCGAGCGCATGCGTGAGGAGATCGAGGCGCGGCTCGGTATTGCTGCCTTCAATGTTTATGGGCTGACGGAAATCATCGGCCCCGGCGTTTCCGTGGAGTGCCCCTACCGGCGCGGAATGCATATCTTTGAAGACCACTTTTTCCCCGAGGTTATCGATCCGGTTTCCGGGGTGCCCCTGCCGGATGGCGAGTGGGGCGAACTGGTCATCACCTGCGTCACCAAAGAGGCGCTGCCTCTGCTCCGCTATCGTACCCGCGACCGCACCCGGCTGATGCGCGACTGTTGCCCCTGCGGTCGCACTACCGTCCGAATGGACCGGGTCGTTGGCAGGACAGACGACATGCTGATCGTACGCGGCGTCAACGTGTTTCCCTCGCAGATCGAAGCCGTCCTCCTCCAGGTCGCCGGGATCGAACCGCACTATCAGATCATCGTCGATCGCAAATCCCGCCACACGGACGAACTCGACGTGCTCGTAGAAGCCCGCAGTGATGTCTATGGCGACCCAACGCAGATGGCCCAGCTCGAAAAGCGCCTCAGCTGCGAGGTGCAGAGCGCGCTTGGCATCAACTGCAAGGTGAGGCTTGCCGATCCGGGCGCGATTACTCGCAGCGAGGGTAAGGCCGAGCGAGTCGTCGACAAGCGTCGCGAGATCACATAACCGCGGCGGATCAAGAGAAGGAACACTGGATTGACCGATGCACGAGGTGGCGTCCGCTTTCTATCCCGCGCAATGATCCAACCAGTGCGAATTCGCGCCTGACGCCGATCCGCTCGAGATCATCCATTGCGTTCAGTTCGTCTGCGCCTTACGCCCCGGCGGGGACATCTTCCCCTGCAGCTCGGCGAGCTGTTGCTTGAGTTCCTGGACCTCGGCCACTTGCTCCTTCAACCCGGCGACTTCCCTCTTCTGCCGCTGCACCTCATTGAGCAGCATCGGCGCGAGCTCCTCGTAGCGTACGCCCTCAACCTCGCCCTCCGCGTTACGGATGACCAGCTCCGGGTAGACCTTGGCGACCTCTTCTGCGATCAGACCGTACTCCGCGGTGCTGCTTGCGTCGTTCTTGTACCTGAAAGTCACCGGCCGGAGTTGTTCCAGCCTGTCCGTCGCATCACCCATCGCGACCACGTCCGTCTTGAATCGCTCGGACGAGGGCTTCAGGCCAAGCTGCCCGGAGGAGTCCACATAGACCTCCTGAAGACCGCCGGCCGGGAGCGAGACACCATAGACGCCGGCCAGATAGGTCGCCGTCTGCGTGCCCTTTGTTCCGATCCGAATCACGCCGCTCTCCGAGGCGCTACCCCCGGCGTTGCCAACATAAATGTCGTTGCTGCCAGTCGTCAGGCTCACTCCCGCCTGGTAGCCGAAGGCAATGTTGCCGCCGCCTGTGGTCGCGGAGGCCAACGCGTCTGTGCCTACCGCAGTACTGTTACCGCCAGTCGTATACTCCAGCGCATTCTCACCATCGGCAGTATTGTTGCTTCCAGCTGAGTTCGAATACAGGGCATTCGAACCGGAAGCCGTATTGTTCGACCCACTCGAATTGGTGTACATGGCACTGTTGCCCAGCGCCGTGTTAGCGGAGCCGCTCGCGTTACTCGTCAACGCGTGCGACCCGAAGGCGGAATTGAACCAAGCTGAGTTGTTACTGAGTGCCCCAAATGAGCTGTTAGTGAGTGCCGCAAAACCCACGGCTGTGTTGAACCCGGCGGTAGTATTATATGCCAGCGCGTTGTAGCCGACGGCAGTGTTGTACTGACCCGACGTGTTCGAGGCCATGGCACTGGATCCCACTGCCGTGTTGAGCCCGGCGGTGTCGTTGGACAGCGCCTGCCAGCCGACCGCGGTATCGAAAATCGCGCCAACCACGTTGGATGCGGCGTTGTAGCCTACCGCCGTGTTGTTGACGCCCGTGGTGTCACTTTGCAGGGCACCATTTCCCGCGGCCGTATTCTCGTTCCCCGTGGAGGTCTGGACGACGCTTAGGGCGGCGGTACCCATGGCCGTGTTCCCGTTGTTGTCGCTGGAAACGTTGTCCTGCGCGAACTGCGCATATATGGGCGGGGAGATCGTGACAAAAATGCCCATCAAGACAGGTGGGAGCGTCATCGCGTGTCTCAACGCTGTCGGGATGGGCACGCTTTTCTGGTTGAACATGGCTCGGTCTCCTGGAGACTTGCTCACTTCGGCGCCGCTGACAGGGGGGTGACGGTCGGCGCTGCCGCGCCGATGATCTTGATCAGATAGCTCAGGTTGGAGCTGGTGCCCCAAAGGTTACCCGCCTGGTCGATCGCGATCCCAAAGGTGCTGCTGAAGGCGTAGTTTCCGAGTCCACAGCCACCGATGCTCGCTGGGCTATAAGACACATCCTGCATGCGATAGCTGATCTCGACCATGCAGGCAAAGCCGTTGGCATTGTTGGGGTTCTGCAGGTTGACGACGAACACATCGCCCGCCCCGTCGATGGCAATCGCGATCGGATCGTGCAGGTCGGGCTCGTTCGGCAGGCCCGCCAGCAGCCCAGTCGAATTGAACGCGGGCAACGTGCCGCTGCTGTTGCTGGTTTGCGCGACCCAGATGTTGCCCGAGGGGTCAATCGCCAGCTGGTTACCGATCGGCGGGTAACCGGTGTACGGGTAACCGGTGAAGACCAAACCGGGATTGACTCCGAAGCCACGATCAAATCCAGTCGCGAATCCGCTGCCATTGCTCCAGGACCCGCTCACTGGATCGTATTCCAGCAGCAGCCCGTTGGCGCCATCGAGCACCCATACGGTGCCCGCGCCGTCGACACCGACATCGTGGTACTGCGGACCGCCATGGGCGGCGTTGGTGTCATACGGGTCACTGAACGGCGCGTCGACACCGCCAGCGACCGTGAGCTCGGTCAGCACTCCAGGCGCAACCCCGGGTGGGACGTAGGGGTCGCCGAGCTGATAAACACTCGCAATGCGGGCATTGCCGGCGTTGTCGATCGCGATGCCCTGCGGCTGGGCAAACCCCGTGGCATTGCCGAGTACAGCCGTGGCATTGGCCAGTGTGCAGCTGTTGGAGGTCGCCGGGCAGTTTGCCAGCGTTGCAGCGAGCTCGAAGCGCGTCACCCGGCCAGCACCTTGGTCGCTCAATATCGAACCGGACGCCGCTGGCTGGCTCACGATCCACCCGAAGTATCCGCCGTTGTTGTCGGGTCCGATGGCGATCCGGACCGGAGTCCAGAGCGTCGTGTTAGACTCGCTCGAGGTATTGATGCCGTAACTGTTGAGCGGAGTTCCGATGTCGTTGAATATGCTGACACCGGCAACGCCAGCTGCGGCGGGGACGCCTGCGGCGGCACCATTAACCACCCAAATGTTGCCCTGGGCGTCGATCGCCAGACCCATTGGCCCTAACAGGCCGCCGGTACCCTCGTATCCGCCGCACGTGGATCCCAGGTTCCAGCCGAACACCTCCACCAGCGTCCAATCGTTCAGGCCTCCGACGCAATTGCCCGCGGCGAGGGTCGGCGAATACGGCGCCCCTGTCCCCTCGCCGTCGCCCACGAGGTTCTGGACGTTCACCTGACTCGGGTTGCGCACGACCTCGAGCGCCGCGTTCAGGCTGTCGGCAGGAACCGGCTGGCCCGCGACGCTGGCATCGGCAAAGGTGCGGCAGCTCCCGACCGTCGCGCTCGGCGCCAGGCACAGCGCAAGTGCGTTCGCCAGTGTGTTGAGCTCTTGGGCCGCAAACAGCTGTGAATTCACGAGACTCGACGACACCTGTCCCGACGCCGCGACCAGGCTGGCGTAGGTGTCGCTCGCCACTTTGAGTCCGTTCGTCGGCTGATTACCCGCGACGTTGACCCAGGCACTGCTGGCGCTCGGCAGGCTGGTGAAGCCGTTGAAGGCGTAAGCGAACGCCATGGTGGTGAGCTCGTCCATCACGGTCGTTCCCGTGGGTGGCGAGGTGCAGGCACCGATGCCGGCCAACATCCGGATCGCGCCATTGGCGCCTGAGGCGCCGGCGGGAGTGCCGCCGCTCGCCTGCGCATAGACATAGTTGAGGTTGTTACCGGCACTCGGGCAATCGTAGGTGGCGGAATAGTTGCCGCTGCTGTTGGTGGTTGCGACCGCAAGCAGCGCCGGCCCCGCGGCGCCGAAAGTCGCCGTGTAGATCCTCATCTGCGCGCCGCTGACCGCGACTCCATCTGCCCGGACCGAACCATTGAAGGCGTAGTTGCCAACGGCGTTGCCGCTGAGACTCAGGCTCGATGGCGAGGCGGCGGGTGAGGTCGAGACGGACAGGCTCGCCGTAAAGCTGCCGCCGAGGGCCGGTGCAAACCCGACCTTGATCGAGCAGCTGGCGCCGGCGGCGAGTGTCGTGCCACAGTTGTTTTTCTCGGAGAACTGACCGTAGGGGTCGGCGACCGCAATGAGCGAGATGCTCGCGCTGGTGGCGGAACCGTTGGTCAGCGTGACGAACTGTGGCGTCGCTGCTGTACCGATCGCCACGTTGCTGAAGGTTAGTGCCGACGGCGACAGCGTGATGCCGCCGCCGGCATACGCTGCCGTAATCAGCTGACTGCCCAGCACCGTCGCCAACGGCAGGCGAAGCATCGCTCGCATTGTGAGTCGCATGGTAGAACTCCGGGGACAGCGGCCCGAGGCACGCCCAGTCGTGCGCGATGCTGTCCTCTCCTGAAAGACGCATTGCGCTTTCCGGAAGCGACATTGTGAGGTCGGCGGACGCTATCCAGTCGCGAATCCGGACCTGGCCAGCTGGGCCAGGCGCCTGTGGATGCTGCGGGTGGCCAACGCCGTCGCCAGCTGGCGCGAACGATCCGACCGAGAGTGGACTTACGACCTCAGCGCTTCTCGAAGCTGGTCGCGCGCTCGAAGACTCCGGCGGCCTGCTCGGTCAAACCGGCCTGCGCGAGTGCGCGCGCGAGAGAGGCACGGCGGTAACGCCAGGCTCGCCACGCCTCATCCGGCCAGTCCTCGCGATTGGCGTGCGCCGCCGCCGCCGCGTACGAGCCGAACGCGGCAAGGAGTTCCGCGCTCCGCGCGTCCCCGGGGTGCGCGAGCGCCGCTGCATCCTCATGCGCCGCGCCGATGCGAGCGAGTGCATCGGGGCTCCCGGCAGCGGCGGCCAGCTGGTACCACTGCCATGCGGAACGCCAGTCAGGTGCGAGCAGCCAGTGGGTATCGCCCTCTGCCTTTATGCCCTGTTCGCGGAGGCGTCCGATCTCGAAACCGGCGATGTGCACTCCCTTGTCCCACGCCCGGCGCAGCAGCTCGAGCGCCCGCTTCACATCTGCGCCGCTGGCAGCGCCGCGGGCGAGCTGCGCGCCGAGGTCGAATGCGGCGGCGTAATAGCCGCTCTCGAGCGCACGCTCGAAGTCCGCCGCAGCCGCCGCGGGCTT
>Ga0187783_10003668_pt1 | contig 11317 bp, 9 predicted proteins | sample 1015_SJ02_MP02_2_FD_132471 | JGI IMG/M metagenome (GOLD analysis project Ga0187783, IMG submission 132471) | Tropical peat soil microbial communities from peatlands in Department of Meta, Colombia - 1015_SJ02_MP02_20_MG | ecosystem: Environmental > Terrestrial > Soil > Wetlands > Peat | place... | reverse complement strand
TCCATCTGGTACTACCGTGGCGTGCTGTTCAGGGATGTCAGGGAGTTCGTCCTGGGCCTGCTGCTGCCGCTAGCTGGAGCGGGCACGCTCGTTTACGTCATCGTCAAGTCGCTGCCTGGCACGTCCGGGATTGTGCAGGTGCTGGCACTGGTGCTGTTCCTGGCCGGCGTTCCCCTGGCACTGCTGTCGTGGGCGATCACCAGGGCACCGTTCTTCCGGATCAAGCCCGAACGGTACCGCGAAGAGGACGAGCTCGCGGAGCAGGCACCAGCCATCACCGGCAGTGCCGGCTGAGCCGCCGTTGCGCAGCCAAGCCTGGCTGCAGGGTGATGACGAGGTAGCGCTCGAGCACCGGGCTGCGCTGCGCCCGGCCGGGCTGAGGTCGGCGCCGCGACTGCCTGCCCGCGCAGGCGATCGCGGCCCCGGCGGCCACCGCGCTGGACGGCCGGTGATCGGCATCGCATGCACAGCCAGCGACCTGAACCGGTGCGACCGCGGGCTGGACCGGCTCGCCGAGGCCGTCAGGTCGGGCGTGCTGACGGCGGGCGGACTGCCGCTGATCTTCCCGGTCATGTCGCTCAGCGAAGACCTGATGAAGCCGACCGCGATGCTGTACCGGAACCTGCTGGCGATCGAGGTAGAGGAGGCCATCAGGTCGCAGCCGCTGGACGGGATCGTCGCGCTCGGCAACTGCGACAAGACCGTGCCCGCTTACCTCATGGCACTGGCCAGCGCCGACATCCCGGCGCTGGTGGTTACCGGCGGCTTCCGGGCGCCTGCTACGTTCCGCGGCGGACGGCTCGGCAGCGGCACCTCGCTGTGGCGGTATTACGACGCGCGCCGGTCCGGGCTGCTCAGCGACGCCGACTGGACGCGGCTTGAGGTCTGCCTCGGCCGCGGCCTCGGCGCCTGCAACACGATGGGAACCGCGTCCAGCATGGCGATCGTGGCCGAGGCGCTCGGCATGATGCTGCCGGGCGCCGGGGTCACACTGGCGGGCGATCTGCAGCAGCTCGCTGGTGCCGAGGCGGCAGGCCGACGGATCGTGGCTATGACCGCGGACGGCGTGCGGCCGTCCGGCATGCTGACGCCGGCCGCGTTTGCCAACGCGATTGCCGCCCTGGCCGCGGTTGGAGGCTCGACGAACGCGATCATCCACCTGTGCGCGATCGCTGGCCGGCGGGCAATCACCCTGCCGCTCCGGCAGTTCGCCGACGTGGCCGCCGCTGTCCCGGTGATCGCGGACATCAGCCCGGCTGGGTCCGGCCTGATGCCGGACCTGGCCAGTGCCGGCGGGCTGCCCGCCGTGCTGGCCGAGATCGCCCCGCACCTGGACCAGGGCGCGCTGACCGCAGCCGGGGCACCGCTGGGCGAGCTGCTGGCCGGCGCGCGCCGTCAGCCTGGCGGCGCGATCAGGGCGGCCGACGACCCTGTGACGAGGGAGCCTGCGTTCACCGTCGTGCACGGCAACCTGGCACCGGACGGAGCCGTGATCAAGACCGCTGCCGCGAGTCCCGCGCTGCTTCGGCACCGCGGGCCCGCCATCGTGTTCCGCTCCTACCAGGAGATGCGTGAGCGTATCGATGACCCGGCACTCGACGTCACGCCAGACTCGGTGCTCGTGCTGGCCGGCTGCGGCCCGGTTGGCGCTGGTATGCCGGAATGGGGCATGATCCCGATCCCGCGCAAGCTGCTGGACCGCGGTGTCACTGACATGCTGCGGGTCACCGACGGGAGGATGAGCGGGACCAGCTTCGGCACCGTGGTGCTGCACGTCTGTCCGGAGAGCGCGATAGGCGGCCCGCTGGCCAGGCTCATGGATGGTGACGTGATCAGGCTCGACGCGCCGGCTGGTGAGCTAACCGTCGAGGTCGGGCCGACCGCGTTCGCTGCTCGCCAGCCGGCGCTGCCGACGCCTGGCGATATGCGCGGCTGGCCGGTGCTGCACCGCCAGCACGTCACCCAGGCGCCGGAGGGATGCGACTATGACTTCCTGCAGGCGCGCACGCCCGAGCAGCTGCCGTTCGTCGAACCGGTGATCGGCAGGTCGTGAGAAGGGCCCGAATATCGTGCTAGACAGCCGCTCGCCCGCTCATCCTGGGCAGGTTCTGGCCACCTTCCCAGAGCAGCAGGCCGACGAGGTCGCGCACGTCGTGGCGGCAGCGCGGCACGCGGCTATCGGCTGGGCCGCGGCGCCGGCGCTGGTCAGGAGCCAGGCGCTGCACGCTGCCGCCGACGCGCTCCAGGACGCAGCCGTCGAGCTGACCGAAGTCGGCATCGCCGAGGTGGGAAAGCCGCGCGCCGAGATGGGAGCCGAGCTGGCCCGCGGCGTCGCCATCCTGCGCTACTACGCGCAGGCCGCGCTTGACCCCGACGGCGACACCCTGCCGTCGGCGGACGGCCAGTCACTGCTGATGAGCCGGCGCCGGCCACTCGGCGTGGCTGGCTGCATCACTCCGTGGAATTTCCCGGTAGCCATCCCGCTCTGGAAGGCAGCGCCCGCGCTCGCCTACGGCAACGCCGTGGTGTGGAAACCGGCCCCGGCCGCTACCGCGATCGCCCGGCGCCTGGCCGACTTGCTGGCTGCCACGCTGCCGGAGGGCGTGCTGTCGCTGATCACCGGCGACGCCGCGGCCGGGCAGGCTCTGATCGCGACCGCCGACGCGATCTCGTTCACCGGTTCGGCCGCCGTCGGCAGGTTGGCTGCGGTCGCGGCTGCCAGCCGCGGTATCCCGGTACAGGCGGAAATGGGCGGCCAGAATCCTGCAGTGATCCTGCCCGATGCCGACCTGGAGCACTGCGCGCAGGCCATCGCCCAGGCTGCGATGGGATATGCAGGGCAGAAGTGCACGGCTACCTCGCGGGTAATCGTGGTCGGGGGCGCGGCGGCAGCGGCCGCATCGGCTGAAGCGCTCGTCGCGGCTGTCGCAAAGCTTCCCGTCGGCGATCCTGCCCTACCGGGCACCGTAGTCGGGCCGGTCATCAGCGAGGCCGCCAGGCAGCGCGTACTGGCCGCCACGGCCGAGGCGAGCGCCGGGAGCGGGCGGATCCTGACCGACGCTGACCCCGTCGACGCGGAGGGATTCTACGTCCGGCCGGTACTCGTGGCCGGAGTCGAGCCGTCGGCCCGGATCGCGCAGGAGGAGATATTCGGCCCGTTCGCCGTGATCCTGGCGGCCCGAGATGACGACGACGCGCTGCGCATCGCCAACGGCGTACCGTACGGCCTGGCCGCCTCGGTGTTCACCACGGACCTGGACCGGGTGCTACGGTTCGCCGCCCAGCTCGACGCGGGGCTGGTTCGGGTGAACGGGCCGACGACCGGGGTCGACTTCTACGCGCCGTTCGGCGGCTTCAAGGGCTCCAGCATCGGCCCGCGCGAGCAGGGCAAGGCCGCGCGCGACTTCTACACGGTGACGCAGACGACCACGTTCTCCGCCGGTCGGCCTGGCTGACGGCGAGAACGACGGGCAACTGCCCCGCGCTGCTCGGGACATGCTGTTGCGGCCGCAGACGGCCTGCAGTAGACAGGCAAGGTGACTTGGCTTGCTCCCGAGGTTCGCCGAGAAGATCCGCCGTTGATCGCCGGCGAGCGGGTGGCGCTGCAGGGCTGGCTGGATTATCACCGCGCCACGCTGCTGGCCAAGTGCGCAGGCCTGACCGGCGACCAGCTGGCCCGCAGGTCGGTCGAGCCATCGGCTCTGTCGCTGTTGGGCCTGGTCCGCCATATGTCTGATGTCGAACGGTGGTGGTTCCGCCGCTTTACCGGCCAGGCTGAGCTGAGCGGGGTGCACTGGGGCGAGACCGAGGATCGGGACTTCGAGGCTGCCGAAGGCGCCAGTGCCGAGGCTGACCTGGCCACCTACGCAGCCGAATGCGCCGCCGCGGACGTGGCAACCAGGGCGTTCTCGCTGGATGACACGTTCCCGCACCCAAATCCCGGCAAGGACCACCGCGTCGACTTGCGCTGGATCTACCTGCACATGATCGAGGAATACGCCCGCCACAACGGTCACGCTGACCTGCTGCGCGAGCGGATCGACGGCGCGACCGGCGATTAGTGCGAGCTCGCTAGACCGCCGCCCACCGCACGGTGCACCGGCCGGTCGCCCGGACGCGCGCGAGGCGCGAAGCGGCGGCTCTGCGCGGCTAGCTGCCGAGGTCGACGGCTCGTTAACGCCTCCTGGATCGGCTGGCTCCGAGATCCCCGCCGCTGAGTTCCACCGCGAGCCGATGCCACTGGTCCGCGGTCACCCCGGCGACGGGCAGCGCGGGATCGAGGCCAGCGCTCAGCAACAGCCGGGGGCGGACGGCGACCGCGACCTCGGTTCGCACGCTGGGCCTACGGTAGGCCAGTCGGAGGATTTCGCGGAGGCAGCGCTCGCCACGCGCCGAGGCGGCCACGGGACGGGATCGCACCGACAGCCAGGCGGCGTTCGCGAAGGGTGGTGGCGCGAAGCTCGCCGGGCTGATCACCCGGACGACGTGCATCTGGTAGCGGGCGCTCCACCAGGCGGTCTCGGCGTCGCGCGGCCGCGGATCGGCCAGCCGGCGAGCGGCTTCCAACTGGAGGATCAGCTCGGCCCCAAGCAGCCGGACCGCCCGATCTGCCAGCAAGCGGCGGCATAGTGCCCTGGTAAGCGAGAACGGCGGACTGGCCACGACCAGAAACTCCCGCCGAGGCAGCGGGATTGTCCGCAGGTCGGCTTCGACGACGTGGACGCGCGGGTCGCGGCAGAAACGCCGCCGCAGCCTCGCAGCGAGCTTCGGGTCTCGCTCGACCGCGATCACGCGGGCGCCGGTGGCGGCCAGCCTGGCGGTGATCGCGCCGCTGCCCGCGCCGAGATCGAACACAAGCCGCCCGTCCGAAGCACCGCTGGCAAGGGCCAGCTGAGCAATCAGCTTGCGGTCATGCAGGAAGTGAGCTCCGGCAGGATTCGGCGCCAGTGGCCGCCCTGCCACGGAAGACCATGGCCATCGTCAAGGCCATCCTCCTCGGGTGGCAGTTTCGCGGCAGAGTCTATGCCGCCTGCAGAAGAGGCGCCTCTGAAATATTTTCCGGAACGCTCGGACACCGCACCGGGGTCGGCTGCGCTGAGCCTGGGCTCCCGCGCCTGCCCTGCTTAGTCAGGCCGACCCGCCGGCGTAGCCGCCTCAGACGGAGCCTGGGTCAGCTCCAGCAGCCGGGGCTTGGCTGCCGGCGCGAGTCGTTCCCGTGCCGGAATTCTTTTCAGTCGCGTTTGCCCAGGTGCGCGTAGTCGCTGGTACTGTCACGTGCTGACGCGGCCACCTTGCCCAGCCGGGCGGCGGCACCTTTGGCCCTGGAGGGAACGATGCGCAAGTACGTTGTCGAGTTCATTGGCACGTTCGGCCTGGTCTTCACGGTTGGCTGCGCGGTGCTGGCTCATGCAGCGCTGGCGCCCTTGGCGATTGGCGCCGCGCTCATGGTGCTCGTCTATGCGGGCGGCCATATTTCCGGAGCGCATTACAACCCGGCGGTGAGCCTCGCAGTGTTCCTCCGAGGTCGACTTGAGCGCGGCGACATGATCCGCTACTGGGTGGCGCAGTTGGCCGCGGCAGTGATCGCAGCGGTGTTCGCGCGCTTCGTCATCAACCCGCCATCGGTTACCAGCTTGTCCATTTCGGGTCACGCCATCGCGGCATCCTTGCTGGCGGAATTCATCTTCACCTTCGCCCTCGCCTATGTGGTGCTCAACGTGGCGACCAGCAAGGACCACCCGAATAACTCGTTTTACGGCCTGGCGATCGGCTTCACGGTCGCCGTTGGCGCTGTGGCGGTTGGCGGCGTGAGCGGCGGAGCTTTTAATCCCGCTGTCGCCTTCGGGGCTACCCTGATGGGCCTGTTCTCGTGGTCGAATATCTGGATCTACCTCCTGGCCGACCTCGCGGGCGGAGCTGCCGCGGCCATGACCTTCCTGTACCTGAACCCCGACGACGGCAAGTCATCCGCACCCGAGGACGTGACTGTGGTCACGCTCCCGCAGGTCGACGGTGCCAGCGGTCCCGACGTGCTCCCCGGCGAAGTCTAAGCCGCGGGCCACACCGCGCGCGAGAATCATGACGGGCTGGCGGTTGCCTTGCTGACGAACCAGGCGGCTTGCGCTACCGCGCTGTCGGCGGCAGCGATGAGGCCAGCCTCCAGCATGAAGTCGTGCCACATGCGCGGCCACCTGGTATAGGTGACGTCCACCCCGGCCGCGGCCGCGCTGTCAGCCAGCAGCTCGGCATCGGGGGCGAGCAGCTCGTGGGCTCCGGCCTGGATCAGCAGCGGCGGCAGGCCGCCGTGTTCCGCGAGCAGCGGCGAGACCAGCGGGTTGGTCCAGCTGGCCGGGTCAGCGTACGCGCGCGCGCACGCGTCAAGCCAGTCCGGGTTTATCTGCACGTCGCGGCGTACCAGCTCCGGGAATTGCCGGCGATCTCGGCCGAGATCGAGCCACGGTGACAGCAGGATGATGCCCGCCGGCAGCTCCTCGCCGGCGTCGCGCATGGACAGCGCTAGCGCCAGGGCGAGTCCGCCGCCTGCCGAGTCGCCCGACACCACGAGCGCGCCGGGCTTGGTTTCGTCGGCGAGCGCTGCCATGACCGCGCGGGCGTCGTCGATGGCGGCCGGGAACGGATACTCGGGGGCCAGCCGGTACTCAGGCAGCACTACCCTGCAGCCTGCCGTGAGGCTCAGCCGCGCGGCCCACGACCGGGGGGTGCGAGCCGAGCCCACGCAATAGCCGCCGCCATGAAAGTGGACCACTGTCCGCGCCGGGCCTGCCGTCCTGGCCGACACCACCTCGGCACGCACGCCGCCGATAGCCTGCCCGGTAATGGCGATGCCACGCGGCAGTAGCGACGTCCTTGTGGCCTGATCCAGTCGTGCGCGCTGCACCTGCCACGGCAGGGCGGCGTCGAAGCAGCGCCTGCCAAGCTCGCGCACCCCGAGGCGCATGATCGCAGGCGGCAGCCGAAGCCCGCGGTAACCCCGGCGGCCGGTCACGGCGCGGCCGGGCTGGCGGTGGCCGCCCGGGCGGGCATGACTCGGTACGCGCTGAGGTCAAACCGCCGTACCCGGTACCGATACAGGAAGGTGTGGTCGGGCCAGTTGTTGGTGTTGCGGCCTGAGGCCGTGGTGTACCAGCTGCGGCAGCCGCTCTCCCACACTGACGTGCGGCTGGCAGATTGCACCCAGGAGTTGAACGCCCCCTGCACCTCGGGACGGACGTCGAGCCAGGCGAGGCGTTCGGCTTTGAGAGCCTCGATGGCTCCGAGCACGTAGCCGATCTGGCCTTCGAGCATGTAGATGATCGAGTTGCCGCCAAGGTTGGTGTTTGGCCCGTACAGCATGAAGAAGTTCGGGAACCCCGAGACGGTGATGCCCAGGTATGCCTGCGCGCCATCCCGCCAGGCATCCTGCAGGCGCCAGCCGTCGAGACCAGTGGCAACCATGGGAGCGATGAATTCAACGGCCTTGAAACCGGTGCCGTAAATGATCACGTCTGCGCTGCGCGTGGTGCCGTCGGCAGTGACTACCCCATCCGGAGCGATCCGCTCGATGCTGTCGGTGACCAGGTCGACCGTGGGTCGCGCGAGCGCGGGATACCAGTCATTGGAGAAGGTCACTCGCTTACAGCCCATCACGTAGTCAGGGACGCACTTAGCGCGCAAGTCCGGATCGGCGATCTGTGCGTCCAGCTGACGGCGCCAGAGCTGCATCGGTGCGGCGAGCAGCTTCGGGGACAGCACAAAGCCACTGGTAAGCAGCTCACCATACAGGAAGATGCGCAGCCGGTCGGCCTTGCGCACGACGGGCAGCAAGTCGTACAGCGCCTGCTCGCCGTCGCCATACGGCCGGTCGGCCTTGGGCAAAACGTAGGGCGCGCTGCGCTGGTAGACGTCGATGTGACTGGCGACCTTGGCGACTTCGGGCACGAACTGGATCGCGCTCGCTCCCGTGCCTACGACTGCGACGCGCAGGCCGGACAGGTCTACCTCGTGGTTCCACTGGCCCGAATGCCATGAGGGACCGGCGAACAGGTCACGGCCTGGGATGTCAGGCAGGGCTGGGCGGCCCAGCTGCCCCATCCCGCAGACAACCGCCGTCGCCTGCAGTTCGCTGCCATCGTCGAGGGTGAGGTTCCAGACCGCCTGGCGTTCGTCGAAAACCGCCGCCGCCACTCCGCACCCATAGCGGAAACGCGGCCCGAGGTCGTGCTCGGCGACCAGAGCGTGCAGGTAGGCCAGGATCTCGTCCCTCGCCGGGTAACGCCGACTCCAGCGCCAAGGCCGGAACGAGAACGAGTACAGATGCGAGGGAACGTCGCAGGTCAGGCCTGGGTAGCTGTTATCGCGCCAGGTGCCGCCGAGGTCATCGGCCCGATCAAGGACGACGAAATCCTCGACGCCCGCCTGCCGAAGCGCGATCGCCATGCCGATCCCGCCGAATCCGGCTCCGATAATGACTACTCGGTAATGCACCGGATCTCCCTCGCGCTGGGCTTGGCCATTCCCCTCATGGGCCGGATCACCGCAGACCTGGCACGGGCAGCATACCGACTCGCGCTAGCCGGCCAGCCCGGCAAGCGGGATAGCGGCGTTCAGCGCATCGAGTGCGGAACTTTGCCGACTCGCATCGGCCCGGTCGAAGGGGCCAGCCCAGTGCAGGCCGAATTGATTGTTCCGATTCCTGTCGTTGTCCCAGATGGACTGGGCGTTGGCGAGGATGAACTCGCGGTAGGCTGACCGGCCGCTGTGCAAGCAGAAGTCATACAGGTGCCGAATGAATATTCCCTTGAATTGCGGGCGGTCAGCGTCGGCTCGGGCGGTCTCCGCTTCTCCGGGCTCAACCAGGATGCCGGGCGAGATCGCCGATGGCGAGCTGCTGAGCGAGCGCAGCGCCCCGTCCGCGATCGCCTCCCCCGCCGTCAGGTAAACGGCATCGCCGGTGATCTCGTACAGCGCGGCCAGCCCGCCCAGGATCACACCCTGGTTGTAGGTCCACGTCACGCCGCCGTTGTTCCGGCACTCAGCTGTGATTCCATCGTTAACCAGCCCGCCGGGCCCGATGAGGCCAACGTCGGAGAACCAGCCCCACTCCCGCAATGCCCAGCCCAGGTAGTCGTCCTCGCCACCCGGGCAGCGCTGATGCAAGCGAGCGGCAAGCGCCAGGAACAACTCGTTGGTGATCGCATTCTTGTATCGCCGCTGCGTGTTCCACCACACGCCGCCCCCGCAGCTGTCGTCCCAGCCAGTGATGAGGTTGGCGAAGATGACCCGTGCCGCATCCAGATACCTGCGATCGCTGGTCAGGTCATAGGCAGCCACCCAGGCAAGGCCCCACCAGCCGTTGTCGTCGTAGAAGTCACACAGGAAGTCCGAGTGCTTACGGCGCGCCGCGGAGAACGTGCGCTCCACAACTCCGAGGTAGGCCGGGTCGCCTGTGCGCTCGGTGTAGGCGATCACTGAAGTCAGCGCGTTCGCCGCGTTCCACCAGCCGGTGGTCCGCCAGCGTCCAGTTCGCGGCCGGTACCACCGCTGCAGTGCCTCGATCGCGGCCGCCGCCCGGGCACGATAATCGGGTTCCGCCATGTTGTCATAGATGCTGCCCGAGGCAGGATGAGCTCATGCGTGTCGACTGCTGCGATCTTCGGCGGGCCGGGTCCTGATGCCATCACCAGGCGTCTTCGCTGACCTTCGCTCGCTGCGTGCGTGCTGGCATCCGGTGTGCTTCGCGGCCCGGCTGGCCGACGGACCGGTGCATGCCGACCTGCTCGGTGAGCCGCTCGTGCTCTGGCGCGGACCGGACGGCAGCACCCGCGTGATGTCTGACGTGTGCGTGCACCGCGGCACCGCGCTGTCCCTCGGCAGGATCAGCGGTGACGAGATTGTGTGTGCGTACCACGGCTGGCGGTATCGGGCTGACGGACGATGCGTGGCGATTCCACAGCTCGCTGATCCGTCCCGGGTGCCGGCCAAGGCACGAGTGCAGGCGTTCCGGGCACAGGAGCGCTACGGCCTGATCTGGGTAGCCCTGGCGGAACCTCGCTGGCCGCTGCCCGAGGTTCCCGAGCTAGAGGACGGGAACTGGGCGGTCGTGACAGCCGGGCCGTACGCCTGGCAGTGCGACGCCGCCCGCCAGGTTGAGAACTTCACCGACTTCGGTCACTTCCCATGGGTGCACCCAGGCCTGCTTGGTGACCCGGCGCGGCCCGTTGTGCCCCCGCACGAGGTGCGCACCGACGGGCACGTGCTGCACTACGCCATTGTCCGGCCCGAGGCTCGAAACTCTGATGAGTTCCCGGTATTCGGCAACGAGCAGAGCGGGCCGCCGGAGCGGCGCAGCCGTTACGAGCTGCACCTGCCCTACACCATCGCCCTTCGGCTCGGGTGGGGCGGGGATCAGGGCATGGTCTACTTCTTCGCGTCCCAGCCCATCGCGGCTGACCGCTGCGCTGGTTACGTGGTCATAGGCCGTAACTACAACCTCGGCCAGGGCGACCGGGTGATCCAGGATTTCGAAGACACCATTTTCGGCCAGGATCAGGTAGTCGTTGAGTCGCAGCGGCCCGACCGCGTGCCCTTCGACCTGGCGGCCGAACTGCATCTCAAGTTCGACGCAGTCGCCGTTGCCTACCGCAAGGCGATGCGCACCCTCGGACTGGCCGCCGACGCCTCGTCCGGCGTTGAAGCCGACTCCGTCGGCTAGGACTCCGTCGGCTAGGACTCCGTCGGCTATGGGCAGCGTCGGCTAGGCTCCCGGCGGGTCGGTCAGGGCGAGCGTCATGCTGCCGGTTCCGCCAGCCTCGGGGGCTACCAAGATCGTGTAAGTCCCGGTGCTGCCGAGGGTCGCGGGCAGGGTGCCGCCGCTGGTACCGATGTCAATCGAAGCGAGCACGGTGCCGTTCGGGTTCAGGATCGACACCTCGGACTCCGGGATGGTGACACTGCTCGCGGTCAGCTTGACACTCTCGGACGCGGTACCGCTGAAGGTCAGTTCGCCGTTCTGCCCGGGAGTGCCAATCGTGACCGTTTTCGCCGCACCGCCGATCGAGATCGTCCCTGAATAATCAGCCGGGACCTTGTAGAACGTCAGCGTCACGCTCCCGGTCGCCGAGTCATACGGTTCCCAGAACACGGTGTAGGTGCCGGTCTGGGCCAGCGTCGTCTCGCCCATGTCGTAATAGCCGAGATCGCCGTTGCCGGTGAACTCGACGTCCGACACGAACGTCGTCCCGTCCGGATTCTCGATCGACAGGTACACCAGCCCCGAGTACGACCAGTCCGACGCCTGGATGAAGATCCGCTCCCCGGC
>Ga0187783_10003667_pt1 | contig 11318 bp, 9 predicted proteins | sample 1015_SJ02_MP02_2_FD_132471 | JGI IMG/M metagenome (GOLD analysis project Ga0187783, IMG submission 132471) | Tropical peat soil microbial communities from peatlands in Department of Meta, Colombia - 1015_SJ02_MP02_20_MG | ecosystem: Environmental > Terrestrial > Soil > Wetlands > Peat | place... | reverse complement strand
CGATGCCGTCGGTGTTTCGAGCCGAATCCGGCGCACGCCAAACGGGAAAGTGGCCCTCATGTCTTGTCCAGCAATCGGGCGGCGGCGGCCGGGGGGAAGTAGTCCGAGCAGAAGCGGGAGTGTTGGGCTCCGCCAGAGTTTTTTTGTCAGACGACTACTCAAGCGGCCCCGCGCATCATAAAATGGGCAGGGGCAAAGTGGGGCAGGCCCCGCCGATATGTTCTTCCGGATTGCCATCCCGCTTGGCTTGGTCCTGAGCGCTTGGGCGGACGTGCCGCATCTTGTGCCGAGCCACCCTGTCGAGACGAATGCCGCCGAACCGTTTCCCTCCGATGACCGGATCCCTCTTTATCCCGTACTGCTTTCCGACGATCCTGCCCAAAATGCAGCGGCACAAGCGGCGGCGAAGAAAAGCAGCACGTTGCAGGAGACGTCGAAACTGCAGCTAATTCGATACGTCTCCGGCGAATTTGCCAAGGCGCGCAAGCCGATTCCGGGCGGCAAAGACGGTATCACGTTGTTTGCGAACAAGCCGTTGGACGAGGAGTCGCTGAATCGGGCCGTTTCGCTGCGCGGGGCTGCAGTCAATTCGGGCGACAACGCGCAGATCACCAGGCTGGAATTTCACGAGCGCACCATCATCGTGGATGTGAATGGCGGGGGGCGGCCGAAGAAAAACTGGCGCGATCACCTTCAGATCGGCATGGGTGGACCGCCGATGCCCACCTCCACAACAACCACTTCAGACCCAAACGCGAGCCCGGACCAGCAAGGACCGCCGGGATTCCAGCAGGGGCGCGGAGGAACCATCTACCTGCAATTCGACAAAAACGTGCCGGATCTCTCGCCGGATGAATTAAAGGCCCTTCTGGCGCCGTTCCTGGACTTCTCGAAGGAACGGTCCGCTTCCGTACATTGGATTGATACGCTGCCGCCGGAAATGAAGAAAGCCATCACCGAACGGCGCCCGCTTGTGGGGATGGACCGCGAAGAGGTGATAGCTGCGATTGGTAAGCCGGACCGCAAAGTGCGCGAGCGCGACGCACAGGGCAACGACACGGAGGATTGGATCTACGGTCATCCTCCGGACAAGACAATCTTTGTTCACTTCACCGGCGAACACGTCACCGGCATCAAGCAATATCCTCAGTAATCCCTCCAACTCTGTCTGAATCAGAACTCCTTTGTTTGGGACTTAAACACCGCGAAAAACTAGCTGTTCCTATTGGCAGACAATAGGAAGTGTGCGATATTCATATGGCTAACACATAGGAGAGTCACCGTGGGCGAGAAGGCGGACGTTTGGCAGGGAACATTGGCATTGATGGTCCTGAAGACCCTCGAATCGATGGGGCCGTTGCACGGCTACGGTATCGCGCGGCGCATCGAGCAAATCAGCGGCGATCTTTTGACCGTGAATTACGGAACACTCTACCCGGCCCTCTTGAAGCTGGAGCAGGATGGCTTCATCGAGTCCGAATGGGGTGTCTCGGACAACAACCGCAGAGCGAAATTCTACAAACTGACGCGCGCGGGCGGGAAACAGGTGCAACGCGAGACCCAGGAATGGGAGCAGACGCAAGCGATCTTAGCTAAGTTCCTCGGCGTGCGAGGAGAAGAGTCATGAGACGACTGCGCGGTTGGCTCAAGCGCTTAGCAGGGACGTGGGACCGCGATCGCCGCGACGCTGAACTTGCGGCCGAACTCGAGAGCCATGTGCAAATGCACATTGACGAAAAGGTTCGTGCCGGGATGACCCCGGAGCGCGCGCGTCGCGACGCACTATTGCGGCTCGGCGGAATCGAACAGACCAAAGAGGCGTACCGCCGGCAACGAAGCCTGCCGTTCCTCGATGCGCTTTTGCAGGACCTGCGGTTCGCAGTCCGCACACTGGCGATAAGGCCCGGCTTCCCCGCGATTGCGATTCTGACGCTCGCCTTAGGAATTGGAGCCACCACGGCCGTTTTCAGCGTCGTGGATCGCGTATTGTTCCGCAGCCTTCCGTATCCTCAGGACGAGCGCCTGGTCTCTTTCGGCGTGAAGGCGCCGTTCGAGGGCATGGAGTTCATGCTTGCGCCGGAATATGCCGTGTTGCGAGGCCAGAACGTTCCGTTCGAGTCCATGACATCGCTGACGCCGGGCGGCTCGGATTGTGACATCACGGAACAGAATCCGGTCCGGTTGCGCTGCGCGGTGGTCGAATCGACATTTCTCTCCACCTTTCGAATTCATCCTGTTCTAGGGCGGGATTTCGTCCGTGAAGACAATAACCCCGGCTCGCCACAAGTGGCCTTGCTGTCCTATGGCCTGTGGAAGTCACGATTCGCGGGTGATCCTAACATCACCGGAAAAGTGCTCTCCGTTAACGGCAAGCCCGTGCAAATTGTCGGCGTGCTCCCAGGCACCTTCGAGATGCCAAACCTGGCGCCGGTGGACATGCTGCTGCCGCAGGTTTGGGACCAAGCAGCATTGGATCGCAACAACCCAAGGGTTGTGCTCAGGGCGTTTGCCCGGCTCAAGCCCTCGGTGACGATCAATCAAGCAACGGCAGGGTTGCAACCCTGGTTTCAAGATTCGCTGCGATTCGTACCGCCGCAATTCCGCGCGGAAGTGTCCTTGCGAATTCGGTCGCTGCGGGATCGTCAGATCGAAGATTCGCGCGTCGGAGCCTGGGTTTTGTTCGGGGCCGTTCTTGCGGTTTTGCTTCTGGCCTGCACAAACGTGGCGAATCTACTTCTGGTGCGGACGGCGGGGCGGCAACGAGAGCTAGCCGTGCGTGCGGCACTGGGCGCCACGCGGGCCCGACTGGCACGGCAAACTTTAACGGAAAGCCTTTTGTTGGCTTTGCTTGGAGGCATTGCCGGTTGTGGATTGGCGTACGCCCTGCTTCAGATGTTCGTTTCCATCGCGCCCGAAGGAATCGTCCGCTTGCGGCAGGCGTCGCTAGACTTTCGTGTATTGATTTTCTGCTTTGCCGTTTCACTGATCTCAGGACTTTTGTTCGGGGTCGCCCCGGCACTCAGCAAGCCCGCCGCCGAATCTCTGGCGGGACGGAACACTAGCGCTACGGCGAGGGGAATCTTTCGCCACGCCTTAGTTGCAGGGCAGGTTGCCGCGTCGGTGATCCTGTTGACCGGAGCGGGATTATTGTTGCGCAGTCTTTGGAAGATTCAGAACGTGCCAACGGGCCTTGAAGCGCAGCACGTGGTTACGACGCAGATAACCTTGGCGGAGCACCGCTATCCGGAAATGACGCAGCAACTCGCGTTTTTTGAGCAAGTCGAGACGAGACTGAGCCGTATTCCCGGGGTGGAGATGGTCGGGTTGAGCGACACGCTGCCTCCGTCCGGGGGCGAGCAGGCCACCTTTTACGCATCGATTGAGGTTCCGGGGAGGCCGCGCCTGGCGGAGGGGACGGGGGGCATGGTTGGCTGGCGGATGGTCACGCCGAACTACTTTCCGGCTCTGGGGATAAAAGTCATTCGCGGTCGCTTTTTCACGGAGCAAGATCGTGCGCCGACGGAGAATCCGGTGATTCTCAGTGAATCGCTGGCAGAAAGAATGTTCCCCAAGGAGGATCCCCTCGGAAAAATGCTGAGATTTCAGACACTTGAGCATCAGGGGCCTTGGCGAACGGTCATTGGGATCGTTGCGAATGTCAAGAACAACGGACTGATTTCGAATTCCGATCCCGAGTTTTATGTCCCCTGGAAAAACGACCCGGAAGGCTATGTTGGAAGGGCGTTTGTCATTTTCCGGACATCGCTTAACACCGCGACTATTGTGCCGTGGGCACGGGCCGAAATTGGGGGGGTGGACCCAACGGTTCCGGTGGAATTTGCCACGATGGGAGCCCGTGTGGGCAAGTTAAGCGATCGGCCGCGCTTCAATGCGGTTCTGCTGTGCTTGTTTGCGGGGATGGGGGTGGGGCTGGCGGCTCTCGGATGGTATGGGGTCGTGAGCTTTTTCGTGTCCCAGCGGACCCAGGAGATCGGCGTGCGCATGGCGTTGGGAGCGACGCCCCAAGGGGTCCTGAAAATGGTTTTGTTCGACGTGGCGCGCTGGACCGCCGCCGGCGCGACGCTTGGGCTGATCGGCGCATGGTTTTGCACGCGCTTGTTGCGATCGCTCTTATTCGAGGTTGAAGCCCACGACCCATTGCTGCTCGGTGGGGCGTTGCTTACCTTGGTGGTTGTTGCCTTCCTCGCCGCATGGATTCCCGCGCGAAGAGCCGCAGCCGTCGACCCTATGGTGGCGCTGCGTTATGAGTGACTGGTCGTTTAGGGTTGTCACGTGTTGCCGGTGACGGCAACACAAACGAAGGATTAATCGAATTTGTTCTTAGCTTTTGGTAAAGTGTGCCAATAAGAACGATTTTTCCTAAAAAGCAGGAGCTCCTATGCCCGCGGTGGATCTGCGCCCGTTATCTCTCGGAGAGATTCTCGATCGCACGTTTACGCTGTATCGTAGGCATTTCCTGCTGTTCCTAGGAATTTCTGCGATTCCACAGTTACTAATCCTCGCCATGAACCTCGTCCAGACGCTTTTTCTGACCGTACCGCATGCGGCCTCCCGGCCCGTGGGCGGCCAGATTCCGCGAGGACCCTCCGGCGGCTTATTGGCGTTCGGGGTAGTTGGCTTCTTCGTTGCGCTCATAATCTATCTGGTGGCATACCTATTCGCTCAGGGCGGAACGATCTACGCAGTTTCGGACCTGTATCTGGGAAGGCCGACTACCATAGGCGCGTCGCTTCGCCGAATGTGGGGTCAGTTAGCAAATCTATTTGGCGTAACGTTTCTCAATGGCTGCGTGATTTTGATTGGCATGATTTTCCTGATTATTCCCGGAGTGTACTTAGCTTGCCGGCTCATCACTTGTGTTCCCGCTGCACTGCTTGAAGATCTCGGCGCTCGGGAATCGTTGGAACGCAGTTATGGTTTGACCAAGGACAATGCCGGCCGTGCGTTCGTCATCGGCTTCCTGTTCTTCGCCATGTTGTATGCAGTCAACGTTCTCTTCATGATCCCTTTCGGGATCGTGTTGGCCTTTTCGGCAAAGGATCCAAGCTTGGCGCGCCTCGCCTTGGTGCTCATGCAGGTTGGCAGCTTCTTGGCGACAATTCTGGTTAATCCATTTTTCCTAATTGCTACTTCCGTTTTCTACTACGATCTTCGGGTGCGCAAGGAAGGTTTCGATTTGCAGTTGATGCTCAATTCTGCGGAAGTTGTGCCGTCCGCCGGCTCCAGTGTCCCGTCAATGCTCTCCTGAATGGGTGTGGGCGGAAAGATTCGAATGATACGGCCCAGGTTCGCGGAAGTCCTTCTAGTCGGTGTGCTTCTTACGATTCCCCAACTCTCCACTCTGGCGTTTGCGCAATCCGGGCCTTCAGATTTGCCTACGTCTCCCTCATTGACGGTCTCTGCATTAAGCGACGAGCTTGGACGAATCTCCGCGAGTCTGCGAGAAAACGCCGCACCTGAGAAGATGGCTGGCTTGGCTCGCACTCTGCCTGGTCAGTGGACGGTCTCGACGAACGAGCGCAGTTACACGATTTCGACGCGGTACCTTCGCGACCAGCTTTCGTCCGGATCCGAGGAAAACGCAAATGCCTGGGTGAGCAATCTCCGCAGCCAACTGGCGAGCTATTCCTCGACAGCGTCTGATAACGCCGGCAACGCGCGTGCAGAACTGAATCAAATTCTTGGCGGTCCCGAATTTGCAGCTGTGCGTCCACCGAGTGCCTGGGACCTGTTTCGGCAGCGAGTGTCCGCGTGGTTTACGCGGCTGCTGGCGCGTCTTTTTCGGACCATGGAGCGCTATCCGATCGGCGGCCAAATTTTGTTCTGGTTCTTGATTGTTGGGTGTGTGGGCGTGATTGCCATGTGGGTCTTCCGATTTATGATCAGTCGCGACCGTTTGGAATCCCTGCCTTCGGGGAGAATTGCGCGTCCCTCCCGTACCTGGCAGGAATGGATTCGTATCGCTCGAGAAGCCGCTGGCCGAGCGGATTTTCGGGACGCGATCCATTCTGCGTATTGGGCGGGAATTACTCGGCTAGAAGATGAGGGCAGTCTGCCGAAGGATCACTCCAAGACACCTCGCGAATACCTTGGCGTGCTCACCGAGCCGGCCGCCAGTGACCCGACGCCGCGTCCGAATTACCGCCAGCCGCTCAGTATCCTCACTCTTCAATTAGAGCGAATCTGGTACGGCAATCGTCGCGCGGGAGCCGATGATTTTCGTGACTCTCTTCGACAGCTCGAGGCCCTGGGATGCACACTGGAATAGCGCCGGGGGATCGTAAACTGCTTCTCATCGGCGGTGGGTTGACACTTCTTTTCGTTCTTGCGAATGTGGTGCTATCTCCTCCTTCGGAACAGGTGCAATCGCCGGTTCCGTCCTCGTATTCGGCGCAATCCGCGGGGGCACAAGCTGCTTTTCGGCTGCTTACAAGGATGCATTATCCGGTTCGCCGATGGGAAAGTCCGCCGACAGAGATTGACAGTGACGTCGAAAACACTCTTCTGATCCTTGCCGAGCCGACGCAGATGGCAAGCGAGACAGAACGAAAGGCGCTTGAGCGATTCGTGGAGGATGGCGGCCACGTTCTTTTCACGGGTGGGCGGCTCGGCGACTATTTTCCATCCGCGGACCTATCGAGCGAACCTCCAGATCCATCGTGGAAAACATTCACTTCCGCTCTTCCCACCAGGATTACGCGAGGCGCACAACAGATCACGCTTCAGCCACAGGCCGTTTGGGGTAAGTTCGACGCGAATCAGCTGTCCCTTTATGGCGATTCGGACGGTTCCGTCGTCATTACTTGGGCGCGCGGCAGAGGCAACATTGTTTGGTGGGCGGGTTCTACGCCGCTGACAAACGCGGGAATCACGCGCCAGGACAATCTCACTTTCTTCTTGAATGCCGTTGGCAATTGGAAGCCAACGAAGCAATATCAAATCTACTGGGACGAATATTTTCACGGCCAGCGCAGCTCGCTTTGGAGTTATGTGGCGAAAACCTCCGCGGCGTGGAGCGGATTCCAACTAGCGATCCTGGCGGCAGCCATTCTGTTCACGTTTAGCCGGAGGAGCGGCCCCACGTTCGTGCCGCCGGAAGTGTCTAGGCTCTCGCCGTTGGAGTTTGTGGACACCCTTGGCGGATTGTATGAGCGGGCCGGTGCGGCGTCCACGGCGGTATCCGTGTCGACGGCCAGGTTGCGTTCTCTGCTTGCGCGACAACTCGGCCTGCCGGTAACGACTCCGGATGCGGCATTGGCAGAGGCAGCCGAGTCTCGTTTGGGGTACAAGGAATCAGGGCTCGCCGAAACCTTGGCACAGGGAGAAGCAGTCTCTCGAGCAGGAAGAATTTCTTCGCAAGAAGCGCTCGCCGTTGTTCAGGAACTGGAAAAATGGACGGCGAAACTTGATATACGCTCTCAAATCCGACGGCACAAGAGGTAACCCGTGGAACATCTTCGCTCCCTTGCGGGACACGTTCGTTCTGAAATTTCGAAGGTCATCATCGGTCAGAAGGAAGCGGTCGATCAGCTGTTGCTTGTTCTGGTGTGCGGAGGCCATGCCGTCATTGAAGGCGTTCCGGGTTTGGCAAAAACGCTTGCAGTTAAGTCGCTCGCTCGCATCTGCGGTTTGCAGTTTCATCGCGTGCAGTGCACGGCGGACCTTATGCCCGCGGACGTGACGGGCACAAATGTGTTTAATCTGAGCACCAGCACCTTCACACTCCACCAAGGGCCGGTGTTTACCGACCTTCTTCTCGTCGACGAGATTAATCGCACATCTCCGCGCACCCAGGCGGCTCTCCTGGAAGCCATGGAAGAACGGCAAGTCACAATCGATGGCACTCGTTACCCGCTCTCCGAGTTTTTCACGGTTCTCGCGACGCAAAACCCCATCGAATTTGAGGGCACCTACCCTCTTCCTGAGGCGCAATTGGATCGTTTCCTTTTGAAGATTCGCGTCAGCTATCCTTCCGCTGAGGATGAAACCAAGATCCTCATGCAGTACGAACAGGGCTTCGATGCCCGCCGTTTGGACGCGATCGCCCTGCAGCCGCTCGAACGGAATCTTCTGAATAATGCGCGCCACGAAATTGAAAATGTGCGGGTAGAGCCAGCTTTGCACTCTTACGTGGTTTCGTTGGTACGCCGCACGCGGGATTGGCCGGCCATTTCCCTCGGCGGCAGTTCGCGCGCCGCGGTGGGTCTTTTCTTTGTGGCTCGCGCCCTTGCGGGCATGGACGGCCGCGATTATCTGCTTCCTGACGACGTGAAAGCCGCGGCCCTGCCGGTGCTGCGCCACAGGATTCTGCTAAAGCCGGAAGCGGATTTGGAGGGTCTGACCGCGGACCAGGTTCTGGATCAGGTTATTGCCTCGGTCGAAGTTCCCAAGTAAGGCGCCGATGAGGACCAATCCGTGAGTTCATCGAAGGCATTAATCCCGCCACTCCGGGCCTCGCGGGCGCTTTCTTTCAGGAGTATGCCCTTCGGCTTTGGGCCGAGAGCTTTCGTGGTGTTGCTGCTGGGCTTGCTTTGGCTGCTGCCGGCATGGTGGGCGCCGCGATTGCTTGCCGCCATGTTTGTTTGGGATCTTCTTGCCGTGCTCGCGGTTATTTTGGATCTCCTGCGTCTTCCAAAGCCGGACCAACTCGAGCTAGCGCGTTCGTGGGAGCACGCGCCGTCTTTGGCAACGCCGAGTGAGATAACTCTGACGGTTCGAAATTTCAGTAGTCGGTCCATTCGCTGTATCTTGACGGACGAAACCCCCATTTCGCTGCGAACGGGGCCGCCTTCTGTGGCAATCGTGGTTCCCGCGACGCAGCAAGCCAGCGCTGCCTATCCGATTCTTCCAACCGAGCGCGGGGACATTGGTCTCGGGCGCTTGTATCTCCACTACCAAAGCGGCTTTGGCTTTGCGGAACGCTGGGCCGTTGCGGATCTCACTCAACGCGTCTGTGTCCTGCCGGATATTGAGCTTGCACGGCGTCAAGCTTTATATCTGATTCGGAGCCGCCAGGTACAAATGGAAAAACGGCGCCGGCGTCAGCGCGGCCAGGGCCGTGAATTTGAAAGCCTGCGCGATTACCGCCAGGGGGACGAAATGCGCGATGTGTGCTGGACAGCGACCGCGCGGCGGCACCAGTTGACGACACGCGTGTTTGAAGCCGAGCGCAGCCAGGCGGTTTGGATCGTGCTGGACGCAGGCCGATTGCTTCGCGCGGAGATCGAGGAGGGGGAAGGGGATCTTCGACTCAAGAAACTGGATTTCGCGGTGAACGCAGCGCTCTCGCTAGCGCAAGTAGCGATGCAATGCGGCGATCGCGTCGGGTTGCTCGCGTATGGCCGCCAGATCCAGCAGAATGTCGCGGCAAATCGCGGCGCGCCGCACCTCCGCAAACTTGTGGATTGCCTGTCTCGCGTTCGCGCCGAGGCGTCCGAGGCCGACCACTCCCACGCCGCGCGCGTGCTGCTCACCCAACAGAGCCGGCGCAGCTTAATTGTGTGGTTCACCGATTTTGCGGAAACACCGACGACTCCGGAAGTCATAGAGTACGCCATGCACATGACGCAGCGTCATCTGGTCGTGTTTGCCGCCATGAGCCAGCCGGATTTGGCGGCCATCGCCGAGAGCATCCCGCAAACGAGGGGAGAGATGTATCGCCACGCTTCGGCCCTCGAGATTACAGACCGACGCGATCTGCTGCTGCGTGGGCTTCGGCAGCGCGGAGTGTTTGCGTTCGAACTTGTCCCCGGATTGCTGGCGTCTTCGATCGTGAATCAATATTTGGACATTAAAGATCGGAGTCTGCTGTAAGCGCGCGCCCGCTCGTCTTTCGCGCAAATAAATATGCGATTAGCGCCACAAAAAGAACCAGGGCCAACAAGAATTTCATCGCGACTGGCGCATTGCTGGGCGAGAAAAAGCCTTCGATCACGCCCGCGACGACCAGCAGCGGAATGGTTCCGAGCAAAAGCCGCGCTGCTCGTCCACCCGCTTGCGCCAGCGAAACCTTGCGCGGCAGCAACCCTGGAAAGAGCATTCCTCGCGCTATCTCCAGACCGGCTCCGCCGGCAATGAAAATAGCCGGCAGCTCTAGCACTCCGTGAGGCGCGACGAAGCTCCAGAACTGCAGTGCCATACCCGCCTTGTACGTCGCCGCGCCGAGTACACCCATTAGCAGACCGTTGATCCCCATCATCCAGATCGTGCCGAGTCCTCCCGTAATCCCCATGGCGAAAGCGCTGAAGGCCACGGAAAGATTGTTGGTCATGATGCCGCTCGAAGCCACAGGCTTTACGGTGACGATCGAGTCCGTCCACATCTTGCGCTGTTCGATGGTTTCCATCATCCGCGGACCCAAGAGGCGATACGCAAATGCTGGGTCGCGCCAGGTGACCGCACAAGCGACCAGCGACGCAAACAGGAAAACCGCGACGGCGAGCAGAGTTTCGCGCAGCGTTTCACGGAACACCTGCGGATAGGTGTCGCGATAAAACCGGACGATACCGCTGACTTTCGGTTTTTGGCCCAGATAAATGAGGTTATGACAGCGCCCCAAGAGCTGATTCAGGTAGCTTCCCAGTTGGCGGGCTGTTGGATCATCGCGCACGGCGGCAAGATCGGACGCCGTTTGGCGGTACAATAGCCCTAGTTCCTGCAATTCGGAATGGCTGAGCGCCGAGATGCCGCGGTTGGAGCTGGCGATCAGCCGTTCGAGACGCTCCCAATAGGGCTTTCTTTTATCGAGCCAACGGTTGGAGATCATGTCGATGGACCCGCCCAACGCCGGATTGTCTCTCGGTTCGCTTGCGGACAAGCTTACCATTGAAACACCGGAGCAGACGGCTCTGGACTTCGCCGTTGCTGGAATCGGCAGCCGTTTCCTGGCACTCGCGATCGATGTATTGATCCAATTCGCGGTCGGATTTGTGCTCGGCCTGGCCGCCACGTTTGGAATCGGGCGGATCGCGACGTACTTACCGCAGTTGGGTATGTGGAGCTTCGCTATTCTGATGCTCTTCTACTTCTTTCTATATTTTGGATACTACGCGCTGTTTGAGATTCTCTGGAACGGGCAAACTCCCGGGAAACGCAGAGTCGGTATACGTGTCATCAAGGATTCGGGCCGCCCGCTCACGCCCGCCGAGTCCATCGGCAGAAATCTGATGCGCATTGTGGATTGGCTGCCCTTCTTCTATGCGATCGGCATCGCTTGCGCGTTCTTTACGAAGGGCAACAAGCGGCTCGGCGACTTAGTGGTGGGCTCGATCGTCGTCCGCGAAACCTCACTCCGCGAT
>Ga0187783_10003666_pt1 | contig 11319 bp, 7 predicted proteins | sample 1015_SJ02_MP02_2_FD_132471 | JGI IMG/M metagenome (GOLD analysis project Ga0187783, IMG submission 132471) | Tropical peat soil microbial communities from peatlands in Department of Meta, Colombia - 1015_SJ02_MP02_20_MG | ecosystem: Environmental > Terrestrial > Soil > Wetlands > Peat | place... | reverse complement strand
TCTTTCGTGCCGTACTTCTCGACGGTCATCTCGCTGAGCGGGCCCATGCTCCATTGCGTGCTGTACACGGCATTCCAGAGGGTGGCTTGCAGAAGGCTTCGCCAGTATGTTTTCGTGTTGGAGAACTCGATGTTCTCATATCGCGGATCATTCTGCTTCTCGATGAAGCCGGTCATGGCCCCCTGAATCGGATGGCCGACGTAGTTGTAGAGAGGGTCTTCGCCGGCACTCCACCCGGCACGCCACCACGAGGTCAGCGACTGTCCGTAATCGCGCGCATAATGATTAAACGGGATTCCGTTTTCCGATACCACCCAATTGAAATCGGTGTGTATGACATACGCCTGCTCGATCAGCAGAAAGGTAAAAGATTCCCTTAGAGCTCGTCGCCAATGGATGCCCCGGCTCTCGGAAGACGCAGGAGTCGTTGTAGTCCAAGCCGAAGCTGCGTCACCCTGGCCCGTTGCCTCCAGGCTGGACACATCGGGCGGTGCGTCGCCGTGCTGTTCCGCGGCCGCCGAAGTGCAATCATGGATCGCCGCGGCTTCCCGATCGCAGGTGTGAAATGGCAATTGCCCAAAACTGTCGGTGGAGAAAACGACCAGGCCCAAAACCAAAAAAACGCACCGAGTCACACTAGCTCCCTGTCTTTTCTTTAGGCTCGCGAAAGCACGGTTAAGGCCTCATCGCTCAGCGCACAGAGCTGTGCTCCGAGCACGTCGTCCGGGGTCGTGGACTCGCCACCGCCTCGGGTGAGGGAAGGAGACAGGTGACTGGATCGATCCGCAGCATGGCAAGACCATTTCCGGTTGAAGGCGGCCATATGACGAAAAGCCCCATGGACTTTCCAGTCGATCCGGAGGCTCCCGGAAAGTGGAGCGAAGATCGTCCACGTCGGCCCGATTTAGCCGCGTTTAAAGCGACAAAATGCCGTGAGCAGGAACCGTGCTGGCCCCTTAGTTGGAACGCACCAAATCCGATTGCCAATCTAGAGAAGCGTTGCTCAAGACAACACTGTCAGAATTGACAGGTTGGTGGCCCGGCAACGCCGGACATTTCAACAGCCGCTCGTGGGGTGCCCCTCCGCCTTGCGTTGCGCCGTCTGCGGCCAGGCGGCGCAAGGAGGGCGTTCAAGACAGATAATTCTTGTGCTCACTCACCTTCTGGGTTAGGATCCGCGCCAATTTTGGGCCTCGGGGTGCTCGAGTGACCGGCCTGCCTAGAACAATTCATCTGCCCGGTAGCGGCGAAGCCAGAGAGAACTGGAAGATTCCGTCGAAGGGAGAATCAGGATGCCGCGAGTGATTCGATTTGTGCTCACGATCGCAGCGTTGGTGGCGGGGGTAAATCTCGATTGCCGCGCGCAGGGGCAGCCCCCATTGACGCGTCACGTCCGCGAAGTAACGCTCAACGGGCAGGCGCGGTTCGTCCAGTTGCTCCCCGCGGTTCAGGAAATGCGCATAGTCCTGGTTCTGCCACTCCGCAATCAGGCAGCACTAGATCGCTTCTTGCAGGATGTCTACGATCCTTCGAGCGCATCGTACCGCCAGTTCCTGACCGTGGAAGAGTTCACCGCGATGTTTGGCCCCACGCAGGAGAATTACGACGCGGTCATTCAGTTTGCGGAAGCGAACGGCCTTACGGTGGTTGCCACTTCCCGGAATCGACTGAACGTGGACGTGGCTGCCTCGGTCGGGACCATCGAGAAAGTCTTTCATCTGAACATGGGTGTTTACCGGCATCCCACGGAGAACCGCACTTTCTACGCACCGGATCGGGAGCCCACTCTCGACCTGCCCTTCCGGCTCTGGCACATCACCGGCCTCGATAACTACTCGATCCCGCATCCCGCGGGCCTGCACAAGAGAACGGGCGCGCTGTCAAATGCCACGACCGGCTCCGGCCCTTCGGCCTCCTTTCTCGGGAGCGACATGAGGGCGGCATACTATGGTGGTTCCTCTCTAGCCGGCACCGGCCAATCGCTCGGATTGCTTGAGTATTACGGGACCGATTTGAGCGACCTGGACACCTACTTCAAGAACGTCGGTCAAACCAACAACGTCCCAATCACCCTTCTCTCCACGGACGGGACCAGCACGAGTTGCGTCTATCCGGCCTGTGATGACACCGAGCAGACCATCGATATGACTCAGGCGCTCGGCATGGCCCCGGGCCTCTCGAGCCTGGTCATGTACGTGGGATCCACCGATTCGGCCATCTTCAACGCAATGGCCACGGCCAGCCCGCTCAACGCGCAACTGAGCTCGTCGTGGACGTGGTCCCCGGCCGATCCCGCGACCGACAACCCATACTTCGAGGAGTTCGCGGCGCAGGGTCAGAATTTGTTTCAAGCGGCTGGCGACAGTGGTGCGTGGAAGTCCTCTTCCGAGATTTTTCCGGCAGACGATGTATACCTCACTTCGGTCGGCGGCACGGACTTACAAACCAGCAGCGCGGCCGGCCCCTGGAGTTCGGAAACTGCTTGGGTTGACGGTGGCGGCGGCATTTCGCCGAACAAGTTTGCGATTCCTTCCTGGCAGACCGCGGCCGCCAGCGGCTGCTCCTCCTGTTCCAAAACGTATCGCAACGGTCCGGATGTTTCGGCAAACGCGAACTTCACTTTTTACGTTTGCGCCGACCAATCTTCCTGTACCGCCAACGAGTATGGCGGAACCAGTTTTGCAACGCCCATGTGGGCCGGCTACCTGGCTTTGGTGAATCAACAGGCCGCTGCCAACGGAGAATCTTCGGTCGGCTTCATTAATCCGAGCCTGTATGCGATCGGCGCGGGCTCGAGCTATGACACCGATTTCCACGACATCACCAGCGGCAGCAACGGCTATTCGGCAACAACGGGCTACGATCTGGCGACCGGCTGGGGCAGTCCAAACGGCTCGGGCTTGATCAACACGCTTGCTCCATCGGCGTCGTCCCCGACCTTCACCCTGTCTGCATCTCCGGCCAGCGTGACGATCACGCAGGGCGGAGCTGGGGGACCCAGCACGATCACGGTGAATCCGGTCGATGGGTTCACGGGCAGCGTTACACTTTCGGCATCGCCCCTACCCTCGGGAGTCACCGCGTCGTTCAGCACAAACCCAACGACAAGCACGAGCGTGCTCACGCTGACGGCCAGCAGCACGGCCACGACGGGAACGACGGTTGTGACGATTACCGGCGTTTCCGGCAGCATTACGCAGACAACCACGATCTCGCTGACCGTGAACCCACCCGCGTCGGCCAACTTCACTCTTTCGGCTTCGCCCACGAGCCTCAGCATCACGCGCGGTTCGCAGACGACCAGCACGATCACCATCACGCCCTCCGGCGGCTTTGCGGGCAGCGTGACGCTGTCCGCGTCGGGCACGGGCAGCGGCACGACCGCGTCGTTCGGTACCAACCCGGCGACGAACACGAGTGTTCTCACTCTCACCGCCAGCAGTTCGGCCAGGACCGGAACATTTACGATCACGGTGAGCGGAGTGTCCGGCAGCCTGAGTCAGACAACCACGCTCAGCCTGAGGGTGCGCCGGTGATCGCTTAGGTGGGAGGCTTGAACTCCGCTCCTTCGAGAGCCCTCGCCTGAGGGCTCCTGTCCTCCAGCCGACAACCGCTGGTTTTCGCGGTCATCATGCGCTCAGCGGTGTTCAGGATCGAAGCCGCCGCTTGATCGGTCGTGAGACCCCGCGAATGGATGTTCGAAACCAGATTACGATTCGCGTCCGTGTGCGCGGCGCTTGGACGATAAGCCATATAGGCCGACAGGCTTTCGACCGTTGCCAGGCCGGGCCGCTCACCGATCAGCAGCACAGCAACGGTTGGCCGAAGCAGGTCGCCGATTTCATTCAGGATGCCCACGCGACAGTAGCGAATCACAAATATTTGGCCGACGGTCCAGTTCCTCCCCATGGCCTCGCGCGAGAGCAGCGGAAGCAACGGCGGAACCTGCAAGGCCACGGCCGGCACCGACAGTCCATCCCCGATGGCAATTTGAAGATCACTCGCCGTCCGGCAGCGAGCCAGTATTTCCTCTCGTGCGGAATCATCGAAATGTCGTCCGAGATCGGGCCGGTGCAGGTATTCTTCCTTGTTCTTCGCTCGGGTGGAAACCTCGAACAGCCCCCACTGGCGGCGAAATTCATCGTGGAAGGTCCTTCGAATATCGAGCTCGCTGCGGACGGCATCGCGCGCGGCGGCATGCGATTCGCGCAGTTCAAGCTGTGTGCTCGTCGAGTAAGCCGCCCCTGCGCGGCCGACCAAGAGTCGCGCGGGCGTGCGCGCCCGAACCTTTCGGACGAAGTCAGGCCAGTTTGGAGCGACCGGCGTAGTGTCTGTTTGGTCAGCCATGGGCAATTTCTTCCAGGGACGATTCAAAACCCCGCGCGAGCAGTCGTTGGGTCGAGGGGTTCAATTCAACCAGAGTATTACCCTGATAGATGCCCATGGCACACAACCAGTCCAGGAATTCGGGCGCCGGCCGCAGGTTGAAGAGCCTGCGCATGGCCAGTGCGTCGTGATAGCTCGTCGACTGATAATTCAGCATCACATCGTCCGAGCAGGGAACTCCCATAAAATAGTTGCAACCGGCAGCGGTGAGCAGGACCAGAAGATTGTCGGCCGAGTTCTGATCTGCCGCGGCGTGGTTCGTATAACAGACGTCACAACCCATGGGCAAACCCAGCAGCTTTCCCATGAAGTGGTCTTCCAGGCCGGCGCGAATGATTTGCCGCTCGTCGTAGAGGTATTCCGGCCCCATGAATCCAACGACGCTGTTCACCAGGAATGGTTCAAATTCTCGCGCCACACCATACGCCCGCGCCTCCAATGTCAACTGATCCACGCCCTGGTGGGCCTCCGCGGAAAGCGCACTGCCCTGGCCGGTCTCGAAGTACATGACGTTCTCCCCTTTCCAGGGCACCTCGCGCTGCCGATGATGTTTGAGCACTCGTTCGCGGCCTTCCGCCAACATGGAAAGGGTGATTCCGAAGCTTTCGTTTGCGCGCTGCGTGCCGGCAACGGATTGAAAGAGCAAGTCGAGCGGGGCGCCGCGCTCAAGAGCCGTCATTTGTGTGGTGATGTGGGCGAGGCAACAGGTCTGCGTGGGGATGTGGAATGCCGTGACCAGGCGCTCGAGCGATCGCAGAATCAAGCCAACTGTATCGGCGGAATCCGTCGCAGGATTCACTCCGATGACCGCATCGCCGCAGCCGTAGAGCAGCCCCTCGAAGGTCGCCAGCAGGATACCGCCCACATCATCAACCGGATGGTTCGGCTGTATGCGGATGCCGAGAACGCCGCGCTCACCCATGGTGTTGCGGCAATATGTTACGTTGCGTATCTTCGCAGCCGCCAAGATCAGGTCCTTGTTGCTCATGATCTTTGCCGTCGCCGCAGCCATTTCCGGAGTGATCGCTCCCTGGATCTGCTTGAGCTCCGCTTCGCCGGCCGCATCGCTCAGGATGTACTCTCGAAAGGCGCCAACACTCAGGCTCCGGATGGGGCGGAAACTCTCGCCATCATGCGCCGCCAGTATCAGGCGGCTCACGTCATCGTGGTCCGGGTCGATCAGAGGTCGGCGCAGGATGTCGTCCAGGGTTACCTCGGCCAGCCGGCGCTTCGCGGCGACCCGCTCCTGTTCGGAACGCGCCGCCAGGCCGGCCAACTGATCCCCGGATTTCTCCTCATTCGCTTTCGCGAACAACTCCCGGAAATCGGCGAATACAAATGTTTCGCTCAAGGTCAATCACCCCATCGCTAATGGTACCGCTGAAAAGAACGGGTGCCGAGCCGCCCCGTCCAGCACGAGCTCAAGAAGGCCGAAACGCCGAAGATGGCGGATTGAGCCGCTTGGATCAGGACGAGGATCGCCGGCCTTCGGCGATCGCGGGGACTCGGGCGCCGGTGCGGCGTCAATTCTCCGTAAGCGTGCTGGAAGCCTCGCTGCTGTAGTCAGGACCGCGCAGGGACAGGAAACGACGAAGCACCGGGCGAAGGGGATCGCTTCCCAGCACAAGCACGGCGGTCACAACCGGGAGCAACCAGTTTGGCGCGCTGTCGCCGCCGTCCCAATAGAATGACAGCGGATGCCAGCTGTAGCCTTCCACATCGGCGAAAATGCGGTCGGTAAAACGCCGCTGCCCATACGGGTGTTGGGGGTATCGGCGCAGCACATCGGCCGCCGTGGCCAGTTCCCTAAGGCGGACAGGCTCGTCGTAGGTCCGCAGGACGATAAGGTCGCTTGCACGCTCGTCGCGGATCTGGGCTACGAAATCGGCCCAAGTTTTCCCCTGGCTCAAGTTCAACATTGTGTTCGGCCGGCAACCATGGCGATCCCCGCCGGCTACGATGGGAATATCGTATTCCTCGGACAGGCGCAGAACGTCTTGATTCTCACTCCACGGACGCATACCGTTCATTTCGAGGGCATGAATCCAAGGCCGGCAGCGGGCCAGGAACTGTCGCAGCGTCGACCAGTGCTTGCTCGCTCCCACTCTGACGAAATTACAACAAGGGTGATTGAGTACCAACAGAGTTTCGGGATTGCTGTCGAGCAGAGCAAAGAGGCCATCGAGTGTCTCTTCCGCTGGCTGAGACGTATAACGGGACAGCTCCCGCATGACCTCGACCGACACCGCAGGATCAAGGCTGTGCACGCCGATATGGAAGCAGTTGCCCTCGAAGGGCATGGTCCATTCGACAGAGATCGGTATTGAGGCGGTCTCGGCATGCTCCCGCAACGAGAGCGGGCCAGCGATGGTGTCGTGATCGGTAATCGAGACCAGGGCGTTCAAGCCCAGCCCGCTTCGAATTTGTGCCGTTTCCGATGCAAGGACCATGGCGGGCGAAACGGGAGGCGTCCAATACGCGCGCCGGAAGTCCACAGTCTTGTTGTTGCGGCTTTCATAGCGCTTTACCTCGTAGCGAATCAATCGGCTTAGGACAGGAATCCTATGGAAATCAACGTAGCGCGGCAAAAACTCGAGGGTTTCCTTGGAATGGCAAGTGTGGCTGTGCAACGATATGGCCGTGCGGAACTCCGAGGCGACTTCGACGATGCCCCTGCTTTGTTTCCGGACGCGTGTGCGGGCTGGGTTCAACGCTGCACCTCCTGGTTGTCGCGCACAAGATCATTCGACTGGACTTTCTTTTCTGCTGATTTGCAGCTGCTACTGGCGGGCCGCTGTGCTTTGACTGCCACGAGCGGGTGTAACATAACAGTTTGGGGGTTCGTGAAGCAATGGCCCGAGCGAGGGTGATCCGGATGGAGTGCTGCATATCGTCGGGAACCCGTATTGTTGCCGGGCGCGTGTGCCGCTGACGATGTTTTTTTTGTTTGCCTCCCTATTGATCTGCTGCTTCACGGCCCGGAGGAGCCTGTTCGCTCGACGGGGGCCCACTCGATCCTGGCCAGCAGCCGGGCTAGCACATCTCGGGATATTGATGTTGGCCTGCTTGACACCCGCGCCGCAGCGATCGGCGGAAGGTAACTCGAGCGCGCCTGATCCGAGCGCCGAGCAAATTGTGGCCAAGATGGTGTCGAGGAATCAGTTGCGCGCGGCGGCGCTGCGGGGGTTTACCGGCCGGCGCGTGTATCAACTCCGTTATCGCGGTTTTCCGAGGGACGAATCGGCAGAAATGGTTGTCGCCGTTCACTATACGGCCCCTTCGACCAAGGATTTCACCGTGCTTTCAGAGAGTGGGTCTAGATTCATCATCAAACACGTACTCAAACGCCTGCTTACCAGCGAGCAGGAGGCCCAAACCCCCGAAAACCGGCAGGAAACGGCGTTGACGCCCCGAAATTACTCCTTCCAACTTCTGCGCGCGGAGGCCACTCCCGAGGGCCGTTGTTACGTCTTGAGCGTGCAGCCAAAGATCGCCAACAAGTTTTTGTATCGTGGCGATGTCTGGGTTGATGCGAAGGATTTCGCGGTTGCCAGGATCGACGCGGAGCCGGCCGAGAACCCCTCGATCTGGATCAGTCGCACGCACATCGAGCAGAAGTACAGCAAGCTTGGCCCGTTTTGGCTGCCGCAGCAGAACGAATCGACGACCAAGATTCGTCTGGGCGGGACAGCGACGCTTTCCATCGATTATCAGAACTACACACTCTCAGCCGAAACTAACATCCCAGCAGAGGACGGCCAGCCCTCCCAAGAACCATAAGCCCTGCCGGTCCACCCGAGCGGCATCGGACGGCCGGTGGGCGGCGCGAGCTGGAGCAATACGGCAGAGCGCTGGGGATGGCGAGTGGCTGTCTACGATGGGGGGTACAACGTGCTCCGCGAATTCTGGCCTGATATCAACCAGCGACTCCCGCGCCGGCACCGGTCGGCCTTTGACCGCTTCACCAGCGCCTTCGATCTTCCTTCTTTGCAGGAAGGATTTCTCGGAAATCGGCGTTCGAGCTCGCAAGGCGGAACGGCCGGAAGCAAGCACGCTCGAACGGGGCAGCTTTACCGATCTGATACGTACTGGAAGCCAGCACTGCCCCTGTTATTTTGTGAAATTGTAAGCCCGCTGCGGTCGTGCTAGGCTTTTCTGGTGACATGCCCAGTGCAAGATCGACCCCTCTCGCGCGAGGTGAAACTCCATGTCGGCCCCCGCAAAGTTCCGCATAGACGTTGCCATTCATGACCTGCTGAAACAATCCAAAGGAGTCTTACCCCTACCGGCCGAGCCGAAAGGCACGACGCTTCCCGAGCCCGTGTTTCCTCGGTTCCCGGATCGGTTAGAGGATCCCGGCCCGCCGGGGGCCGTCGAGAAGCGAAAATGGGAACCCCGGGGTGTCTACCGCGCCATGAGGGGATGGCTGTTTCCCTACCTCCGTTCGCGCGTCCTCCCCGGCGACTTCCATCCGATCACCGCCTATCTGTTCGTCGAATACAAGTGCAATCTGGATTGCTGGTACTGCTGGGCCTTCGACAACAAAGTGAAAGGCATGACTGAGGACGTTGCGCGGCGTTCGATCGATTGGCTGTATGACCGGGGCTGCCGGGTGGTGGCGCTGATGGGCGGCGAGCCGTTGTTGCGCCCCGACTTCGCGCACAAGGTCGTGTATTACGCCGCAAAGAAGGGGTTCTGGGTCTATATCGCCACAAACGGCCGGCTTTTGCGGCCTGACGTGGCCGATCGTCTGGGCGATGCCGGCGTGGCCATTCTGAACTTTGCCCTGGACGCATGGGACTTGAAGCCCAGTCTACCCAAGGCGCTCGTTCCGGCGCGGAAGAATCTCGAGTATGTGCTGCGGAAACAGTACGTCTACGACTACTTGGTTTTTTTCAACATGAACATCTGCCGCAACAACCTCGAAGACGTGCGGCTGCTGACCGATTTTGCGCGCCAGAATCGCGTGGCGACCGACTACCACCTCAACGAAACACCCATGATCGAGCAGGACGAGCACTTCAAGCACCTGTCCGACAATCCGACCTACATTCGTCCGGAGGACTGGCGTGCGGTAGACCATCTGATTGACTGGATCATCGAGAAAAATAAGTCCGGGTATCAGATGGTCAACTCCGTACGGCGCCTGCAGGAAATGAAGGCGTTCGTGCGCATGGGTTCCGGAGTCGATTTGCGTGAATACGGCTGGTATGGAGACGGAACGAGCGGGAATGGCGAATTGGCCCATCTGTTCGAATCGATGCCAGGAGTCATTCGAAGCGAGGACGGCAGCCTAAAATTTGCCGAGTGGAACTGCCGAGCCGGCCAGAACAACGTGATCATTCGTACGGATGGAACCGTTGCGCCCTGTTTCCCCATGTATGCGTCGACCTACGATTGGGGCAACATCGACCGGCCAAAATTCGACCAGCGTCAGTTGCGCGACATGAAGCAAACCTGCCAGCATCACTGCTTTTCCACCCTCAATCACAATCTGGCCTACTGCTACAACGACGCGCGGGTGATCAAGTGGGTCTGGAAGCAGGCCAGGAACAGATTCCAGAGCGGTTGCCGCAGCTTCGAGGATTGACCCGCCGTAGCCGGGCCGGCGGCCGTAGAGTCGGCGGAGTTGCAAGGCAGCCCGGCGTTCCCCCTTCCGGGAAGCGCAACCCTCCCGCACGCAGTTTCTGCTGGGATCCTTGTTTCTTTTGGGTTGACATCTTACCTGAATTACCCCATGCTCGGGTTGCATGTCTACCCAAGACACAAACGAACGGCTGGAGCTGTTACAGGGCACTCTCGATCTGCTGATTCTTCGCACGCTGATTTTCGGACCGCAGCACGGGCAGGGGATCGCCCGCGCCATCCAGCAAACCTCGGAAGAGGAGTTGCTCGTCGAGCATGGCGCTCTTTACCCCGCGCTGCAGCGTCTGGAAGACCGTGGGTGGATCACGGCGAAATGGGGCATCTCCTCAAATAACCGTAAGGCACGGTTCTATTCCCTGACCGCCGCGGGCCGCAAACAGCTGGTCAAAGAGACCACCAAGTGGAAGCGACTGGCCAAGGCCATCGCGCGCATTCTGGGGCCGGAGACTGCCGAGGGCTAGCCATGTTTGGGGGCAAGCGGCGAATCGATGATTTCAATGCCGAAGTCGAGACTCACGTTCGGCTGGAGACCGAGCGCCTCGAGGCGGAGGGGCTCGGTCACGAAGAAGCACGAGCCGCCGCCCGCCGGGCATTCGGCAACATGGCCAAGGCCCAAGAGCGCTTCTACGAGTCCGGCCGCGTTCTCTGGTGGGACCACCTGTGCCAGGACCTTCGCTACGGAGTGCGCCTTTTGGGCCACTCTCCCGGCTTCACGGCCGTAGCCGTTCTGACCCTCGCTCTCGGGATCGGGGCGAACACGGCAATTTTTTCCGTTCTCAATTCTGTCTTGCTTCGGGACCTGCCGGTAAGAGACCCCGACCAGCTCGTCTTGCTGACCAACCCTGACGCACACGGAATGGAAACGGGGTTTGGCGACGGCCCTCGCGATTTCCTCACCTATCCTGAGTTTCAAGAGCTCGAGAGACGCAATGATGTTTTCTCGGGACTGCTTGCTGCGGCGAGCTCGCTTCCGTTACTTCCCGTGGAGACAGCCGGGGGAACCGGCCAGCCAGTATTCGGGCGCGTGAGCCTGGTGAGCGGCTCGTATTTTTCGGTTCTGGGTGTAAGTCCCCTTCTCGGCCGGACATTCAACAGCGCAGTCGACAGCGTGCGCGACGCCAGCCCGGTGGCCGTGATCAGTTATCGTTTCTGGCAGGACCGTTTGGCCGAAAACCCAGCCGTGCTCGGCCGTCCCGTGCGCATTCACGGCAGTTCCTTCGACATCATCGGCGTAATGCCCCCTCGATTTCGCGGCGAAACGGTCGGTGTCGCGCCGGACATTTGGGT
>Ga0187783_10003665_pt1 | contig 11319 bp, 24 predicted proteins | sample 1015_SJ02_MP02_2_FD_132471 | JGI IMG/M metagenome (GOLD analysis project Ga0187783, IMG submission 132471) | Tropical peat soil microbial communities from peatlands in Department of Meta, Colombia - 1015_SJ02_MP02_20_MG | ecosystem: Environmental > Terrestrial > Soil > Wetlands > Peat | place... | reverse complement strand
CAGCTGCAGAAGATTTGCTTGACGGATTTGGCCTCAGCGGCTTCGTCCCACATGCGCTTAAACCAGTTCTCCCCGTTGGCGGTGGATTCCCAGTGATAGAGACGGCGCGGGTTTTTGTGGGCGAAGGAAGCGCGCAGCGCATCGATCCCGGAGGCATCTCCCCAATAAGCAACCTCGGTCGCATGCATGAGAACAAGCGCGCCAGAGCGTCCCAGGTGGCTTGATCCGCTTGTTCTGGCACGAGTACCAGCAACAAGGAATCGAAGGCGCGAGCCGTTGGCAAGCACGAGCTGATCGCGGTTGTCATCGAGTACCTCTTGATGAAAATCCTCGGGGAGCCCGGCGCGATAGAGTGCAAGCGTGGTCCGAAAACCATGCCGACTCGCCTCATCGTGGGTGACGATCGCGCCGGGGAGCGCCTCATAGCGATTCACGTAGTACATATCGAGCGCAAGGGAGATCGTCGAGATTCCGATCTGGCGGCACTTGAGAGTGATGAACTCGTGCACTCCGGCCTTCATGCCATCGATCATCCGATCGAGCACGTACTGCTGGCTGTTGTAGATGTTATCGCCGAGGGTGGTGAGACCGGCTTCCTTCGAGTCAATTCGCAGCACCCGGCAGAAGCGGTAGAAGTCGAGGTCGTCGAAGAGCTCATCGCTCACGGCAAGATCCCCAGCTGCTGCGCGATGAGGACGGCGAGCATCGCGATGATCCACCACTGAGCTTCGCGTTTATTCACGCCGGCCTCCACCTCGCGCCTCGCGCCACAAATAGCGATACTCCTGGCGGCACTTGTGCTCGAGCGCGTGACGAGCACACTCATCACAGCGCTCGATCAAGTGCATGACGTGATCGCACGAGCGAGGAGTCACCGCCGGCTCACCTGGACAGGGATTGCCAAAGATCATCGGGTCGGCCTCGTTCATGACGAAGGGCGGCCGATACCCTCGCCGCCCTCCGGTGCGTCTGCCGACGGGAACGCTGCTGGAGGGTCCGCCGCCGAAGCGGCTATACCCGCAGGTTGAATCGGCCCAGCCACTGGCGGAGTTATTGAGCGCATGACAGCTCCTCGTACACCCCCGCCTGGTACGGATGCGCCCGAATTGCTGAAAGGCGCACCCGCTGAATCTATCAGCTTCGCGCCTTTGCGTAAATTGCAGCGCGCGTGCGTGAGTTGCAGGTTCTCCGAGACGTGCTTCCCGCCCGCCGCAATCGGCACGATGTGATCCACATGCCAGGGATCTCTCGGATTGCCCTCGATGAGCCAGCCCTTGCAAATCGCACACCGATGCAGCTGCCGCGCGAGCAGCTTCTCGACCTGGTAGCGCGTGACCTGCTTCACCCCCGCTCCCCTCCGTCTCGCCGCATGCGCCGAGTCTGAGCCCTTCCGACACGCGCGGCACCTCGAGTCGCGCCGACCCTCACCGCTCCTCCGAAACCACCCGCGTGGCAACCACCGTTTGCACGCGCAGCATCGTAATCGACCGGGTACGTCAGCCTGCGTCATGAACCATAGGGTGCGAAAAAAAACCTTGGGGGGCAATTGCGAAAAGGGGGCGTAGAGAACGTGTACGTAGGGCCCCATCGACCCCTACCCGTCGCGCGCGCGCCACGCAGCTGCCCGCCAAGAGCTCTCCGGGGCGTCTGGCGAAGCAGAATCCGGGCCCCCAGAAAGCAGAATGTCGTAAGTCGTTGATTCCGTTCGATTGTGCGTTCGCACGAACTTTACATAATGACTGTTATGCGAAGTAGGCCGGACCGATGACAGGTAATGACACTGGCAATATATCCAGTGTGTCATCCTTAAGTAATTGATATATATATAGAAATGACAGATGACAGATGATGACACTGTTTTGGTGAAACTCGCCAGCTGGTCGTGTCATGGTTCCCCCGGCCCCTATATACAGCTGGCGGGGGTAGCAGATATAGGGGAATGAGTGTCACGATGTGTCATCCGTCATTTTCCGAGTTCGATCAATGGGTTATGGATGACACACGCGGTGAGTGCCGTGGGGCGAACTGTCACTGAAAGTGTCACGATCAATGACTTACGCGCCATGGTTGGGAATCATTCTTATTTCGGAGATCGTAACGCTTGATACGATCGTCTGTCATGCCCTGCGCCCTTGGTCGCAGGGTTTGAGGGTATCACGAGGGCGAATCGTCTGTCAAACCTGAACCGAGTGTTAAGTTTTGTTAAGTATGTAGACAACGAGCATGATGAGGAGTAGAAGCATAAGCGTACGGGCTTATTCATTCATCGAGACAAGGGGACAGAGCGATGTTGCAAGATAGAGACACGAATCAGCACACACCGGGCCCGTGGCGATGGAACGTAGATCCGTCCGGTCACTTCGCCTATCAGCATGAGACCGGCAAGATCATCGCCAGCGTTCAGGGCAAATCGACCAATGGCGCTGCTGCAGCCAACGCCCGCCTAATCGCTGCCGCCCCCGAACTGCTCGCGGCGCTGCGTGCGATCCAGCGCGAAATAGAAGCCAATCCAGATAACGATACCGCGATTCGTAGCATTGATTTTATCTGCGGCGCCGCCATCGCCAAGGCGGAGGGGCAGTCATGAAAACTCGCGTCGTGACATTACCCAACGGCCGCGCAGTGCGTCTCGGTATGTACGTGGCTGCTTGGCGGAAACTTTTGACATTGCCCGCTGAGCGGCCGGTCAGTGGATTCGATTACTTCGCGCAGCCGGCCGCTGAGATCTTGCGCGAATTGCGTCGCGGGATGCATGACCGTATCAATCGACACGATGGCGTGTACGGGCGCGGCCGCAAGTGGGACAGCGACTATCAGCGCGCTCTGCGCCACGCCGCTAGCGCGCTCAACACGCCGCGACTGGTGATTGATTGGCTGCCGGCCGACCTTAAACCACGTTTTGCGCATCGGCTGCGCTGCAACCTGGAGGTGTAGGCCATGATTACCCCTACCGCTCGCGAGCGCTCGGAGTGGTCGCGCCTCGCACAGGATGCGTATCGCACCGGCCGCAATGAGTACGGCAACCGTTTTTCGGTCTCGGCGGCGCTCTATGCGTACCCGATCCGGGAAGAGATCTTTGATTGTCTGCAGATCATCTATCGGCGCTGGCTGACGGGTGGCTGGAGCGAAGTGGAGAATCCAAAATGAGCAGACAGCGCAATGAAACCTTGATGAGGCTTGGCCGTCTCGGCATCCCAGTGAGCGATGCGGCGGCCTTGGTGCGTGCATCGGCCGTGCTGCACACGTGGGCCGAGCACGAGTGCAATGGCGTGATTCAGCGTGACGAGACGACCGATATTCCCTACTGGCACTCCGACTACGATGGTCGGCGTATCGGCCGCACTTCTGATCGGGAAGCCGGTGCGCTCAAGCGCGCGACGGCCATTGCCAAGCGCAATGGTTTCCAGATCTATCACCAGGGCGATCCGCGCGGCTGTGCGCTGTATCTGTACCGCGAGACGGATCTGGATCGCTATGCCTCGCGGGTATATCGCCCCGAGGAGCGCAACGAAGCGTGCATTGCGAACTGCTATAACAGCGTCGGCTTTGCGGTGGTGCCATGAGTCCGCGCAAGAGCGGCTACACCCCGCCCAATTCAGTGCTGAGCGCCGAGGACGTCGTGAAGATCCGCGCGCGATTGAAAGCCGGCGAGAGTGCGCGGCAGATCGCCCCCGACTATCACATCAGCCCCGAGGCGGTGCGGCGCATCGATCGACGAGAATCCTGGGCGCACCTGCCATGAGGCGCTGGCAGTTCTTCGATTACGCGATGGCGGCCTGGCTCCTCTTCGTCGCCTCCGTCACGGTGCTGTGTCTGATCGCGAGGCTCTGGCCGCCCGCCGCCGTCGGGGTGGTCGTGCTCTTCTGCAACGGCTACCTGATGGTCCGCGACCTGACCGACCCATGATCGAGCTCTCGCACTTCACCCGTGAACCGCTCACCGAGATTCGGCCCGCCCAGCAAGAGGGGCGCAAGAAAATCTGGAAGCCCGCGGGCTTGTGGGTCAGCGTCGATGGCGAGCACGACTGGCTCACCTGGTGCCAAGCCGAGGACTACAACGTCGAGGGCCTGAAGCACCGCTATCGCATCGTGCTCAAGGACTTCGCGATGGAGCGGCTGCTCCATATCAAAACGGTGCCCGAGCTCGACGCCTTCACACACCTCTATGGCGACCGCGCCCGAGACCCTCTCCTCACCTGCGATTACATCGACTGGGCGCTCCTCGCCTCCGAACACGCCGGCATCATCATCTCGCCCTACCAATGGGAGCGGCGGATGGAGTACCTCTGGTACTACGGCTGGGACTGCGCGAGCGGGTGCATCTGGGATCCGACCGTTATCGATCACTTCGAGCTCATCGGCTCCCCCCTCCCGTGAGCGCCCGCGATCCCTACGGGGCGGTCAAGGTCCCCACCGCGCTCACCTTTCGCGAGGCGATCGCGCTTCGGCACTGGGCGAAGGATAAGCGCGTCACGGAGGCGGGCTCTCTTCTCGGCTACTCCACCATCCAGCTCGCCAGATCCGCCCGCCACGTCGTTGCAATCGACCGCCACACAGGCTACGACGCGCAGCCGAACGATTCTCTGCGCGCGTTCAGGAATAACCTTGAGCTCTACGGGGTCGCCGGGCGAGTCAGCCCCGTGGTGGGCGACTATTCGCTCCTGCGCCACCACCCCGCCGATTTGGTGTTCATCGATCTTGACGGCACCTTCGAGACGACCGCCAATGCCATCGCCTACGCCCGTGCCCCGATCATCGCGGTGCACGACTTTGGACGCTCCAACTGCGAGGGCGTCGCGCAGGCGGTGTCCGCCTCGGGCCGACACGTCGCCGCCCAAATCGATACTCTGGTGATCCTGGTATGAGCGCATCAATCTGTTGGCGGAAAGTAGATCCCAACCCGGAAACGCTGCCGGTTTTGGCCCCCAGTGCTTTCATGGAAGCGCTGGACAGGGCTGGGATGGAGCTGCCTCACGCGTTCGATACGGATGACATTCCAGTGCTCAGAGGGCTGGCAGCGGGCTCAAATCTCGACGGCTTCAAAGAGTTGATCGAATTGATCGAGCGCCACGGAATGATCAAAGTCTGGCCGCAATACTGATCCTGGTATGAGCACCAAGGAGCTCCTGCGCCGCATGGCCGATTACCTCGACAAGGCCGGCAAACCGAACGCCCCGATTCGCCTCAACTGCTCCTATGAGAGCGCCAAGCGCGCCGGCTGTGTGAGGGTCGCAGGCGAACTGCGCTTCGAGAGCCACCCGATCGTGTTCCACGTGGAACCTGGGGCGCACGATGGATTCTGAATGGGGCGTGCGCTTCGCAGCGAAGCTCATCATCTTCCTGATCTTCTACGGCTTGCACCACCTGGAGGTGCATTACCTTGGGATGTCGAGCCTCGAAGCCTGGGCGCCGCTGATCCTGTGGCTGCTGATCGTGATCTCATACGATCAGGCGGCATCATGAGCGGGCGCGCTCGAATCTTCGATCGGGTGCGCGATGTGAGGAGCCCCTCACTGCGCTCCAAATACGACCTCGAGCGCACGCGGGAAATCTACGAGCGCATGCGCGCTCACGCGATGTCGTCATCCTCCCCTGGCTCGCGCTCTCTGAGAGGCAAGCCCGTGCGCACCGGGGGGTAGTAGCGGCGGTAGGTCGCGGTGCGGTGAAGGCGCCAGCGAAGGCGGTGCTTGAGGATCTGCACCACCCGCTTCTTGTTGGCCGTCGTGCGCTCGCTCGATTTGAGCTCAAGCAGATCCTTCAGGATCTCGTCCGCCTCGACGTATCCAGGGGAGATCGCGCGCCGCTCGCAGTAGGCGCGGATGTCGCCTTCCCAGGCGTCTGGCTCGAACCTCGCTTCCTGCTCGGCGAGCGCGAGCTCTCGAGGCAGCTGCCACCACTCGACAGAGGCTCGATAGAGCGCGAGCGCCTCGGCGAAAAGCTGCGCTCGATGGGCCTGTATCCAGGGCCGGTCGATCGCCCCGCACTCGATCGGCACGAAGCGCGCGCCTCCCGTGGGGTCGATCTGCCACGCCACCGCATTGGTCGTGCCAACGAAGATGCACTGCCGAGGGTGGCTCTGGGGGCGGCGCCCGTAGCTTGCGCGGTAGTAGTCGTCACGCCGCGTGAGGGTCGCCTTCACGCTCTCGGGATCGCTTTTGAGTAGCTGCGTTAGCTCGGCGAGCTCCACACACCAATGCGCCTGCACCTCCTGGTCAAAGTCCTTGGTCTCGATCTTCCTCGCCGCCTCCAGCATCCAGGGGTCGAAGAGGTCGTGCAGGCTCTGCGTCTTGCCCGCCTCCTGCTCCCCCTCCAGCACCACCGTGTGTCGCACGATGCAGCCAGGAGAATAGATGCGCGCGATGGCGCTGCATAAAAACAACACGCCAGCGGCTGACGTATAAGCGTTCGGTGTGGCGCCGTAGCCACGAGAGAAGAGGTCCGCGAGCCGTTTCGTGCCGTCGTGCGGCGGGAGGGCCTCGAGCATCTGCTTGACCGGGTGAAATTTCCTCTGTGTCGCATAGCCCTCGACCGCCTCGATCAGGGTGGGGGTGTGAAGGAGTGGGAAGGCGACTTCGCGCTGCAGCACTGTTGTGAGCACGGTGGCGCGGCTCTCGGCATCGGCGTTCCAAATCTTGCCGTCGTAGAGGACTCGGGCGGCGAAGAGGTCGTAGCTGAAGCGCCCGTTGGTCTGCGGGTGCAGAGCCAAGATGCGCTGCGTGTTATCGAGATTGGCGTAGGGGTGGCCCGCCGAGCCCTTGGCGAGCTTGAAGTAGCGCCAGCACTCCTCGTTGTTCTTGAAATCGGGTAGCTGGCTTCCTGGCACTGTGGCCGCTGGCAGCGCGACCTCCTGGGGGATGTCCTGTGGCGCCTCAGCTTCGCGCCGTCCTACGGGCCTTGTAGGCGCTTCCAGGAGGGGTCGGGTCGGAAGAGAGAGCACCGCCACGTGACGGCGGGTGCGCACGTAGTAGGCGATCGCGCGGGCGTTGAGACCGTTCTCAATCAGGCGAGCGACGGTCACGCCGTCGTCGCGCTCGTTCTCGACGATGTGCACCTCTCGAGCCAGGCCCGCCAGGCGCCTCATCCACACGTCACAGGCGGCTCGCCCGAGTTCCGATGCCCTTGGCCAAAGGATCACCCGCCGATCAGCGAGCGCTCCGAGCTCGCAGGCATCGATGAGCGCCTCGCCCCCGAGGTTCGTCACCCCGAGAGGGGTCTTGCACAGGCGGCTATAGGCGTCGACGTCGGCTTCGGCCGGGAGCACGAGCACGGTCGAATCGCGGTCGGCGGCGAGGCGGTCAAGGCCGTAGAGGGGGTAGGGTTTCTCCTGGGCGCCCAGCACCCAGCCGGCGGCGGAGCGGTGCCAGGCGCAGAGCTTCGCCCCGGAGAGGGTCGAGTAAAGGGCGGTGTATGAGAGAGCCGCCCCCGCCTCATCCCGATAGGTGTAGAGGGCTTTCGGAGCCCCGTACTGGGGATGGTCGGCCGTGAAGGCGCCGACAAGAGCGCTCGCTGCCACCACGGCGCGCTCGCTTTATGTCAGCTCGAAGGAGCCGTCTTTATCGAGCCACTGCGAGCGTGGTCGCACCGTGCCCTGCTCGGGCGGCCCATCGACCACCTTGGGATCGCCCTTGTTCCACTCGAGGTGCGTGAATTTCAGCTCTCCAGGGCGCTCGATCAGCACGTGGTTGATCTCAGGGAGCGCCTTGGCGAAGTTCGACTGTCCGAAGTAGACCGTGTCCTCGGGCAAGCCGCGGCTGCGCCAGTCCAACCAAACTCTTCGATCAAAGCACGCAGCGGCATCGCGCATGCGCCGCTCGAGCATCTCGATGAGGGCGTTATCGGCGTTGTCCACCGGCAGCCCCTTGAAGAGCACCACCGTGTTAATTTCCGGCCACCCCGCTTGAGGGGGCAGAAAGATCGTGCGCTTGGGCGAGAGCGCCTCGGCGAGCTCGGCCGAGACCGCAACGAGTGAGACCCCGGCGCCGAGCGCCTTCAGGAAGGCGCGGCGGGTAAAGCCAGTGCTTGTTCGATCCATTGAAGTGCCACTCCCGATTGCCTCACAGCGCCAAGGCTCCCTGCGTCCCAGTCAGGGGCGTCTCATCGCTCTCCCAAGAATCTACCGCCGATCGCCACTTACGCGCCAAGCGCCGATATGCGCCGGCGTCAATCAACACGATCTTTTCAGCCGGATGGTAGCGGCTCATCCGCTTGAGCGCTGTAGCACCCTTCTGGTGCATATACCCCTTGATCTCGTGATACTCAACCGAGCCGTCCAAGTGCTCGACACAAAAATCTGGGGTGTAGAAGCGAGTACCACGGCGCACCGGAAACTCAAAGGTTTTGCTCTCGTATGCCCATGCCCGGATTGCCTTCATTTTAAGCAGCAGATTCAAGTACCTCGCGTAGTTCGCCTCCCACCTCGACCTGAAGTAAATGCCACCCAGATCATCGCGCCGGCCGCCGTGTGCGCGGCCGAATTTTCCCTGCCAGCGTGGCGCGGTGCGGGCGAAGTCACCTCGGTAAAAGCATTCCTTTGAGCAATAGCGCGAGGCGCTGCCACGTCCAGAATCGACGCGCCCCTGGAACTGCGCGCCGCAGTGAGCACAAACCATCGACTGTTTCGTTCGACCGCCGCGCCAGTTCGGGTTATTCGCCCCCGTGAGTTCACCGTGGCGCCGGTTGTACTCTCCGAAGCACTGAAGATTACAGAACATCTGCGCGACGCTCTGGCAAGACTTGACCAGTGCACCGCAGTTTAAGCACTTGACCGTGCTGTCTAGGGCGTAGAGCGCCCACACATCCCGATGTTTCGCGATCATTCACCGGCCACGCGCTGCTTCAAGTGCGCGATCGCTTTCTGCGCTGCCGGGATCTCGCGGAAGAATCCAATCGGGATCGTCTCGCCCTTGCTGTAGAGCGCATACCAAAGTTCCGATGGCTGCCCAGGCGCGACCGCCTCTCGCAGCACCGGGACGATCGAATACTTCGAGTTCGCTGTCGCGACCTTCAGCGACTTCTTACCGCTTTTCATAGCTCACCACCTTTTTGAATCCAAGCGCGCGAATGATTTTCGGTCCGGGCTTGCGTCGCCCGCGCAGCACATCGTTTAAGTGCGAGGTCGAGACGCCGAGCGCGAGCGCCACAGCGAGTTGCGTGCGGCCGTCGAGGCGCGCCCTGAGTGCATCCATCACCGGATCTTGCATCAATACGTCTCTACGTGTACTCTGATCGACGCACGAATCATAGCGACGCGAAGGGACGAACGCAAATTGGGCACCGCTCACGTCTTTGTCATTGCCAACTATCACTGCATCGAGTGCGCGCAGGCGCTGTGGTTCCAGGGGGAGCCCGAGACGGCGAAGCTCTCGGTCAGAAATCCGCCGAAGAACACCCGCTACCGCCGCGCCTGGTGCAAGACGGTCGGCTGCCCAGCGCAGGGCCGGGTGATCGCGGTGCCGCTCACTTTTCTGGAGTGCAAAGATACCGATGAGGTGCGCCGTGACTGATGAGGTCCAGGTGATCCCGATCGAAACCGAGCAGTACGTCGCGATCGCCAACCTCGTGAGCACGTGCTTCGTGGCGATGTGCGAACTGCGCGCGGAATATCTCAGATCGGCCACCAATCAGGCGCGCGTGCTCTATGAGGTTCCGAAGGAGCTCGACGCCGCGATCAACGATATCGCGAAATCGGTGTGCGGCGCCGCCGCAGCGCTCGTCAACCTCCCATGGTGATTTCGGATGATGCTGCATCCCAAGAGCCGTGAGGAATGGGCGAAGCTGCGCGAGGGGTTTATCTCGTCCAGCGAATCGAGCGCCCTCTTCGGAGCCAATCCCTACCTGACCGCCTATGAGCTCGCACTCGTCAAGACAAACCAGGTCCCGCGCGAGCCGGACGAGAACGAGCGCACCGAGTGGGGGACTCTCCTCGAGCGCGTCATCGCGGGCAAGTACGCGAGTGAGGCGGGCTTCAAGTTCCGCGCCATGGCCGGCTACGCGGATGCCGGGGACCGCATGGGATCATCCTTTGACTTCGAGATTATTGGAGCTCGTGGAGACGGCGCCGCGGCGCAGCTTTATCGAGCGCATGGTGCTGGAGTCCTCGAGATCAAGAACGTCGACTGGAGCATCTACCGTGACCAATGGAAAGTCGAAGGCGGGGAGCTCGTCGAAGCCCCCGACCACATCGAGTGTCAGGTTCAACACCAGCTTGAGTGCTGCGAACGTGAGTGGGCGATCATCGCCGTTCTTGTGGGGGGTAATCGTCTCGCGACGCTCACTCGCAAGCGCGATCGAACGGTGGGGGCAGCGCTACGTCGCCGAATTATCCGCTTCTGGGCAGACCTCGCCACTGGCTGGCTACCGGATCCTCTTCTCCCGCGCGACGCTGCTCTTGTCGCTCAGCTCTACCGGCACGCGAACACGGACGAAGTGATGGATGCCACGGGCCGCGCCGACATCGGTGAGCTCTGTCTCGATTACATCGCCGCCGCCGAAGCTGAGCGCACCGCCGAAGCGATCAAGACCACCGCCAAGGCGAAGCTGCTGCCGCTCATCGGCACCGCAGCGAAGGTGATCGCCGCGGGCTACACCATTTCGTGCTCGGAGGTGGCCGCGCGCGACGTCTCCTACCACCGCGAGGGTTATCGAAATTTCAGAGTCTACAAAGCGAGGTACCGTGGACAACTCGGATCAGAAGGAAGGGCCGCAGCAGCCATCACCGCCCCCAGCGCCGAAGCTGCGCAAGTGGGTAGTAATGCCGCGCGTGGGGATCAGAACGTATGAGGTCGAGGCGCACTATATCGACTGCGAATATGGGTGCCTGTGGTTCATGCTGGAGATAGACGGTCAGCCCTTCACGGCGCTCGCGGTCGCAGCGCACGCTTGGGATTCTTGCAAGGAGGTCGGCAGTGGAAAAAACGAAGCGGCAGCCTGAGATGGATCGGCACGGCTACTGCGAGCAGTGCAAGTTCTTCTCGATCAAGTCCATGGGGCCGGGGTCGCCTCCGGTCACCATCTGCCGCTACAACCCGCCTTCGATGAAGGCGGCCTTCACCGTGATGGGGCCGGGACAGGCGGCCTGGCAGATGGCGAGCGGCTTTCCCCAGGTCGAGAAAACTGATTGGTGCGGCCGTTTCGAACCTGAGTTGCAGTGATGCTACGGGCGGTTATCGGGTATGAGGATCTCTATGAGGTGTCGGAGGTTGGGAGCGTCTGGTCGTGCCCGAAAAAAAAGCACGATGGCATGTGGTTAACTCCGACGCTGAGAAAGGGCTACCTGACTGTGCATCTATCGCAAGATGGCATAGCCAAAATTCTGTACGTG
>Ga0187783_10003664_pt1 | contig 11320 bp, 7 predicted proteins | sample 1015_SJ02_MP02_2_FD_132471 | JGI IMG/M metagenome (GOLD analysis project Ga0187783, IMG submission 132471) | Tropical peat soil microbial communities from peatlands in Department of Meta, Colombia - 1015_SJ02_MP02_20_MG | ecosystem: Environmental > Terrestrial > Soil > Wetlands > Peat | place... | reverse complement strand
CGACGCCGTCGACTGAGCTGACTGATTTCAGAGCCATCATAAATCTCGACGAACCCGGCCGCATGACCCAGGCGGCAGCGCTGCAACCGACCGTATCGTTGCCGCCGCCGGCGCAATTGGAAAATCTGCCAACTACGAGCGGGCTTGACGTGACGTTGCCGCACACGGTGCCGGGCTCGGGATATGAGAAAACTGCCGGCAAAGCGGCTGCGATGCGAGAGCCGTTGTCGATTGCGATGTCGGAGCTAACTCCGCTGGCGCCGCCGGACCTCACTCCGATTGCGAGACCTGAGCTGACACCCATTACGACGCAGGAGCCGCGCTCGAGCGCGACATCGGCGCCACCTCCGATTACGAGGCTCGATCCGACGCCGGCGTCGCCGAGGCTGGAGCCGACGCCGGTCTCGCCCCCGATTGCGAGGCTGGAGCCGACGCCAGAGCCGCCTGCGATTGCAAGACCGGAGCGGATGCCGGAGTCACCTGCGATTGTAAGACGGCAGCCGATACAAGAGTCAGCTGCGATCAATCAGTCTCCGCTGCACACCGGCAAGGCCGTCGTGGCCGACCGCGCCGGTTTCCTGTTCGCGGACTCCAACGTCCGGCATCTGACTCGCGCCGAGCTGCAGGGGCTTTCCGCCGATCGGTTGCAGATTGCCCGTAACGAAATTTTCGCCCGCAAAGGCCGCTACTTCAAAGATGACGCGCTCCGCGCCTATTTCTCCCAGTTTCCATGGTACGAGCCGCGTGGCTGGGACGTCGCGCTTGGCCCGGTCGAACGAGCCAACGTCGACTTGATTCAGTCGATTGAGGCGCCCGCTGCCGTGTCCCGCGGCATCACGGGGCCGGTCCCGGCCGAAGCGAAGGCGGACGATGCAATGGCATCTGCGGATCTCACCCACCGGTATTTGATGCCCGAGGAGCTTCAAGGCCTTTCCGCGGACCGGCTCGCTATTGTTCGCAACGAAATTTTCGCCCGCAAAGGCCGATATTTCAAGGATGACGCGCTGCGTGCCTACTTCTCGCAGTTTCCCTGGTACCAGCCTCACGCCTGGGACGTCCTGCTCAGCCCGATCGAGCAAGCCAACGTGAAATTGGTTCAATCTCTCGAGCAATCCGCATCGGCGCCGAGGCAGCCTTCGAAGGCGGGGCGAGCTCCGCCGATGTAACGGCCGCCCTCCCGACCGGTCCCTACATGCGCCCCGCATACGGGCCAGGGTAGCAGGGGCACGCCAGAAACGGGCACGCCCCGCGGGCCCAAGCTGCCCCGCCGCCTGCGCGCTCGGTCAGGTTACGCACGCCGATGCTTGTCCATCATGTTGATGGCGCGCCTCGCCGACAGAATTGCGCCCTCCTGCCAGGCGCCGACATGGCTCAAATGCTCGCCGGCAAAATAGAAGGGGCCATCCGGCTCGCTCAGCACCGCATAATTCGGGTCGTGGTCGGTCCTGTAGCGCGCGGCGATGCCGAGGCTGTAGGGAACCTTGGACCACGTGATCGCCATTGGCTTTTCGAGCTCGCGGCTGTGGCCGGGGTGCAGGCCCTCGATCGCGGCCCGGCTCAATTCGATCTGCTCGTGCAGCGGCTTGGGGCCAAGCACGTCCGCGTCGACGCGGGTCGCATAGCCGCCGAGCAGGATGCCCTTCTGGGAAAACAGCCGATCGCTCGGATACCACACCAACGCGGTCGGCCCCTTCACCCATGAAATCCCGCCATAGATCTCGTCGTCGATCTCCCAGAACCGGCGCGACTGCCAGGCGATCTTGACAGCATCGCCGTATTCGATGCCGCGCATCGCCGCCCTGTATGTGGACGAGAAATCATTGTCGATCGGTTCGAGGACTTTGAGCGGTATGGTCACGATGCAGTAGGTCGCCTCGACGGCCTTGCGCTCGCCGGACTCTTTGTCGGTATACGCGATGGTGACCCCGTTGTTGCGGCGCTTGATCGCCGTCACCTCGCAGTTCAGACGCACCAGAGGACCTAGCTTGTCGGCGAAGGCCTTCGGAATGCGGTCCATCCCGCCGACCGGCTGAAACATGGTGGCCTGGAAGTCGAACCCCTCCTCGAACAGTACCGCGTTCCACAAATCGACGTCGAGCAGCGTGCGGAGCCCCACCGGGTCGCGGCGCTCGCCGGCCTCATCGCCCGCGTCCGGCAGGCTTTTGTAACCGGATCGCGTCGATCCCTTGAACACAAGATCGCCCGTCAGATCGCCGTAGGTCTGCAGGAACGCGATCATGCGCTCCTTGTCTTGTGCGGTCAGCTCCTTATCGAGTGCGCCGCGGTTGATTGCCTTGCCGAGCAGCTCGGAAATTTCGCCGCGAGCATCGTTATGGGCTTGGCGCATCTCGATGGGCTTGCCGCCATTGGCGGCCGGATTGTAGAGGCGGGCGCCGCGGCTGGTGGTGATCTCGACCTCGAGCGCGACGCCCAGCTCCTTACAATAGCGCAGAACCGCCTGATGGGCGCTTGGGATGCGCGCCGGGCCGGCGTTCCAATACAACTCGGGGTCGAACTCGCAGAGCTGGCGAGTGCCGTCGTTCATCGCGAGCCGCGTGCCTCGGCGGATGCTCCAGTTGCGGCCGCCGACGCGGTCGCGCGCCTCAAGGATGACGCAATCGTAGCCGGCGTTGCGCAGCTCATAGGCCGCCGACAGCCCCGCCACTCCGGCCCCGAGGATGACGACCTTGGTGCCGTGGGCCTCGCCCTTCTGCAAGCTGAGCGGCTCCGCCATCGCGGTGGTGCTCAACAAACCCATGGCCTGCATGGTGAGATAGGTCGCCCGGTATCCCCCTACGCTGCCGACCTGCCGCAAGAAGTCCCGACGCGTGCCACTCATGTTACCCTCCCCGGTTTGCTGGTGGACTCGATGGGAACCCAGACCATCATGCCCTGCGGCCCGGTGTTTGATCAATCCACATGGAGGCACCGTGCCGGCGCGAGCCGGGCGCTCTGGCGCTCTCGCTCTCATGGACGCATGAGGTGATAGAAGGAAATTGCCGGCTCTATTGCCCGAGCCCTACTGCGAGCAGGACAATCCATGTGTGCGGCGAGGCTGCTCCCTCTCCCCGCAAGCGGGGAGAGGTGACGGCGGCAGCCATATGCGATTGCCCTGCCCTTGCGAGACTCAAGACGCTTTCTGGGTCGCGCGGAAGAGCGCCGCACCGGCGGAAGCGCCGTACAATGATCGCAGGCCGGCCAAAAGAAACAGTGCGCCAAGCGATGCGGCAATCGCGCCGACGAGCGGGATTGTCAGCGCATCCAGGGTGACTGGATCGACGATGCAGTCGCTTCCCGCGAAACTGTAGTATTTCTGCGCGCCGGATTTGGTCGAGCATCCGCTGAACAGCGAAAGCTGCAGCCCCCACGCGACGACCATGGCGCCGACCGAAGCAGCCGAGAGCACGGCATTGAGGCGCGGCGTGCGCCATCCCCGCGCCATCGCGAAGGCGATCGGCGCTGCCGCGATATGCAGATACCAGGCCGGCGTCGCGGCCCTTCCGGTCATCGCGAGCCCGTGCAGCAGATGCGCAAGGAGACTGACCAGCAAGAGGCCGACGATGACGGCCGATGCCCAATCGCGTGGCCCGAAGTCTTTCAGCCGCGACAGCCAGCTCCCGATGGTAACAGCAAGCAACGCCAACGGAACGGCGATCGGCACTTCCGGCAATCGCGCCAGAGACCACGTTCCGGCGAGCGAGAAGGTGCCGGCCAGCATGCCTAACCCGCGTATAAACTCCGCAATCGAAAAGTTGCGCCTCAGGCCCTCCCAAAAGCCCAACGCCGGATCCGCTTGTAAGAAGTCGTTGGCGCCGACGAACGATCCGAAGAGGGCGTAGTTGCGCACGTACCACCCTCCGCCGATCAGCGCAGCCAGGGCGGCCACGGATATGACGTCACCCGCCTTGGAGAGGGAGCGATCGCGCCACCAGCATGCGGCCAGCAGAGCCGCAATACCGGCGGTGATCGGCAAAAAGAGCGCCTTGGTCAGCAGTCCAAGACCGAGGACCACACCCAGCGTAAGGGACTGGCGGAGCTGCGCCCCGTTCTGCAACAGGCGAATAGTCAACGCCCAGGCGATGCCCATGAAAAGGAGACAGAGCGAATCATTGCCGAGACGCGCCATCTCGGGAAAAAACTGCGGGATGAGAAACGGAAATCCGGCCATGATTGGACCGGCCGCCGGTTCCTCCTTGCCCACGAGGCGCCCGGTCGCAAGAGCGCCGATCGCAAGACCGCCGACGGCGAGCGCGAAGGCCGCCAGTCGCAACGCGAACAGGTGATGGACCCAACCAAAGCCCTTCGTCATCTCGTAGATGGGGGCCATCAGCAGGTAAAATAGCGGCGGGTGCTGCGCCTCCCAGTTCAGCACCGCCCCGGGTCGGTAGGAGCTGATTGGCGACGCCTCGACATTGCGCCCGCCGCGCTCCCTGAACCCCCGATAGGTCTCGCGGCCGGTCTTATCGAAGGGAGCAATCGTGCCATAGGGCATCGGGCCGGCATAAGCATCCACATCCGTGGAGATAGACGCGCGGCCGTAGTACGGCAGGGTGTGGGTATCGGCGATCTGTTGAATCGACGACCAGTGAGCGTACTCGTCAAAGCCCTCCCACGGCGGCAGCAAAGCGATGTGAGCGATGCCGACCAACGCCACTGCGATCAAAATGCTCCACGTCGCACACGCGCTCGAAGCAGACGGACTGGCCTTGGCAGGATCAGCGGCCATTAGGAGCCCTTCGCTTATTGTCGGTCTGGGTAATTGCGGAGGAGATGGCAGGCTCGACGTGCGAGCCAATGTCAGGAGATTAACGCAGAGAACTCGCATAGAGTACCGCGGCGGCGCGGTGACGCCAAGCGTTCGCGCACGCGCCAAGTTTGTTCGCCCACGGGGCCAACTCAACCATACGCTACGGAACCAGCATCACCTCGACGCGGCGGTTCTTCACTCTGCCGAGCTCGGTATCGTTGCAGTTGACCGGCAAGATCTTTCCGAACCCCTCGACGCGTATGTTTCTGGCATGATCCGTCGGCGCGACCGCCAAGAGCTCGCGACGCACGGCTTCGGCGCGCCTCGTCGCGAGCTCGAGATTCGTACTCACGCCGCCGATATCATCGGTAAATCCGGCGAGAAACACGGTCGGCCGCGTCCGCAGGTTCTGCAAATAGCGGGCAAGGCGCCTGATGTCCTGACGCGCCTTGGTGTCGAGCTGGTCAGATCCAAGCGAGAATCGATAGGTGATCGAGAGGCGTTGGCCGCGGGCCGCGAGGTCGCGGAACCTTCCCAGTGATGCGGGATCGGCCTTCGTCTCATGCGCAAAGAGGCTGTAGGCGTGGTCATCCGGCATCGCTTCGATTTTCTGATCGAACGCGCCGCCCTGGCTTTCCGCGCTGTCGTCGATCGCGGGCGGCGATGACAGCAAGTCGTCGGCACGGTCGTCCGCCACGACGAAGTTTTCGAATTGGCGGGCGTAACCTTCGAGAGGAAAAGGCGTGAAGATATAGAGCCGCCGCGCCAGCGGATAATCTTCGGTCTTGACGTTGAAGGATGTGACGGCCTGCTCGATGCCGCAGCGGCCTCTGAGGCGGAGCGCCTTGACTGCGCCGCTTATGAGGGTCGCGGGCGCAAAGCCGATGCTCGCCTCATCGGACGCCACCGCCCGCAGCAAGTCGGGATAGGTCCCATGGGAAGGCGCTGCGGCGAGATCGACGCCGCAGGTCTTCATCACCAGGTTCTCGAACGTCTCGAAAGTGCCCGACGTACCAGTGCGCACGTGGACATCGATCGGGCCGGGGCGGCCTCCAAGCTCGCGCCAATCGTGAATTTTTCCGGCAAAGACCTGGGCGATCTGGCACAGGCCCATAGCGTCGATCGGGTTACGTCTGTTCACCACGATGCCGATCGCATCCAGCGCGACGACATGCTCGATCTGGCTGCGCTCGAAAGCGTCCAGCCTCGCGGCATTGGCGAGCACGCGAATTTCGCCGTCCGTGTAATCTCGCGACGACATACCGATTTGCGCGACTTTGTCCGTGATGGCGTCTTTAGCGGTTTCCGATCCGGTCGAGCGCACCGTGATGCGGAAGCAGCGGGCATCGGGATTGGCGCCACGCAATTGATAGAGGCTGGTCTCGTTGAGGTCATCGGCATTACGCGTGACCTGCAAGCCGTTGACGTTTGCGAAGCCCTGAATCAGCGATGGTATGACGCCGAGGCCGACGGTGCTCGATCCTTGCACCGTCATCTCTTCGAAGTTTTTGCAAGCGGTCAGTTGCTTGGGGTCGCTGACCGCGATAACCGGAGACGGAGCGACACAACGCCCATCGCGCATGATCAGGTTTGCCGGGCAGGTGCAGCCGCTCGTGCCGGCCAGCTGACCTGCCGGGCATTGCGGCGCATCGGGCAACGTCGCGCGCTGACAATTTTCGAAGTCGCCGCGTTTGAAATGCACTTCGCCGGCAGTCGTGTGGACGATGTAGTATTGCTCGTCCAGGCGCACGAGTATGCCGGTTTGGGGCTGATATTTCGGGTCGTTTTTTGAACAGATGGTAACCGTGAGGCCAACCGGGTTTTGCGCCAGGCTTGGCGCGGGTGCGCCGAAAGCGGCCAGCCACGATGCGCAAATGAGGATCATTCCTCGGGTCGCGTACGAAGATGTCATCGGCCCCCTCCGTTTTCCGGGTTCTTCCACGTTTACTTTGCCGGTGCGGCAGGCAAATCCGGGCGGTCTAGCTCGCACGCGTCGAAGCTCGCGCGCTCGCCGCCCAGCACGGCCGCGATATCCAAGCGTTGAAGCAACGGCCTAAGGTGCAGCTCGGGCGGAGGGCTGGCGAACAGCTGATCGATGAAGCCGTAAGAGATACCGACGGCCGTCCGCACCTTCAGTGCGGCCTCATAGGCGCCAGGCTCGCCGAACAGCGGCGGGCCTGCCGGCGCGCGCTGCGTGAACACGATCGACGCGGTCGCAGAAGCACGGCCCGTGATGGCGAGGGGCGCAAACAGCTGGCGCGTCTTGTCGTCGAGGCCGGCGACGGTGAAATTCCCCGCGTATGCCTTCGATCGTCCGCCCTTGTCCATCGTAAGCTCGACGGCGAGCACGGTGCCGCCCCGCGCACCGTCGTTGGCTACGGTGACCGGGATGACGAAGTATTCGTCATAGGACCCCGGCCCGCGCCCGTATTGCCAGTTGCAGCCCGTGAAGATCGCCAGTCGTGGCTGCCTGAGCACGGTTTCGTAGAGGCTGACGCCTGAAAGTGCGAGGGAGACGATGGAGATGAAGAGCGCGGCCCGCCTGAGCGCGGCGGCATAACGGCGAACCCTTGAAACCGCGTAGGTGACGAGCACAAAGGTCCATCCACGCCACCGCGAGGTCGCGCCTTTGGCCCGCTCTTGTATCTGAGACTGGAGATTCACGCGGGTGTACTCCGGCGGCGAGATTTAGAGTAGTTCACCTGAAAGTTTTATGACGGCCTCGGGCCCCAAAGGGCGTCAGCTGGCTCTACACGCGCGGGATTTGCTCTCACCAGGACTGAACTTTGTTTTCCATCGACGCGACTAACGCGTATCATGGCATCTTTACGGGCGCGGGGAGGTTGCGAGATGCGGATCGAGGTGCTGGTAGCCACAACCCTGATCGTTTCGACGCAGGCTGTTGGCATCAAAGCCGGCCACGCCGCGGATCTCGTCTGGGAGGTGGAGAACCCCTATCGCTTCTTCAAGCGCACCTCCTCGTTCGACATCCAAGAGAAGGCGTTCAATGCCGTGCGCGGCTCGGCGAGCCAGCCGCTGCCGGCCAATATCCTGTGGAGGGTCGAGCGGCGCCTCAACGATCCCGATTGCAAGGATTCCTCGACGCCGGACAATTGTCTTGCTTCCGCCCGTCCGGGGTTTGAAAGAAGCCGGCTCGGTTGGGCAGCGCAAACGGTCGACCTCAACTGCTACGACCGCAATGCCAGGCCACGCCGTTACACGGTCATGTGCGATCGGCAGTATTCATGGGGCGCCGCGAGGGAGGACTATATCCTTCCCGATGCCCACACGGTGGTGATGCAGATCGCGCCCGAGCATCTGGCGGCTACAGGCGCCGGCGATTGCGTGTGGACTTGGCAGCCCAAGAAGGCCGGCCTCGCGGCCGAGACCCGCAAGCAGGCCTGCAACCTCAAGCTTGTCATCAGACGGATGCCGTTCTCGCTGAACCGATCGGCGTCAGGCGTTTCCGTCAAGGTGCAGTTGCCGGACGGCACGACGCTCGCCGATCCGAATGTGGCTGTTGACGACGTGTTCGTTGTCGCCATGGGCGACAGTTTCGCATCGGGCGAAAGCAACCCGGACCGGCCGGTGACGTTCAGCAATTCCCGTGAAATGGTCTACGACCCGGTCAATGCGGTCGATCACCAGGCCCAGAACTATCGCGCGATCAGCCCGAAATACAGCATAGCGGCTGATAGTGGCACCAATCCCAAGTCGCTGCCCAAGCGCCTGATGGAAGACGAAGAAAAGGGCATCGTCTTCCAGTTGTCGTCGCAGGAATTCCAGCGAGCGTTCGATCGCAGCGGGGCGCAATGGCTGAGCCCAGATTGCCATCGTTCGCAATACGGCTATCCGTTCCGCGTCAGCATCGGACTTGCGCTGGAAGACCGTCACCGCGCGGTGACGTTCGTCAGTCTCGCCTGTTCCGGCGCCGACATTGTCGAGGGCCTGTTTGCGGAGCGCGAGGCGCGCGAGCAAATCTCCGGCGCAAACGCCCAGACGAAGGTCGTACCTCAGCTCGATCAACTGAGCGATTTGATCTGCAAGAATGGCGCTGCCGGACGCACCCGAACGGTGTCGTACCGTCTGCCGGTGTATCGATGGGGCTCGACGACAATCGGCGAGCAGGTCTTCACCAAGCAATGGTGCCCGCCGGAAAGCCGCAAGCGGCCGATCGACGTGTTCCTGCTCTCGGCCGGAGGCAACGATGTCGGCTTCGGGCCGCTGGTCGCCTATGCGATGACCGAGAATGCGAGCGACCTCGCGCCGATCGTCGGACTGGTCGGCCATGAACTACGGTTCCCGCCTTCGGTGTCGGAGGCCTACCTGCGCGTGCTCGACCGCCGCATGAGGGCCGTCAAGGAAGCCTTGAGCGACGCCTTCGGGGTTGATCCGTCCCGCGTGCTGCAGAATGCTTATGAACCCATCCAATTCGACGAGGCCGGCAATGTGTGCGGCGCCCAGCCGACACTCGGGCTCGATGTGCATCCGAAGCTTCGCTACAGCCGCGAGCGCACCCAGGAAGTTTCCAACTTCGTGCGCGAGCTTCAGGACCGGCTCGAATGCATCACCGACGGCCACAAAGCGGGTTGCCCGGCGGGGCTTGCCACCGGATCAGGCACCGGCTTCCACCTTATCGTCGACCATATGGCGGAATTCGCCAAACGCGGCGTATGCGCCCGCGATCCCGGCAAACCGCTGGTCGATCAGGTCAACATGAACATGCCGCGTCTGTCGCGCGCGGCCAATCAGTGGGTGCCATATTCGCCGGCCGCCGCATTGCCCTATGCGCATCATTGGCGGCTTGCCCGTAGTCCGAACGATACGTTCTTGGCGGGCAATACCCACCGTGAAGACATCTCGCCCTTCGATGATCTGCAACCGGCATACGCGGCGCTCTACAGCGGCGCCTTCCATCCCACCGCGGAAGGCCACGTGATCGTGGCCGATCACGTCCTGCGCCACGTCAACGAGCTGCTGGAGAAGCGGGAGGCCGTAGCCCGGGTTGAGCGGTAGCGAAAGCCGGGACCGGATTTGCCGCATTGACAGGATGTTCCCGGATTTCGCGGAGTCCATCATTGGGCCGGCCCACCGGGTCCGGCCTCTCGCCGGCCCGATGGCAGGCTCAGGGCGGACCGGTGACTCAATCCAGTCTACGGTTCCTCTTCGGGCACATCGAAATGTGCCAAAATTTCCGTATGCTGAGAGTGCCGGAGGTTCGATGCCCAGTGGCGAAGGAGATTTGATGAGCCGCCGGACCGTCATAGGCGCCGCTGCTGCCACCGTGGTTTCGACCGGCGCCGCCGGCCAGCAGGCCGCGCCGCGCCCGAAGGGGCCCCGCATTTGGCTCGACATGGATCAGAAAGAGCTTGACGACGCCTATGACCAATCGGTCTACGCGCCAAATCGCGATCAGCTGAACAGGCGCCGCGCGAGCGAAAGCGAGCTTGTCCGCGCCCGTCTCGGTGAGCCGAGGCGGGTCGCCTATGGGACAACACCGCACGAGATGCTGGATATCTATCCGACGGGCAAGGAGGATGCGCCGATAGCGGTCTTTGTCCATGGCGGCGCCTGGCGCGGCGGTCTTGCAAAGAACTCAGCTTACGCGGCTGAGACCTTCGTGCGCGCCGGCGCGCATTTCCTGGTGCTCGATTTCATCAACGTGATCGAGAGCGGCGGCGACCTGATGCCGATGATCGAGCAGGTGCGCCGCGCCGTCGCCTGGGCGGCCCGCAATGCCGCAAGCTTCGGCGGCGGCCCCGACCGCATCTACATCACGGGCCACTCCTCCGGTGCTCATCTCGGCGGCTGCGTGCTGATCACCAACTGGGAGAAGGATTTCGGTCTGCCGCACGACACCGTGAAGGGCGCAACGCTGTGCTCCGGCATGTACGACCTCAAGCCGCCGCGATTGTCGAAGCGGTCCGCTTATGTGAAGTTCACCGATGACACCGAGGACGCACTCAGCACGCAGCGTCATCTCGATCGCATCACCTGCCCGGTAACTTTGCTGTACGGCACCCTGGAAACGCCGGAATTCCAGCGCCAGACCAGGGAGTTCGCCGCCGCCCTCAAGGCCGCTGACAAGCCCGTCCGGCTCATCGTGGCCGAGAACTATAATCATTTCGAGATCGGCGAGACGCTGAATAATCCCTATGGCCCGTTTGGCCGCGCCGCGCTCGAGATGATGCGCCTGGATTAAACCCGAATTGCCGTCTCCTGGTCGCCTTTGGTGGGCGACCGCACAGTCCGTGTGAGCGTCGTGCCGCACTGCACGCAACCATGGGTGATGTCCTCCAGGTGACTGGATTCCACGCTGCCATTGGATCGCACAGGGGTGACCGCCGTAATCGCCATCCGATGTCCGCAATAGGGGCAAGGAAGTAAAAAGCTTGGCAGGTTCGATCGGATAACGCTCTTGAGAGACACAGAAGTACTCGCGACGCCTCCAGGCCCAGTGTGGCCATTTTCCGGACTGAGTTAAGAAAGAGTCAAGAAAAATTTGTGCAACGCACATAATAATTAACGCATTGCAAGATGATTCCCTTCGCGCGGGCTCATGATGGTGCTTAT